>Ga0066255_1000139_pt1 | contig 164556 bp, 132 predicted proteins | sample ThiBiot_750_biof_FD_71148 | JGI IMG/M metagenome (GOLD analysis project Ga0066255, IMG submission 71148) | Wastewater bioreactor microbial communities from Cape Town, South Africa - Thiocy_expt_750_biof (version 2) | ecosystem: Engineered > Bioreactor > Thiocyanate-remediating >...
TGGACGTTTGTCCGCATACGCGGACGAACGTCCATCCTCTTCACGGCGCACCATGACGTCATTGTAGCGTTCACGCGCGCACGTGCACCCGCCCCGGGCACGAGCACGTGAACGGCGATGGACTTCGTGCCCAGGCCCCGCGAGTGAGCTCGTCCGAGCCGTGGTCGACGAGCTTCTCAGCGGTGGACATCCGAGCGGCCACGGTCGCGGCCCGTAGAAGCGTGTTGCCGTCGCGCCGGATCCGGACGATGACGCGCGCCGTGCCCCAGCCGTCCGAGACGCCGAGCTTCTGGGCCACGGTTCGTGAGGCGGTGCGCGGGACGGAGCAGGAGCTCACCTCCGTCCCCATCAAGCGCGCGGTGCTCTTGCTCGCCGTGCCGATGGTGCTCGAGATGTCGATGGAGTCGCTCTTCGCGATCGTCGACATCTTCTTCGTCTCCAGGCTCGGCTCGGACGCCGTCGCCACCGTCGGGCTCACCGAGTCGATGCTCTCGCTCATCTACGCGCTCGCGATGGGCCTGTCCGCGGGCGCTACCGCCCTGGTCTCGCGCAAGGCAGGCGCGAAGGACCTCGACGGCGCCGCGACAGCGGCCGGCCAGGTGATCCTCGTGGCGCTCGCATGCGCCACCGTCCTCGGTATCGTCGGCGTCGCGCTCTCCTCGCACCTCCTCGGCGCGATGGGCGCCGCCCCCAGCGTCGTCGCCACCGGCTCCGGCTACACCGCGATCATGCTCGGCGGGAGCGTCACGATCTTCCTCCTCTTCGTCGTGAACGCCATCTTCCGGAGCGCCGGCGACGCGGCAGTCGCGATGCGCTCGCTCTGGCTCGCCAACGGCCTCAACATCGCGCTCGCTCCGTGCTTCATCTTCGGCCTCGGCCCCTTCCCGCGCATGGGGGTCGCCGGCGCCGCCGTGGCGACGACCCTGAGCCGTGGCGCCGGCGTCGGCTACCAGCTCCTCGCGCTGAGGCGCGGGCGCGGACGCCTCGTGCTCCGGCCGCACCATCTGAAGCCGAGACCGCAGATCATCCGCGAGCTCCTCAAGCTCTCCGGCGCAGCGAGCCTCCAGGTCCTCATCGAGACCGCGAGCTGGCTCGGTCTCGTGCGCATCCTCTCGGCCTACGGGAGCATCGCGCTCGCCGGCTACACGATCGCGATGCGAGTCGCGATCTTCGCCCTCCTTCCGTCGTGGGGCCTCGCCAACGCCGCCGCGACGCTCGTGGGCCAGAACCTCGGGGCGGGCGAGCCCGAGCGGGCGAAGCGCTCGGTGACGACGATCGCGCGATACAACGTCGTCTTCCTTGGAGTGGTGGGGCTCCTCTTCGCGCTCGCCCCTCACCTCGTCGTGAGCCCCTTCACGACCGACGCGCTCGTCGAGGCCTACGGCTCGGACTGCCTCCGCATCGTCGCGCTCGGGTTCGTCGTCTTCGCCTACGGCATGGTGATGGTGCAGGCCTTCAACGGCGCCGGCGACACGGTGACGCCCATGCTCGTCAACCTGGCGTGCTTCTGGTTCTTCAAGATCCCGATCGCGTACGTCCTCGCGAACGGCCTCGGCCTCGGTCCTCGAGGCGTCTTCATCTCGATCACGGCGGCGTACGCCGTCCAGGCCGTCGTCAGCTCGACGCTGTTCCGGCGCGGACGCTGGCAGACGAAGCAGATCGGCTGACGTCGCTTTCGAGCGACGAGCCGCGAGTCACTCTGCCGGCGTCGCCTTTTCCTCGGGAGACTTCTCGATCGAGAGTGGCAGCGTCGAGCGCTCCGACATCTCGCCGGCTCCAGTGACCAGACGAATCGAGTAGCGATTGAGAGCGCCGACGCGGATCAGGCCCGGAGGGACAATGACGTTGACGGGAACGGCGACCTCCGACCTGCCGCCACCGTATCGCGGCTCGACGATGTACTCACGGTCGACTCCTTCGTCGCTCCCATCGCCCTGGAAGCGCACGTAGGCCTTCGAGACGAACTGGTCCTCGGGGAGGGTGAAGTAGACCGTGACGGTCATCGGACAAGCACCGCCGGACACCGACGGGCTGCACTGGACGGTGTCTCGGGTCTTCCCCTCGTTGATCGACGGACCGACCACTCTGGTGACCTGGGGCCGCGGGCCGGGCTCGCTCCAGCCATCGCTGTGGGTGCACGCGGGCCCCGCGAGCAGCATCGCGGCAGTGAACGACCCCATGACGATGAATGAGCTACGCACGCAGATTGATTAGAGCGGGCCACATCGCGGCGCAAGCGTGAACGGCCCGCGCCAGCGGCCGCGCCCCGGCCGCGAAAGCTCGCGGGCGATCCGCTCGCCGGCACGCTACGGCGCCCCGAAATCTCGCGGTGTCGACGGCCGCCGCTCACTCGCGGAGGAGCGGCTCCCGGTAACGAACGAACTGGTGGATCATGCCGGAGAGATCGGTCGACGGGCTGACGAGCTTCGCACCGAACCCAGCCGGTGTGTCGTCGCCGAGGTGCTCCTGCGTCCACGAGACCTGCGCCTGACATTCCATCCGCACACCGCCGGGGAACTGGAGGGCGAGCGAGAGGTGGGCGCCGAGCGGCGGAAGCCTCGCGTAGGTCGCGACGAACACGCCACCGTGACGGAGGACGTCATCACCGTCCATGCTCCGCCAGAACGTGCTCGGGCTCGCCGCGTCGAGCGACACGTCGAACCGCGGCAGCGACGTCGAGAGCGTCGAGATGCGCTGCTCGAGCCGCTTCACCGCGCCGACGAGCTCCTCCATCCGCATGTCGAGCAAGCTGCCCGGCGGCGGAGGCGTCGTCGCGCCGGCGGTCCTCGGCAGCCCCGGCGGTCCGGGGAAGCTCGGGCTCATGGCGCGCTCGGGCGCGCGCGGGGGCAGCGTCCCGGACGGCCCGACCTGGCCTTGCTGCAGCTGCGGGGCCGGCGCCGCGTTCACGCGCTTCGCCAGCTCGGTCAGACTCGCAATCACGCTCTGGAACGCCGCCGTCTGCTCGCGGACGACATTCACCACCGCGACGGCGGCCGCCGCACTGCCGTCGTCGAGCCGGAGCTCCACGCGCGGCGGCTTGCCGAGCGGGCGCAAGGCCTCCTGCATCCGATCGAGGACCGGCGCGAGCGCCTCGACGTCGGTTCCCTTCGCCGCAGCCGCCGATGTCGCCGCGATCGTCGCATGCGAGATCGCCTCGCGGATGCGCTGGAGCTGCTCGTCGACGCCCGAGAGTGCGCCGGTGACGCGCGCGACGGGATCATCCCCCTTCTTTCCGGAGCGCCCGGTACGGACGAAGGCGTCCTTGATCTCCTTCCAGCGCGCCTTCTGCACGTCGGACATCCGCCCGCGGAGCTCGGCGAGCTTCAGCAGGTTCTGCTCCGCGCCCGTCGTGAGCGTCTGCGACTCGCTCGCGTAGTGGTCGTCGATGAGCTGCTCCGTCTCCTCGTCGTTCATCGCCGAGACGACCTTCTCGGCGAGCTTGTTCATGTTGCGGTAGCTGCCCTGGAGCTTGAAGGGCGGCTCGGTGCGGTAGGCGTCCTCCTGCGACGCCGACTTGATGTACTCCTGGTTCACCCCGAGGAGCAGCGACTGGATCTTCAGCATCCGCCGGAGGACACCGAGGATCTCCTCGACCTCCGCCGCGGAGTAGCCGTGCGACAGCTCCGTGAGCGGCAGATCCTCGCCCCGCGCCATGCGCACGAGCTTCTGCACGTCGGCGGGCTCGCGCGTCGCGAGCGGCGCCAGAGCCGAGTTCGAAGTGAGCGAGTTCTCGATGTAGCTCGACGCGAAGAGATCCTCTTGCCCGCCGAGGATGTCGCCGAGGTTGTACGTGTCGGCGCGGTTCGCGAGCATGTCCGGGATCTGGAAGCGCGCGCCCGACTCCGTGTACGGGTTGCCCGCCATGACGACGCAGAACTTCTTCCCGCGGAGGTCGTACGTGCGCGTCTGCCCCTTCCACACGCCCTCGATGCGGCGCTGGCCGTCGCAGAGCGAGATGAACTTCTGGAGAAGCTCCGAGCTCGTGTGCTGGATGTCGTCGAGATAGAGCATCACGTTGTTGCCCATCTCGAAGGCGAGGTTGATCTTCTCGACCTCCTGACGCGCGGTGCTGCTCTTCGCCTCCTTCGGATCGAGCGAGGTGACGTCGTGACCGAGCGCCGGTCCGTTCACCTTCATGAAGACGAGCCCGAGCTTGCTCGCGATGTACTCCATGAGCGTCGTCTTGCCGTAGCCGGGCGGAGAGACGAGCAGGAGCATGCCCATCAGGTCGGTGCGCTTCTTCGCGCCGACGGTGCCGATCTGCTTGGCGAGGTTCGCTCCCACGAGCGGCAGATACACCTGGTCGATGAGGCGATTCCTGACGAACGACGTGAGGACGCGCGGCGCGAACTCGCTCATGCGGAGGCGCTTGCGTTCGCGCTCGACGATGTCGGCCTTGAGCTTCCGGAACGCGCGGAAGCGCGGCGCCGCCTCCGAGATGAACGGGACGAGGCGGGAGAGCACCTCGTCGATCGCGACGCGCATCGAGCGGCTCTGGATCCGCGGATGTGCGCCGAGGAGACCATCGACCTGCGCTTCCACGGTCGCTGCGCTCGGCTCGCGGTCCAGGCCTCCCCTCCCACCGGATGACTCCGTGACCAAGAGCACCGCCGCCTCGCGGACGAACGACCGGACGTGCTCGAGCTTCTTCGTCGATACGAACGCACCGACGTACGCGAGGGCGACCCCGAGGCGCTCGGTCGGGTGCGCCTCGAGCGTGCGGAGCTCGTCCTCGAACGCGCGCCGGCTCCCGGCCTCGTCGAGGAACGAGAGCAGACCGCGGCGAAGACTATCGGCGGCGGCGCTCACGACGAGGCGAAGCTTCTCCTCGGCGAGCTCGAGGACGAGGTAGCGCGCCGCGCTCGACACGTCGCCGCGCGAGGCGGTGAGCCCGAGCGAGGTCGCGTGCGCCGCGATCGGCGCTTCGATTTCCCGGGCGAGATCCGCCTGCGCGGAGGCCTCCCGCGTCTCGAGCCGAAGGCGCCCGAGGCTCCGGGCACGTGCGTGGAGGACCTTCCTCGTGTCCGGCCCGAGGCTCGAGAGCCACAGGAGCGCGAGCGCGCGCGCATCGGCGGCGAAGCGAAGGAGCCCCGCGCTCGCCCGGAGCGCGAGGAGCTTGTCGAGGATCAGCGCCGCGTCGGCGTCGTGGATGCCGCGCTCGTAGCCCTCGTCGAGACGGTCCTGCGCGTAGGTGCGCACGCTCTCGACGAGCGTCCCCTCGCGCGCGGCGTCGGTCAGCCGCTCGATCGTGAGGCCCGCCTTCCCTTCCTCGGCGTCGAGGAGCATCGAGGTCGCGAGGAACTCGCTCCGGTAGACCGCGCCCGACTCGTTGGGGAGCGTCTGCTCCCAGAGGTCCTTCGCCGCCGAGAGATCGGCGTCGTCGATCTCCTCGAAGAAGTCGGTGCCGGTCACGTGCAGCGTCATCACGCCGTCGCGCGGAACGAGCACGAGCTCGAGCGGCTGCGTGTGGACGCTGAAGCGGTGCTCTCCGAGCTTGATGACGTTCTCGCCACCGTCGAAGAGGTCCGCCTTGTCGCGCATCGCGCGGAGGGCGTCCTGACGGGCCGACTTGATCCGCGACGCGACCTCGTCGGCACGCACACCGTCGCCGAGGGCCTTCAGCTGCGCCTCGACGTCGGCGAGCTTGAGGACCATCGCGTCCGAGGCGAAATACGCGTTCAGCTCGTCGGCCGTCTTGAACGTCGCCGCACGACGGGCGACGCCCGACAGGATGCGGTCCGCGGCCGTCATCAGGTTCTGGGCGCGCCGATGCCGCTCGTCGAGGAGCTGCTGGCGCTTCGCCCCGATCGCGTCGTTGACCTCCTCACGCTTGCTCGCGAGGTCCGCGGCGAACTCGTCGAGGTCTCCGAACTTCCCCTCGAGCTCCTCGAGACCGAGGAGGAGCTTCGACAGCTGCTCGTCGCACTTCTCTGGTGTGTCGCACAGAGCGACCGCACCGGTGACCGCCTGCCCGAAGAGCCGGAACTGCGCCGCGGCCGCGGCGCGCGCCTCGCTCCCCGAGACCTCCTTCTTCTTCGCCTGCCAGACGGCGCGTGCGCGGTTCTGGTGCGAGAACGCGGCACTCACTCCCTCGAGGATCCGCGTGCGCGCAGTGGCGTCGTCGATCTGGAGCGAGCCGGTCACCTCCGCGAGGAGCGTCAGGCCCTGGTGGACGACGTCGAGCTCCTCGCCGAACGGCGCGAGCTCCGTCGCCTTCGTCGTCGCCAGGATCTTCTCGACCGCGACGTCGAGGCGATCGACGAGCGGCTTGAATGCATCGTCCTTCAGGAAGAAGGCCACGCACGCCTTGCTGACCTCGTCGAACCGCTCGACGAGCTCCGTCTCCAGGCTCGCGACTGCGTGGAGATCGATCCCGCGAAGGTCCTTGAGGCTGATCAGCTGGCCGCGCTGGTGACGGAGCGTCGTGAGCGCGCGGAGGTAGTCCTCGACGACGTGGAGATCGTCCGGGCGAACCTTGACGAGCAGATCCTTCTGCGTCGCGCGCGCATTCTGGAGGGCCTCCTCCGCACGCCGCTCGATCGCCTCGACCTTGTCGAACTCGTCGAGGACGAGATCGCTGGTCTTCTTCATCGCATGCAGCGTCGACGCGAGATCGCCGGTCTCGGCGTGGCCGAGCCAGTAGTGGGCGTCGAGCGAGCGCGTCACCGCGGCGGCGAGGTCCTCGTAGGTCGTGCGCGACGGGCGCTCGGCGGTCGCGAGGCGCCTCACCGACAGCGCGTCGGAGATCCCGCGCACGAGATCGGCATTGCCCACCTTCGCGAGGTAGCTGCCGTCACGCGGCTTGGCCGCGGCGTTCTCCACCGTGTTGAACGGCGTCCGCCAGATCTGGAGCGGATGGACGCGCGTCGGCTCGGTGACCGCACGGAAGAGCGCCATCGTGCCGTCCGCGAAGAGGCTGTAGCCGTGGCAGCGGATCGGGGTCGCGACCTCCTTCCGGATCAGGTTGTACGGGAGGAGCAGGTACTCGCCCTCGCTCCGCTGGTGATAGACGTAGAGGATGTCCTCCCCGTTCGGCGACTTGATGACGCGCTCGAACTCGAGGTCGTCGCTCGAGCCCTCGAAGAGCTTGTAGTCGCCGCTCTGTAGGTAATAGCCGCCCGGGAAGACGATGCCGTGGTCCTCTGGCAGCTCGTGGCAGGCCTGGCCGATCGCGTCGATGCGGAGGACGCGCTTCGCTCGCGCGTCGAACACGAGGTAGCGATAGCGCTCCTCGCGGAACGGCTTCACGCGGAGCAGGATCAGCTGCCCGACCTTGGCGTACGAGATGTCGCCGTCGTCGAGCGTCTGGTTCGGGTCGTCGACCGCCTCGCGATAGATGCCGCGGCCGTCCTTCGTGTTGTTCTCGATTTTGATCGTGAGGTCGCCGCCGACCGTCTCGACGAAGCACGTATCGAGGATCTTGACGTGAGGATGGGTGCCGGGGACCTGATCCTCGCGGCCCGTCTGGACCCACTCGAAGTCGCGTTGTTTCGGCGGCTTCGCCTCCTCGTCGCCGCGCGCGTCCATGTAGGAGACGCGCCCGCCGGAGTCGATCGACCACCTCAGTACCTTCGCGTCGGTGACGGCGGCCCCAGTCTGGACGACGGCGAGGAGCCGCGTGTCGGTACGCTTCAAGCGGACGAGCCGCGCGTCCTTTGCGTACTTGAAGGTGTCGCGGAGCTCCTTCACGAACGCGGCGTCCGCGAGGAACGCTCCCGGCCCCTCGAACGGGAGCTGCCCGAGATCCCACTCCTCGGCCCCCTCCCCTTCTTGCTTCTCGAACTTGTAGAACGCGAAGACGTCGCTCGGCCCCGTCTCCGTCTTCAGGCCCATGAAGACCTGGAAGCCGAAGAGGAGATGGCCGGCGACGCTGATGACGTCGCGGGCGATGCAGTTGTGCTCCGTACGAACGCGCTCGTTCGCGATCAGCGCGAACTCGGCGCCGCCGAAGACCTGTTTCCGCTTTCCGTTGAGCGCCTCGGCCTTCGACGCGAGCTCGGCGGCCTGCTCCAGCAGGCGCTTGCGAATGACGTCGTAGCTTCCGCCCTCGAGGGCCTGCGCAGCGCTCGCCGCGCCGGTGTCGGGCGGCGATCCATTCGATTGCTTGGGAATGTCGATCTGCGAAGTCATGCCGGTCCGTGCCGCGCGGTCCGCGGGCGGTCGATGGTACCCGGATTCCAGCGCGGTCCATACGGACCTTCTTCAGGGCATCCCGCGGACGAGCATGACCGCGAGACCGACGACGAGGAGGGCGAGGAGGAGCGTCGAGCGCCCCATCCACGAGGCGACGCGACGGAGCCGCTCGCGCCGTTCCACGGGAGCCCCTTCGCGCGCGAGCCGCGTCGCCATCGGGCCGATGTAGAAGTCGTGGAGCGCGCTCGACACGAGGATCAGCGCGACGAAGAGCAGCTTCGCACCGAGCGTGTGCCCCCAGGGGCCGGCGAAGACCTCGCCTGTGAAGATCTGACCGAGGCTGTAGCCTCGATGCATGACGTTGAACGTCCCCGTGACGACGAGGACGAGCAGAGCGATCCACCCCACGCGCCGGAATCGAACGCCGAGCAGATGGAAGAGCTCCATCGCGCGCCCGCGCATCTCCGGCTGGCGCAGCATCGGGACGATGACGGTCACCAGGAAGAGCATTCCTCCGATCCACGTCATCGCGGCGATGACATGGAGCCAGACGGAGAGGAGATAGAGCGAGTGCATGTCCAGCCGACGAGCACGCGGCGGGCCATGACGCCGCGCGCTACTTCACCGTCGCCGTGAAGTTGTCCATGAAGAACGCGCTCGCGCCCCCTTCCATGTAGCCGTCGCCGAGCTCGAGCGTCGGAGAGCCGAACCCGGTAGGGAGCGTGAAGCTGACCTCCGGCGCGGGAGCGCCGTCGATCTCGAGGAGCGCCTTGCGGGTGGCCCCGAGCTTCAACGTGAAGCGGAGATGCTGCCACTTGCCCAGCGCGATGGGGCGCTGGAACGAGGTCTCATTCCCGCCATTGCCGCCGTCGGCGAGGAACGACCACTGCTGCAGCCGATACGTCCCGTCGAGGGTCGAGAGCTGGAGCTCCACGGAGTCGGCACCGAAGGGAAAGATGACCGTCATGATGTCGAGCTCGTCGTCCGGCGTCGTCTTTTCGATCCGAACATCGGCCTCGAGGACCAGCTCGTTGGGTGCGTTCGCCGTTACCAACGCATACCGGAGGACCATCACCCCGCCGGGGGCTGCCCCGGCGGCCCTCGAGAAATAGGCGGCCTGAGGAGCCGAGACGAACGCGCTGCTCGACGCTTCGACCTTCGCCCCCCTGGCGTTGTCGATGTTCCACGATCCAAATGCCGGATCGCCGTCGAAGTCGAGACACACGCTCGGCTGCGGAGAGAGGCTCGCGCAGAACGGCGCGGGCGTCGCGTCGCCGTCCGTCGGGTCGGGGACGGCGGGGGCATCGATCGCCGCGTCCGTCGCGTCCGTCGACTGAGAGAACGCGTCCGAGACGCTCCCGTCCGGAGCGCCCTGCTCGCCACCCGAGAAGTCGCTCAACGCCATGAGCGAACAGCCCACCAGCAACGTCGCGCTGAGCATCGCCGGAAAGCCGGCTTGGATGAGTCCTGCGTTGCGCAAGGAATGGTCCTCGTCATCCACGCTATCATCAGCGGCGCGTCGGCGCCTATGGGAGCGCGGGCCGGGGGGGCGCACCGATGAGGTCGCCGCTGCGGACCGACGTGCGCGCTATTCGCACGCGGCCGAGAGCTGGATGACGACACGCGCAAGGCTTGCAGACGTGTCGGCAAGTCCTGCACGCGGCGCCCTCTCCCTCCACTACGATTGCGACCGCCAAATGTGACGCGAGGGACGGCGGCGAACCGCGCGTCCCTCGCATTCCCCCCCGTCGTGGGCGCGTTACGCCCTGGGACGACGGCGGCGCACGGCGGCCAGCACGGCCATGCCGCCGACGGCGAGCAGCGCCACGCCCGAGCCGGAAGAGCCGTTCGGTCGCGCGTTGCAGAGGATGCCGTTGCCCTGCGCGACGATGTCGTCGTCAACGCCGCCCGCCCCGGCGTCTCCGACGGAGCCGCCGCAGGTGCCGATCGCGTTCGTCTCCGACGAGCACGTCTTGCCGCTCGGGCAGCCGTTGCCACCCTGGCCACGGCACCCGTCGACGCAGGTGCTGGTCGCTTCGTTGCACACGCGACCGCTCACGGCGCCGCCACAGTCGGCGTCGGTCGTGCAGCGCTCGTCCGACGACGCGTCGACACAGGTGCCGATGTCGTTCGTCTTCGAGGTGCAGACCTTGCCGCTCGGGCAGCCGTTGCCGCCCTGGCCACGGCAACCGTCGACGCAGACGAGGCTCGTGTCGTTGCACACGCGCCCGCTCGTGGCGTTACCGCAATCCGGATCGGTCGTGCAGCCGACGCAAACGGCGGGGAAGCCCTCGTCGATGACGCCGTCGCAGTTGTTGTCCTTGCCGTCACACACCTCCGCTCCGTCCGGAACGCAGCTGCAGGTGTTGGTGGCGACGTCGCACGTCGGGCGGAGCCCGGGGCAATCGCTATTGCTACCGCACTCGACGCAGACGAACGGATGCGCGTCCGTCTTGCAGAACGGCGTCGGCGCCGCGCAGGGGTGCGACGCGTCGCACTCGTCGACGTCGACACTCGTCGGGGGATTCCCCGTGTCGGGACCGTTGCCGTCGGTGACTGCGCTGCCCCGGGGAGCGCCCTGAACGCCCGCGGCGGAGATCGTCGCCTGGTTCGAGATCTTGCCGTTCGCGTTCGCGTCGACCGTGACGCGGAGGGTGACGGTGGTGGTCTCGTTCACCGCGAGCGAGCCTCCCACCGTCCCGTTCGCGCCCGTGCCGAGACGGACGGTGACCTCCCTGGTCGCGGCGTTGTAATCGGCCTGATCGTCGCCGGCGGCGTCGGTCTTGGCTCCCTGGTTCGCTCCCGCCGTGATGGAGATCGAGCCGGGGACGTACGTGACGCCCGCCGGCAGCGGGTCCGTGAGAACCGTGCCGGTCGAAGCGTCGTTGCCCGTGTTCTTGACGACGATCGTGTACTCGAGGACGTCGCCGGGCAGGAGGCCACCGCCGTTCACGTCCCTCACGTTCTTCGTCGACGTCGAGAAGTCCGGCGCGAAGGTGGAGATCGAGGTGACGAACCCGCCGAGGAGGTAGACGTCCTGGGAGGTCGTGGCCTGGATGGTCGCCGACGTCTGACCGCCCGTGAGCTTCGACTTGATGTCGATGACGTCGAGATCGATCCCCGACATGCTCCTTGCCGCACCAGTGAGCTGGGGCAGATCACCGGCGTTGGACACGGCCGCGCCGAGCAACGAGCGCGTTCCGTTGAAGAAGTTGTTCGACGGGTTGACCCCGTTCGACAGGGCAGCGCCGCCGTTGAAGAAGAACTGGTCGCCGGCGATGCTGTCGTCGCCTTCGAAGGCGACGACGCCGAGCTTGCCATCGAAGCCTGCGTTCGGGACGCGGAAGCCCGAGAGCGTCGCTTGCACGTTGTTGCCGCCGTAGACCGTATCGAGCCCGTCGAAGAGCGCGAGGTTGCGCGGCGGGTCGGACGCGAGCTCGTAGAAGACCGCCATCCACCAGCCAGCGTAGACCGTGTCGTTGTCGAGGTTGACGACGTTGCGCGCCTCGACGCCGCTGATCCGGTACGCGCCCGCGCCGTGCTGCTTCACGAGCTCGGTGATGTTCGCGACGGACTGGTACGCGTACTGGCTGGAGATGCCCGCGGTCTGGGAGGCGATCGCGGTGACGTTCTGGGTGAAGACGCCGGGGCGCTCGATCACCGCGTCGGCGTCGACCGTATTCGTCGCCATGGTCGCGGACCAGTAGAGGTACGCGTGCGTCACCCTGGCGCCCGCCGGCAGCACGAGCATCGCGGTGCTGCGCGCCTGGGCGACGGTGATCGAGGTGTTCGCCGCCGCCTGACCGGCGGCGGGCTCGTCGGCGCGCCAGAAGATGTCGGCCGCCGAGTCGCCCTGGTTGCTCCCGCACGCGCCGACGGTGCCGACGACGGGCGCCGGCGTGTTGTTCCCGCAGTCATGCCCGAGCGTGTTGCCGAGGAGCACGAAGTCTCCGCGCTGATCGACCTGCACGCGCAACGCGGGAGCTGCGGATGCCGTGTTCGCGATGAGCCCGAGCGCAGCTGCTCCGAGTACCGAGAATGCCTTCTTACTTCGCATTGTTCTCTCCCTTGGCCGCCTTCTCGACGATCTTGAACTCCACGCGCCGGTTCTTCTGACGTCCTGCTTCGGTCGTGTTCTCGTCGATCGGCGCGCTCTGGCCGTAGCCCTTCGCGACGAGACGTCCCTGGTCGATGCCGCGCGATCCGAGCGCCTTCTTCACCGAGTCGGCGCGATCCTGCGAGAGCTTCTCGTTGCCCTTCACGGTGCCGCGGTTGTCGGTGTGTCCCTGGATCTCGAGCTTGAGGATCTCGGGGTGCTCCTTCAGCACCTCCGCGACCTCGTCGAGCAAGGGGTCGCTCGCCTTCTTGATCGTCGCCTTGGCCGTGTCGAACTGGACCTGCTGGAGGATGAGGATCGCGCCCTCGGTGACACGCACCGCGGTCGGGCATCCGTTCTTCGTCGGATCCGGGTCCGGCTTGCCCTTCTCGTGCACGCACGCGTCGACGTCGTCACGGATGCCGTCGCCGTCGGTGTCGGGCGGGCAGCCGTTCGTCTTCGGATCGTTGGTCTTCACGCCCTTGAGGTCGGGGCACGCGTCCACGTCGTCGTAGATACCGTCGCCGTCACGATCGGACGGGCAGCCATTCTTCTTCGGGTCGTCGCTCTTGATGCCCTTGACGTCGGGGCACGCGTCCACGTCGTCGTAGATGCCGTCGCCGTCGCGGTCCTGCGGGGGCGGGCAGCCGTTCTTCGCCGGATCGTCGCTCTTGAGCCCGAACACGTCGGGGCAAGCATCGACGTCGTCGTAAATGCCGTCCTTGTCGCGATCGCTACGGCCCGGGCAGCCGTTCTTCGCCGGATCGTCGCTCGGATCGCCGAAGTTGTCGGGGCAGGCGTCGACGTCGTCGTAGATGCCATCCTTGTCGCGATCGGCACGCTGCTCCGGCGTGTACGCGAGCATGAGGACGCCTCGGAACTGCGGGGTGCCGATGCCGCTCGTGAGCCCGGGGCCGAAGCCCGCGCCGAGCTCGATGTCACGAACGACGCGATACCGCGCGCCGAGAAGCGCCTCGGCGTTGGTCGTCCGCTTGCTGACGTTCTCGGTCGACAGCGCGACGTTGACCTCGGGACCGACCTGCAGCTGTCGCGACTTTCCGAAGAGGACGCCGAGACCGGCGCCGCCCTTCACCATCGTGCCCTGCTCGACACCGCCGTAGTTCTGGAGCGAGCGGAGCTCGGGGCCGGCCGCCGCCGACCAGACGATGCGGTCGGTGCGCCCGCCGACGATGAGCTGGGGCATGCCGCGCACCTTGCCGTCACCGACGAAGGCGTTGCTCTCGCCCGTGGGGAACCAGACGTAGCCGCCGACCGCGAGCTGGAACGCGTCGTGGTACTCGCCGAGGAGGCGAACGCGGAGACCCGCGCGGAGATCGCCGAACGCCGTTCCGCTCGGTGACGCGAACGCGTTGCCACCTGACGTCGGGCTATCGCCCCCCTGGTAGAGGGCGAGGGGGAGGTTGACGTTCAGGTTCACGCGGTTGAAGAGGGAGAACGAGCCGTTCAAGTGCATGAACAGCTGACTGCTGACGACCGAGCCGACCTCCGCGTCATTGCTCGACCGGCGCAGGACCAGCGGGTTGTGCGCGTAGTCGCCGAGGAGCATCAGATGCGGGGTGGCCTGTCCCGCCGCGAACGGCGACTGGACGCCGAACATCCGGTCTCCCGCCGGCGCTGGATCGAAACGATTGAGGGGTAGTCCTTGCGCCATGGACGGGATCGCCCATGCGACCACCGAAGCTCCAAGGAGAGCGGAGACACATTTCGAAACTCGCATGCTCGTCTTCACCTGCTTCATCACCCCCCGGCGCGTTCCCTTCCGCGCGTGGCAATGCTCGTGCCGGCGACCTCGCACCGACGCGGGCGCGGCGAAACGCGATATGACACGAACAGAAACGCGTTTGGGGTGAAAGCGATGAGAATTAGCTGAGCCGTTCGTGAGGTAGCGCTACCTCACTGCAGCGCCGGCGCTACACCAGTGCCCGGCGACGGCGCTTCATCGAGCTCGCTCGCGCCGATCACGAGCTCGGCGAGTCGCCGTCGGCGCCCGCGGCGGAGAACGCCCTCCGAGACCGAACGCGCGAAGGTCATCGGGCGCGCATCGCGATCTTGCCGAGGCGCAGCGTCTGCCCGGACCGACAGCGCCGGAGCCGTACCCGATTCAGGGGCGACCGGGGAACCGGTGCGAGCGCGAGCGCGGACGCGCGGCCGGCGACAGCGACGGAGCAGCGGCCCACGACATCGCGAGCCGCTCCCCGTCCCTGCGCCCGCCGCCGGGCCCGAATCGATGAGTGAGTGACCGCTACTCGCCGGCGCCGGTCGGCCCCGAGCGCATCGCGCCCTTGAGACGGGCCGTCGCCGCGGGATCGTTCACGAGCAGCTTCTCGACCAAGCCGAGCACCGCCTCGTCGTCCGGACGCATCGCCGACTCGACGAGGCTCTTCACGTGCGGGCTCGCGTCGACCGCGCCGTCGATCGCCTGGCCGACGCTGACCGCCTTGACGAAGCGCTCGAAGAACGCCCCGTCGCCACCGACGATGTTGAACTTCGCGTTCGAGAACGCCTGCGCGAGGATCTGCGCCTGCGCCGACGCCACGCTCGTCTTCGCGTGGATGGTCTCGAGCTCGATCGTCTTCTCCTTGTCGAGACGGAGCCGGAACTCCTCGTGCTCGCGACCCGCCTCGTCGAGCGCCTTCATCGAGGCGGCCTTCTCGGCGATGCCGGCGGCCTCGGCGACGAGCTTCTCGCGGGTGACCTTCGCGAGCGCGAGCCCCTTCTGCTCCTCGCCCGACGCCTCGGCGACGAGCTTCTCGCGGAGCGCAGCGGCCTCGGCGACGCCGAGCTTCTCGATCGCCTGCGCGTCCGCCTCCTTCACCTTCACCTTGGCGAGGCCCTGCCGCTCCTCGCCCGCCGCCACCGACTGCATCTTCTCGAGCGCGATGCGCGCGTCGACGAGGCCCTGCTTCTCCGTCGCGACGGCCTCGGCCTCCTTCACGCGGGCCCTCGCGAGGCCCTCCGCGGCGGCCTCGGCCTGGGTGCCTTCTGCGAGACGGATCTTCGCGCGCGCGAGCTTGTCGGCGGTCTCGAGCTCGGCCTCCGCCGTGATCGACTTCTGCCGCGCCGCGTGCTTCGCGACCTCCTCGGCGGCCTCGGCGGCCTTCACCTGCTTCACCAGCGCAGTCGCGGCCTCGGCCTCCGCCTGGATCTTGAGCGCGTCGCGGTCGCGGTTCGCGGTGGCGATCGCGCGCACGTCCTTGATGTGCTCCTCCTCGACCGCCACGGTCTTCTCGACGGCGATGCGGGCGCGGACGACGTCGGCGATCTCCTTCTTCTGCTGCTCGACTTCCTTGTCGCGCGCGATGCCGACGAGGGCGACCTCACGCTCGCGACTGATGGCCTCGAGCTGGCGTGCCTTCTCGACGCGTTCCGTCTCGACGGCGACCTCGCGCTCGCGGTTCTTCTGGGCGACGGCGACGCCGCGCTGCTTCGCCTGCTCGGCGATGAGCGACTCTTCTTCGTTCTTGTGATGAACGATGTGCGTCTTCTTCGACTCGTCGCTCGCGACGCGCGCGGCCTCGTTCTGCTCGCGCGCCTGGGCGATCGCGATCTCCTTGTGCTTCTTCGCCTCGGCCTCCGCGCGGCGCTGCTCGAAGGCGAAGATCGCCTCGTCGGACTTGAGGTTCTCGCTCCCCATCTCCATGCGCTCGCGCTGGCGGAGCTCGTTCGTCTTCACGTTGTGCTGGACGGTGATCTCGGTGATCTTCCGGATACCGTCGGCGTCCATGATGTTGTCCTTGTCGAGCGCCTCGAGCGGGGTCTGCTCGAGGTAGTCGATCGCGGCGTCGTCGAGGATGAAGCCGTTCAGGTCCTTGCCGATAACCTCGATGATCTTGTCCTTGAAGGCATCACGCTTGGTATAGAGCTCCTCGAAGTTGAAGTGCTTGCCGACGGTCTTCAGGGCCTCGGCGAACTTCGACGTGAACAGCTCCTCGAGCGTCCTCGGATCGCTCGCGCGCGCGCAGCCGATCGACTGGGCGACCTTCAGCACGTCGTCCGCGGTCTTGTTCACCCGGACGAAGAAGGTGACCTTGATGTCCGCGCGGATGTTGTCGTTGCAGATGAGGCCTTCCTTGCCGCGACGATCGATGTCGATCGTCTTGACGGAGAGGTCCATGGTCTCGGCGCGGTTGATGACCGGGTAGACCATCGTGCCGGTGAACGCCACCATGGCTTCCTTGCCCGTGGTGTTGACGATCAGCGCCTTGCCTTGCTCCACCTGGCGATAGAACCGCGCGAACATCGCGAGGATGCCGAGGAGGATGATGAACAGCGCGCCGATGATGGCGCCGACCATGATGACTGTCTCGGACATGGACGACTCTCTTCTCCCCACGAGGCCGTGAGGCCACTTCCCAGGTTCCCCACGCCAGGGTGAGGCCCCAGCACGGGCGAGACATCCGCCCGCGCCCCCGTCTCCGGGAGCGGAAGGGTCGCATGTCTTGTTCGCGGAATGGAGCGACTTTTTTCGCTTCCGGGGCCGTCCTCGACACACGTACAGGTGTGCACCCATCGAAACGACGGAACCCCGGAGCAATCAGCTCGAGCTGATCGTCTCGGGGTTCGAACGATGGCCAAACGATGGCCAGCCGCTCGCGCTCAGCGGCGGCGGCGAACGAAGGCGGCCACGCCGAGGGCGAGGCCGAGCAGCGGGAGCCCGGTGCTCGCGTTCGTACCGTTCGGGCTCGCGGAGCAACCGTTCGACGAGGTCTTCTTCTTTTTCGCGACGGCGACCTCCCCCTCTTCGTCGTCGCTGCGGAAGTCGTCGTCGCTCGCGTCATCCGACGTCGACGGGTCGGAGTAGTCCGAGTCCGACGACGAGCTGGGAGCGGTCGTGTCGGCCGGCGCGGGCGGCTCTGCGTCCTCGGGCTTCGCGTCGTCCGGCGTCTCGGCAGGCTTGTCGGCGGCGCCGACCTCGAGCTCGAGCGTTTTGTCGACGCTGAAGCCGTTGGCGATCCCGTCGATGTCGCACTGGGTCCAGGCCTCGCCGCCGTTGGCGGAGGCGCGGAACGCGACGACGTACTCGCCGTCGGCGAGCGCCGAGACGATGCCCTCGAACGTGGCATCGAACGCCGCGCCGCGCTTCGTGGCAGCGGCGGCGGCGCGCGCCGGAAGCCAGCGCATCTTGGTCGGCGCGCTCTTCAGCGCGATCCCGAAGCGTCCGAACGGAGCGGAGCGGGCCTCCATGTCCTTGAACGAGACCTTCGCCGTGACCTTCGCTTCGCCGCCGGCGGCGATCGGATCGAGCTTCGCCGTCTCGATCTTGCACTCCGTGACGGTGCCGCCCGACTCGTAGCCCCACAGCCCCTCGGGGACGTAGGGGAAGTTCCGGAGGATCGGCTTGTCGATCACCAGCGGCTTGAACGCGTCCGGAGCGAACGCGCGAAGGAAGTCGGCGTAGCGACCGAGCTGCACGACCTTCCACGCACCGGCCGAGCACTCGGCGGCAGCGGCAGCAGGGTCCGCCTGTCCGTTCGCCGGATCCGCAGCAGCTCCCTCGGCCGCGATGACGAGGCCGGTGAGCCCGCATGTGCCGCGGATGTTGAAACCGGCGATCTTGGTCCCCGTGCTCGAGCAGACCGGCGCGCCGAGATCGCTCGCGCAGAGCTGGCTGCCCTGGGCCGGGAAGACCGTGCTGTGCTTCTCCGTCTCCGAGGTCATCCGCCCCTTGATCGAGGACGCTTCCCCCTTGTCCGGATCGAAGAAGCCCGCGCCGTCCGCCGACGCGATGCCGTTGATCGTGTAGCCGTCGCGGAGCGGCGCGTGCGTGATGAGCGCGCGCGTTCCGCCGATCCCGCGGTCGAGCTCGATGACGGCGATGTCGGCGTCCGCCTCGTCGGGGACGTGGACCGCGGCGATCCTCGCGCGGGTTCCCTTGCCGTCCTTGTTCGCAGCGCGTCCGACGACCATGCCCGGCTTCGCGCACGCCTTCGCGGTCACGGCGACCTTCTCGCCGAGGAGCGCGCCGGCGCACTTCGGGGGCAGCGAATTCGCGCCCTCGAAGAGATAGACGACCGGCGACTCGATCGCGCTCGTCCCACCGGTGACGTCCTGCTGGGCCTCGTCGGCTCCCTCGTCGTCGGCCGGCGCGCACCCGACGAGGCTGCTTGCAGCGGCGATCAACAGCGAGAGACCGAAAGCGGTGGTAGCCGAGCGCATGCTCGACACGTATCCAAATGTCGTACCATTCGCCCATGTTGAAATGATGGGGCTTTTCTGGACGCGGGTGGATCGATGGACTGCGCGGAGACCACCCCGACGAACCAGGAGCCCTCTTTCGACCTCGAGGCCTCGGCTCTCATCGATGCGAGCGCGGACGCGAGCCGACGCGCGGGTCCCGAGCTCTCACTTGATGAAGAGCGAGCTTCACCGTGGTCTCTCCCACCATCCGGATCGCCCACCCGTCGAGCACCGTCGAGAGGACCGGGAGGTGACCGAGGAGGGGCGCGACGCGCCAGGCGACGTTGTTGATCGCCCGGAGCGGGAGCTCGCGGCGGCTCCGCTCGGGTAGTCCGCCGAGCCGGCGTAGATCGCGAGGCACGATCGCCACCGCGGCGGGCCCGAACGTCCAGGCGGCGAGCCGCAGATCGAGGGCGGTCCGAGCGGAGAGCCTCGGCCGCGCCACGAAGTCGATCGTGGCCGTGGCCGTATCCGAGACGCAGAGCTGCGGGCGCACGTCGGCGAAGTACCTGCGATACGACGCGACCGAGTCCGGCACCATCGCGCGCGGCAGTCCGATGAGCTCCGCCGCGACGACCTGCTCCGCGAGATAACGATCGCGCTCTGCATGTGTGAGGTGACCGGCATAGGCGCGGTACGCCGCGAGGAACGAGTGGACCTCGGTGCAGTGCACCCAGAGCATCGTCTCGGGGTCGTCCGCCGAGAACTGCTTGCCGGTGACCGGGTCGATGCCCCGGACCCGCTCGTGGACCTTCTTCACGCGCGCGGCGGCGGCGAGCGCCGTCTCGCGATCGCCGAAGACGACGGACGCGACGTACGCCGAGGTTCCGCGGAGGCGCTTGAGCGGGTCCCTCCGGAAGTCAGAGTACTGCGCCACCCCCGCCATCGCGAGCGGGTGCATCGTCTGGATGATGAGCGCACGGAGGCCTCCGATGAGGGCCACCGGATGGCCGATGACCTTCCAGCTCACGCTCCCGGGCTCGAAGAAGCGCGTCGTTGCGTCGGTCCCGGCGTCAGGCCCAGAATCCACGCCGGCGCTCATTGCGTGCTCCGCCGGCGAGGCTCCTCCTCCTCGTCGAGGAGATCTCCGAGCGGCGCGACGGTGAACTCCTGCCGCTCGGCGTCGTAGCCGACGATCACGGCCTGGTCGCCGCGAGCGAGCTTCTCGCCCGACTCGACCCGGACGCGGACGACGACCCCTGCTCCACCGTCTTCGAGGGTCGCCTCGCCGAAGCGATCGGTCACCGTGCCCGTGCGGATCGTACACATCTTGCCGACCAGCGCTCCGTGTGTCGTCGCCTTCATCGGCGTGAACACGCGCGCAAGCGGACGCACCACGAGCGAGGTCGGGAAGAGCGCGAGGACGGGGGCGGCGACGAGCAACCCCACCTTCGCCAGGCCGAGGACCAGCCCCTCCGCCGGAAGGAGCGCCTGCACCGCCTTCATGCCGAGCATCGTGAAGATCCACGAGAACAGCAGGAGGCCGCTCATGACGACCGTCGCCGGAGCGGAGCGCAGCTTCAGCGCAGCGATGATGCCGGTGTTCGCGCCCGAGACGGCCTCACCGGAGTGGGCGCCGTCGACGTGATCGGCGGCGCCGTCGAGCACTCCCTTGGCGGCGCCTTCGAGCACCCCCTTGGCGGCGCCTTCCAGCACCCCTTTGGCCACCCCCTCGATCGCTCCCTTCGCGACACCGTCGAGCGCCGCATCCGCGGCGCCGTCGCCGAGGAGGTTCACGTGGGCCGCGCCCACCATGACGAACAGCCAGTAGACGAGCGCAACGCCGAGCAGGACGGTGTAGACGACCGCCGGAAAGGACAGTGCGAGCGCGAGGAAGGGGACCATGATCCGCCCTTCGAGCCTACGTCATCGGCTCGGTCGACGAAGCAGCTTTCGGATCGTACCATCACGCGCCGATGCAGAAACGCCCGCTCCTCGTCCTGGCCGCGCTGGCTGCGGCTTCCGAGCCGGACTTCGGGCGCGACGCGATCGCGAAGCTCAAGGCCGGCATCCGCGAGAAGTACGCCGGCGATCCGATGGGCTCGACGGTCACCACGGTGCTCGTCGCGAGCTGGCTCTTCTACCGAGCCGAACGCGGCCACAACCCGCGAGTGAAGACGTTCTACGACGCGCTGATCTACGTCTCGACGAACCTCTCCGTCGGCTACAGCGACATCTTCGCGACGACGCAGGCCGGGAAGACGATCGGCTCGGCGCTCATGACGTTCGGACCGGCGATGGCGGCCAAGGTCCTCGACGAGCCCAACGCCGGCAAGAAGAGCGACGCGGAGGCGAAGGCTATCGTCGAGCGCCTCGACCGTATCCTCGCCGTGCTCGAGCAGCGCGTCGCGGGCTGACTCGCGCCTGCCGCCTGAAGTCGGATCCCTGAAAGGCCACGAGCCTTCCGCCCGCATGGGCGAAAGGCTCGTCCGAGGCCGCCGCCTGGTGAGGCGGCCGCCGTTTCGTTCGCTCCGCGTGTCGTGTGGGTCAGTCGCGGCGGCGGCCGAAGAGGCGGAGGAGGAAGAGGAACATGTTGATGAAGTCGAGGTAGAGCATCAGCGCGCCGACGAGGGGCATGTTGGCGTGGACCTCGCCGCTCGCGAACAGATGCTTGAGCTTCTGCGTGTCGTACGCGGTCAGCGCGGCGAAGACGAGGACACCGACGATGCTGATGAGGAAGCTCAGCCCGCTGCTCGCGAAGAAGAGGTTCACCAGCGACGCGAGGATGAGCCCGATGAGCGCGAAGATCGCGAAGCGCCCCACGGCGCTCAGGTCCCGCTTGGTGACGAGGCCCACGACCGACAGGCCCGCGAACGCGCCCGCGGTGATGAAGAACACCGAGGCGATCGATGCGGCCGTGTAGACGAGGAAGATGACGCTCAACGTCGTGCCGGTCAGCGCCGCGTAGGCAAAGAACATCGCCGCGACCGCCGGTGTGCTCGCGCGCACGGCGACGTGATTGAACCCGAGCACGAGGCCGAGCTGACCAAACAGGAGCGCGTAGAAGACGAGCCTGTTGCCAAGGATGAGCTGAAGCGCTGCCGGTGAGCTGGCCACCAGCATCGCGACGATGCCCGTCGTCGCGAGCCCAGCCGCCATCCAGCGGTAGGTCGTCCACAGCGCGTCACTGACGAGCTGCTGGCCGTACGGCCGGCCGATTGCACCGGAGGTCGAAGCCCATCGTCGTTGATCGTCGTAGTTCATCGCTGCGCCAATCTACGCATCTCATCGCGATCGCGTAAGGGCGGCCGGGCTGCGACGCACCAGGAGTTCACGCATGAGCTACCCCGAATCGCAGACCAGCAACAGCGCGATCGCGTTTGGAGGCGCCTTGATGCTCACCGGCCTTGCGGCCGTCGTGGTCGCGACGGGCGCGAGCCATGACTCGCGCACGTTCATCCTCGGAGGTCTCCTCCTCGTCGGCGGCGTCGTCCGACTCACGACCGCTCTGGCAGCAGACGCACGACGCCGGCGCGAGCACCCCGTCGACCCGGACGATCCTCGATGGCATGACGGCATCCGCGTCGTGCAGCTCGCAGGGAAGACGTGCGTCGACTGCGGGCGCCGGATCATCTTCGGCACCGACGGCGTGAGCTGCGACGTGTGTCACGCTCCAGCGCACGTCGATTGCGCGGAGCACCACCTCGCCCAGGTCCACGGGCCGGAGGTCGCGTTCCCGTTCCGCTGATCCGCTGATCCGCTGACCGCGCTGACACGGCCGCGCGCGATGCCGCTCGCCCCGCGCCTCGGCATCTCCGTTGTCGCATCGACTGCGGGGAGCGAGGCTCAGCGGATCGTCGCGGCGTTCAGCTGGGCGTCGCTCGATCCGCCTCGCCGGAGCATGCAGTTCGCTCGCACGGTGAAACCCGGATGCCCAGTGAGCAACATGCTCGAAGAGCACCGGCACGCGACGAGCAAGGAACTGGTCAGACATCGACGGCGCCGAGGGAACGTCTCACCCGCTCCCCTCTCCTCGGCGCTCTCTCGCGCCTTCGATGGCTACTCTCCGAGGGCCGCATCGCACTCCTCTGCGATGCGGCCCTCTCTCTTCGTGACGGAACATCGCCGGTCAGGGCTTCGGATAGCTGGTGAGCGCCGCCGCGTAGACGGCGCGCGCGTCGGCGAACTCGCTCAAGCTCCAGAGCCAGCCCGCCGCGTGATCGACCATGAGGTCCTCGGGCGAGTCCGACCAGCGTGACGTCGCGCTCTTCTTTCCGGAGACGCGGTAGAGCGCGCCGGCGCCCGCCGCGGGCGCGCTCGACGAGAGGTAGTAGGTGTCGCCGACCGACGCCGCGCCCTGGACCTGCTTGTGGCTCGTGAGGAAGACCTGGGTCGGGAACGTCGTCTTGCTCCGGAGGAGCCGCGTTGCCGGATCGAGCGGCCACCGATACACACGCCCCGCGAGCGGACCGGAGCAGGCGGTCGTGCTGCAGTACTCGCCGGAGACGAGCGCCGGCGGATCGCTCTTCCGATCGAGCGAAACGAACGAGAAGAGCGGCTTGCACGCCGACGTGATGTCGTACTTGCCGACCTGCGGGAGCACGTACTTGTAACCCGCCGCACGGCAGGTCGTGCCCGTACAGCCGAAGGCGCCGGCGTCCGTCGCGACGCGGAGGATGTGACGGAGGTCGAAGACGCGGAGGCCGCGGGTCGTGTCGGCGACGTAGAGGAAGTTGCCGTACCACGCGATGCCGCCCGCGTGGATTTTCACCGGGTCGAACGTCGGCGCAGCGGCCGAGCCCTTCGGCATCACGAGCAGCGCAAAGCGATACTTGGGCGCGTTCGGCGTCGTCGTATCGACGAACGCGATGCGGACGCCTTCGTTCGACGTGCCGTTCTCGGCCGTGTCGTAGAAGCTCACGAGCACCGCGCTCTTGCCTCCGACCTTGCCGGTCGGGTCGGCGTCCGCGGTGCCGGTGATCCCCTGAGGGACCCACTGCGTCGATGCGTTGTCGTCGTTCTGCCACCGAAACGCATACGCGACGCCGCTCGGCGATCCCGGGACGCTCGTCGTCTTCGTCGCCGTGCGGTTCGCGTCGGCGAGGACGTCGACCACGCCGACCTTCGTCGTGATCTTCTCGAGCGCGGTCACGAGCGCAGGTGTCGTGCCCAGCCCAGCGCTCTCCACGAGGCCGAACGCGCAGCGATCCACGGGCGCGAGCCCGGAGCCTTCGGTGAACCCGGCCGGCGCGGCCGTGCACGCGGAAGCCTGCAGATCGCACGTATCCACGAAGCGCGCCGGCGCCACGGATGCATCGGGATCGACCGGATCGGTCGGATCGTCCGCGCCGGCGTCGGGCGACGTGCCCTCCGAGGACCCCTTGTCCGGGGATGCAGGATCGGGCTCCGCCGAGGGATCGCCGAGCAGGGGCGGCCCGCCCGCGTCCCCGGTGGAGGAACAAGCGGCGATCAGGGCCGCGAGCGCGAACAGCGAGCCACGAACGAACCGAGCCATCTTCGATCACCTACATGAAGGCCGCGTACCAGGCACGTCGGAACCGCCTGGATCGCCGAAGTCTGCGCTTCGAGCGGATGGTTACAACGCCGCTAGCAGCGAGAGCGCACGTCCTTGCGCAACTCGCGCGAAGGAGCGGCGGTGGATGGACGGCACTCGCCTCAGTCGGTGGTGCGCCGGTCGCCCTTTCGCGAAGGGGGACGCAGCGCGATACGTCGTCGAGTCACGCCCCTGCCCGTGCAGCCGTCAGAGCGAGAGATCGCGCTTCGCCGGCGAGGGCGCGGACGACGGCGGGGGGACGTTGCTCACCGGCTCCGGAGCGCTGCTGCTCGGATGCGAGACGTTGCCTTGCGTCGTCGTCGTCGCGGCGTCGGACGGCGCAGGCGAGAGCGGCACCGGACGGAGCGCCGCCGGAAGATCGAACCAGCGCACCGGATCGACGCGGAAGAGCGCGAAGCGACCACGCGGCGTCTCGGTACGGACCGACTGAGCCTTCTTGTGCTCCGTGACCGACTGCGTGTGCGTGCGACCGTCGCGGCCGACGACCGACGCGGACTCGGTCTCGGTGCGCTCCGGCGCGATCTCGTACTCCTTCACGTCGACGCCCGCCTCGACGAGCACGTAGTGCGTCGCACCGACCCTGGCCGCTTCCGACGAGGCGCGCGCCGCGAGCGACTCTGCCGTCGGCTTCTTCTGGAACGGGAGCGAGATCGTCTGCTGCGCGTCGACGTCGAGATCGCCGATGTACGTCGCGCCGACGTTCTGGAGCGCGGACTTGTCGCCCGGGTAGAACCGAATCGCGCTCGCGGTGCTCGCCGAGTCGCGGACCGCGCTGTTCGGTGAGAAGTGCGCGTTCGTCGCGGCCCCGCTGCTGAATCCGCCGCCGTGGTTGGTCGGCCCCATCGGATGGCAGGCGGCAATCGATACGAGACCGAACGCTAGAACGCGGGCGACCGAGCGCATGCGCGGCGCCTTAACACCGGAATCGAGGCCGTGCAAACGCCGACCGGAGCCCGGAACCACCCAGCCTCGGGTTCGAGCTCGATCGCCCTAGGGCTTCGTCGACTTGGACTTCTCCGCGCTCGTGGAGGTCGTCTTCGACTTCTCGGACTTGTCGGCCTTCTTGTCGGAGGCCCCCGTCTTCTTGTCCGTCTTCTTCTCGGAGCTGCCGGTCTTCTTGTCGGACTTCTTCTCGGAGCTCTCGCTCTTCTCCGATTTCTTCGGAGCGCTGTCCCCGGCCGCGGACGAGCCCGAGGAGTTGCTGCCCGCCGGCTGCGGGTCCTCGTGCACGACGACGCGCGTGCCGGGGTTCTCCGTCGTCGCCCGGATGCCGTGCCACCCCTCCGGCAGGTTCGGTCCTGCCCAGGCGAAGACCTGCTTCGCATCGTGGGGCGTCATGTTCACGCAGCCGTGGCTGCGCTCGCGACCGAACCGCGAATGCCAGAAGGCTCCGTGGATCGCATAGCCGCCCTCGAAGTACATGATCCAGGGGACGTCCTGGATCGAATACGGACCGTCGCTCGCGCCGTCGTCCTCCATCGTCGCGGCGATGTGCTTCTCACGGACCCGGAACTCCCCCTGGGGAGTGCGATGATCCTTCGACTTGTCCTCGTCGTTGCGACGGCCGGTCGAGACGATGGTCGCGTAGACGGGCTTGTCGCCCTCGAACGCGATGAGCGACTGCTGGGAGAGGTTGATGTCGATCCACTTCTCGCCGGGCCCCAGGTTCTTCGGTGCCGGACCGGGGCGGGTGACGGACGCATCGATGTCGCGCAACCACCAGCCTTCGTCCGTCTCGAAGTAGCCGCGGCCCTCGATCGTGACGCTCTTGCCCGTGAGCTGCGCGATGGTGAACCGCTCGAGTGGCTCGCCGCGCCTGAGCTTGCCGTTCTTTTCGTCGGCCCTCGTCGGATCGCCCTCCTCGATCCGGTAGTGGTACGCGCGCGGGCTGACGACCCAGCCGAGGGGGAGCTTACGCTTCTCGCCTTCGGCCCCGATCCTCACGCCCTCGAACTCGGTCGTCGGCTTGTGAACGAGGATGTGGTCGGCGGGCGCGAGGTAGCCGGCGGTGTTCCGCCAGAACTTGCCGGACGTCGTGGAGACGTCCTTGTCGAGCGCGAGATAGAACCCGCGCACCATGCGCACGACGACGAGTCCGCCTTGCTCGTTCGTGCGGATGTCGTCGATCGTGACCTGAGGCCGCTGGCCCTTGTGGTCCCTGAGGTACCAAGGCGTCTCGCCGTCGCTCGGAGGCGGTGCGGCCTTCGCCTCGGCGTCCTTCTTCGTCTTCCCGACGGCGAGCCCCTTCTCGAGATCCTGGCGCTCCTTCTTGAACGGACGGCGTCGGTACAGCGGCGCGCCGTTCGTCAGATTGAGCCCGTAGTCGTAGGGCAGCGGACGGTCGGTGAATGGAGGATGCGGCGCGGTCTCGAGCTCCTTGGCGTTCAGATCCGTCGTCAGGAACTTTCCGCAGACGAAGCCGCCGGTGACCAGCTCGTACCAGCCCTCGGCGCAGTTGCCCTTCTTGATGACCTTCGGCTTGACGCCGATGACCTGCCCGCGGCGCATGTAGCCGAGTCGCACGACCCCCTGGCGATCGTCGGACGTCTTCGACGGGTCCTTCGGAGGCCACTCCGTCTTGCTGAAGATCGGCGTGACCAGGTCGAGGACCGCGACGCGCGGGGTCTCCGCGCTGGACCCGGCATCGATCGCCTCGACCGTCACCGGCCCGTCGTCGTCGCTCGTCGTCTCGGTCGTCGACGCGTCGTCGCCGGCCGCAGAGCCGTGTTTCTTGCAGCCGCTGAACGCAAGGAGGCCTCCGATCAGGAGCAGAGCGAGCGGACTCGCGGGCTCACGACGGCGAGAAGAGCCGGATGTTGCGAACGGCGCTCTCACGGACAGCGGTCCGCACGTACGATTTGTGCGCCGCGCGCGCAAGCCGGGGGGTCAAACGGCTGAAAAATTCGTCATTTCGGATGGCTGTCGCGGGCGGTCGCTCGCCTCGCGGGCTGCAGATCGACCCGATGCGCGAGCGGATGATGCGACAGCAGGACGCGGCTCCCGCAACGAGACGACACCTCGGCGCTCGCCCTCGCCGGTGCTCGACGACGGCCGACGCGCGATCGAGAGCGCCGGCTTGCACCAGCCGCGCTGGCGCTGCAGCTCGGCGGGGAACAACGTGCGCTGCATCTCCGCCAGGCGAGCGGTCGCGTTGGCCGCGCCGACATCTCCGAGCAGCGCGTCGAGATCGCGCGCGAGCTTGCCCGCGCTCTCGTAGCGGCGTTCGCGGTTCCGCTCGAGCGCGTGAAGGATGATCGCCGCGAGCTCGGACGGCACGTCGGGAGCGAGCAACCGCGGATCGGGGATCGGTCCGCAGTGCACCGCCCGCACGGTCTCGATCTCCGTCGTGCGACCGAACAGGCGTCGTGTCGTGCAGAGCTCCCAGAGCGTCGTACCGAGGCCGAACAGGTCGCTCCGGTGATCGAGCGGGAGCTGCATGATCTGTTCGGGGGACAGGTACGGCACCTTGCCCTTGATCACCCCACGACGCGTCTTCGTCGCGCGGCCGTGACACTTCGCGAGACCGAAATCGATGAGCTTCACCTCGCCGTCGAAGCCGAGGAAGACGTTCGACGGGTTCACGTCGCGATGGATGATGCCGAGCGGCTGCCCGCGCGCGTCCTTCCGGTCGTGGGCATACTGGAGCGCGTCGGCGATGCGCGCGCCGATCCACGCGACCGCCTCCGGATGCAGCCCCATTCCACGCGCAGCGCAGGCGCGCTGGACCTCGGCGAGGGTCGTCCCCAGGAGCAGCTCCATCGCGATGAACGCGTGGTCCTGATCCGTACCGTGCTCGAACGTGCGCACGATGTTGGGATGCACGAGACGCTCGAGGAGGTGGGCCTCGTCGGCGAACATCGCGAGCACCTCGTCGTCGTCGCGCAGGTCGTGACGAACGACCTTCAGCGCGACGAGCCCGCCGTCGTCGACACGACGGCCGAGGTAGATCGTCGACAATCCGCCGCCGGCGATCTTCCCGAGAACGGCGTGCCGACCGAGGTAGGCCGGACGCGTGGGGCACGACGAGGTCGGACGAGCGGCACGCGTCAGCGACATTGGCAGGCAGGCTCGTTCAAGCACACGACGCGCCACCGCGAGATCCGCGCGAATCTCGGCGCGCTTCACGACAGCCGGCCGTCGTGCCCGGCGATTTGCTGGCGACTGCCCGCGGATCGATGAGGCCTGAAAGCTACACCGACACGCAGCGAGCCCGCTCGAGATGTCGCTCACGCACGCGACATCCATCATCAGCGGACGACTACGGTTGCGTTGCGGAAGAAGCGGGCTCTGTTCGCGCTCGCCTGTCACCGACCGCTACTACACGAGCCATGCCATGCCGAAGCCGTGTCACCGCCGAGGTCACGAGCGGCGCGATCCCGGGCTCGTCGGCGCTCGCTCGCTTGCCGTACGCATCAGCGGACGAGCGACAGCGGTGTGTCGACCAGTTTCCGCTGGGCCATGCCGCCGGGATACGCGTAGCTGGAATACCGGTCCCACCCCCACAGCGTCGCGGTGAACGGCCCCTCGCTCCGCATGCGTTGTAGACCGCTTCGACAGACGCTCGTGCCGAACGATTCGCCGTCACCGCCCTTCCGGGTGAGATCGACCCGAACGAACTCGTACTCGCCCCTCGTTCCGATCGGCTTCCAGCCGGTGAGAGCGCCGGCGCACTCGAGCCAGACGTCCTCGAGCTCACCGCGAGTCTTCGCTCTCACCACGACGAGCGACGTCTCGGAGAACGTCGGATCTGCATAGAAGGTGTAGGAATTCAGATATTGCCCCGCGGGAACGACATTGACGAACTCTGGATCCCCCCAGCCTCCAAAAGTCGAATTGGTTGCGGGATCGCCTCCGCCTCCGCTCATGTGCGCCGAGAGGTAGATCGGGTGGTCGACGTCCTGCGAGCGGACGACGAAGGCGTCCCCCGTCCCGGAATGGAAGGTCACCATCTCGCCGGCGGACATCGTCGTCGGCGCGCCGGGCGGCACGGCAGGATCGTAGTCGAGGCGGGTACCATCCCGCGCAGCGACGATTCGATAGGGCACGACTTCGTGCTCGTTGCCCATTCGCGGCCGATAGCCGACGCCGACATATTCGGCCCCCCACTGCTCGAAGGCCGGAATCTGCTGAGCGAGGAGATCGCACGCCGATGCCTTCGCCGTGATGTTCGCGCAGGAGTTTCCGCCGATCACCGTCGTGGGCTTCGTCGATTCGACGATGCTCCCGGTTAGCTCGTCCCCTTGGACGAGCTGCAACAGTTGCCCCTTCCCGAGGCGATACGTCACCGGGACCCGTGCAGGTCCGCCAACGACGTCGACACCGTCTTGGATGTCTCGCTTCGGGAGGATGGTCACCTCCGTGTCTTCCTCGGAAGCGATGATCTGCGCCGCGGGCCTCCCGCCCGGCCCCACTTCCCAACCATTGACGATGATGTGCTGCTTCGACCACGTCGCGACGGGGAAGAGAAGCGTCGCGGAGGGAATGAAGCTCGCGGCGCCGCCGAACGGATAAACCGTCGAGACACCCACTGGCGCCTTCGTCGTCAGGCGATAGGAGGTTCCGATCCCCGTGCCGCTCGGAAGGCCTTCGGCGAACGTCGCCGGGACGACGCCCTCCGGGCAGGGCACGAAGGAGTGACTCTCCGCCGGAGTGCGGGGCACGTTCGGGTCGCGCACGGAGACGAAGAGAATCACGCTCTCCCCCGGAGGCACGGGGCCTTCGTGCGGGATCAGCGTCGGGTCGCCCGGATTCGTGCGGAACATCGACTTCGACACATCGAGCGGCTGCCCCTCGAGCTCGAGCGCGATATCGACGGGCAAGAGCGACACGTTGACGATGTACGACGCATAACAGGAATGCGGATGTTCCGCCGTGAAGCGCGGCATCTGGAAATGGAACTCGCAGCCGTTCGAGCTCTTGTCCGCCGCCGCCGCCGCACACGGGTCCTGGCAGACTCCGGCGCCGCATGCGAGCTCGGGTCGGCACGTTTCGACGACCGTCCCCGTGCACGCCTCGATGACCGAGCGTCCATCGAGCGAGCACTGGTAGCGGCAGTCGGGGGCGTCCACGGCAGCGTCGACCTCGAAGCTACCTCCTTGCCCGCGGAACGCGTCCCTTTCGCTTCCGCAGGCGCCCAAACATGCACCTGCGAGCACGAGGCCCAGCACGGCGAGAGCCGCGACGCGAGACATCTGCGCGCGCTTCATGGCAACACCACCTCTTGCGGAACGAGACTCGGTACCTTGAACTTGCCGTTGCCGAGTTGGCCGTAGAAGTTGGCTCCCCAGCAATACACTTTACCGCTCGTCAACAGTGCACACGTGGCACTGGGAGTCGCCTTCACCTGCGCGGCCGGCCCCGGAAGGCCTCGAACCGCGACCGCTTCGAACGCGTATTGTTTCGTTCCATCACCCGCTTGGCCGCTCGTGTTGTGCCCCCAGCAGTACACGGCGCCCGAGGCGCCGACGGCGCACCAGCGCTGCGGCTCGATGATGGTCTCGCCGAGCTCCGTGCTCGTGAGGGTGCGGGTCGTCGCGATCTGAACGACCGGCTCGGGAGTCACGACCGGCGCTGGAAGGGCCCGGTCGATGCGCGGCGTATTGGCGTTGATGGCCTCACCGGTCTTCGGAATCATCGCCCCCCAGCAATAGGCCGTGCCTCCGGCCGTGGCGCACGCGCTGTCGCTCGTCACGTCCAGCGACGAGATACCGCGGAGCGCGATCGGGACGGGATTCGGATCGGGGAAGAGCGACGAGACACGCGCGAGCGGAGGGTTTGCTCCCCAGCTCACGGTCACGCCGTCATCGCGGAGAACGAACGCGGCTCGACCGACGACGACGTCCCGGACGGACGCTCCCGAGGGAAGGTCGATTCGACGCGGGAGAAGTGCAGTGGAGAGGGGGATGACTTCGGGCGCCGCGAGCTGACCGTTCGTGTTTCTACCCCAGCAGAGAACACCGTCGTCGACTACCGCGCATGCGACCTCGGCGCCAACGGCCACGCGCCTGACTGGCGGAAGTGGAAGCTGCACGGCGGTGCGCTCCGTGGTCTCCACGCCGGCATCGTTGCGAAGGAAGGGGCCGGTCCCCCAGCAAGACACGCCGCCGCTCGCATCCCGCGCGCAGGTGTGGTCGAGCTGCGTAGCGTTCGAGACGCCGACGACGCGCGCCGGAATGGCGCTGTCGAGCGCCCCTGCATCGTCGCCGCGCCCGAGCTGCCCGCCCCTGTTCGCGCCCCAGCAGGCCGCCGTGCCGTCGTCGAGCAGCGCGCAGAAGCCCTCACCGCGATCGGTCGCGTTGGCACCGAGCGTCGTCACGAGCGACGTCGCGCACGACGAAGACGCGTCGCAGACGACGGGGCGAGGCCCACCGTCGAACCATGCGGCGTCGCGCGACGGCGGAGCGTCGGGCACTTCGGCGTCGTACGCCCCTGCGTCGTCGCGCGGCGTGGGCGCGTCCGTCCCTCCATCCTCCTGCGCCGCCCCTTCGTCTCCGTCGTCGCTCGCGCATGCCACGGCCGCACCGGTCGCCGCCCAACCGAGGACGAAGACCAGGCCCGCGGATGAATACCGATCAAGGAGTCGTCTTGTGAAATGCATGTCGAGCACCGATGGCCCAGAGATTGTCATTGGACGCACCCCGCACCTGGAAGATGGGACGGTTGATCGGCTCACCTGCCCGCGAGATCGTCGAAATCCGATAAGCGCCCCCATCCCAGACATCGGTACCGCGAACGACGCGGCCCCATCCGCTCAGCCACACGGCCCCTGGAGCGCTCCAGAGCGAGCTCAGTCCTGTCGGCGTGACCGCGTAGGGGATGGGCGCACGGTCGACGACGTAGCGACCGTCGTCCGCCGCCGAGATCTTCACCACGTCCCGAGCACCTTTGAGGCCGAGGAACTGATTGGCGCCGATCGCTTGGATGTCCGTGAGCCATCCCTCGGCGCCGTCGATTCTCATGACGCCGGGTCTCTCGAAGCACGGCCAATACGGCCCGCCGATGACACCGTCCGCGACCTTCTGATAGCCGGCAGCGGTCTTGCGAACGACGAGCGCGCACCCTGCGCCCAGCTGGGACCGCGCCCCGGAGAACCAGACGTCGTCCGCGCTCGTCCCGGCAGCGCCGAGGAAGAAGAGGCGCTCATTGGGACTCGAGGGATCGTCGGCGACATATTCGGCGACCCATCGCCCTCCACCGCCGTCGACCTGCTCGAAGTGATAGACCGTATTCGCGTGCCAGGCGTAGACGTCGTTCTTGCTCGTCCCCCAGACGCCGAGGGCCGGGTAGCGCGCCTGGATCGCCGGATAGGTCGGATAACCATCATCGAGCCCGACGCTCTTCTTGCTGCTCTCGAGCGGATGACGCGTCCAGGTCCAGGCCGTCGCGGGCGGCACCGGCCGCTTCCCGTGATAGACGTATCCGGGCGCGATTCCGAAATAGAGCTCGTCTTCGTTCGGTGCCCACGCCTTTCCGATATAGTCACCGAATCCGGGCTCGTTCTGAGTACCGTCGTCGATGTACTTCCACGCCCCCGCGGCGTCCTCCCACTCGAGGACCTTGATCCCGAGGGTCGGGCTCTCGGCGACCGCGAGCGCACGCCCTGGGAATGGCCAGATGTCCTTCATCGTCAGGTCCTCATCCGGCAACGACGTAGGACACCACCCCGCTTCGCTGCAGGTCGACTCTTCACCGGAGGCGTCCTCGCCAGGGTCGACGTCGGGCACGTCGGCGTCCGGGAGGGCGCTGCCTCCTCCCTCCTGCTGAGGCGGCACGGGCTCCGCCTCGTCACCGGACGCGGCGCACGCCACCATCGTCGCAACAGACGCGAGCGCAACCGCCCCGCACGCGAGGATGAACGAAGCCCTCATGGCTTTCCTCCCAGGGAGAGAATCACTCCTTGGCCACCGACCCAGACGTGACCGTCTGCGGAGACCCAAACCGTGGTGAGGTCGGGGCGGCGTGCACCAAGCCCTGCGACCTTCACTCGCGACCAGACCTTTCCGTCGTAGTGAAGGACGACGCCGGCATTGCCCACGGCCCAGACGTCGGCGGCCGAGGAGCCCCAGATCGCGTTCAGATCTTCGATCGTCGGGACATCGGAGACGACATCCCAGAGAAGGGCCTGCCCCGCGTAGTGGCGAATGGTCCCCTTGGCGCCCACAGCCCATGCCTCGGAGTCGGACGCCGCCCACACGCCGAGGAGTGCGTCGAAGGTCTGGCTATTGAAAGCCTTGATCGTCGGGGTCTCACCATCCGCGTTCGTGATCCGCATCGTCGCCCCCTCCACACCGACCGCCCACAGCGTGTCTGCCGAGGCGCCGTGAACGCTCGTCATGTGGCTGCACGGGAGCGTGGCGCATAGTTGCGGAGATGCTCCGTGGGCGAATTCGAATTTCGAATCGGGAGACACACGCATCCGCCAGAGGCCGGTCGTCCAGCCCGGACGCCAGGCGCGCGTCGCGCACCACAGCCACTCTGCGCCGGGCGCCGCCCATGCGGACACCGGTTGCAGGTCGTACGAGCGATACGTTGGTGGCGTTACCGGGGAGTGAACGGTCCAGCCGTCCGGCGACGGGCCGGCGTCGGCGGTGGGCATTCCTGCGCCGCGCGCGTAGACGCGCTCGAACACGCCGAAAGAGATCTCCGCGGAGTCGGGTAGCCAGAGCGTGCGCAGCGTCTCCCGGTTCCCGGGATCCAAGCGGCTCCACGAAACGCCGTCGTAGTGCGCGAGCGCGCCGAGCGCACCGGCTGCCCACACGTCCGAGCTCGAGCGCCCGCGAATCACGTTGACCTGCGTTCGCACGTCGAAGCCGCCACCGGGCGCGCTCGGGTCGAAAGGCCCGTTCGGACAGAGAACCTCGGCGGAGCACGCTTCGGGAAAGTACTCGCAGTCGGCGCAGGGCGCGGCGTCCGCATCACCTGGTGCGGCGTCGGTGGCGGCATCCGCCGGGGCCGACGGTACGCGGCGGCCCGTGTTGGGCTCTTCCTCGCGCGTTTCGCTCGCGGTGGTGGCGCATGCGGCCATCCCCATGACGAGTCCGAGGCATCGCAAGCTCACTGCGGTTCGGCGTACGCGGCGTCCACTTCGACCTCGGCCGATTCGCTCGGGCCTTGCTTGATTCGACGAGCGGAGCCTCATCGCGCCTCCTTACCGGCGTCCCGGTCCGCGTCACATGGCGCGACCACACACTTGCCGCCGACGCACGCCTGTCCAGCTACCGCATCGCAGACGTTGCCGCAGCCGCCGCAGTTGCGCGGATCGTGGTCGGTGTCCACTTCGCAGTCGTCCGCAGGATTGCGGTTGCAGTCCGCGCGTCCCTTGTTGCAGCGCCTGGTGCAGGTGCCGTACGTGCAAACGCCGACGCTGTCCGGTTGAAACATCGAGCTGCACGAGAAGCCACAGGCACCGCAGTGGTCCTTGTCGGAGGAGAGGTCGTAGCAGCCTCCGTAGCAAACACCGCCGAAGCAGGACTGCGCACAATAGATCTTGCCCGCAGGACACATGCACTCGGGCTGTCCCTTCGGGTTGATTGCGCACTCCTGACCGTCCGCGCACGTCTTGCCGCAGGCGCCGCAGTTCTGCGTGGTCACGAGCAGGGTTTCGCACCCATTGGAAGCATTCCCGTCACAATTCCCATAATTGGGATTGCATTTCAGCTGCCCACATCGATTGGACACACAGCCGTAGTACGCATTCGAAGGCGGAGGCCCGCCGTCCCCGCCGTTGCGATCACAGAAATTGTTGCACGCCCCGCAGTTTCGGTCGTCGTTGGTCGGGTCGAGGCAAGACGGAAAGTTCCCCGGACAATACTGACGTCCGGGCGGGCAGCCACATTGATAATCGCCCTCGTTCGTCGTGCTCGCGCAGGGCTTGGCCGGGTCCGGACACTTGTCCCCGCATGCACCGCAGTGGTCGTTGCTGCCAGGATCGGTCTCACAGCCGTTGTCGGCGAGGCCGTCGCAGTCGAACGTCTGAGGGCTTGCGCTGCACTGAAGCACGCAGGCACCGTCGACGCACTCGTAGTTCTCGCGCCCGCCCCTGCTCGGGCATGCATGCCCGCACGCTCCGCAGTTCTGCCTGTCGGTCTTCAAGTCGACGTCGCAAGGGAAGCGCGAGGTCGGGCAGGTCGTGAAACCGTCCGGGCACTTGTTCGAGGGGCAATACGACGTGAGCTCCGCCTCGACCACGACGTCCGCGCCGGAGTCCGGAATCTCGAACCCGGGGACCGTGGCCGGTGCGATGTAATCGCCGATCCTCGAGTCGCTGCAGCTTGCAGCGAGCACGAGCGCGGAGATCGTCGTGAGGCCGAGCGTCTTGCGGATCATCGCGTCTCCTCGAACGAGGGCGTGCGCGCCAGGGAAGCGAGCGCGTCGTCGACGCGGCGCCGATAAGCGGAGCTCGTGTAGTTCGCGAAGAACGTCTCCGCGCGCCTGCGCGCTTCGGCCGTCCGCGCGAGACGTGCCAGCGCTTCGATGGCGATGACCTCACGCTCCTGAACGAGCATGCCGCTCGGGAAGCGACGCCCATGCTCGGCGGTCAAGGCAAGCGCCTGCGCCGGGTTGGACGAGAGCGCGGCGTGCGCGCGGTGGAGGAGCTCGCCTTCGGTCATCTCCTCGCCAGGCGCGGCCTTGGCGCTGTCGGAGCTGCCTCTGCGCCCTCCGGGAGACAGCTTCGGGTCCGGCAGCGAGCGGACGTCGATCGTGGGGATCTCCGGCGCCTGGCTCGCAGGATCCGTCGCGGCAGGCTCGGCTTCGCGCGGCGTCGCAGCTGTCGACTCCACGCGAGAGGGAGGTTCGCTGCCCGACGACGCCACGACTGTTGGGCGCGGAGCGTCGAACAGCTGGGAGGTCGCGAAGACGCCGAAGGCGACCGCGGAGGCCGCGACGACGGCGATCGCCGCACGCGGACGAACCGACGAGCGAAGCGAAGAGCCGTACGCGGACGGCGACCGCGCGGCCACCTCGTCGGCGAGACGAGACAACCTCGACAGCGACGGTACGTCTCGTCGTGCGGCGGAGACGAGCCCGTCGAGCGTGGCAGGGACGCGATCCTTCACGTGTTCACCAGCGCGTTCTCGAGACCCGCGCAAGCGCGCTGGTATCGCAAGTAGGCAGTCGACAGCGAACAGCCAACGATCTTTGCAACTTGTTCCATCGGCAGGTCTTCGACCCTGTGAAGGACGAATATGGCTCGCCAGTCTTCGTCGAGACGGTCCAGAAGGGTAAGGAGGCACCTCTGCGCCTCCGCAAGCTCGAGCCCCTCCTCTTGCGAGGCCGAGACGACGGGCTCGGGCATCTCGTCGACGAGCATCTCTCGATGGTGACGCGCTCGCCGCCGGTAGTTCTTCGCGTGGTTGACGCAGATGGTGCGGAGCCAGGGTCGAAGCCCCTCGTCGGCGAGGTCGCCGAGCTTCCGGTGGACGGTCGTGAAGACGTCCTGACAGACGTCGTCGAGGTCACGTTCGGCGACGCCGAGGTAGCGCAGGAGGCGCCACACGTACCTGCCGTGCGAAAGGACGATCTCGCGTATGCAGGGAGCCTGGGCGACCAAGCTCGTTCGATCCGGAGAAAGCATCCTCAACGCGGACATCGGCTACCATCCCGTATGTCGGTACGCGGCCGCCATTCCGACGCGCTCGACGAAAATCGACGCGGGGCGGGCGGCCAACTCAGCGGGTCGTCGGGGCGCCGGCCCGCATCGCGATCGAGCGCGGCCGTTTCAGGGCAACGCGTGCCAGGCGAACCCGACATCGAGCTCGACCGTGAGCCACGGCACGCTGAAAGACGTTCGGTCCTGCCCACCCGGCGCGCGGTATACGAACCCGGGTGACATCGGCGAAAACCGCGCCGTTGCGGCCGCATAGGGACTGACGGCACCGAGGCGCGCGCGCACCTCGCCACGCAGCGGCAGCACACCGAAGAAGAGGTCGCCGGCGGTCGAACGCGGCCCGAGAGGCTCAGCTTGTAGCACGGCGAGGTGAGCTCCACCGCAGACGAGCGCCTCGACGCCGGGGCGTGCGAGACCGAGCGGACAGATCTCGGCGCCGCCCACGAAGCCACGAACGGCGATCCCCTCGCCTGCAACCGTGCTCCGATCGACGCTGAAGGGATACGCCGTCGCGCGAAGGACGATCGGCACGAAGTGCGGAGGACGGACGAGCCCGAAGAGCGCCGGGCCGACCGTCGGAGTCGGCGCGAAACCGACGGCCAAGCTCCCGCCGAGCCCAAGCTCGAGCATCCATGGTCGTCGCTCTGGAGGCGACAGCGGAAGCGGAGCGATCCGCTCGTCGGCCCGCCCCTCCAATCGAGGGAGCGGAGCGATCTCGCCGAGCTCCTCCGCTGGCTTGCCATGCGCCGCGTCGCGCACCCACGGAGTCTCGACGAGCAAGACGAGGGCGAGGATCAGCGAGTCGTCGAGAGCCCTGCACGACCGCGCTGGCGACTCGAACGTTCGTTCGCCGAGCGGACGGCCGACTGCATCGCGGAGCACGAGCTCCGTTCGAAAGCCTTCCCCGCGCGGCTCGATACGTCCGATGATCGAGAAGTCCGCTCCCTTCCGGTCGAGCGTCAGCAACGTGTCCGAGGCTGCACGTGCGCGCGTCTTCATCACCATCTCGTCAGGCGAGATGCAGGTCTCGGCCCCCGGCAGCCGGGTCCACACGACGGCGATGTGAACGGGCCGCGGAGGCTCTTCGGCACGCGCGTTCCCCGCGCAAGCCGAGCCCGCGATCCCCACGAGAACGGCGGTGCGCCACGCGGAAGCCAAAACGGCCAGCGATTCTACACTGGACGTCGCCCGAACGGTCGCGGGCCGCGCACACGCGACAGCGTCGCGAGACTGCCTCTCTACAAGAGCGAAGCGACGCCGCCGCAGGGGACATCGACCGTCTGCGTGCCTCGACCCGCGTTGACGCGATGCCGGCCACACGAGACGACGATGCGTCCGCCCTGGACGCGCACGTAGTCGCCGTCGACCATCACGGTCATCAGCGACGCGGGTACCGTGATCGTGCCCGTCTTCGGCGCGGGACCAGCGGGACGCGGTGGCGGCGCTGCCGCGACGGGCGGCGGGACCGGCTCCGACGCCGGTGCCGGCTGCGCTGCGGGGGCGATCGGCGCCGCGGGCCTCGCCGGGCCCGAGCCGTCGCGGGAGACGACGTTCCCCGGAGCCGGCCTCGCGAACGACGGTGATCCAGCCGCGCCACGGGAAGGAGCCGCGTGCGGATCGCGGACGGGAGGAGCGGACGGGAGCGAGCTCGGAGTGTAGACGGGCATGCCGTCCTCGTCGGGCGTGCCCGGCGGCGGCTCGGCCTTCTGCGGCGTCGTCTCGGGTGTCTCGATCACTGCGGAGCGCACAGCCCCCTTCTGAGCCTCGCGCGGCGCGGGCGTCGTTCCTCGAGAGGCTGTGTCGGCCGCCCCACCAAAGGACACGAGAGCGATGACGACGGCCGCGCAGAACGCAGCGCCTCCGACGACCGCCGCCGCGAGGAGCGACGTGTTCCTCGGGAGCCCAGGGACCGGCGCGTGCGGGATCGCAGGGAGATGCAACACCGCGTCCCGACGAACCGGGGCGCCGTCAATCGCGAGCGGCGCGATCGAGCCGAGGTGGCTCTGCGCGTGGGGCGCACCATGGACGATCGAACGCACCGGCTGCTGCACGTACGCAGGCATCGACGGGTTCGACCATGGCGCGCCGAAGAGACGCGAGCGCGGGCGCATCACCGGCGCGAGCTCGGTCGGCGCGAGCGCGAGCTCGGCCTCTCGCGACATGATCTGCGTGCCACCGTCCGCGATGATGTCGTCATCACCGATGTCGCCGAGGTCCCACGACATGATCTGCGTGCCGCCGTCCGCGATGATGTCGTCATCACCGATGTCATCGAGCCTGCGGCGCTCACCCGTGACGTCGGCGTCTTCGCCCATCGCCTGCTCGGCGCCGCGCGAGACGAGGTCCGTATCTGCGAACTGAACGGAGGACTGTGCAGAGCTCACCGCAAGCGCCTTTCTTCGAGGTACGCAGACCCGATCCAGAATCAGGGTCCACGGGCGAGCTTTACGTCGACGGCGACGTTCTTCTCCCTCGTCGAGGCGCGATTGTCGCCCGTCGAAACAGAGGGAAGACTTCCCCGTTCGGCGGCGTAGATCCGGGGGGCGCTTCAGTCCCGGCGCGCGTCCTCAGCGCACCAGCGCGCCGATCACCTGACTGACGGCGCAGAGCGCGAGGAAGACACCGAATCCGACGGTCGCGCCTTTCTTGGTGTCCGGCCCCTTTGCGAGCGCAAAGACGAGACCGAGACCGACGCAGGCACCGAACAGACCGATCGCGAAGCCAAGGCCGAAGCTGCCGCGCGCCGGGATCGCGTAGGTCGACGGCGGCGCCATCTTGTAGGGGATCGGTTGCCCGAACTCGAGCCGATGGCCCTCGGCGGGTGGCGGGCGTGTAACCGCCGACCGGTGCTCCGTAGCTCCCGGGAGGAAGCGGCGTCCCTTGACCAACCGTGCTCTGAGGCGGCGCGCCGTAGCCACCGCCCGGGGGCGGTCCGTAGCCGCCGGGAGGAGCCCCGTAACCGCCGGGAGGCGGCGCTCCGCCGTTCGAACTTCCCATCGGGTTCGAGCCTAGCGAGTCGAGCCGGAGGACGGCAACCAGGTGGCGCTCGCATCGCCCCGATCGCGACGCACGCGCGTGATGCGCGCGATAGCTCTACCGGACAGCGCGCGACGGCGACGGGCATCGAGGCACGGCAGCCGCCCTGCCCGTCGCGCCCCGTCGACGCTAAAGCGTCTTGAACCACGCCCACGAATGGGCGGCGGCGTCCTTGTACATCGGGTAGTGCGGTTGATTGGGGACGACGCAGAAGACCACCGGCTTGCCCGCGCTGCAGCCGTCGTACGCCTCGCAGATGTCGGGCGACGACGGGCTACGCGTCGCCTGGCAGCCTGCGCGGCTCGCCCAGTAGGCGGCGCCGAACTCGCCGCCGCCCGGATCGTCGTTCGCGCCGTGGGTCACGAACGTCGCGAGGCCGATCGCGTTCGGGCAGTCGACGTCGCCGCGCCCGTCTCGTGTCTGCGGAGCGCCGCCGGCGTGGATCGCCATGGCCGTGAGGAGCCCGGGCTTCTTGCAGGCGATCTCGTTCAGCTGGTAGCCGCCCTTGCTGTATCCGAAGCCCCAGATCTTGGACGCGTCGATCGAGTAGCGCTCCTTCAGGGCGACGATGATGAACTCGATGAGCTTCTGATCGGTGTTCTGCGCGTATTCCGTGAACAGGTCCACCGAGCGATCGGTATACGCGACGATCGCCTCGTCGCCGCTGGACGCCTCGATCTTGCTGAACGGGACGAACCCCGCCGCGTCCTGCCCGTCTCCGTGGAGCGCGAGGATCAGCGGATACGAGCGGCCTGCATCGTAGTTCTTGGGGACCGAGAGGATGTAGCTACGCGGGGTGCCGTCGACGTCGATCGTCTCGGTGGTGGTGTTCACCTTCGACGACGCCGGCTTCTCGTCATCCGGCACCTGGCCGTCGCCGGCCGCGCCGTCGGGACCATCATCGTCCGGCGCGGAAGCATCATGGGGCGTGATCGCCGGCTTCGAGTCGTCACTCGAGCATGCGTAGAGCGAGGAGATGGCGAAGGTGGCGGTGAACACATGGAACCAAGCTCGCATCCTTCTAGGATAGTCGACTTGGAGCGCCTGTCGCTCGCACACTCGGGCGACATTTGCCTCGGAGCCCCGAGATGCCCGTGGATCTCGACTCGGGGCTCTCGCCCGAACGCCGGGGACGCGCGGCCTTCAGGCACGCTCCGGACTCGGCGCGCGCGCGCCCGCCGCAAGGGTGGGCAATCGGGCCGCTTCGACGTTCGAGCGAAGCGGCGGTCAAAGCGTGAAGCGCGCCATCGTCGCTTCGCTCTCGAAGTAATAGACCTTGTTCGCCGCGTCGCGCCCGATGACCGCGGTCGCCTTGTCGACGCGCGCGCCCGAGACGGGGTCGGCGGCCGTGCGCACGCCCTCGTTGTTCTCGAGCTTCGATTTGCACATCGCGCAGCACCCGAAGTAGGTCTTGTCGCCGACGGCAACGGGGATCTGCTCGACCTCCATGAACTGGTCGTTGACCATGCAGACCTTGCTCGGCTCCGAGCGCGTGAGCGTGCCGCGCGCGGACCGTGCAGCCGAAGCAGCGACGGCGGCCGAGGCGCTCGCTGCCGGCGCTTTCGCTGCCGGTGCGGTCGCTGCCGACGCGCTCGCCGCCGGGGCGTTCGCGCTCGGATCGGGATTCGCGTCGGCGGAGTTCTGACGGCAGGCCGCGACGAGAGCAACGAGAGAGAACGCTTGCGCGATGCGACGAAGGCTCATCATTCCCTTGCTAGCCGGGACGGAGCGGATCGTGACCGGAAAAACGAGAAGCCTTCCTGTCGAGCTTCGTCTGCGACGCCGGCGTCACCGCGGCGGCTTCGGATCGGCGCCCTGCGTGGCACGCCAGACGTCGGTCGGCAGCCCGGCGAACCCCCAGTCCTCGTCGGCGATCTCCTGGATCACGACATGCGTGTGCTCCGGCTTCTTGCCGAGGACGCGCTGCAACGAGGCGGTCACGTCGCGGATGAGCTCGGCCTTCTGTTCGCGGGTGGCTCCGCGGGTGATCTGGATGTTGACGTAGGGCATTCGGACCTCCGTGCAGGGAGCGCTCTCGACGGTCGGGGTGTGGAGCTCACGCCCACGACCTCGACGGACGCCGCGCGACCCTCGCCCACACGTCCAGGGCCGTCAATACGCCGCGCGGGCGACAACGGACGGCGGAGCGGGTGACATGACGTGCAAGCTCGCGCGGTCTCGGTGCGCCTAGATCGCGAGCGAGCTCTGCCATGGTACCCGGACGGGAGCGTCCTCTTTGCCGAACATCACCAGGCCCACCGCGCGTCGAGCATGTCGAGCATCGCTGGCGCCGGTCCTCTCGGCGTTCGGCTATGTTCGCCGCGATGGCGGGTGGAGACCGTTCCTACGAACACGGCTCGAGGCTCGGAGAGCGGCTCCGTGCCTCCGCGCGCAATGCGCTCGAGATCGCGCGCTTCGGTCGACTCGGAGAGGAGTACGGCGCGCCGTTCGAGATCGTCGATCGAGGCCCCCACCATCGACTCCGCCGATACGCGGGCGCCTCCGAAGACGCTCCGGTGGCGCTGCTCGTCCCGCCGCTCATGTTGACGGCAGACGTCTATGACATTGCGCCGGACGTCTCCGCGGTCGCGGCTTTGATCGCGCAGGGCGTGGCGCCCTGGGTCGTCGACTTCGGAGCGCCCGAGCACGAGGCCGGCGGGATGCACCGAAGCCTCGACGATCACGTCCGCGCCGTCGTCCGGGCGATCGCTCGGACGCGAGAGCTCACCGGGCGCGACGTCCATCTCTGCGGTTACTCGCAGGGAGGGATGTTCGCGTACCAGTCGGCAGCCTACCTCCGAGGAGAGGGGATCGCGTCCCTCGTGACCTTCGGAAGCCCGGTCGACATCCACAAGAACCTCCCCGCGGTGCGGAGCGACCTCACGGGTGCGCTCGTGCGCTCGCTCTTCCCGATGACGAAGGCTGCGCTTGCGAAGATCGAGGGCCTGCCCGGCAAGCTGACGAGCACGGCCTTCAAGCTCGTGAGCACGAAGAAGGAGGTGGAGCAGCGACTCGAGTTCCTCCGCTCGCTCCACGATCGAGAGCGCATCGCGAAGCGCGAAGCGCGCCGTCTCTTCATCAAGGGAGCCGGCTTCGTCGCCTGGCCCGGCCCCGCCTTCCGTGACTTCGTCGAGGACTTCGTCGTCCACAACCGCATGCTCTCCGGTGGCTTCGTCATCGACGGTCGCACGGTGTCGCTCGCGGACCTTTCCTGTCCGATCCTCGCGTTCGTCGGAGCGACCGACGAGCTCGCCCGGCCTCCGACGGTCCACGCGATCGCGGACGCAGCGCCGGACGCGGCCGTCCGCTTCGTGACCGTGCGCACAGGACACTTCGGGCTCGTCGTCGGCTCGCGCGCGATGGCGACGACGTGGCCAACCGTCTCCGCGTGGATCGCCGCGATCGAGCGCGGCGCGAGCGCAGCGGATGCGCTCCCGGAGACCGCGCCACGGAGCTCCGACGACGACATGGCTCCCGGCGATCTCGACACCGAGCTCGACCTGTTCGTCGACGTCGCCCTCCGCGGAGCACGCGGGGCATGGCGGCGCCTCGGTGACACGCTCTCCAGAGCAAGCGACACCGCCGCCACCGTTCGCTGGCAAGAGCCTCGCCTCCGTCGCCTCGCGCGCATCGAGCCCGACACTCGCGTCAGCGCGAGCCTGGAGCTCGCGACACGCGCGCGGGAGAGCCCCGACGCGACGTTTTTCCTCTGGCGCAGGCGCGCGTTCTCGTACGCCGACGCCGACGTTCGCGTCACGAACGTGACGCGCGGCCTCTACTCGTGCGGTGTCCGTCCCGGCGATCGCGTCGGCATCCTCATGGGGAGCCGCCCGAGCCTACTCACCGTGTGCACCGCGCTCGGCCGCCTCGGCGCCGTCGCCGTCATCGCCCCCGCGAACGCGCTCATGGCTCCGCTGAAGGACGCGTTCGAGCGGCTCGATGTCCGTCGTGTGGTCGTCGATCCCGAACGCTCCGGATCGGCCGTCCCGCTCGACCTCGAGGTGCTGAGCCTCGGTGGCGGAGGCCACGCGCGAGACGCGATCGCAGCCGGCGTGCGAGACATGGAGCAGATCGATCCGGCCGAGGTCCCTCTCCCCGCCGAGCTGGAGATCGATCCCGGTCGCGCGCGAGACATCGCTCACATCCTCCTTCGTCCCTCCGAAGACGACGGAGGGCTCCGCCCGGTCCCGGTCACGAACCACCGTTGGGCGCTCTCGGCGATCGGCGCAGCGGCTGCGTGTACGGTCAAGCCAGGCGACACCGTTCTCTGCGCCGTGCCGCTCCACCATCCGACCGGCATGCTCGTCAGTGTGGGGGCCGCGCTTGCCGGCGGTGGCCGCCTCGCGCTCGTCGATCTCGAAGCCGCCGACGGGGAGAGGGCCTCCGGAGCCCCGCTCGACGCTCGACGCCTGCTCCTCGAGATCCGGCGTGCCGGCGCTACCGTCGTCTTCTACGCAGGCGAGATGCTACGACCGCTCCTCGCGGAGCCGGTGTCGCGCGCCGACCGTCACCTCCCCGTCCGCATCTTCGCCGGCAGCGGAATGCGCCCTCTGCTCGCCGCACGGCTGCGCGAGCGGTTCGGCGTCGACACGATGGAGTTCTATGCGGGGACGGCTCATCGCGCGATCTTCGCGGATCCTGCGGGAGACGCGCCGGGCTCGCTCGGCGGCGTCCTCCCCGGCAGCGCCGACGTCGCGCTCGTGAAGTGCGACCTCGTGCGACGAGCGCGCGTCCTCGATCCGAATGGTCGCCTCGTGATGGCCGACCACACCGAACCGGCGCTCCTCGCCGTGCGGGTCTCGGAGGAGGAGATCGAGACGCTCGGCGATACGCGTGGACTCGTGCACGACGCGTTCGGTGACGGATCGACATGGCTCGTCACGAACGACGTGCTCGAGCGCGACATCGCCGGCCGACACTGGTTCGTCGACGCGCTCACGAGCTTCGTCGCACCTCCGGACGGAGAGCCTGTCTCGCTCCGCCAGGTCGAGGACGCCTTCCTCGCGCTTCCCGAAGTGCGCCTCGCTGCGGCCTGGGAGCGGGCCCATGCCTCCGGCGAGATCGCCGCGGCGTTCGTCTCGAGCATCGCGATCTCCCCGGAGCGCCTCACGGAGGCGATGACGGCTCTGCCGGTTGGTGCTCGCCCGACACTCGTCGCACGGGTCTCCGAGATCCCGCTCACGGAAGGCTTCCGTCCGAGCAAGCGCGCCACGATCGCAAACGCTTCGGCATCGGCGCTCGAGCACTGCGAGCTCATCGGCAACGAGTACGTCGTCCGCGGCGCGTGATTCGTTCGGCCTCCTGCGATCGGCATGCGCCGAGGACAGGAACCCGCATCGCGAATGACTCGAAGCGTCACTGCTCGAGCGCATGAACCGATGCGCGCTGCGGGTCGCTTCATGATAGACGCGAGGAATGAAGCCCGCGCCTGTTACCGCTCCGATGTTCGACATCGTACGCGACCACGACGGGAAGCGATCCGTCGACGTGCGTGTCACCGGCGAGGCGCTCCTCCGTTCGCCGTTCACCAACAAGGGGACGGCGTTCACCGTGTCCGAGCGGGTCGAGCTCGGCCTCGTCGGGCTCCTTCCTCCGCGCGTCGAGTCGCTCGAGGAACAGACGGCTCGCGCCTACGCCGCGTTCCTCCGCGAGACGACGCCTCTCGGGCGCTATCAGCTGCTCCGTCGGATCCAGGACACGAACGAGGTGCTCTTCTTCGCGCTCCTCCAGGCGCACGTCCGGGAGATGATGCCGGTCGTTTACACACCGACGGTGGGCGACGGCGTCGAGCGCTTCTCCGATCTCTACGAGGTGCCGCGCGGTCTATCGCTCTCGATCGACGATCCGCATGGCGCCAAAGAGGTCCTCGCCGGTCACCCGCTCGACGACGTGCGGATGATCGTCGCGACCGACTCGTCCGCCATCCTCGGCATCGGCGACCAAGGCTACAACGGCCTCGCGATCTCGATCGGCAAGCTCGCCCTCTACACGCTCGGCGGCGGCGTGAGCCCGTTCCGCACGGTCCCGGTCGTTCTCGACGTCGGCACCGATCGGAGCGCCCTCATCGAGGATCCCGTGTATCTCGGCGTCCGCCAGCAGCGCGTTCGCGGCGAGGCCCACCTCGAGTTCGTGCGGAAGTTCGTGCTCGCGGTGCGCGAGCGCTGGCCGCGCGCGGTCGTGCAGTGGGAGGACTTCGGGAAGGAGACGGCGTTCGACGTGCTCGACGCGTTCCGCGATGTCGTCCCGTCGTTCAACGACGACATCCAGGGCACCGGCGCGGTCGCGCTCGCCGGTTTGCTCGCGGCGACGCGCTCGAAGGGCCAACCGCTGGGCGCAGAGCGCTTCCTCGTGTTCGGTGCCGGCGCCGGCGGCATCGGCGTCGCGCGCGCGATCCGGGAAGGTCTCGAGCGCGAAGGCCTCAGCCGATCGGAAGCCACCGCACGGATCTTCGTCGTCGACTCGAAGGGGCTCCTCGTGGAGGGCCGCGCGATGGAGGGCTACAAGCAAGAGTTCGCGCAGCCGTCGACGACGACCCCGGGGTGGACGATCGCCGGCAAGGTGCCGTCGATGCTCGAGACCATCGCCAACGGCCGGGTGACCACGCTGCTCGGCCTCTCGGGCCAGCGCGCGTCGTTCGACGAGCAGGTCATTCGCGCGGTGACGGAGAACACGCCACAGCCGATCGTCTTCGCGCTGTCCAACCCGACGAGCGCATGCGAAGCCGTCCCTGCCGACATCCTTCGCTGGACGAACGGCGGCGCGATCGTCGCGACCGGAAGCCCCTTCGAGCCCGTCGAGATCGACGGGAAGAAGCGCGTGATCGGTCAGGGCAACAACGCGTTCGTGTTTCCTGGTCTCGGCTTCGGCGCCATCCTCACGGAGGCACGCAAGGTCACCGACGGCATGGTCGCCGAGGCGGCGTACGCGCTCGCCGATCTCACCGTCGAGCGCTACGGCGCCGAGGGCCTCGTCTATCCGCCCGTCGAGGACATCCGCGACGCATCGGTGCGCGTGGCGGCCCGCGTCGCCAAGCGCGCGATCGCCGACGGCGTCGCCGTTCGGACCGAGCTGCCCGAGGATCTCGAGGGTCACATCCGCTCGCTTGGGTGGACGCCGCAATACTTGCCGTTCCGCCGGGCCTGATTCGATCCCAACGGCGCGGGGCCGGCGCTCGGTGAAGCTTCACCCCGACGGCGGGTGGCTCACGGCTGCGTACGTCGGCGCGCGCGAACCCGTTCGAGCAGCTCTGCATCGATGAGATCCTGCGGTCTGGCCGACGCGCGCTTGTTGTCGATCAGGTCGTCCAACGAGATCACCTTCATGCGGACGTCGTCGATCTCCGCCTCGACCGCACGCGAGAACAAGTCGCTCGCACTTACACCGTCGATCGAACGGAGAAAGTCGATGCGAAGCGGTGGCTGGCCCATGTACACGATCTCGCTTTCGTCCATCGACTCGATCGAGCTCACGACGTTCGGCGGCGCACCGAAGCGCACCAGCGCTCGCGCTGCGCGCTGGAGATTGTCGGCACTGCCCTCGAGCACGATGTCGATATCCTTGGTCGCGCGGGGCCGGCCGTGAAACGCAACTGCGTAACCGCCCACGAGGACGAACTCAACCGAATCGCGGCCGAGTTCCTCCAAGAGATCTCTGAAGTCGGGGGCAAGGTTCACCGGAGCCCTCCATCATACGCATCTCGTCGATGAGCTGCGTCACTCCGCGAATGCGCTCCTGCGGCGTGGATGCAAGCCAGAACTCCAGGTCCGCCTCGTCGGCTTCCGCAAACGAGCGCGCGACTCCTCCCGTCCAGGTTGCCCTCCGACGCTGGGCTCGTTCGGCTGCGGACGACACATCGTTCACGATAGCACTCCTACCTGGACCCAGCCACGGAGCGCGTGGGCGGCAGAGCCGAAGCGCCGACGCCGGGCGCTATCGCGCTTTCAGTGGCCGCGCGGACGACCTTCTCTCGAACGACGGACGAGAATGAACGCGACGCGCTCGCATGCGGCTCACGTTCGTGACGAGTTGAACACGACGAAGAGCAGCGGTCCCCTCGGTGAGGAACCGCTGCTCTTTCGAGGTCGCGGACTGTCGCTCGCGCAGTCAGCCGACGTCGCGCGGGCTCACTGAACGGTGATCGTGAACGAACCGTGCGTGCTCGTCGTGTTGTTGGCGCCCGACGCGCCGTCCGACGTGCTCACTTGCGAAAGGCCCGCCGCCGAGATGAGGTAGCCGCTGCCGCCGCCGCCGCCGCGGTGCGCCGCGCTGGCACCGCCGCCGTAGTAACCGCCACCACCACCTCCGGCCCAGCCCTCGGTGGCGTCCTGCGGGGCGTCGCCGCCGAGCCCGAGCGCGCCGTTGATGTTGCCGCCGGCCGCGCTACCGCCGCCGGTACCCCCACCGCCGGCTGCAGTGCCGCCGGATGCGTTGAAGCCGTCGCCGTAGCCGCCGGCCGCACTGCTGTTGTTCGTGCCGCCACCGCCGCCGCCGACGATCGCGAAGCGGCTTGCCCAGCTCGCCGTCGGATCGCCGCTGATGGGCGTGCAGCGCGCGCCGTCGTAGACGAATCGGAGGTCCGTACCGCCACCGCCGCCGGCCGCAAAGGAGAACGTGTTCGCGCCGGAGCTCCAGTCGGTGCCCGCTCCACCGCCGTTGAAGGCCCGCATCGTGGACGCCGGGACGCCGCCGCCGCGCGAAGGATCACCCGCGGAGGCCTGTCCTGCCTGACCGACGATGATCCAGAAGCCGCTCTGCCCCTTCGCCGTGAAGAAAGCGGAGGTCAGGTCGACCGTCCCGGTGCCACCCGTGCCACCTTGGCCAGTTCCGCCAGCCGAGCCGGACGCGCCCGTCATCGCGACGCGAACGCTGGTGACGTCGGGCCCCACGCGGAAGTAGAAGCCGCCGTACGCATTCGCTTCGGTGATCGTGTCACCCGGGCGCAAGGTGTTCCCCACCGCGGCACTCGCGAAGCCGGCATAACCTCCGGTGTACGCGAGCGTTCGCGGGGCCTGGCCGCCTGCGCCGTGACACAAGTACGAGGTGCTCGCGATCTCCCCGGCATCGAGCGCGCCGTTGCCGTTCGCGTCGAGGCCCGTCTCGATCCGCAGCCCGCCGTACTCGCATGCACAGCCATCGTTCGTCACCTTGATCAGAGAGCTCGCGCCGGCCGCGCCGGCTGGGCCCGCAGGGCCGGTTGCCCCCGCCTCGCCGGTCTCGCCTGCGGGGCCCGCGGGTCCCGTCGCGCCGGTCTCGCCCGTCTCGCCCTTCGCGCCGGCGTCGCCAGTCTCGCCCTTCGCGCCGGTCTCGCCGGTCTCGCCCTTCGCACCGGTCTCGCCGGTCTCGCCCTTCGCGCCGGCCTCGCCCGTCTCGCCCTTCGCGCCATCAGGACCGGTCGGGCTGGTCTCGCCCTTCGCGCCCGCAGGCCCGGTCGAGCCCGTTGCGCCGCGCACATCGACGCGCTGCCACGTGCCGTCGACGCAGACCGCGAACTGCTGCTCGTCGAGCACGTAGTGGACCGCCAGGTTGTTCGAGGCGTCGCAGTCGGGAAGCGACGATCCAGTCGCGACGGCGATGGACGAAACCTCCACCGCGGCGTCACCAGGCTTCGCTCCGGGCGAGGATGCCGGCGGAGGCTGGGACTGACATGCAGCTACCAGTAGCGCGCAGGCGCTCGTCGAAAGGGCGGAGAGGATCGTTCGTCGACTGAGTCGCGTCATTTGGCTCATCCTTGGCGTGGTTGAGACACTTGGAACGGACGGGGTCGACGCGAGTTAAGGGCACTCGGTGGGCTCGACCGTGAAGTCGATCGTGTTCGGTCCCTGGATGCTCACCACGTACGAGCGCCCGGCCTCCGTCTTCCACCCGTCGGGGACGAAGCGGATCGCCGAGCGGCTGCCCAACGAGGGAGTGAGGGGCGTCGCGCGCACGGCGAGACGCTCGCCGGACGACGAGACCGTCACCGTCGCCTGCTCGAGACCATCGCTCGAGCTCTGAACGGTCCACCCGATCTCGTCGAGTCGCTCCGTCGCGAACACGTCGATCGGGACGGGGCCAGGCGGCGGCCAGGCGCCCCACCCTCGCGGCGGCGCGTCGCTCGATCGGCGGGTCTTCGTCACGTCACCGGCGCCGAGGCTCCGTCCGTCGACGACCACGCACGCGTAGCGATCCGTCGAGCCGATCCCGATCGCCGTCAGCTCTTCGGAGAGGAGCCAGCGGCGATGCACCATCGTCGACTCGTTGCCCGGATCCTCGATGAACGCAGCGATCGCAAGCGGCGCGCTCCGGTTGGCGACGAGGCTGATCGACGACGCGTGCGCAGCGACCTCCGACCAGCACCGCCAGTCACGAGACGGCGTGTGCGAGAGCCTGGCGTTGGCATGCGCGACCAGGGCGCACTCTTGCGCGGCTCCCGTCCACGACGGCTCGAAGCCGACGGGCGCGACGCCGGCGATGAAGCGATGCAAGTTCACGAGGCGCACCGCGCGCTCACCGGCGTCGGCATCGAGCTCACCGGCGAGGCAGCTCGACGCGTCCCCGCTCCAGCGCGCGGGCGCGACCGCATCGCGGCCGTCGCAACGCCAGCGGTGGCACACCTGTTCGCGACGGCTCTGCCCGGCCTCCTCAAGACAGACCGCGTCATCGAAGGGAGCCTCCGCGCCGGCGTCGCCGCTCGAGCGCACGTCCGTCGTGGTGTCCGCGGCTCTTCCGGTGGCGCTCGGCGCGGGCAAGTTCCCGCTCTCGACGACGCACCCACCAAGGAGAAGAGCGGTGGTGGCGATCGCGCGAAGCTTCATCGGGCCGTGCAGGCAGAAACGGCCGGCACCGCCGCGCGGTTAAGCACGAGCGACGAACTTCCGGCGCGCGCCGAGCTCGGCACGTGCACGCACATCGAGGCACGTGCCCTCGACCTGGAGCGCTGGAGGGCCGAGCCGGTGGCGTTCGAGGGCCGAGTCGGTGACGCGCACGTGACGTCGGCCCCTGGCGGCGAGTCAGTCGGCACGTGACCTTCCGGGTGCGGATCGGTAGCCTCGGTCGCGCGTGAACCTATCGAAGGCGCAGTGGCGGACGCTGTTCGTCGTCTGGTTGACGTACGGCGCGTTCTACCTTTGCCGCGTCAACATCGGTCCGGCACGGGTCGAGATCGAGAAGAGCTTCGCGATCGACCCGCTCGAGATGGGGCTCGTCCTCGGTGCGCTCAAGATCGGCTACGCGATCGGGCAGCTCGTGAACGGACAGCTCGCGGAGCGCTTCGGACCGAAGCGCATCTTGCTCACGGGCATCTTCGGATCGGTCACCGCATGCATGCTCTTCGCATCGGCGGGCAAGCTCGTGTCGGTGCTCCCGTCGATCGCCGGCCCCGTCAACGCGGTCGTGCAGATCGTCTCGCCAGGATCGAAGCTCGGTCCCGCGGCCGCGCTCCTCCTCGTGATCTGGTTCGCCAACGGTTGCTTCCAGGCGGGCGGCTGGCCGCCCACCGTGAAGATCATGGCGAGCTGGTTCACGCCCACGCAGCGCGGGCGGATGATGGGCGTGCTCGGCACGAGCTACCAGCTCGGCTCGGCGCTGACGATCGCTGCCTCGGGCGCGCTCGTCGCCTTCTCGGGCAACGACTTCCGCGCCGCGTTCATCGTGCCGGCCGTCATCCTCGGCGGCGTCGGAGTGCACGCGCATCTACGCATGCGCGAGCGTCCCGACGCACACGAGACGAGCGAGGTGCCGGCGTCCTCGCAGCTCCCGGCGCCTCCGGCCAACGGCGGAGCGACGCGCCTCTCGGTCCGGGAGACGCTGTTCGTCACCTTCACGAACCCGCGCATCTGGATCCTCGCGCTCGCGCTCTTCGGGCTCGACATCGTGCGCTACGGCTTCCTCGACTGGGCGCCGGGTCACCTGAAGAAGCTCCACGGCTCGGGCGTGCTCCTGGCGGGCCTCAAGGTCGCCGTCTTCCCGCTCGCAGGAGGCCTCGGCGCGCTGGCGTCGGGGTGGATGACCGATCGCTGGTTCCAGTCACGGCGCGCGCCGGTGATCGCCGTGACGATGGGCATGGTCGGCGTCCTCACGCTCGTGTTCGACCGGGTAGCCCCGCTCGGCACCGGACCGACCGTCGCGTGTCTGGCACTCATCGGCTTCTTCCTCTACGGCGCGCAGATCCTCCTCGTCGGAACCGCCGCACAGGACTTCGCGAAGCGCGGGACCACCGCGGCAGCGGCGGGGTTCGTCGACTTCATGGGCTACCTGGGCGCGTTCGGCGGCGACGTCTTCACCGGCTGGCTGCTCAAGCACAAGGACTTCCACTCCGCGATCGTGTTCTGGGCGAGCGCCGCCCTCGTCGCCGCACTCCTCTCGGCGCTCCTCTGGCGAGCGCGCCCCGTCACGGCATCGTGATCAACAGGCCCCCGCGCGCCCCGCCCGACCGCGCCGTCGCCATCCTTGCGGGTTCGACGAGCGCGAGCACCGCGACGAGTCGACCGAAACGCCCTCGCCGAGCTGCCGACTCGTCGGCCGCTCTTAAGTTCCGGGCATGGCCCTCCCTCACCGCGCCCCCCAGAAGAGCCTTGCTTCGTGTGGCATCGCGGAGGCAACCCACGACGTCGAGCTCCCCGAGGTCGACCTGTTCACGCCGGTCGACCTCCGCAGCCTCCGTCTGCGTCATCGCATCGCGATGTCACCGATGTGCCAGTACAGCGCCGACGACGGGTTCGCCAACGACTGGCACCTGGTGCACCTCGGCAGCCGCGCGGTCGGCGACGTTGCGCTCATCCTCGTCGAGGCCACGGCCGTCGAGGCGATCGGACGCATCTCGCCGCACGATCTCGGCCTGTGGCGCGACGAGCACATCGAGCCGCTCGCTCGCATCGCTCGGTTCGTAAAGCAGCAGGGAGCCGTCCCCGGGATCCAGCTCGCCCACGCAGGGCGCAAGGGGAGCTGCCGCCCACCGTGGGAAGGCGGCGCGCACCTGATGCCGCACGAAGGCGGCTGGGAGGTCGTCGCGCCGAGCGCGATCCCGTTCAACGCGGGAGAGCCGGCGCCGCTCGAGCTCGACGCGGATGGGATCGAACGGATCGTGGTGGCCTTCGAGGAGGCCACCCGTCGCGCGCTCCGCGCCGGATTCGAGGTCATCGAAATCCATTCAGCGCACGGCTACCTCCTCCACGAGTTCCTCTCTCCGCTCACCAATCGACGCACCGACGAGTACGGCGGCGACCTCGACAACCGCATGCGACTCGTGGTCCACGTCGCCGCGCGCATACGCAAGCTCGTCCCCGATCACCTCCCGCTCTTCGTCCGGATCTCCGCCACCGACTGGGCCGATGGGGGCTGGAACCTCGACCAATCCATCGTCCTCGCACGGACGCTGAAGGACGTCGGGGTCGACCTGATCGACGTCTCCTCCGGTGGAGCAGTCCCACGCGTACGTATTCCGATCGAGAGCGGCTATCAGGTCCCCTTCGCACGGCGCATTCGCGCCGGCGCCGAGATCATGACCGGCGCGGTCGGCCTCATCTCCGCAGCGCAACAGGCCGACGAGATCATCACGTCCGGCGATGCCGACATCGTGCTCCTCGGGCGCGAGCTGCTTCGCGAGCCGTACTGGACGATCAAGGCCGAGCACACGCTCGAGGAGGAGGCCGTGTGGCCGACGCAGTACGGCTACGCGGTCAAGCGGCGCGCGAAGTAGGCGACTCTCGATCCCGTCGCGCGTTCACTCGCAGCGCGGAGGTCGTTCAAGCGCCATTTCGGAGCGTGGCCGTGACCGCGTGGCGCGCGCAGAGCTCATCGAGAAGCTCCGCGCAGCGACCACGCGGGGGTGAGGCGACCAGAGGAGCTGACGCCCGCGCCGTCGTCGGACGTGCCTGGGGCAAAGCGCTTTCTCCACGCGAACGTCACCGTCAGCACCCACTGACGCAGCGTGACCTTCGTCATGACGGAGTCCACGAGATTCGCCGCTGTTGCGCTCATCTTCCGGTCCTCGTTTACGACCGACGCGCGCGTCAGCGTCGGCCGCCCACTTCGTCGATGTGCAAGAGGAGGTCGGCCGGATCCTCGTAGACGCGGAGCGCGCCCGCTTGCCGGAGCTCCTCGGAGCCGTAGCCTCCGCTCAGGAGTCCGACGCCGAGGGCACGGCAACGCGCGGCGGCGAGCATGTCCCAGATGCTGTCTCCGACGACGACGGAGGTCTCGATCGGCGTGTCCAGACGCGCTGCTGCAGCGACGAAGAGATCGGGATCGGGCTTGGCGTATCGCACCTCGTCGCGGGTGACGACCGGCGTCGTGGCCGGGTCGACCCCGAGGACGCGGAGGTTCACGCTCGCTGTCTCGAGCCTTCCGCTCGTGGCGATGGCCCACGGTATCCGCGCCCTGGTGAGCCACTCGAGGAGCTCGCGGGCGCCGGGCAGCGGACGCACTTGCTCCGCGTGCTCGAGATAGGCGCGGGCGTGGAGCTCGCGCAGCCTCTCGACACGCTCGACGCTGATGTCGATGCCGGTCTCCCGCAGCAGCTGGTTCGTGAAGAGGCCGCCGCTCATTCCGATCTTGCGATGGATGCGCCAGATGGAAAGGTGGATCCCCTCGGTGTCGAGAGCTTCTCTCCAGGCGAGGACGTGCTGGTAGACGCTGTCGACGAGCGTCCCGTCGAGGTCGAAGAGGAACGCGGGACCGGTGCGGACGTTCGTTCGGGGCTCGGCCGTCGTGCCGCTCATCTGTGACCTCCTCGTGCCTCGCGTTGAGCTCCGCTTCTTCGCAGCGCTGTCTCGCATCCCTTGCACGGCGGACGCCAGGCCCTGCGCGTCGAGCTCGAGCAGCTTCCGCTCGTCCGCGCCGAAGGACCGCTCGCCCGCCGGACATCGAGCTCGACAATGGCGAGCAAGGTTCGACCAGGCTCGCGCGGCTCGCCTCGCTGCGTCACACTCACGGCCTCGGTATGAACAAGCCCCTTCTCGACCAGCCGCTTGCCCACGCTCCCGAACACGTTCGCTCTGCGGAGAGCAAGGAGGAGGCTCAGCGGCTCCCGACTGACCGGAAGAACTAACTACCTATTCATCGGCGACGTCGAGTCGGGCAAGAGCTTGGCTTGCCTGAACTCCCTCGTAGCCACCTGCGAGTCGCGCGGCATCAACGCGTTCGACTACCTCGCAACGTCCTCGCCCGCGTGCAGGACCGCCCGGCGAACGCGCTCGACGAGCTTCTGCCTGGGCGTCGGCTTGCAGGCCGGTAGGCATCACGCGGCGCACGTCACGACGCCGTCCACAGGAAGCTTACGATCGAGTCGCTGAGCCGTCGCACCATCCTGACGAGCGACGTGATGGACCTGCGCGCTGCCGCTCGGATCACCCCCATTCGGAACGTGCTCGATACGACCCTGCCTGCGGGTACGCCGGAGGGGCGTGACGACCGCTTCGCCGTCCACCGCGGGTACAGTTCTTTCGCCGACGACCTGCACCGCCACCGGAACGACGCCGCGCACACACGTCCACACTTCGGGTTCATGATCGCGCCGAGGTCGACGAACTCCTCGTATCTGCCGGCCGAAACCTGCCGGCGCTCTCGGGCCGATGTTCGCGCCGTGGCTCATCCACGGTGCAGCGAGCGCCGCCGTTCCTTGACACGGTGCCGCATCGTGAGCATCTACCCGCCACAATGCCTATTGTTGAGACCGCTCTCACCGTGATTGGAGTCGCGGAGACTCTTCACAAGGCCAAGGGGCTCTACAAGCGAATCGATGAAGGACGTACCGAGGCCTTTGTCACGGTGTGGAGGGATGTCTGCGAGGGCTGGACGGTCGAGACGAGCGCACGTCTGGACGATTTCATCGTCCAAACTCGAAAGCGCCTCGTTGAGCTCGGAGGAACGGTTGAGGAGCACGACCGCAAGGTGAACGACATCGTCGACCAGCAGGAGACGCAGGTGCTAGCCGCCATCTATCAGAACGGCGCGCACCGCGAAGCAATCGCGGAACGGCGCAAGATGCTCTCGTTCGCCGCCGCGGCGATCGTCGACCCTACCCTCACGATCGAAGAGAAGGCATCGGCGGAGCGGGTCCTCCGCTCGCTGGATCCCTGCGACGTGCTTGAGCTGCACAAGCTCGCCCGTGCGGTTGGGAAGATCGAGCGGCTCCCGAACGGTCGCGCGAACGGATACACGTCGACCGACGAGCTTCGGCATGCACTCCTTTCCGCGTCAACGTCCTACGATGCTCTCGTCTCCACTGGATGCGTGCGCGAGAAGATAGTCCCGGAAGGCGGCGGCTGGGGTGGCGCCGCAAGCGGCGCCTACGACGTCGCGCACGTGACCGATCGTGGGCGCCTCGTTCTCCACGTCCTCGCGAAGTACCTCGACGAGAAGCACGATGCCTTCACGGGAATGGGAAGGGAAGAGATCCCAGGCTCCCGCAGCGAGATTGAAGCGCAAAAGCTCATCGCTGGGACGCCAGGCTTCAAGGCGTCCCTTCGTGCGGCTCTCGCAGCGTCGGCAAAGCTCGACGGGCATGACGAGCGTCGACCTCGGTTTGAGCCGTCTCTGCCGACGCTCGCGCCCGACGCCCCTCATCAACAGAGGCGCAATGGCGTACGCGAGGCCATTCTCACGGAAGCGGATCCCTCCGGGCTCGCGCAGCTCGTGATCGGCGCGGCACCACCGGAGTCTGCGCATGCAGTGCCCAAGCCGTCGCCTGAGTTTCTGGTCACGCTAGAGGATCTCCCGCAGTACGGCCGCCCCGCCATGAACATCCGAATCAAAGGACCGTTCGACGTACTCCGGTGGCTCGCCGACGATCTCGACGCACATTGGAGCTAGCGCCCCGGTCCCCTTGTCCATTGAGCGTTCTGCCGCGAGAGCGGCGGACTCGAGCCCGAGGAGCCGACCCCTGACGAGGACTACGTGGACGCTCGCGCCGATTGCACCCGCGCCGGGTGCCTGCTGACGATGCGGGATAGCGTCAGAGTTCCGGTACTGACATGCTTGACCGTTCGTGGCGCGTAAATCGCATTGCGATGAATCGCTTCTCGCTCTCGACCTGTTTGAGGATGTTCGGCATGAAGGGACCGGACCACGGTGCCCGACTGAGCGCTGGAAATACTCGGAACTCCCGCTCCTCCTCAGCGCAGAGGTAGCGGAGGAACAGATCCACCCGCTGAAATCGCCCGTTCTTGTCACGCGCATGGACCAGTTCCCCAAGAGCGGTCAGCGTGGCAGTGTCAGCGAGGGGCGTGTCGACCCAAACGAGGTCTAGGTACGCGAACGCTCGGGTCAGAAACGTGAGGTAGTACTCACCGGCCGGCGCCGCCCTTACCGCCTGACAGTGATCGAGGACAGACCCCTCTGGCACGACTGTGACGCCAGTGTCCGTTTCGACAAGCGACCGGAAGATCAGTTTTTCCAAATGAAACTTCAGGTCTCGACTGTCCGGAAACACCGCGCCAAATGCCGAGACGATCGCCCCCCACTGCACGTAACCCGTGCCGAACTGGCTTCGTTGCTCGCTTGACTCCATGAGAAAGGCAAGAAGCCGAAGCGTGGTAAAGTGAGAATTTGGCGCAAAGCCGGAGTTCGCAAAAACGTTGACAATCTCGTCTTCCGTATCGCCTTCTCGGTAGTATTTCCGGTCGTCGAGCATCACCGACTTCGTGAACTCGTGAAACGGCACGTGGTACGGGACGCGCCTGTGCGAGTTCTCCCGGTATATCGATAGGATCTTCCGCACGTCCGTGTTTCCGGACTGAACAAAGCGGCGGAACATCTTAAGGGCTCGCCGCATGTCCCCCATGCAAACGCGCTCGAGCAGTCGAACGACGTTCGACGAACCTCGATGCCCGTACAGCCCCACCCCACCGCGCCAAATCGCATCTAAGAACGCCCGTGCATCGGCGACAGCGGCCGCGTCAACACCGTCAAGGATCTCGTCGAGGTGTCGCTGTGCGTAACTAAGACGATGAGCGAGAAGATCCTTCAGCCGCGGACTAGGAATGTGAAACGGTTGCGTGTGAAAAGCGTTGAAGGCTCCCTGCTGACTCGCCAAATAGTACTTCTCTTCTCGAAGCGCACAGATGATGTGAGCCCCTGTTTCGGCGGCAATGTTCTGTGCAAAGAGAAAGATGTTCAGCTGGTACGGCAGGTTGTGCTGATCAGCGTTGTCGAGCGCAAGAAGGATAAAACGACCGCACCCCTCGAGGAAGCGAAAGACGCGCCCGACGACCTCCCGGTCGTTCTCGGAGAGATCGGCGAGCTTCCGCACCTTCTCCTGTGTAACGAACTCCGCATTGCTACTACCTAGCGTCCGCGCAAGAGCGTCGACGCGCGACAGCTCCTCGTCGAACAGGGAAGCGAGTACGCCGGGGTCGTCCAAGAGGCGGGTGGAGGAGCCGTCCTTGGTCGTCCGAATTTCCTTGAACAGCCGCTGCAACGTCGGATCTTCGTTCAACTGCTTGCGGATTGTTCCAAACACGAAGTCTTCGAAGGGTGGCATGCGTGGCGCGCCGCGGAAATCGACGTAGTAGAACGCGCCGGATTCATCGATGGTCTTGGCGCAGTACTTCACCCGGACCTGGCGGAGGAACGTCGTCTTTCCTGCACCGACCCCTCCCAGCAAGAGCAGGACTGTGCCGCGCCGCTGAGAGACAGCGATGTTTTCGATCGCCTGCTGAATCTGCGGTGCTCCAGTGCGCCCGATCGCTAGGTGTTCAACCTGCCCCTTGAGGTACTTGGGGGGCAGGTCTCGGATCGTTAGGATGAAGTCATCCGCCGTCGATTCGAGTTTCGTCGAGTAGACGTAGCATTCCTGCAGGGCGTCTGCCTGCTGTGCTTCGGTGAGGTCTTCGAAGACCGCTCGCATGACCGGAATGAGCGCACTGTTGAGCGCGTTGCGAAGGAGCTTCTCGTCCGAGTTCGCAAGAGTGGAGATGACGCTCTTGTAATGCCGGGGCGTCTCGTCCGGGAACGCGAAGAATGCATCTAGCGAGCCGCTGCGGACGGAGGGGTACGCCAGGAGCTCCCAGAGCTCGGCAAACCCGTCGAGGATGTCTTCGATGGACCGAAAGACGGCCGCCTCCCCCTTGCGCCAGGGTCGGTCGGTTCGCACTGCCTTGAAGAGAACGAGTTGGATGCCGTTCGTCACGGCTGCGTAGGGGAACCCTTCGTCGTGGCAGTACCCCGCTACCTGTTCGATCGCCTTCTTCAGCTCCTTGTCGGCGGCCATGAGCCCGCTCACCGCGAACGTTCGGCTGATGGTCCTCTGCGGCAGCTCGAACAGGTTCGTCGCCCGCTTCGCCTCGACGACCATCAGGGTGTTTGGTCGGCCGAACTCGTAGTCGATGAACTCGCCGCCGCCAGTCTGCCGCTCTCGGCGGATCTGGTCCTCGGGCCACCCCAGGCCAAGGACGAACAATGGGTCGATGATCTTCGCGCGTACGTCGGCCTCCGTGAGCGTCTCAGTCAGCAGAAGCTGGGTCGAGACTTCAAAGGATGCGCGTAGCCGTGCCCGCCTCTCGTCGATATCGCCCATCGCTCCGCAGTATAGATTGATTTTCTCTTCCTCTGCCTTGATCTCGCACCCTCAGGTACCAGCGGGGGAAGGAGGTTCGGCAAGAGCTCCGTGACCGTGTTGAGAGGACTTCATTCTTGAACATGGGGCTCAGCAGCGCGACAATCGCGACTTCTCTAGCGCACGGAGCGGCGATGGACGCGACGAGGTTGAACGAGTTGGCAGGTCTCGCTGAGGAGTTGTCGAAGGACGTGATGCGTCCCCGTCAGCCGGGTGAGGCTGGCGCCTGGTTCGCTGGGCTCCGAGGACTACTCGACGTCTACTTTCCGAAAGGCGTGCTGGAGCCGACCGTAGCCGACGCGTTGGACGTGAAGACGCTCGGCCAGCTCACGATGCATTCGGAGTGGCTTGCGCAACGGAAGACGCTCACTTCGGACACGCGGCCGATGACACGTGACAAGCTGAACACCGTGGCTGCCGCCCTCCGGACCGTTGCCAAGAAGGCGCCCTCTCCCGCCCCTGCACCCTCCGCTGCCGACCAGGCGAACGCCGAGGCACCGATCTATCGCGTCGGGGAGTGGCGCCTTCTGGACGAACCGCTCGGTCGCGGCGGCCAAGGCAGCGTCGTCCTTGTCTGGCATGAGAAGCGATACCTCCGCGGGGCTCTCAAGCGGCCCCGGAGCGACAAGAAGCTCACGGACAAGGCTAAGACACGATTCCTGCGAGAGATCGAGGTCTTCAGGAGCGTCAAGCACCCCTTCATCCTGAAGGTTCTCGACGCTGGAGAAGCGGGTGCTGATTCGGACCTCTTTCTTGTCACAGAGGTGGCTCCATTCGGCTCGCTCAAGGACAACATCGCGGTGTTCGCTGGTGATGCGTGGCGGACGCTCCGCCTCGCGCGCGATATCGCTCGCGGACTGGCGGCAGTTCACGCGGCCGGTATCGTTCACCGGGACCTGAAGCCCGAGAACCTGCTCCTCTACAGCCTCGATCACGCCCTCGTCGGGGATTTCGGCATCGCGCACCTCGCCGACAAGGAAGGAGTGACGAGCGTCGACGAGAAGGTTGGGTCCTACTGGTTCGCCCCGAGGGAGTACGAGATGAAGGCGGAGCCTACGCCTGCATTCGACGTGTTCTCACTGGGCGCCATCCTCCACTCGACATTGTCGGGCATCGGGAGGCCCGACGAGCCTTACCGCGTGATGAAGGCCCGGCGTTCTCTGACCGAGCAGTTCGGGACGAGCAAGTTCAAGCCTCTCGACACACTTCTCGATCGGATGCTGACCCCGGAGCCGGAGAAGCGCCTTCAATCGATGGATGCGGTAGTCGCGGACATTGATCAGATCCTCGGGGGCCTTCTCGGCGGTGCGGGTTTTGGTGGCGACTGCGCCTTCTGCGGTAAGGGGCAATACAAGGACGCTGGGGCACTTCGCGCTGGAAGCAGCACGGAGTTGCTCCTCTTCGACGATCGAGGACGCATCAACGTCAACCTCTTGCAACACACGACCCCTCACGTCCTCATCTGCGATTCCTGCGGCGACATCCGCTGGCGAGCGACCACGCGACCACAGTGAAGAACGAGCTCTACACGAGGCGAGTCGAACGAGAGATTGTCGCGTACCGTCCGAGGTCGTCGCACGCAGGTCGACGATTCCGGCCGCGCTGCCCCTCCAGGTCAAACCATCGTGAGCACGCGATGAGACCGTATCAGGACTTGCGTCGGAGTCAGCTTCGACAATCATCATCGTCGCGTCGGGCCCCTTCCGCCGACGCTTGCGCGGCTCTGCCTTCGGCCCGTGCGCATCGACACGAGTCGCCAGCCACCCTCGAGAGCGAGTGCATATCAACCGCCGTAGGTCCGCCGTTCCTCCAGTGCTCAATTCGCTTCGGCTCCCCCTCGCGCGTCGCCTTCGGGAGCCCGATCTCCGGCGCGCAGACTCATGCGAGAGTTCGACCGACGTCAGCAACGCGATTCGTCGAACGGATACAACGCGGCGCTTGCTAGGTCGACCTGACGTGAGACACCAGCGCGTTCGAGCGAAGTCACCCATCGCGTCGCGCTGAACATCCACGCTGCGAGGCCTCTAACCGAGAGAGGCCGCTGAGCCGGGCACGCTTGTCACGGCTCCGCGACCGTGTCTATCCTCCGGGACGGGGGGGGGCGAACGTGCATTTACGCCCTCACTCTTTTCGATTCGAAAGGGAGGGACGAATGGCACTCGACGCTTCGCTCTACGAGACAATCCCGCAGACCAACGTCGCGGGGACGATCGCGCTCATTCACTCCGTGCTGACGGCGAGCAAGGGGGTGCAGCTGCCGGCGGCGAAGAAGGCACTCCGTCGCGTCCGGGACGCCGGCGAGGCGCTGCGCACGCAGCACCAGACCGTGCCGCCGGCGAAGGTGGAGAGCGTGACGCGCGCCGCGGACTCGGCGGTCGACCGAATGTGGAGTGCGGTCGCCAATCGCCTGGCTGCGAACATCGAGCTCGGCGGAGCCGACGGCGCCGAGGCCGCGCGCATCTACGCGCTGCTCTTCGCGAAGGGGCTCACGTTCCTGACGCTCCGCTACCCGGAGCAGTGGGCCGAGGGAGAGGCGATCCTCGGGCGGATCACCTCGGAGGGCCTCGAGCCGACGCTCGATCGCCTCGTCGGTGCGCCGTTCCTCCGCGAGCTCCGTGCCCGGCAGGCAGCCTATGGCGAGGCGCTCGGCATCACGAAGGTGAAGGCCGCGACGCCGGAGCCGGTGAACCTCGTCGAGCCGCTCCGCGAGGCGCGCGCCGCGCTCGGGACGTACGTGCGCGTCCTCATCGCTGCCGTCGAGAACGGCGACTTCGACGAGGCGTCTGCCATCCCGATGCTCGCTCCGCTCGCGTCGCTCCGAACATCGCTCCGCGACAAGCGGAAGCCGGCCGACTCGGCCGAGCCGTCACCGGTCTCGCCGGAGCCGCTGCCGCCGGTCGAGTGATCGGTCGACGGCGACACCGCGCCGCGCCCGATGCTCGCAGCGGGCGACGGTCCTCCTCGTGACCGGATGCCCGGAGGTATCCCGGCCCCGGTCCTGACCGGCCTCCGCGTGCCCGAGGGCATCCCAGACCCGGTCGCAACCGACCTCGGCGTGCCCGAAGGCATCCAAGATCCGGTCGTGACCGGCCTCGGCGTGCCCGAAGGCATCCAAGATCCGGTCGCGGCCGTGCCGCGGTGTGCCCGGCGGCATCCCAGACCCGGTCGCGACCGCCCCGCGGGATGCCCGGCGGCATCGCAGCCCCGGTCGCGCCCGGCTTCCAGATGTGCGACGACGGAGCTCGATGGGTGTCGAAGGGTGGAGCCTCCGCCGGAAGAGCGGCGGGCTCCATCTCGTCGAGGGACGCGGGCGGCATCCACGAGCTACACGCGCCAGCGCCATTGCAGCGGAGCGGGGAGCGTCTCCGCAGCAAACTCCAATTGAAGGACCCGGCGATGTCCGGGACGGGTTGCGGGTGACGAAGCATGGAGAAGGAGAGGGTGAAAGGCGAGCACCTCTCCGCGCTGGGCGATGCAGGTGACCGGAGCGATCGTTGCCTTGTATTGCTCGATGGCGTCCTCGGTCAGCCGCCCGTGGCGGTGCGTTCCGGGCAGCACTTTCAATGGGCCGTTGTCCTCACCACAGTCATCCAGGTGAATGCGCACATTCAGCATGCGGCCCAAGAGGGACGAGGGGGCGTGCGTGTGGATCACGCCTTCCTTCTTGCTCCAGGGCCCGAAGCCGGGCCGCTCGTGGCGTTGCTCCACGGCGATCGTGAGGTCCTGATGCCACGGCACCTTCCAGTTGGCTTCCGGCGTCTTGTCGAACAGGATTGCCCGAACCGCGAACGGCTCGGCGTGAAGCACGTTGCCAACCGCCTCACGAAGGGCGGGTAGCTGGGCCAACGGCTGAACGCCAGGCGCATCGCTGAGCAGATTTCGCTGCCCTCCGCGTCGTCCCTCGCGATGGACCGCTGCGGGGCGCTCCTCCAGCAAGGAGAGCAATGCCGTCGGAACCCGGATGGGGAGCAAGGCGAAGCCCTGCTCGGAAACGGTTTGGACCCAATCCGCTGTGGCCGCAGGGAAGCCTGCCATGACGACCCAAGTATCGATCAAACGCGGCGCCAGGGCGAGACCGCGTATTTCAACCAGTTCTGGACTGGGGCGCGACCGCAGCGTCGGCACCAAGCACGTCTTCGTCGGCGAGACGCGCGTCGGGTCGAAGGTCAGTCCGGGCGAAGCCGACGCTCGTACGAGATCGCCTCGGGCAGCTCCCTCGTCGGTCGGATCCATCTCGAGGTGTAAGCATCTCGAACGGCTCGAAAGCCAAGGCCCGCCAAGAAACTAACGACGCTCCGAACGAATGGCGTGTTTGCCGAGTCCGATGGATGGCGTGTGTCTTGCTGGCGAGCGCGAGCATGACTGGTCGAGCACGGTTCGCGCGTCGCGCGCTCCGTCGTCATCTCTCGGTGACGACGGTTCTTCCTCTGCTCGTCGCCTGTTCGGACGCATCGCCGTCCTCTCCGAGCTCGCCGACTCCCGATGAACCCACGGACGATTCGCCGCCATCGTTCGATCCGGCGCCATGTGCGCATCTTGTCGGGGGTGGAAGGGGCGAGCACTCCCTCGCCTCCGATCTCGGCCGCGCACACGCCCTCGCTCGGTACTTCTCCGTCGAGACCAAACCACGAGAGACGGACGCCAAGCTCGCCGACGCGCTCGACACGATCTCGCCCAATTCTCCCGACGCGGTGAAGGGCTACGCGCAGCGGCTCTCCGGCGCCTGTTTCGCAGCTGCCGGCGCGCAAGCTCTCGGTCCTTCGAGCGTGACCATGCACGACGGCGTCGCGGTCGTCGTGCCCGGGACCGGCGATCTGCCGCCGATCACCAACGCGAAGTCCGTCGCGGTGGATCTTCGTGAATTGCCGGATTCACCCGAGGCCCACGACGCGCTCGAGCGAGCGATGGTCGCCGTGGTCGCAGGAGATCTGCGGCTCCTCAACGCCGAGATGCGCTCATGCAACGGCCAGCCGGACGAAGTGTATTCGCTGCTCTCCACGATCGACATCACGCAGTACGCGTGCAAGACGACGACGGAGAAGGGAGTGGTCCTGACCGGAAAGGGCACGAGCCTGCCTCTGGCCGTCCTCTCCGCGCCGCGCATGACGCCGCTGGCCGCCTGGGGTGCCATCACACTGCGCGCACGCGCGGGCGCGGCCATCATCGGAGAGTCGATCTCCACCGAGATCGCCGAGAGCCGATGGGTCGGGGTCGGCGACGCGGGGCTCGCCGTTCGAACGAAGCGACTTCTCCTCGGCGGGAAGAGGCCCGTCCCCGACGTCGTTGCAGCCGACATCCGCACGGTCGACCCGCTCGCCCACCTCGCGAAGATCGAGCAGCTCGAAGTCGCCGAGCTGTCCGGTGACGCGGAGGCAGCACGCCCCGCCATCGCGCCACTTCAGCGTCCGAAGGATTGGGGCGCCGAAAGCGCACGCCCGGGCGACGGTCGCGCAGCCTTGATTGCCGCCTATGCCTCGGCACGCACGTTCTTTTCCTATTTCGACATCGTGGGCGACACCGTCGACGCGCGGCTCGATGAGTGCCTCGCCACACTCGACACCAAACCGGGCGACCGGTGGACGATCTACCGGACCATCAGCCGTTTCGCCGAAGCCCTCCACGACGGTCACGCGGGTTCGTACGACAAGTATCGAGCCGCTGCGAAGGTATACAGTCCCGTCACGACACTGCCGATTGGCAGCGAGCTCGTCGTCGCCATTTCGAAAACCCCGCTCGTTCATCCGGGCGACGTGGTCATTTCCGTCGACGGAGTACCGGCCGCCGAGCGCGTCGCGGACCTGAGCGATCTCATCAGCGGATCGCCGCAAAAGAAGGTTCACATCGTCGCCGAAGCCCTCGTCCCGGCGAAGGACTCGGTCGTGGTCCTTCGCGCTCCGGACGGAGCGACGCGCACGGAGACGCTGTCGCCATCGAACGAAGCGTCGTCGAACTTCTCGCTCTTCGATCGACCGAGGGGCATGCTGACGGATCTCGGAGCCGCGGACGTGTACTACGTCTGTCTCGACACCTACGGGAAGCACGCCCCGACGGTCGAGGATCTGCCGGACATCCGGACGCAGATGGCCGCCGCGCGCGGCGTCGTGCTCGATATGCGCGGATATCCGGATGCTGTGGGGTGGGAAGTCCTCGCCCATGTGGCCAACAGCGATTCCTTCGGACCCAAGATGGCCGAGCTCATGGTGACGCCCGACAGGCGCGAGATCGTTCCTCAGCCGACGCAGCTACTCTCGATGTGGGGGCCTGCAGCTTCGGGCTACGCGGGCCCCGTCGTCGTCTTGACGGGCGCTCGGACCCAATCGCAAGCCGAACACTGGACGAGCTTCTTCGTGAGCAAGAAGCGCGGAAAGATCGTCGGCGGCGCGACCAGCGGCGCGAACGGGACGATCACGGGCGTGCAGCTCCCCGGAGGGTTCGGCATGACGTTCACCGGAATGCGCGTCGACAACGCCGACGGGAGCCCGTTTCACTCCCACGGCATCGCGCCCGACGTCGAGGTCGCGCCGACCATCACCGACCTACGCGACGGCAAGGACACCGTCCTACTCCGAGCGATTCAAGAGATTCCTTGAGGCACAACTCGGTTGCGCCGATCTCGAATCGTACGAGGCGGTGATCAGACCACGGCGATTTGACCGAAGATTCGCGCCGCTCGCCGATCGGGCGGCGCGAATCGGAGGTCAATGCAGGCCGCTCACCGCCCTAGCCGACTCGGCTCGAGAGGATCGGCCAGGACTGCGCCGCGAGCGGACCGCGTCACATGCGTGCAGAGCACATGTTTCAAGTCGGGGAGCTTGAAGCGCAGCGAGCGCGTCCTGTTGAGCGGATCACGCGAGCGTCGAAGGCGAGCTTGGTCTACTCGGTCAAGCTCGACTGATCACCGACGTCGATGGCTGGCGGCAGCGAGACCGCGGCCCGCGCTGCCGGCGCTTCGCACGTGGGCCCCCCCGCGCCTTGATTCCCTTCCGCGCCCGTCGGCGGCTATGGTTTAGTCTCGTGCGCGATGAGGCGAAGTCTGCGTCGAAGCAGGCGCTCAACGCGAGCGTTGTTCGCCTTCGCGATCGCCGCGGTCGCAACGTGGATGTGCACGGCCACGCGGGCCGCTTGGGCGGACGGTCAGCACGGGGACGCCGTCGAACCTCTGCTCACACGCATCGAGCTGACGTATTCCGCTCCTCCGGAGTGTGCTTCGCGCGCCGAGGTCACCCGCGCCATTGCTCGGCGCATCGAGCCCGGATGGCTCACGAGGGCCGACTCCCGACGCTTCGCGGCGGTCATCGTTCGCGCTGACTCCGCCACGTACAGCGGAAGACTCGACGTCGAGCACGCCGGCCGAGTCCACACCCGCAAGATCAGCGGCAGCACGTGCGGGGAGGTCACGGCTGCGCTTGCCGTGTTCGTCGCCATTGCACTCGATCCCGTGACCGCCGATGACGCGGAGGACCGCCATCGTTCGCCGCCCCCCGTCTCCTCGGACGATGAGCCGCTTTCCTCCGCGCCCGGACCACCGCCAGAGAAGGTGGCCGCCGCGCCACGGCCTCCTTCACTGCCGTCGAGTCGCCCGCCGGGTGCTCGCCGAACCACCACGCCGGGGGAACGCTCGCGCTGGACGTGGAGCTCTACCGTTTCGCTGACGTACCTCCGTGTGCCGGAGGCGGCCGTGGGCGCGCGCGTCAGCGCTCAGCTCGCCCGCAACGTCACGACGAGTCGTCTCTCTCCTGCCCTCCGAGCATCGTGGGGTTTCGCTGATTTTGCGACGCTTCCGGACCGCGCGGGGCGGGTCGCGTTCCGCTTCGAAACGGCGCAGCTCGCTGCCTGCATGGTGGTCGACTTCGCACCGATGCCGTTGACGCTGACGCCGTGCGCGGGCGCTGATGTGGGGACGCTCGCGTCAACGGCGCGTGATCTTCCCCGTGGAACCCACGTCGAAGGGCGCTGGGTTGCAGCTCATGCGTTCACGCGCGCGGCGTGGTCTCTGCTCCCGTGGCTCGCGCTCGAGCTCGAAGTGGGAGCGCTCGTTCCTCTCGAGCGGAGCTTGTACGCTCTCTCTCAACCCCCCCGCGTCGCCTATCGTGCGCCTTCCGTCCTCTTTTCGAGCAGCGTCGGGCTCGGCGTCCAGGCCCACTTCCCCTGATTCGGCGGGGTAGTCGCCGGCTCGGGCGGAAGCGAGTGACGATTTCGTGATCCACGAGGCCGGAGCCGGGATTCTAGGGATGCAATGTCGCTCGGAGAGCTCCCGGTGAGCGCTCTTCAGGGACCTCCGATGACGAGGCGAATCCCCGAGGCCACGGCCGCTCCGGTCGATGCCGCCGAGCGCCGTAAGGCTCGGTTCGAGCGGCTCGTCCACGAGCACCATGACTTCGTCTGGAGATGCGCTCGGCGCCTCGGGGTCCGCACCGGGGATCTGGACGATGTCGTCCAGGAAGTCTTTCTCAAGGCAGCGCGCAACCTGGACTCCATCACCCACGAGCGAGGCTTTCTCTTTCGCGCGTGTGCTTTCGCTGCGGCGCACGCACGACGGAGCGTTCAGCGGCGCCGGGAAGTCGTCGACGACGAGCTCGTCGGCGCGGAGCTCGACGGCGCGGCGAATCCGGAAGAGACCGTCGAGACCAACCAACAGCGCGAGCAGCTCCAGAGAATGCTCGACGCGTTGCCGACCGAGCTCCGCGAGGTCTTCGTCCTCTTCGAGCTCGAGAACTTCACCAAGCCAGAAGTTGCCCAGGCACTCAACCTGCCCCCCGGCACCGCGGCCTCCCGACTGCGCCGTGCGCGGGAGGAGTTCATGATCATAGCGGCGCGTGTCGTGCGCACCGGAGGCTCACGATGAGAAACGAGATGAAGCGCCTGGTCGATGAGCCGATCGCGCCCGAGCTCGCGAGCATTCTTCGGTCCGCCAAGGTCGATGTCGTGCCCGCCAGGGACGAGAAGCAGGCCCGAATCATCGCCGCAGCCGCGGCGACAGGCTCTTTCGACCGCCCGAGCCAGGCGCCGGGTGCGCCGTGGCTCCGGTCCGCGAGGACGATCGGACTTGCGAGCGTCCTGATCATCGCCACCAGCGGTCTCGTGAGCCATTGGGGTAGCCAGTCGACGGCGACCGAGAGCAGCGCCGAAGCAACGCCAGGCGACGCTTCACGAGCTTCGGCCGTTGCGTCGGCCGCCGTGCCGGCGAACGGCCCTCCGTCGTCCACCACTCCCGCGGCGGAGACGTCGCCGCTCGAGCCCGCTTCGACACCGAGCCTCTCGGTGAACGATCTTCCCGCAGCTCCACCGGACACCAAGCGCGACGGCGCGGGTCCCAAGACGCGTCGCCATCCCTCCACGTTCGAAGACGAGCTCGCCGTGGTGGACGCCGCACGGATCGCGCTCGCGCGAAGCGATGCGCGCGAGACGCTCGCGCGCGTGGCGGAGTACCGAACCCGGTTTGGTACCCCTCGATTCGCCGACGAAGTCGACGCGCTCGAAGTAGCCGCCCTCGCCGCCGTCGGTGATCGTGCGGCAGCCCTTTCGAAGGCGGAACGATTCGCCGCCGCCTATCCGGATTCCCCATACCTGCAGCGCGTTCGTTCCGTCGTCCGAACGACCGAATGAGCGGGCACGCCTCATCGCGCTTCATGAGCGCACTGGGTTGACCAGTGCGCACCACCTGCCTGGAGCGCGAATGCGTCGAGCCGGAGCCCATCCCTGCAAGCGCTGGGGTCTGTCGTCGTGGTGGCTGTGATCGAGAAGGAGTAGTCGTGCGGATCTCATCGAAATTCGGACCCGAGCGCTCGCGCACCTCACGGGTGCAGCGCATCGCCATCGTCATCGCCGCGAGCGCAGCGCTGGCGACCGTGTTCGCATGCGGGTCCGAACGCGTCCTGAATGTCGGACTCGGCACCATCGACGAAGACGCTTCCAGTCCGCCATCCTTCACCGATCCGAGCGCCAGTGATGCGGCGCTCGCCGACGCAGCGGGAGAGATCCTTGCGTGCATGGGCACGGAGTGCCCTGCGCCGTGGGAGACGTGCAGCTCCGGGAGCGGGCCGGCGTACAAGTGCGGAACCGATCTCTCGCGGGACTCCGCCAACTGCGGCGCGTGCGGGAACAAGTGCCCCGTCAACGCGGAGCTCCACATGACGTCGCGCTGTGCCGACGGCGCGTGCGCCTTCGAGTGCCTGAACCCGGCATCGAGCCGTTCCGAGTGGCGCAATTGCAACGGCGCTCTCGAGGATGGCTGTGAGGCCGACGTATCGAAGGACCCGACGAACTGCGGCGCCTGCGGGAACGTCTGCGCGAGCGGCACCCCGTGCATCGAGGGCAAATGCGGGTGCCCGGTTGGATTCACGGCGTGCAACGGAAACTGCGTCGACACGACGATCAGCGATTCGAACTGCGGCGCCTGCGGCGTCAAATGCAACGACACGCCGGATTCGTGCTCGCCGACCCCGCCGAACGCATACTTCGGCTGTCGCGGAGGCGTCTGCAGCCGGCTCAAGTGTGTCGGTACGGCGGCTGATTGCAATGGCAACCTCGACGCCACGCAGTGCGCGGGGGACGGCTGCGAGGTCGGGAGCCTCGCTACGACGGAGAACTGCGGCGCCTGCGGCGTGAAGTGCAAGCCTGGTGAGCAATGCGTCAACGAAGGTAATGGGCTCGAGTGCGCGGTCCCGTGCGTGAGGACCGGGAAAGTCCTGTGCGCGGGGCGGTGCGCCGATCTCCTCAACGACCCGGAATACTGCGGGAGCTGCGAAGGTCGCTGCAGGCCGCCGGGGCCGAACCAGAAGAGCCTCTGCCGCAAGGGCGTGTGCGCCTACGAGTGCGCCGACGGCTTTGCAGACTGCAACGGAGATCCCACGGACGGTTGCGAGACGAACCTCCGGATCCACCCGGGCAATTGCGGTGCGTGCGGCAATGCCTGCGATATCGGCGCGGGACAGCCATGCATCGAGGGCAAGTGCCTGATGGTCGAATGCGACGGAGGCGTGACGACGAAATGAAGCGCTCGCTCTCGCACTCGCACTCCACGCGCCGCCTCGTCAGCGCGTCGGCGCTCGGCATCTTCGGAAGCGCGCTCTTCGCCGTCGCCAGCTGCGCGACCATCGAGCCCGCAGCCGACCCGCCGCCGTCGCCGCCGTCGCCGCTTCCGGACAGCGACGCCGGAGCCGGCGCGCTGGTCGACGGTGGATGTGATGCCTCCGACCCGAGATGCATGGCGATCACCTGCGAAGGGGTCGACTGGTGCCCTGTGCCTACCGGCGTCAGCGCGGTCTACGCGCTCGTCTCGGTGTGGGGAGCGGGCAAAGACGACGTTTGGGTCGGCGGCTCAGGCGGCACCCTCATCCACTGGGATGGCGTCGCGTGGACGCCGACGACGACGGGTGTGAAGAACACGTTCAACGTGATCTGGGGCAATGGCTCGACGGACGTCTGGGCCGCCAGCTCGACGGAGGTCCTGTTCCATTTCGACGGCACGAAATGGACACCCGCGCCGAGCGTCCCGAGTGGGAGGACCAAGGCGCCGATCTTCGCGGGCTGGGGCGACGGTTCGGGCGAGGTTCGATTCGGCACGAGTGCCTACGATCTCCCTGACGATTCGCGCGCGAATCAGGCCATCGCGAAGAGGGCGAGCGACGGTGGCGTCGAGTGGACCGGGGAGCTGGGCACCGCGACGGTGCACGGAATATGGGGCAGCTCGCCCGACGACATTTGGCTCGTCGGAGACAACAGGGGTCCGGGGACATGGCGCCAGCCCGGCTTTACCGCGCACGGCACGCGCACACAGGACGGAGGTCTCGTCTGGGCGGAGATCGAGAGTCAGTCCGTGGCGATCGTCGAGAGTGTTTGGGGCAGCTCGGCGGACGACGTCTGGGCCGTCGGAGGAGCTGGGACCATCCGGCACTTCGACGGCGCGGGAACCCGCTGGGAGATCGTGCCTTCGCCCACCGTCGAAGCCCTCCACGCCGTGTGGGGCTCCGGACCGAACGACGTCTGGGCGGTCGGCGACGCGGGGACGATCCTTCACTGGGATGGCGCGACGTGGAAGCCGTCCGTGGCCGCGTTCGCTGCCGACAAGAAACGACCGAATTTGTACGGCATCTGGGGAAGCGGACCGAACGACGTCTGGATCGTCGGCGATAGCGTCGCGCTTCATTACACGGGAGATACGAAATGAGCCGAAGAGGAAGAACGTCGTCCCTACGGGTGCGCTTGGGTCAGGGTGCGGCCGTGCTGAGCGCGCTCGGCATCGGCGTGGTCGCGTGCGCCGACGATCCCGCCAACCAGGGCATCGTCGAAGACGTCGGGGTCGATGCCGGGCCTGATGTCTCCGCCGACGCAGGCAAAGACCCAGGCAAAGACACCGACGCAGACGTGGACGCGTTCGTCCCGACACCGGACGATGCCGGCGCGGTAGACGGAGCATTCGATCCTTCGAACGAGCCGGTCACGTGTACCGGCACTCCGTGCGCAACCGAGCTCGTCGCAGGGGAGAAGCACTTCTGCGCTCGGATGAGCGACAGCACTGTTCGCTGCTGGGGAGCCGATTTCTTGGGTGCGCTCGGCGGCGCAGCGGGCAACGCGAGTGCGCTCGATGGCGGAGCGATCAAGGTCGGAACGGTCGTCGGCCTCGGCTCCGTGACGCAGATCAGCGCCGCGGGCTCGACGACGTGCGCGCGGCTCTCGGACGGCGGGGTCCAGTGTTGGGGCGACAACCGATACGCCCAGCTAGGGCTCGAGGTCGACCCTGCGGTGGTCGACGATGACTGGCATCCCACGCCGGCTCCCGTCGCGCTCGACCAAGCCGCGACGCGCGTGGACGTTGGCCACGGAACGGTCTGCGCCGTGCTCTCGTCGACGGAGCTCGTGTGCTGGGGCAGGGACGACGCGGCGCAGCTCGCGCTGAGCGATGCCCCCGAGGGCCGCAGGAACCCGGTTCGCGGTCCGGGACGTATCGCGATCGATCCGTTGGTGTTGACGCGGACCGCCCCGGGCAGCACCACGGTCCTCGGGCTGAACGGCCTCGGCGAGCTCTGGACGTGGGGCGGGGTCGCCGGAAGCGAAGGGGTACTCGCCGGCCGCGTGGCGACGCTCAGCCCGGATCCGAGCCCGAAGCGCGTCGACACGCTCACGAAGGTGCCGAGCTTTTCGGCGAGCGTATCGATCGACCCAGATCCTACGGAGGGGCCTGGAGAGGGTTCTCCCAAGCCTCCGCCGATTGCGCATGCGTGCGCCATCGCAAACGGCGAAGTGTATTGCTGGGGGAGGAGCCCTGCAGGCGCTCTCTGCACGGGACTGCCCGACCCGGAGACAGTCCCGCGCAAGGCGCCGTTCTCGGCGAAGACGTGGCCGCAGCAGGTCGCGGTTGCCGACGAGATCACCTGCGCGCGCATGACCGACGGCAGCGTGTATTGCTGCGGTAGCGACACGCGCGGACGACTCGGGACCGGAACCGTCGGCACGGTCTCCTCGGTCCTCACGAAGGCAAGCGCCTTCACCCGCCGTGCGGTTCAGGTGGCGACGAGCGACCACTCCGTTTGCGCGCTCGTCAAAGACGGGACCGTCGAGTGCTGGGGCAGCAACGAGAACGGCGAGCTCGGGAAGACGCCCGACACCCAAGCGCACCCAACGCCTTCGAAGATTGTTTTCTAGAGAGGTGTCGCTCATGCGTCGTCGGGTCGTTTCGATTCTCGCGTCGGGTGGACTTGCCGCACTCGTGCTCGGTGCATGCGGCTCTGATCGGAGCTCGTTCGACCCCGCGGCGCCACCGCTCGTGACCACGGACAGCGGCGCCGAGGACGATTCCTCGGCGTGCGGCTTCCGCTGCTCGCGAGATCTGAAGAAGGTGCTCCAAGGCTGCGGCGATGAAGAGGAGCGAATCGTCGCGGAGTGCCCGACGGGACAGGGCTGCGGGATCGACAGCTGCGTGAATGCCTGCGAGAGCGCTGCGCTCTCCAAGGGATCGACCGGCTGCTCGTTCTGGACGCTCCCCCCCGACGACTTTACGTACGCTGCCGGGTGCTTCGCGGCGATGATCGCCAACACGTGGGACGTGCCCGTGAACATCACGGCCGACTACGGCGATGAGCCGCTCGACATCTCGAGCGCGATCTACTCGGCGAGCCGCGATGGCACCGACGAACCCGTTCACACCCGTCGGCGCGGGCCGCTGTTGCCCGGCGAGGTCGCGATCGTCTTTCTCTCGGACGCGTCGGCACGTGGCGGGGCATATCCCGTCCCGTGTCCGCCGGGGGTGACAGCGGCTCTGACGTTCGACCCGATCCGGCACGGCACCGTCAAGACACGTGCGTTTCAGTTGAAGACGGACGCTCCCGTCGCTGCGTACTCGATCTACCCGTACGGCGGCGCAAAGAGCTACGTCCCCTCGGCCACGCTCCTCTTGCCGGTCTCGTCCTGGGACAAGAGCTATGTCGCGGTCTCACCCGCGAAGTTCGGCCTCGCCTCGGACCCGACGTTCGACCGACGGACGCTCCAGATCGTCGCGAACGAGGACGACACGAAGGTGTCGATGCGCCCGACAGCGGACATCGCGCAGGGCGAAGACGTCGCGCCGGCGGCTGCCGACGAGCTCGCCGAATGGACACTCTCCCGCGGGGAGGTGCTCCAGATCACGCAGGAACGGTCGGCATCGGGCAGTCCGTTCTCTGCGAACAAGCCTGTCGGGCTGTTCGGTGGATCGCCGTGCGCGTACATCCCGTCGGATACGAGGTTCTGCGACGTCACACAGCAACAGATCGCCCCGTTTGCGCAGTGGGGAACGGAGTATGCACTCGTTCCGTACCTATCACGCCTCATCGCCGTCGAGGGCTCGACGCGTGAGAACGTGGCGTGGAGCTTGGTCGGCGCCGTCGACGGTACCGAGCTCGTCTATGATCCCGCCAAGCCGCCGGGGGCGCCGGAGACGCTCGCTGCTGGAGAGGTCGCGGGCTTCATGACCGACGCGCTCGTCACGGTGAAGAGTCAGGACAGCCGACATCCGTTCCATGCGTCGGTCCACATGACCGGTTCGATGGCCAGCGGGGGCATTCCCGGAGGGATGAGCGCAACGCTCGGCGATCCCGACTTCGTCAACGTCGTGCCGTCCGATCAGTTCCTCGATCGCTACATCTTCTTCACCGACTTCACGTATCCGGAGACGTCGCTGACGATCGTTCGTCGAAAGACCGCGCGCGGGTTCATGCCGGTGAAGCTCGAGTGCGGTGGCGAGATCTCTGGCTTCACACCGCTCGGCACCAGCGGCGAATACGAATACGCCTGGGTCCGGCTCGTATCGGGCTTCGCCCCGCAGGCACTCGCGGGTGGGAGCTGCGGGTACGGACGTCACGAGGCGACGAGCGACGGGCCGTTCTCGATCACCGTCTGGGGTTGGGGAAAGGACGCGAGCTACGGCTACGCCGGAGGCATGGGGAGCCGACCGATCAACGAGGCGCTGCCGCCAGTCGTCAAGTAGCTCGGCCAAGCCGACCTGACGCACAAACTCGGCGCGCGGCATGTCTCCCCCTTCGAGACCTGATCACTGACCGACCTTGGGCGCGTTCGAAGGCGACGTCTTCACTGGCTGGCTGCTCGAGCACAAGGACTTCCACTCCGCGATCGTGTTCTGGGCAAGCGCCGCCCGCGTCGCCGCGCTGCTCTCGGCGCTCCTCTGGCGAGCGCGCCCCGTCACGGCTTCGCGACGAGCCTGCACGGCTGAACGACTTCCTGCGCTGCCGACGACATTGGCAGCTCGGTTGCGCCACGAAGGCCTGACGCGCTCAGCACGCCGTTTTTCCGCTGGCGACGACCTCGGAGGTCTCGGGCAGAGCCGGAATGTCGATGAGCCGAGCGACGCCTGTCACTGCTCCGCGCCCGTGCCTATCCTCCGCACGGGCGCCCTCCTATCTGCACGCGCGTCACGCCGCTCGCAGCTCGATGCAAAGCTGGGGGTGGATACAAGCGAGCGGAGCCCCGCGCCCACGTCGTTTCTACGCAGCCATACACGATCAGACCCGAGGGTCACGCAGCCCGACTTCCGACCAACAGCTGGCGCATCGACGAATGTCTACGACACAAGACATTGCGCAAAGAGGCAATTATTGTTGCCACTACGAGCAACGTGCGTAAGGTGGGCATCAACCGGAAAGCGCTTTTCGCGCGTGACGCGCTCGTCAACACCACCAGCGCACGCATCTCCGGTAGGGTACGCGATCCGGATGGGATGGTCGATGGCTAGATTTCGTAATTTTGTCGCATCCATCGTTGTTGTCGCTGTCGCGGCGTGCACCGACGATACGCCTCCGATCGTCGATGGGACGGACAGCGGGGCGACCGACGCTCGCGCGAGCGATGCTCGAGACGCTTCTCCCGAGGCATCGGCCAACAAGGATTGCATCCCGTCGGGTGGAGAATGCGATCTGTCGGACTACTGCTGCTCGCGGAGTTGCGAGTTCGTGATCCCTCCTGGGGGAGATGAGACCGCTACCGTCGGAAGGTGTGACTAAGCACTCCGGCGTTCCGCGGGTCGCGCCGACCATCATCGACCTGCGCGACGGAAAGACTCGGTCCTACTCCTGACTATTCAGGAGATTCCGTAGCCGAGCGCGCTTCGAGAGCATCTACGACGACTGCGCCGTGCGGAGCCTCGTGCCACGTACATGCAGAGCGCATGCTCATGTCAGCGCGCGCGGCGCTTGCCCGGCGGCGGGTCTTCGTGGACGACGAGCCGGAGCCGTCTCGGCGAATGCTGGTGCGGGCCGACGTCGCTTGCGGGCCGCGCTGCGCGTGCAGCAGCACGTGTGGTTGCGCCAAGAACCGGTCGCCGGCCGAGACGGAGCCTCGAGGAGCCGGCGGGGCCGCTGACGGCTCCGCCCGACGCTCTCGGCCCGCGTTCGACGCCCCCAGGCACGACGATCCGGCGACCGCCCGCCGGCTTGTCCGCCAGAGCTCTGAAACGCCGGATGCGGGTTTGCACGCGGGACGGTAGTGTGGAGCGACGGTGGTGCGGTTCTCGTCGCGGTGCGGACTCGGGGCGCTCGTCCACGGGCTGCTCTTCGTTTGGTCGCCCGCGGTTCGTGCCCAAGACCACCACGAAGGCATCGATCTAAGGTACGAACCTCCGGAGGGCTGCCCGGGGCGCGAGGAGCTCACGCGCGCCATCCACGATCGCGCCCCGCACGGCTTCCCGTCTGCCGACGATCGCTCGTTTCGCGTGCGCATCGAGCGGGCGAACAGCGACTACCAAGGCCGGCTCGAGATCGAGCGCAAAGGACGCACGGTGAGCGTCCGCGAGATCCGCGGCTCGACGTGCGACGTCGTGAGCACAGCCATCGCCGTCTTCGTCGCGATCGCGCTCGATCCGGCAGAGCTCTCTGCCGACGCCGAGCCGCCGGCTCCGGCTCCACCTCGACCTCCGGAGCGGGAGATGCAGCGGGTGACGCAGCGGGAGAAGGAGGCCGAGCCTCCGCGCGTTCGGGCGGCCGCTTCGGCCGAACCGCCGCAACCTCGATGGCATCTCGGCACCGGGATGAACGCCGGCGCCGTCATCCAGTCTTCCGCCGCGTGGGGCGGTCGCGTGCATGCTGCCATCGCGCGGTTCGCGGCCGGAGCCCGCCTGGCGCCCGAGCTGCGCCTCTCTTGGGGATGGTCGGAGTTCGCCGAGGCGCCGCCGCGCGGCGGAGAGGCCTCGTTCCGCTTCCAGACGGCGCGCGCCGAGGCGTGCGCGCTCCTCGAGCGAGCCCCGCTCGTGGCCTCGGCGTGCGGAGGCTTCGAGGCCGGCCGGCTGAGCGCGACGACGCGCAATCTCCCGCGCGCGGGCGGGACGAAGGAAGCCTGGTATGCGCCGACGGCGATCGTGCGGCCGGGATGGCTCCTCGTCGACTGGCTGTCGCTCGAAGCCGAGCTTGGTGTCCTGTTCCCGCTGTCGCGGGCGAGCTTCGTCCTCGCCGAGCCGGAGCGCACCGTCTACCGCATCCCGCAGGTCGCGTTCACCGCCACGGCGGGGTTCCGGATCTGGGCTGACCTGCCATAATTCCCGGCTGGTCTCGGGGGCTTACGAGAAACACGCCTTCGCTGTGATCAGTTTCCTTCGAGCCGGGCTTCTAACCGGCGATGCGGTCTCTGGAGCAAGTCGTCAGCCCCCTCGGCTTGGGACAGGCTGAGAAGAGCACCGCGATCATGAGCAGGAGCGTGAACGACGGAGCGAGCGCGCGCCTCGAGCGCCTCATCCAGGAGCACTACGAGTTCGTCTGGCGAAGCGCCCGGCGGCTCGGCGTGCGCTCGGCCGACCTCGACGACGTGGTGCAGGAGGTCTTCGTCGTCGCCGCTCGGCGGGTCGACGAGATCACGCACGAGCTCGGCTTCCTGTTCCGCGCGTGCATGCACGCGGCCTCGCATTCACGTCGCAGCGTCAAGCGCCGGCGCGAGGTCGTCGACGACCAAAGGCTGGAGCACGAGATCGATCGCCGGGCGAACCCGGAGCAAGACGCCGAGACGGCGGAGGCGCGGGCGCAGCTCCAGGCAATCCTGGAGGAGATGCCTGAAGAGATGCGGGTCGTCTTCGTCCTCTTCGAGCTCGAGCAATTCACGATGTCCGAGATCGCCGAGACGCTGTCCGTACCGGCGGGAACCGTGGCTTCGCGCCTGCGAAGGGCGCGCGAGGCGTTCTTCGCGCGCGCAGCGGATCGGGAATGAGCAAGGGAACCAGGTGAGCGCGATGAAACGTCTCCTCGAAGGCTCGATCCCCCCTCGGGCGGCGGCTCTCCTTCGCTCTGCGGCGGCGGATGTCCCGCCGAGGGCTGCGGAGGAAAAGGTGCGGCTCGCGTCGGTCGTCTCCGGCGCGCGGGCGGCGAGCGATGCTCGCAGCCGACTCACGTCCGCCAAGTGGCTGGGAGCGCTCTCGCTCGTCGTGGCCGCGTCGGCGGGAGTCGTCGGCACCGGGTACTTCCAGTCACCGTCACCGCCGGCCGTGACGACGGCGACCGAAGAGCCGATCGAGGCGAAGTCCGCGACCTTCACCGAGAGCACGGCGCGGGCAGCCGCCACGAGCGCGCCAAGCCCGGCAGCACAGGAGACCATCGACGTGATGGATCTGCCGACCGCGACGGCCGCCGCTGCTCCGGTGCGCGTCAGGCCGCCTGCTGCCGCCTCCGCCGAGCCTGCAGCTGCGGCGAGGGCGCGTGCAAGCTCCGGGACACCGAGCCTGGAGGACGAGCTCGCGGCCGTCGACCAGGCGCGCGCAGCGTTCGTCGGACGAAATCCGGCGCTCGCGCTAGCGCGTGTCGACTCGTACCGGCGCGACTTCCCGGCGGGCCGCTTCATGGACGAAGCGAACGCGCTCGAGATCCAGGCGCTGGTCGCCCTGGAGCGCCGGGACGAAGCTCGGAACAAGGCCGCACGCTTCCTGGCTGAGCATCCTGATTCTCCGTACGCGCAGAGGGTCCGCTCGGCCGTCGGCTTCGAGAAGTGAGCCCCCGCGGCGCGATCTTCACCTACGCCGGGCTCACGACTCGGCCTGAAATGGAGTGAACGGCGATGGCCAATCGCTTGAACAGAATCGATCTGCCGCCCGTGCTCTCGGGTCGCGCCTTGTTCGTCGCGTTCGTCACGCTCTCCGTCGTCACCGTGGCCTGCTCGAGCGACGAGCGACGCATCGCGATCGGCGCAGGTGAGACCGTCGAAGACGCGGGGGCGCCGACGCCCCCGAGCTTCGACACGCCCGAGGACGCGGGCGACGCGAGCACCGCGACGAGCGATGCCGCGCGACCTGGGATTGCGATGTGCATCGCGACCGAGTGCCCGTATCCGTTCGGCACCTGCGGAGGCACTGCCGGCACCAACACCGCCTTCGCGTGCGGGACCAACCTCCTCGCCGACAAGAACAATTGTGGCACTTGCGGAAACGTCTGCCCGCAGTCCAGTGCCTTCCCCGAGCTCAACATGGACACCCAGTGCGTCGACGGCGCGTGCCGGCGCCAGTGTGTTCCGAGGAGCGGCGTCCAGTACGGCGACTGCAATGGCCTCCTCGACGACGGCTGCGAGACGAACCTCAACAGCAACCCCGATCACTGCGGGCTCTGCGGGAATTCGTGCCCGTCTGGCCCCGACGGCGAGCGGCGCTGCATCAATGGCCAATGCGGGTGCCCGTTCGGTCAGACGTGGTGCGATCCCGTCGGCTGCACCGACACATCGATCGACGACACGAACTGCGGCGCCTGCGGGAACGTGTGCCAGGGGACCGACGCGGGGCCGCCGCCGCCGAACATGGAGTACCGCTGCCAGCAAGGCAAGTGCGCCCAGCTCAGATGCTCGTCGGGGTTCGCCGACTGCAACGGGAAGCTCCAGGAGGACGGCTGCGAGGTTCACATCGTCTCCGACAGCAAGAACTGCGGCGCGTGCGGGAACGTGTGCCTCGCCGGCCAGAGGTGTCTCCCGAAGGGCAACACCGTCGCTTGCGGATGCGAGCCTCTCGAGACGTTGTGCAAGAGCGGCAACCAGGAGTTCTGCGCCGATCTCCTCAACGACACGCGCAACTGCGGAGCCTGCGGGTACACGTGCCCGTCGAAGGGTGGCTACGTCGCGGCGTGCCGCAAGGGCTTCTGCGAATACGACTGTTCTCCCGGCAGAGGTGACTGTGACGGCGACGTCCGCAACGGATGCGAGACCGACCTGATGATCAACGGACGCCACTGCGGGGCCTGCGGGAACCAGTGCGACACCGCCGCGGGACAGCCATGCATCTCCGGCAGCTGCCTCATGGTCGAGTGTGACGGAGGGGTGGTGACCAAATGAGCGATCGATCCAAGAGGGGCTCGTTCGGTCGCCGGCTCTCCGGTCTGGGCGCGCTCCTCGGGTTCTTTGCCGTCGCCGTCGCCGTCGCGAGCTGCGCGAGCAGCGAAGACGAGCCGACTCCAGGCGACGACATCGACAGCTCGTCACCGATCCCCGCCGTCGACGCGGCGATCGACGCGGGCGGCGACGCATGCGATCCCGACGCCGAGGACTGCACCACGCCGCGACCGCCGTCCTGCGACGACGTCGAGTGGTGCCTCGAGAAGACGAGCCACCCCGCCGGCATCGGCCTCGCGAGCGTCTGGGGCAGCGGGCCGAACGACGTCTGGGCCGTCGGCGCCCACGGGACCGTGACCCATTGGGACGGAAAGCAGTGGACGACCGCGAAGGTCGATACCGACTGGTCGCTCCATACCGTCTGGGGCTGCGGTCCGAACGACGTGTGGACGATGAGCGCCCCGAACCAGATCTTCCACACGACAGGCTTCGCGAACGGCACCGCAACGTGGACCCCCATGACGCCCGTGACCGATGAGCCCATCGAGCCCCCTGCACTCGTCGGCGCGATCTGGGGGACGTCGTCGACTGACGTCTGGGTTGGCGGAAAGATCCTCTACATGCAGCGCGAGGGCAACGTGTTCGGCGAGGTGGCGTGGCGGAGCGCCGTCACCGACGACGGCGCCATGGCGTGGGCGCCCGGTCTCCAGGACTGGACCTTCGACATGGTCCGAGGGATCTGGGGGACCGGCACCGGCGACGTCTGGATGGTCGGGTCGAAATCGGACAACTTGCCGTTCGGGGCGCACTCGAAGGGCGTCGCTGCGGCGGGAGGCGGGGTCCCCCAATGGCGGGAGCTCGACACCCAATCGCTCGCCGGTCTCAACGCGGTTTGGGGGAGCGGTCCCAACGATGTCTGGGCCGTCGGCGACAACGGCACGATTCGCCATACTGGCGCCGGCGCGACGATATGGTCGATCGTCGAGTCGCCCACGAAGGCCAACCTGCGCGGGATCTGGGGCGCGGCGCCGAACGACGTTTGGGCCGTCGGCGAACAGGGCACGCTGCTCCATTACGACGGGACGGATTGGACGGCGGTGACGGGCGGGTTCGTCCCCGGGACCAAGCCACATCTCTACGGCGTCTGGGGTAGCGGACCGAACGATGTCTGGGCCGTCGGCAGCGGCATCATCCTGCACTACTCCGGCCCCAAGCCGGGCGCAGAAGGAGCGAAGCGATGAGCAGCGTCATCCGAGGCTATCTGCGAGCCGCTGCTTTGGCGTCCTGTTGCGTGACGATCGCGGTGGCATGTGCCGAGGCGGACATGACGCTCGGCTCCGTCCTCGACACGTTGGATGCCGGGCCATCGGTCCCGCTCCCGGAAGAAGACGCCGCCTCGGCCGAAGGGAGCGCCGACGCAGGCAGCGACGCTGCGCCCGACGCCGATGCCGACCAAGCGACGCCCACGTGCAGCACCGAAGGCTGGTGCCACACGACCGTGCCGGACGCCCAGACGCTGCGCGACGTATGGGGCGACGGTGCAGGCACGGTCTGGACGGTCAGCGAGCAGGGAAACATCCTCCGCTGGGACGGGACGGCGTGGGTGCAGAGTCACGCCGCCGGCGTGCCGCTCTACGCGATATGGGGGAGCAGCCCGACCGATCTCTGGGCGGGCGGCGGAACGAGGACGACCGGCACCCAGGTCCTCCCCGGCGTCCTCTTGCACGGGACCGGCTCGAGCCCGGCGACGATCGAGTGGTCCGTCGTCACCGCGCCCGTCACGATCCGTTCGATCTGGGGAACGAGCGCCACCGACGTCTGGGCAGTCGCTTCGGTCACCCATCGCGTCAACCGAGTGGACCGTAGCGTCGTCCTCCACTACGGCGGTCCGCCGGAGGCGGGCGATCCGGACGGCAGCGATGCGGGCGCCGCGACGGGCTGGGAGATCGACCCCGTCTCCACGGACTTCCCTGCGCACTTCGAGAAGGTCTGGGGCACGAGCGCCGACGACGTCTGGATCGCCGGGCGTGTCCCTCCACCCTCGGGCAGCAACGCCACCGGACAGGTCCTTCACCGCGTCGCCGACGGCGACGGCGCGCTCGCATGGCGCAAGGAGCAACCGCAGACCGTCGTCACGGCGCGAGCCGACCTGAACGGGATCTCGTTCACGAAGAGCGCCGCGGCCGTCGTCGGCTTCCACGGCGACTCGAGCAGCCCCTACCTCCACACGGGCGTCAGCGACGACAATGGCGCCACGTTCACGTGGACGCTACGCACGGCGGCCGAGACCGGGTTCGCGAACAACGCGCTCTCGGCCGTCTGGGGGACGGGCCCGAACGACATCTGGGTCGCCGGACAGCGCGGGCGGCTTCGGCAGTGGGACGGGATCAGGTGGCGCGTCGCTGCGGTCGCGCTCGACGACGTGATGCCGGTGCAGAACGCCGTTCACGCGATGTGGGGCACCGGGGCGAACGACATCTGGGCCGTGGGAGCCGACATCGCGCTCCACAAGGTCGATCCGTCGGGCATGTGAGGAGCGCCATGATTCGTAATCGTGACGACATCGAATCTCGTACGAAGAGCGGTATTCGCGCTCGCATCCGGGCAGCGGTCCCCACATTCACGCTCGCGACCGCCGCGATCGCCTCGAGCGCAGCAGCCATCGTCGCCTGCGGGGATGCCGACCCTCTCGTGCTCGATGACCCTACGCCCGACGCCGCCGCAGACGTCGTCGACGCCTCGATACCTCCGGTGAACGACGCCAGCGACGAGGACATGGATGGCGACGCCGATGCCGCGCCGCCCGTCTACGACGCTTCGGACGAGCCGGTCGTCTGCGCGACGACACCTTGTGTGACCCAGCTCGCCGCCGGAAACCTCCACTTCTGCGCGCTCCTGAGCGACAGGACGGTCCACTGTTGGGGCACCGACACGAGGGGTTCGCTCGGCAGAGGCATTCCGGACGGCAGCGTCGCTCCGTCCTCCACTCCGCAGCCTGTCGTGGAGATGACGAACGCCACCCAGATCAGCGTGGGCCCGCAAGGCAACACCACGTGCGCCCGCGACACCGAGGGGCGTCTCTGGTGCTGGGGCGAGAACTCGAACGCTCAGCTCGGGCTGGAAGAGTCCACTGGCGTCCGCGACACCGTCGCGCACCCGACGCCCACACCGGTCGCGCTCACGGTCCCTGTCGTTCGCGTCGACGTCGGCCAGGGGACCGTCTGCGCGATCACGGCCGACCGCAAGGTGTACTGCTGGGGCGGGAACGCGTCGATGCAGCTGGCGCGTCCCGAGCTCACCAATTTCTACGGAGGGGTCGGCCGCGCCCAGCTCGGGGACTACGAAGTCACCCGGACGCTTCACAACCTGTACTCCTCTTTCGCGATCACGACGTATGGTCAGCTCCTCGGCTGGGGCAGGCCCTCCGGGCGGCCGAGCTCGCTTCCGAGCAACGACGGGATCGCGACGCCGGTGCCGCTCCCCGGGCTCGGCGACGTCACGCAAATCGCCACGAGCGGTACTTCTGGAAGCAACGGGCACCAGTGCGTGATCGCGCGGGGCCGCGTCCACTGCTGGGGCAGCAACATCCGCGGCGAGCTAGGCAACGGCGTGCCGGACGGCCAGCAGGTCCCGGGCTTCGCCGGGATCATCGCCGAGCCCGGAGTGTTCCCTCAGCAGCTCGCGCTCGGAGCGCACAGGACGTGCGTACGGATGACGGACGGCACGGTCCAGTGCTGCGGCGACGACCGGCTCGGCGCGCTCGGTCGAGGAGGAGACGCGGGGTCGTTCTCGTCGCGCATCGGCCCCGCCGCGGCATTCGAGGAGCACGCGGTGCAGCTCGTCTCCAGCACGCACGCGACGTGTGCCCTCGTCCAGGGCGGCAAGGTCATGTGCTGGGGCGGCAACGCGAACGGCGAGCTCGGGCAGGGCACGACGGACACGGAACCTCACCCCACGCCCGTCACGGTCGTCTTCCCATGAGGGCTTCGATGCAAAGCGCTTCTGCGTTCTTCGGACTAGCGATCTTCGTCTCGGGCACTGCGCTGGCCGGCGCCGCGTGCAGCAGCGACCGCAACGGGTACCGCGATCAGGAGAGCCCTCCGCCGCTCGCGTCCGAGGACGCCGGCCCTCTCGCCGAATGCAAGCCGACGGTGAGCTGCTCGCGTGATCTGAAGCAGGTGATCCATCACAACTGCGACGGCACCGAGGATGTCACCAGCTGCGGGCCCGACCAGGGCTGCGGCGGCGGCACGTGTGTCGACGCGTGCACGAGCGCCACGCTCTCGAAGGGCACGACCGGCTGCTCGTTCGCGACCTTGCCGCCCGACGAGTCCGGCGCCGTCGCGGGCTCGTGCTTCGCCGCGATGATCGCGAACGTGTGGGATCGCCCGGTGAAGGTCCATGCGAGCCTCGGCGCCGACGCGATCGACGTCGGCTCGTCGATCTACTACGCCGAAGTGAACGGGACCTCGGTCGACTACACGCCGGTCGGCGAAGCGATCGCCCCCGGCAAGGTCGCCATCGTCTTCCTGGCGCAGGCGGAGACGCCGAGCGGGAACCCGAACAACTTCATCAGGTGCCCGGCGTCGGTCGTGCCCGCGATCAACGAGGATCCGATCCGACACAAGACGACGCTGACCCGCGCGTTCCGGATCACCACCGATACCCCCGTCTCTGCCTACTCGATCTTCCCGTACGGAGGAGCGAGGTCGGCCACGCCCACGGCGACGGTCCTCTTGCCCACCTCGTCGTGGGACAAGAACTACATCGCGGTGAGCACCTGGAACCCGTATCCGGGCGCGCCCACCATCCAGGTCATCGCCAGCGAAGACGACACCGAAATCCGGATGCGCCCGAAGGTCGACATCATCGGAGGCGGCGGCGTGCTCGGGATCGGCGAGGGCCAGACGCAGACGTGGAAGCTCGGGCGAGGCGAGGTGCTGCAGATCACGCAGCGCGCCGACACGAGCGGGAGCCCGATCGAGGCGAACAAGCCGATTGGCCTCTTCGGAGGCTCGGAGTGCACGAACATAGGATCGACGGCCTGCGATGCGACGCAGCAGCAAATCCCGCCCGTTTCGCAGTGGGGTCATTCCTACGCGCTCGTTCCGTGGCGGCCACGCACCGGCGCCGGCACCGGGATGACCGAGGCGCGAGAGAACGTACCTTGGCGCCTCGTCGGCGCCGCTAACGGAACGCAGCTCGCCTACGACCCGGCACGTCCGGGCGGCGCGCCGGAGACGCTCGACGCCGGTGAGGTGGTGACGTTCACGACGAACGCGATCGTCACGGTCCGATCGCAAGACGACGAACATCCATTCTACGCCGGCATGTTCATGACGGGCGGAGCGGCGATCGCACAGGCGACCAACGGTCCGGCGATGGGGGATCCCGACTTCGTCAACGCCATCCCGTCCGAACAGTTCCTCGATCGCTACGTCTTCTTCGTCGACCACACTTATCCCGAATCTTCGCTCACGCTCGTCCGCCGGCGGACCGGAGGCGAGTTCGCGCCCGTCGTCCTCGCCTGCGCCGGCGAGATCACGGGCTGGAAGCCTCTCGGGCTCTCGGGCGAATACGAGTACGTATGGGTCTCCCTGACGAAGCTCGGAGCCCCGCAGAAATATGACGGCGGCACCTGCGGCTACGGTCGCCACGAGGCGCATAGCGACGGCCCCTTCTCCGTCCATGTCTGGGGCTGGGGCGCCTACGCGAGCTACGGCTACGCCGGCGGCATGGGAAGCCGGCCGCTCAGCGACGTGAAGGGGCCGCCGATCGACTGAGGCGCTTGGGTCGTTCAAGTGGCTGGCCTGGGACGGCTACTTCGCCCGATCCGACAAGCGCGGTGCTCGATGCGATCGAGGTCGAGCGGTGCTTCTCCGCGCGCCCCCGTCGCGTGAGGCAGAGGTAACCTCGAGCTCGCGAGCGCACGCGCCATCAGACGCGCGCGCCACGCCGCCGGAATGGGCTACATGGGCGCGTTCGGCGGCGACGTCTTCACCGGCTGGCTACTCGAGCACGAGGACTTCCACTCTGCGATCGTGTTCTGGGCGAGCGCCGCCCTCGTCGCCACGCTGCTCTCGGCGCTCCTCTGGCGATCTCGCCGCGTCACGGCTTCGTGACGAGGCGGTACAGCGACCCATTGCGTGCATAGCGCACGCAACGAGTCAGCGCGCGCGGCGCTTGCCCGGCGGCGGGTCTTCGTGGACGACGACGCGAGAACCGCTGTTCTCGTCCTTGCTGAACACGCCGTGCCATCCCGCGGGGAGCTGAGGATCGGCCCAGTTGAAGAGCGTGCGCGCGTCCTCCGGCGACATGTTCACGCAGCCATGGCTTCGTACGTTGCCGAAGTTGTCGTGCCAGAACGCGCCGTGAATCGCGTAGCCGCCCTGGTAGTACATGACCCACGGCACGTCCTCGATCGAGTACGGGCCGTCGGACGCGACGTCGGCGTCCATCGTCGTCGTCACGTGCTTCTCGCGAATGCGGAAGGTGCCCGGCGGCGTGGCGAAGTCGCGCTCCGCATCGTACGGGTTGCGACGCCCCGACGAGATGAGCGTCGCGAAGACGGGTCGTCGGCCTTCGAACGCCACGAGCTGCTGGCGTGTGAGGTCGACGTCGATCCAGCGCTCGTCCGGGCCGACGTCGGCGGGGATCTGCGGCTGCGCGATCCGGAGCTGAGCGAGCCGGACCCAGAAGCCCGCGCTGGTCTGCTGGTACGTCACGCCGGAGACCGTAGCCTCGCGCCCGGTGAGGAGGACGGCGGCTCGCTTCGGCAGCGGCGCGCCCCAGCCCACCTTGAGACCGCCCTTGGCATCCTCGGTGATCTCGAGCTTGGCGAGGCCGTTCATCATCGCGAAGGCGACGGTGCCGGCGAGCGGCGCCCCGGCATCCATCGTCAGGACCGGCTCCGCCCCCGCATCGTCGACTCCGGCGAGCTCGGGGAACGGGAGCAGATCGGCGACGGCGCCCTCTCCCGTGAACCAGTTGCCGACGTACTTCGTCGCCTCGTTCCGGATGACGATACGATCGTAGGGAGCGGCGAAGCCGTACGTCGTGCGCCACCAGCGCGTGCCCGCTGCCTTGAAGTCGCGATCGAGCGCGACGACGAAGCCGCGCGCCATCTTGCGCACGAGCACCCCGCGGCCCTTGAGCTCCTTCAGCTGCGGGCGTCCCGCGTCCCGGTCCTTGAACGGATCCTTGATCTTGTCGCGCTCGCGGTCCTTCTCGCGCTTGTCGCGCGTCGTTCGCCGCGGCGGGGGCGGAGCCTCTTCTTCGGCGGCGGGGGCGGCGGCAGCGGCGAGGGCCGGCTCCTCGTCCTTCTCCCCTTCCCCGCTCGGCGTGGCCGGCGCGCTCGCCGAGCCCGCGGCGTTCTCCTCCGGCTTCGGCGCGGAGAGGTGCGGCTCGTACTTCTTGCGGTCGTCGGCGCTCAGCACGCGCCGGTAGAGCGGCGTGCCGTCGACGACGTTCACGCCATAGCGGTACGGCATGCCGGCATCGCGGTCGGGCTGCTTCGGCGCGAGCCGCACGCGCGGGTTGGTCATGTCGATCGTCGCGACCTTCCCGCAGACGTACCCGCCCTCGACGAGCTCGTACCAGCCGTCCTTGCATTCGTCGTTCTTGAGCGGCGGGTCATACGCCTTCACGACCGCGCCGTTGCGGAGGTAGCCCATCCGCCGAGCGCCTGCGTCGCTCTCGGGCCACACCGGCTTGTCGCTCACGGAAGCGACGAAGTTCGCCGCGGCGAGGTCGAGGACGATCCGGGGGCGCGTCGCCTCCTTCTCGGCGACGGCTTCGTCCTCATCATCTTCGCTCCCGCCATCGAGCTCAGCCGCGGTCGCCGACGCATCGACGGCCGAAGGTGGGGGATCGTGGCGCGTCTTGTCGCACGCTTGGAGCAACACGAGCGCGCACGCGGGGATCAACGCAAACTGCCACAACCTCACGGCGGGGCTCCGCTTAGCGCGATCTGCGCGCGCGCGGAAGCCCCGAGGCCGGCCAGGCCGACTTTGGCGTATCATCACGCGCCCATGACGACGGCATCGAAGGTCACGACCCGGTCCGAGCACGCGGCGTATGGTGGACGCCAGGGTTTCTACGAGCGCCAGAGCGAGGCATGCGCCGGCCCGATGCGCTTCTCCGTCTTCCTCCCGCCGCGGGCGCTCGCGGGGGAGAAGGTCCCCGCGCTCTATTACCTCGCGGGCCTCACCTGCAACGACGAGCACCTGCCGACGAAGGGCGGCGCGCTCCGCCTCGCCGCCGAGCTCGGCCTCGCACTCGTCGCGTGCGATACGAGCCCGCGCGCGAAGCGCTACCCCGGCGACGACGAGAGCTGGGACTTCGGTCAGGGCGCCGGCTTCTACATCGACGCGACCGAGGCCCCCTGGTCCGAGAGCTACCGGATGGAGACGCACGTCACGAAGGAGCTGCCCGCCTGGGTCGAGGAGTCCTTCCCGGCGGTCACCAACGCCAAGCGTGGCATCTTCGGCCACTCGATGGGCGGCCACGGCGCGCTCACCCTGGCTCTCCGCCACCCCGACCTCTACGCGAGCGTGTCTGCGTTCGCGCCCATCGTCGCGCCGTCACGCGTGCCGTGGGGTGAGAAGGCCTTCTCGCGCTACCTCGGGAGCGATCGCGCTCGCTGGGCCGAGCACGACGCCTGCGCGCTCCTCACGAGCGGCAAGCGCCCCCTCCCCTTCGAGCTCCTCGTCGATCAAGGAACCAGCGACAAGTTCCTCGAGCGCGAGCTCAAGCCCGAGCTCCTCGAGGAGGCATGCCGCGCGGCCGGTCAGGCGCTCCGCCTGAGGCGCCACGAGGGCTACGACCACAGCTACTACTTCATCGCGACGCTGATGGAGGATCACCTCCGCCATCACGCGAAGACCCTCGCGGGCTGACTGACCGGTTGCACGTCGGCCGTCAGCATCGCGCTCCGGATCGCCCCGAGGTCTTCGAAGACGGAGACCTCGGTGGAATTCGGGTGTTCGACCGCGTTGGTGGCGCGCTCAACTGATCGCGTCAGCTCTTATTGCGGGCGGCGATGCACCTGCCTGAACTGACACTGCCGCAGGTCAGTTGTTTCACGAGGTTTGCGACGGTGCCCAAGCTCCGCACCGGACCGCCCGTGTCGGGCCACGGCTCCTTGTAGGAGATGACTGCATGCCACGACGATCGAGGTCGAGAACGGTCTGCAGCGCCGGAGTGCCCCGAACGAGCATGCACCGGTGGAGCCGGCGGCGGATCCAGACAAGCAGCACGTGGCTCTTCCCCCCGTGAACCGCCGCAATCATCTTCAACGTGGAGCCGTTCGGGGGAAGAGCTGCGCAAACTCGAAGCGCCGGCGGAACGCCAGGCGCTTCGAACTCGAAGAGTGGTTGTCCGTGCTCCGACCGCGGTTGGAACGCTTCAACCCGGCTTCGCGCCACCTTCAACGAAGACTCTTCCTAGAGGAGCCACATCCAAACTCAGTTCATATACGGCGCCAGATCCCAAACCGCCACAAACTTCAGATCGCTATCTACGAACAGCGAGTACTCCGTCGCACCGATCTCCGCCACGTCTCCTTCCCGCAGCAGGGTCTCTTCGTCCGTACGCACTCGACAGACTCCACTCAGAACATACCAAGTCACCGCTCGAGTACGACCAGTAAACGCCGTACCCGCAGGATACGAATACTCAGAAACGCGGTATCGCTGCATGTCATATATACGCCGCAACACCTCAATCGACATGCGCCTGTCAGCATGGGGCCATGCCCCAACCGACACCCGAGCTCGACTCACCACAATCCCCTATTCAGCAAGCAAAGCAAGACCAATATCGAGACCTCGAAGTTCGAACGAAAGCACCCGCAAAAACACTCATACCAACAAAGCGTCCCGCCGCGACCGCAACTTCGTCCTGGCCAGCCTCCAGAACCGGCGCTCAGCGGAAAGTACCGCGTGAGAGGTCTCGCTCCCATTGACGGCATGAGGCGTATGAGGAGTTCCCGCCGACCGTAACCACCCACTTGACCGTGCCGGAGCTCATCAGGGTCTCCGCAGCCGCAGTCCCCATACGATCCCACTCCCCCCAGGGCGGCCTCACCTGCAACGAGGAGCACCTGCCGACGAAGGGCGGCGCGCTCCGCCTCGCCGCCGAGCTCGGGCTCGCACTCGTCGCGTGCGATACGAGCCCGCGCGCGAAGCGCTACCCCGGCGACGACGAGAGCTGGGACTTCGGTCAGGGCGCCGGCTTCTACATCGACGCGACCGAGGCCCCCTGGTCCGAGAGCTACCGGATGGAGACGCACGTGACGAAGGAGCTGCCCGCCTGGGTCGAGGAATCCTTCCCGGCGGTCACCAACGCCAAGCGAGGCATCTTCGGCCACTCGATGGACGGCCACGGCCTTCAGCGCTGCTCGTGCATCGACGGCCAAGCGTGGACCAGCGCGATGCGAGCCGAGCGCCGGCTCGCTCCCGTCACGCGCTCGGCCCTCAGCGCTGCTCGTGCATCGATCGCGGCCGAGCAGGGGGCCAACGCGCCGCGATCGGAGCACCGGCGCGCTCGCGTGACGCGATCGAGTTGGTCGACGGTGCTCCGGCGACGGCTACGTCAGGACGAGCAGGGCCTCGCGGAGGATCGTCTCGACGGGAGCGGCTTGCATGTCGTGGTTCGTCGCTAGCGTCTCGAGTGCTCGACGCGCTTCCGGCTCGCGAAAGCCCATCGACCGCAGGCCGCGGGCGGCGGTCTCGAAGGCCGCCAGTGTCGGCGGCGCGCACTTGCGACGTCGCAAGTCCATGCGCCCCGCGACGTGCGCGCGACCGAAGACCTGCTCGGCGTAGAGCGCGTTGTGTGCTCTGCACCCCACTCGCAGGTTGGCGGCCGTCTCCGTCCCTCCGCGCGCCTTCGGGTGAACGTGATCCAACTCGAGGTATCCGCGCGCGGGGCAGCGATCGCCGTCAGGTCCAACGTAGGTGCACTGCTCGCTGTCTCGGGCGAAGACCTCCCGCCGCAGCTCTCTCGGGACGTACCGAGATCCCACGCGTGACGCCTTCGTTGCATGGGTGGACGCTGCGGGCCACGTCCTTCGCGCCGCGGCCGTAACTTCGGTGTCCAGAACGGCTTCGACATCGTCCGGCTCCGCCGTGCTCGGCTCGGCGTTCTCGGGCCCGCCCACCGATACGCGCTGATTGTCGCTGAGGGCGTCCGCGTGCACGCGCGCGCCTAGCTCCTGCGTCCTGGCCTCCGATGCTATGCGCACGGCCAGGTCACCAGCCGTCGCCTCCGCCCGTGCGCGTCCGTCCGGGGCGTGCGCCCTGGCCTCCGAGCGCACGGGCGCGGCCGGCTCGTCCGCCGTCGACTCCACCCGTACGGGCGTGCTCGGAGCTCGAGTCGTGACCTCCGCATGTGTCGACGCGGACGAGGCGCATGCATCCGCCGACTCGGCAGGCTTGCGCCTCCTGCCTCGTGGACGCAGTGTCTTGCCGAGCCGATCCTTCTCCAGCTGAGCGAGCAACAGCGCGAGCGACGCGTCGAGGATGGTCTCCAGATCGCCGCTCGGGTTGCGATGGCACATCAGATCCTTGATGCGGTCGATCGATTCCTTCGTCCCAGCGCTCACGGTGAGCTCGATTCGGTACCTCGTCGCGGAGAGCGGCTCGATCCTCGGCCGAGGTCCGGACGCGGGCGACTCCGCCAGCGACAGAGACCACGCGGGCGCTGCATTGGAGGGCGTCGCGACGGGCATCGGCGATGGCGACGCGACGGACACCGGCGATGCCGGCAATACCGGCGTCAAGAGCGCTTGCGGCGCGACAGGCTCGACGCATGCCGACACGTCCGGCCGCGGAAAGCGCGCCGCGACCATCTTCTCGACCTCCCGCGTGCTCTTGCCGGACGCTTCGCGGAGCAGCTCGTCGACGTTCGCGCTCGTCAGGTGCTTCCGCAGCGCGTAGAGAGCACACAGCTGGAGCTCGCCCCGCTCGATGTACCCGAGCACATGGGGGAAGCGCTGGACGGTGCGAGCCGCCGCGATCCGACGGTGCGCCTCGCCCTCGCTCATCCCGAGCTTGCGCGTGCAGAAGTCCCACAGCGATGAGCACGCATGAAGGCGATCGAGCCGCCGCTCGTCGATCTCGACGAGGTACGCGATGAGCTTCGCGCACCAGACGTTGCCCTTGCCGACATGCCCGCGCAAGCGTGCAAGCAGCTCCTCGTCAGACAGATCCCCCAGCTTGTCCATGACCGCTTCTAACATGCAAGTTCGCGGCTTACGGGAAGGCCCCATCCGCGGGCGATCGACGCTCCGATCACGTCGCGAGGCCTTCCGCGTGCGATCGCTGCGGAGGAGGTGACTCACTGCCAGCACGGCCCGGTCGAGGCACCGACCTGCGCTTTCGCGCCGGCCATCCCCCAAAGGACGTCAAGCACGAACTCTGAAATCGCCATCGAATATCGAACTACCGGCCGACGCAATGCCGCCCCATTGGAGCGGTGCAGGCAATCAGGGCCCCGAACCCCGGTTGGACCGTCCGTGCGTCACACCGCTCTTGCTCTCCATCATCGCCAGCCGCGCGTACTCCCGACCTATCGCCACAATCGACACGACACTTTGCGGACCGCACTCTGACCACCCCATTCGCGGACAATCGCATCCGCGCAGAGTGAAGGTGTTCTCCGAAGAGCATCTCCATCGACGATCGAGCCTGGGCCGACGTCCAAAGCTCACGACCCTCGCGGCCAAGAGGGAACACCATGCAGCGAGAGGTCTGCATGCTTGCCCCGGCCCGCCCCCGTTCGCCATCTGTAAGACGCCAGCAGGGGTAGCCCCTTCGGCGTCAGTAGCTCTGGTCCCCCCTCCCCGCACTCGTCACCGCACCGTTCGATAGCTGCTTTCGACACGGGGCGGCGGGGTACAGGGGCACGAAGTGCCGAGCGAACGCGAGCTTGCCTAGACGCCAGCACCGGCCCGGGGCTCGGCTTCTTCAGTCGAACGATGCGGTGTTGCCATCTCGAACCGGGGCCAGCATCAGTGCCGCGAGGGACCGTTCCCACTGTCGCCTGACACCATCTCGCCGCGATGGTCCATCGACACCTCCCCAGCATGTCACAAACGCCGCGAGCGAACGATCAGGTCCGCCGTCCAGATGATGCGGGTGCGCCTTCCGGCGCCGAAGCTTCCCAAGATTCCGGGGCGCGCTGCGCTTTCGCAGCGGAGGTCACCGCTACCCGCGCTTCGCGGCCCATCCGACCCCCTGAAGAGCCAAGACTCTTCCCATCCACTCGTCCCTCCGGAGCCCAAAGAGCTCGCGGGCTCCACCACACTCTCTGTCGAGGCGCGAAACAGACTCTCGCCCTCTATCCGGCTCCGACCTCGCCCCTGACCGTCTTCATTCAAACCTCCATCACGGCTTTGGTTGAACGATCACATGCGGGCGACTCGGTTCGAGTGCCTCCCTACCGGCGCCGTCATGATGGACGCCATCGAGGAACATCGCATGCCGTACGGGTTGAGTCGTAAAGTCCGAGGAGGTCCGCTGCACGACGAGCCCGCTCCGCTCTGGCCCGGATGCCACGCTCCTCGGTGAGCCACGCGTGCACGACGTCAGCAAGCTTCCGCACCACACCGACCAGCGGAGAGTCGAGCCCGAGGCGGCTTCGCCACGCGAACGGCACCGCCGCACCTTCGACCGCAGCGTCAGCCCAAGCGATCGAGCACGATCCGCATCCGCGCGCGGCCCGAGCGCACGCGGGTGATCGCTTCGTTCGCCGACGACATCGGCATCCGCTCGACGATCGGCGCGATCCGATGCTCGGCCGCGAATGCGAGCATCCGGCGCATCGTCTTCGCGCTCCCGATCACGCTGCCGGTGATACGCTTCTGCTCGTCGAGCAGCGGATCGGCCGACAGCGTCAGCGGCGCGCCTGGTATTCCGACGAGGCAGAGGGTGCCTTCGAGATCGAGGGCACCCCATCCACGCGTTCCAGTCGAGCGTGGCGTGGGTAGTGACGAGCAAGAGGTCGACAACGCCGCGCGGGAGCGGCCCGCGCGCGTCGACGAGGTCGGCGGCTCCGAGAGAGAGGGCGAGCTCCTTCTTCGACCGGTCGGGATCGAAGGCGATCACCGAGGCACCGAGCGCGGAGGCGAAGCGCACGGCGAGGTGGCCGAGGCCGCCGACGCCGACGACGCCGATGCGCGAGCCCGCCCGGACGCCGAGCCGCTCGAGGGGCGAGAACACCGTCAGCCCGGCGCAGAGGAGCGGCGCTGCCGTGGTTCGATCGAGCTCCGTGGGGAGCTCGAAGCAGAAACGCGCATCGCAGCGCACGCGGTCGGCGAAGCCGCCCGGACGTCCCATGCAGGTGCGGACCTTCCCGCCGGAGCACAGGTGCTCGCGCTCGGACCGGCACGCGCCGCACGCGCCGCACGCTCCCGCCTGCCAGCCGAGCCCGACGAGGGCGCCTTCTGAAATTTTCGCCTGTGAACCGGCGCGGACGACATGACCGACGACCTCGTGTCCCGGCGCGAGCGGGCGCGCGACCTCGCCCCAATCTCCGTCGAGCAAGTGCACGTCACTGTGGCAGACGGAGCAGTGTTCGACGCGGATCTCGACCTCGGTTTCCCCGAGCGGCCGCGGGTCGGGAAGCTCCAGCACCTCGAGCGGCCGGCCCGGCGCAGACTGTCCGAACGCGCGCAATGTCGCGGAGATCATGGCCGAAAACATGCCTCAACCCTTGGATGGGCGCAATGTGGCGAGCTCTACCGTTGGTGCTATAGACCCCCGCCTCGCGCATCCGTCCGAGCGCAACGAGACCGCATGCACATCAAGACCTCACGCAAGACCGGCCCCCGCACCATCGAATCGAAGGACCTCGCAGCCGAATGCGCCGCGAAGGAGCTCTCTCGCCGACAGATGGTCCAGGCGGTGATGCTCGGGACGGTCGGCACCTGGCTCGGGTCCGCCGGGCTCCTCGGCTGCGGGACCAAGACGGTGGTGCAGAACAACGGCTCGAGCGGCGCGACCGATGTCGACGGCGGTGACGGAGAGACGCCCGCGACGAAGCATCTCGTCGGCATGGGCTACGACCCGAGCGATCGGAACGTGGCGCTCGAGGCTGCGCTGGCGGAGACGATCGGCCTCGGGATGATCAAGGCCGGGCAGTCGGTCTACCTGCGCGTCAACAGCAACTCGGGCGACGTCTATCCGTACTCCACGTCACCGGACACCATCCTCGCGATCGGCGGGATGCTCCGCGACATCGGCGTCACCGACATCCGCGTCGGCGATCGCTCCTTCTGGGGCGACACGAACACGACCGGCAACCTCACGAAGAACGGCATCGCGGGGGCCGCGAAGAAGATCGGCACCAGCGCGATCGCCTACGACGACAACGTCGATTGGGTCACGCTTCCGAAGGGATCGACGCCGAACTGGGTCGACACCGTGCGCCTCCCCGAGCCGGTGATGACGGCCGACCACCAGATCATCCTCTCGTGCGTGAAGACGCACTTCATCTCGCAGTTCACGATGGCGCTGAAGATCAGCCTCGGCCTCGTGCACGCCGATGATCGCAAGCGCGAGGGCAACCTCAAGACCCACGACACGCGGATCCTCTACAAGCAGATCGCGCAGATCAACAAGGCGTTCACCCCTTCGCTCGTCATCATGGACGGCTACTCCGCGATCATCTCGGGCGGGCCGACGAAGAACGATCGTCCTGCCGGCGCGCCGTCGTCGTTCAAGGGCGGCGTCATCGGCGAGCCGAAGGTCTTCATCGTCAGCACCGATCGCATCGCCGCCGACGTCGCCGGCATCGCCGTGCTCCAGACGCTGAGCCCGGACTACGAGGAGATCCACGAGACGAAGCCCTTCGCGACCCCGCAGATCAAGGCGGCGATCGCCGCAGGCGATCTCGGCATCTCGGACGCATCGGCATTCGACCTCTCCGGCCCCACGGTCCCGGAGCTCGAGACGTACCTCTCGAAGGTCACCGGCTGACGGCGACCGAGCGCTGACCGAGCCCGAGCACGCGATGACGCGGGCGCTCGGACGACGACTCCGCCCGGCAGACATGCTGCCTGAGGGGACGAGACCGCTCACGCCGGCGGTCTCGCAAAGGAGTCGTGATGCCGCTGTCGTCTGGCTCGGCCGTCGCCGTGTGCTCGATTTCCGTCGTCCTGGCGACGAGCGGAGTCGCGCACGCGGAGGAAGATCCGGCCTCCCCTGGGTCGGTCGCGGAGGAGCGCGCGCCGGAGCCCGCCACGGCACGAGCGATCGCGCCGTCCAGCTTCGCATCGAACGCCGGCGGGCCGCCGGCGCCGCGCCGTGCGCGCCATGCGGCCAAGCGCTTCGTCGTCGCACGCGACTTCGGCCTCTCCGTCCCCGTGGGGCAGCTCGCCGAAGAGGCCGCGACGATGTACGGGCCGCTCGTGCGTCTCGGCTTTCACGTGACCGACAGCTTCGAGGTCGGCATCCGAGCCGGCTACCAGCGCGGGTTCAACAAGACCGTCGACGGCACCGCGAGCTCGCTCTCGTCGGTGCCGATCAACGCGGGAGTGCGCTGGTTCGTCCTCGGCGATCGCTCGGGCCCCTATGCGGGCGCCGAGCTCGGCGCGAACGTCTTCCGCCAGAAGCACGGTCCGCGCACGTCGTTCTTCGACGTCAGCGCGGACTCCACCTGGGTGCGCCCGTCTGCCAACTTCGGCGCCGGCTTCGTGTGGAGCCGCTCGCAGCCGGTCGACATCCGCGTTCACCTCGCCTGCCTCGATCTCCTCGCGAAGGGAGGTCCGCAGAACACGCTCGCGATCGGCATCGCCGCGGGCTACTCGATCTTCTTCTGACCGGCGGCGCGGCGTCGTCAGTTGGCGACGTACACGCGACGCGAAGCCGAGGCGACCTTCGTCGCCCCCGCGTATGCGTCGAAGCGGATCGCGTACGTCCCGTTGGGAACCCAGCCCGCGGTGGCCCACTGCACCGTATACGGCGACGTGCTGGACGAGCCGATGACGTACTCGCTCGAGCCGGCGATCGACGTGAACACGACCTTCGTGACGCCGCTCGACCCCGTCGCTTGGAGCGTGACGTTCCCGCGCACCGTCGCGTCCGCGGCAGGCGAGCTGATCGCGACCCACTGGCTCGCGGGGGCCGTGCCACCGCTGCTCGCCCCGGCACCACCGCTGCTCACGCTGTTGCCTCCGGGCGTGGGCGCGGTCGTTCCGCTGCCCGGCGTGACTCCGCTCGAGTACGTGTAGAGGCCGTTCGCCGACATGGCCGCCTTGATCGTCCGCTTGTACGTCGGCGGATCGTAGTTGTAGCCCGCGTCGGCGATGCCATCGACCCAGGCGTTCACCGCGGCCGTGAGGTTATTGCCGTTCGCGCGCGCCGTGCGATAGCGATCGGTCGCGACTTTGTAGTTCGCCCAGTCCGCACGCGTCGCGAGCTTGAAGCCGACGAAGAGGATCGCGTCACGGATGCTCGTGAAGACGATGTACTTGTTGCCGACGTCCCACGAGGGCTGGCAGCCGAGGGTATAGGAGCCTCGCCCGCCCGCCGCGGTCGTGTTGGTGAACTTGTAGCCGAACGTGTTGTTCGCGTAGAGCGCGATGCGCGTGAAGCCGTAGCCGCCTTCGACCGCCGCCATCGCGAGGATCGCGGCAGCGGGGACGCCGTACGTGCTCTCCGCCTCCTGCGCGGCAGGAGCGTGCGTCGTGAAGAACGCGCTCTTCTCGGCGGGCGTCGGGTGGCCCGGCTCGGGCGCGTAGCAGTCCCAGCGCGGATCGTTCGGGTTCGTCTGCGCGGAGCTCGAGCTCTCGAGCGCCTCGTCGTCGCTCGACGCGAAACAACCGGAGAGCGCCGACGCGACGACGGCGATGAAGAGAGAGAGAGCTCCGGTTCGAACCCCGGCCTGAAGACACACGTCGAGCATGCGATCGCTCATTGGACCCTCCGAGCAACCACCACCGCCGGTCGCTCTTTAGCGAGCGACGTGCCGACCGTCCACATTGGAAAGCAGGTACGACGGACAGAAGAATGGGGGCGAAACGCCCTCGTCAGCACGTCCGGCACCGGCCGCGCGTGGATCGCCCTTCGTTCAGCTGAGGCACGCTCGCGACGCTCAGCGACGCGCCTCGCGCGACTTGCGCAACCACGTGCGCGACACACGCGCATCATCGTCGTCGCCCTCGTCGAAGCCGATGTTGAGGAGGCCCGTCCACGGAAGGACGCCGCCCTCCACGGCGTGGTTCACGAGCCCGATCTGCACCCCGCGGAGGCTCTCGGCGTGGTTCACGAGGCCGACCTGGAGCCCACGCACGCGACTGGCGATGTTGACGGCTCCCATTTGCGCTCCGTCGATGTTCTTCGCCCAGTTGCCTGCCGCGATCTGCATGCCCTGATGTTCGCCGAGCGCGATCCCGACGGCCCCGATCTGCATCCCGTACGACTCCCGCGCCGAGATCGCGCCTGCTCCGATCTGCGCCAGGCCCTTGAACGTGCCGGCGCCCGCGCCGAAGGCGCCGATCTGAACGAGCCCGACGTAGTCCCCCGACGTCCAGCTCGAGGCGCCCACCTGGGCGAGGCCGTAGAACGAGCCTCGGGTCGAGTTGACCAAGCCAATCTGACCGATGCCGGCGAAGCGCTCATCGCCGCCATAGGCGTCGCTGAAGAGCGTCTCGCCGACCGCATTCACGACGCCGAGCTGGACGAGACCGGTGAACTTCTCGTCGTCCTGATTGAACGCGCCGATCTTCCCCAGACCGACGAAGGACTCGCTCCGGTTGTACGCTCCGAGCTGGGTCGCTCCGATGAAGCTCCGATCGGTGCGGTTGTAAGCCCCGATCTGCGCGACGCCGCCGAAGCGCTCCGCTCGGTTGTAGGCCGCGACCTGGCCGACGCCGATCATCGACCCGGCACGGTTGTATGCGAGCGCCACTTGGCCGACGCCCGCGAGCCTCATCGCGCCGTTCTCCGTCAGCGCGAGCTGCATCCCGCCGTAGAGCGCGTCGGCGTAGTTGCGACCGAGCGTGAGCTGACCGACCCCGACGTGGACACGCGCGTCGTTGCGAACACCAGCGAACGACGCGACGCCGTAGAAACGCTCCGTCTCCGCGCGGGCGACCGCGAAGGTGGCGATGCCTCCGAACGTGCCGAGGCGCGGCTTGAATCCCGCGTGCGCGACCGCCCAGTTCGCCGGCGGGTCCGTCGCGATCGGCGCGTCCACGCTGCGCATCGGCTGCGCCTGCGGCATCGCAGGCGGCGACGAGACGTCGTCGGTCGCGACGAGATCGTCCGCGTAGCCGGCGCGCGGGACGAGAACGAGAAGAAGGGCGGTGGCGGCGATCGAGGCGAGGCGCATGGCCGACGAACGACCGCTCCGAGTCGACCTTACAGCGCGCTGGAGCCAGCCCCTCGGACTGCGGGCTCCGATGCTCTCGCCGAGACCCGACCGCGCGGGAGAATCCGCGCCGGCAGACGCGACCCCCGCCTCGCCCGCACTCGCTGTCGCACCGTCGGATCGTGTAGCCTGCCTCCGTGCGTACGTCGCCCGTGGTCGCCCTCTGCGTGTTGGCTACTGTCGCCGGATGCGCAGACATCCTCGGGTTCGAGACGTTCGTGGGGGGGGCCCCGGACACGTCCGACGCGGGGCCGGACGGAGGCGACGGGACGGACGAAGCCGACTGGTACGTGAGCGCGGTCGGTGACGACGCGAACGACGGCTCGCGCGAGCGCCCGCTACGGTCCCTCCACCGTGCTCTGCTCCTGGCAAGCACGACGCCCGATCAGCAACCGACGGCCCCTCGAAGGATCGCCGTGTGCATCGGGGAGTATCCGGAGCCGGCGCTCGTCGTCAAAGGCGCGATCAACGTCCGAGGCGGATACGACTGCGCTACGTGGACCCGCCCGCCGGTCGACGGTGCGCCCATCGGCGTTGGGTTCAAGAGCGGGTCGAAGCTCATCAACACGGAGCAAGGCGCGGCATTCGTCGCCCTCGACCAGGACTCCACCGGCTCGCCCCGCCTCGACGGCTTCAGGATCGAGGGCAAGGACGTCTCCTCGGTCGTCCTGGTCGCGGGCGGCAGCGCGCACCTGACGGAGCTCTCGATCCTGAACGCGACCATTCCTTCGCCCGAGAAGCGCGTCGCACAACCCATCGTCGCCGTCGTCCTCTCCGACTCGACCGCGACGCTGGAACGTTCCTCGCTCATGGTGGCCCAGAACTACGGCATCTCGGCCACGGACGACGCCGGCGGCCTGGGCCTGATCATCGATCGCGGCGCTCCCGTCGTGCGCCGCAACGACATCGTCATCGACATGGTCATGAAGGGCTGTCAGGGCATCGCAGCACGCAGTGCCATCTCCGCCGAGGTCGTAGAGAACGTCATCGTACTTGGAAGCTGCATCACGACGGGTGCGACGGCCGGCGCGGTCGGTATCGTGAGCGTGGATTCCGTGCTCCAGAGCACACGCAACGGCATCGTGTTCGAGGCGCCGGGGAGCAACGCTCCCACTACCCCGGCCATCGTCGCGGGAGTCAACGTGATTGGACACGGGGCGTTCGAGAGCGACGGCGATCGCATCATCGCGCCCCGCGCCCTCCACGATACGCGCATCCCTTCGTCGCTCATCTTCCACGGGCTCCAGGGCAGCCGCGCCCTCACGCGCGTCGTCAACGCGTCGATCTTGGTCGACAGTCGCTCCTACGCGCTCGACGACTCTACCGCCATCCTGCTCGCCGAGCCGAGCACGACGGTCGTTGCGCACAATTCGATGTACTTCTCCGCATCCGCCGCACCCGAAGGCGGCGGTCCACCGATGCGCGCGATCTACGTGACGGACAAGGCGCTCGCGGGCGGCGGCGCCGTCACGGTCGCTTCGAACCTCGTCGTGACCGACGACCCGCGGATGGGGTTCCTCCGCGGAGCATGTGACGCGCCCGCGTTCGCGCAGCTCGCGCACAATCGCTACTCCGGCTTCGCGGCCCCCGCAGGGGGCAGAAATTGTTCGAGCGGCCCCGTCGACACCGTCTGGCCGAGCGCCGCGGCAGACGGGAACGTGGCCATCACGTGCCCGAGCGAGGGCTGCTTCAAGCTGTTCACCGCCGCAGACCTCACGTCGTTGGAGAAAGGCCTCCCGCTCTCGCCCGACAGCGCGTGTGGGCTGGACCTCGAGGTACCGTCCACCGCGGGCGTGACGAGCGACGGCTCCGGAGCTCCTCGCGGGGACGCCGGGACCACGGCCGGGGCGTTCGTTCTCACCTGCAACTAACTCCCCCTTGTGTGCGACCGAGGGTTACGCAACCATCGAAGCCCATGGCGCGTCCGCACTCCGAACCCAAGACGGGTGACGTGTTCGCGGAGAAGTACCGCGTCGATCGTGTGCTTGGACGTGGCGGCATGGGCGTGGTGCTGGCGGCGACGCACGTCCTGCTCGGTCACCAGGTCGCGCTGAAGTTCCTCCTGCCGTCGGCGGCGATCGACGACGAGGCCGCCGCGCGCTTCCTACGCGAGGCGAAGGTCACAGCGCGGCTGAAGAGCGCGCACGTGGCGAAGACGCTCGACATCGGGCAGCTCGACGACGGACGCCCGTTCCTCGTGATGGAGTTGCTCGACGGGCACGACCTCGGCGAAGAGATCGACTCGCGTGGCGCGCTGCCGATCGCCGAAGCACTCGACTGGCTGCTGCAGGCCTGCGAAGGGATCGCCGAAGCCCACGCCATCGGGGTCGTGCATCGCGACCTCAAGCCGTCGAACATGTTCCTCGCTCGCGACGTGAGCGGTGGCACCGTGCTGAAGGTCCTCGACTTCGGGATCTCGAAGCTGGTCACGGACACCGATGGCACGCTCACCGCGTCCCATACGGCGTTCGGCTCGCCGCTCTACATGTCTCCCGAGCAGCTTCATTCGTCGAAGAGCGCCGACGCTCGCTCGGACGTCTGGTCGCTCGGCGTCATCTTGTACGAGGCCCTCTGCGGTCAGCCGCCATTCCGCGGCGAGACCGTGTTCGCAATCGCGCAGAGCGTTGCCCTCGAGACGCCACCGCCGCCGATCGCGCTCCGTAGCGATCTGCCGCCCGCGCTGTCGGCGGTGGTCACGCGATGCCTGGCGAAACGTCCGCTCGAGCGCCCTCAATCGGTAGCCGACCTCGCGGACGCGCTCGCCCCGTTCGCGGGTCCCGGCGGAAGGGAGAGAGCGGCACGTGTCCGGAGCGCGCTCGGCCCCGAGGCCATGGCACGGCGCACGGTCGTGTCGCTCGTGCCTCCAGCGGAGCACTCCGACGAATGGGTCGGAGCGACCACGAAGCGCGTCACGTCGCGTGTTCCCACGGGACGGCGCATGCTCGCCGGGCTCCTCGTCGGGGCGTTCGTCGGGCTCGTTGCCGCGATCGGGCTCTGGCTGCGGGATCCTGGTCCGCGTCATCTCGTGACCGCCCCCGCTGCCTCGACCGCGCCGCCGCCGGCCTCCGTCACGATTGACGACGTCGAGCGCGATGCGGGCGTGGCGACGGTGCTCGCGTCGGCGTCGCTCCCGACGGCGACGCCTTCGGCGGCTCACGCGCCTGCCGGAGCAGCGGCTGCAGCCTCCTCGACGCGCGCTTCAGGAAAGAAGCCCCAGGGCGCCGGCTCGACTCCGGCCGCCGCCACACCGTCGAGCCCCTCGAGCCCCTTCATCGATCAACGGACGAACTGACGTGCACCGACTCGCCTTCCTGCTCGCGCTGCTCACGCCTTCGATCGCCTGGGCGCAGGCGGACAACTCCGCGGCTCGAGCGCAGTCGCTCTTCGAACAAGCCGTGACGGCTGCGCGCGCCGGCGACTACGCCACCGCGTGCCCCAAGTTCGCCGCAAGCCAGCGGCTCGACCCGAAGACGTCGACGCAGCTCAACCTCGCAAGCTGCTATGAGCTGAATGGTCAGCTGGCGAGCGCGTGGGCGTCGTTCAAGGAGGCCGAAGCGTCGGCGCGCAAACACGGGCGCAGCGACTGGGCCGAACGCGCCGCCACCGCCGTGAAGAACCTCGAGCCGAAGCTCGTTCGGCTCACGGTGCGTGTCCCAGAGTCGCTGCGCGCGCTGCCGGTCAGCGTCGAGCTCGACGGAACACCGCTGCTGGCGACGGAATGGGACCAGGGGCTGCCCATCGATCCGGGCGAACATCGCGTCGCCTGGACGGCACCGGACCACGAGCGCGCCACGCGCGCGGTGAACGTGACGACGACGAACGTCGAGCTGACCCTATCCGACCTCGAACGCACGCCAGCGCCGGCTGTACCAGCCGCGACGCCTCCCGCACCCTCCGTGCAGGACACGGTGGCGGCGCCGTCCGGCTTCTGGAGCACCGGTCGCGTCGTCGGCGCGGCGCTCGGCGGCGTCGGTATCGCCGGGTTGGTCGCCGGCTCGGTCTTCGGCCTCTCCGCGAGCGCCAAATACGACGAGGCCGAGACTCTCTGCGGCGTCGCGAGCGGCTCTCCGCGGACGTGTCTTCCCGACCGCTCGACCGATGCGCTCGCTGCGCGCGACGCAGCCGGCACGGAGGCGACGGTGAGTACCGTGCTCTTCATCGCAGGTGGAGCGCTCACCGCCGGAGGAGCGGCGCTCTTTCTCTTGAGCCGCCCGGGCTCGCCCCGCCAGATGGCGCTCGTGCCCTGGAACGCCGGCCTCGCCGCCGTCGGACGATGGTGAGCGCTCCTGGGCTCGGTCCCACGCCTGTCGCCCAAAGGTCGACCCGTCAGAAGCAGCCCGGCTTGAGGATCTTCGTCTGGCCGTCGAAGGTGAACGGTGGGTCGCACTCCTTCGACTGAATGCCGGCTGCCGTGGGCCGGAGCGCGGGGCGAGCAGGCGGAGATCGAACGAACACTCCGGTCCTCACCGCAGGCCGCGGCGCCGGCGTAGAAGCCGGCAACGCGCTCGCCGATGCCGGAGCGGAGACCTCGACCTCCTCAGCGAGCGACGCCGATGGCGGGAGCTCCGGGAGCGACACCATCTCGTCCCTCGGGTTGGTCGTCGATATGGCGAGCGACGGCTCCTCGGCGAGCGGCGGCGCGATGGCGGCGGTGAGTCGCTCGCGCATGATCATCATCCCCGCCAGGAGACCGACGAGGACGAGAAGGCACGCGATCACGGCCCACGGGACGACGGCGCGCACCTCGCTCGCGACGCGGTCGAACAGCGACGTCGTCACCGTTGGGCGCCGGCTCGACCTCGGCGGGCTCGTCGACACGCTCACCGACGAAGGATGCGCGTCGAGCGTTGCCGCGTCGACCCGCATGCGCGCGCCCGAGCTCCGCACGCCGTCCTCGGACACGCGTGCGAGCTCGCCGAGCCGGCTCGCGCTCTCCTCGCGCGCAGCGAGGATCCGCTGCCGCTTCTCGAGATGCTCGGCCCCCTCGCGGCGTACCCACGCGGCGACGTCCACGACCGGCGCGCTCGGCGCGATCTCCGCGAGCGCAGCCGCCATCTCCGCGGCGCTCGAATAGCGAGCCTCCGGCGCGGTCGCCATCGCGCGCATGATGATCGGCTCGAGGAGGTAGACTTGAGCCCACCGCTCGGCGGAGATCCACTCGCTCCCGGCCTCCAGTGCCTGCGTCGGCGACAGCGTGGAACCGAGCGCCACCGCGCGGACGAACTCGGCATCCCCCTGCCCGTCGTAGAAGCGGCGATTGACGACGAGCTCCCAGAGCAAGACGCCGATGGCGTAGAGGTCGGCGGTGCGCCGGACCGGCTCGACTCGAAACTGCTCCGGCGCCATGTAGGCGAGCTTGCCCTTGAAGAAGCCCTCGCGCGTGTGGTGAATGCTCGTCCTCGCCTTCGCGATGCCGAAGTCGAGAAGGCGAGCGTGGCCGTCGATGCTCACGAGGATGTTCTGGGGCGACACGTCACGATGGACGATCCCGAGCGGCTCGCCCATCTCGTCCGTCGCTTCGTGCGCCGCATGGAGACCGGCGAGCACGCCCGAGATGACCGTGAGCACGATCTCCATCGGGATCGGCGCGTTCGCTCGGAGGGCGCGCTTGTACAGGTAGCTGAGCGGCACACCGTGCACGTACTCCTGGACGAGGATGACCTCATCTCCGTCGAGGATCACGTCGAGCACGGGAACGACGTTGGGATGGTGGATCCGCGAGGCGATGCGCGCCTCGTCGTGGAACATCGCGACGAACTCCGGGTCGTCGACGTACTGAGGATGGAGCCGCTTCGCTGCGACGAGCCGCGAGACCCCCTCGGCCGCGACGAGCCGCGCCGCGTGCACCGTCGCCATCCCTCCCCGCGCGATCGGCTGGTACAGCACGTAGCGACCGACGACCGACGGCTGCATGTCCTCGGCGAATGTGCGCTGGTTCATCGGGGGACCTCCGAGTCGGCGAGCAAACGTGCGGGCCTCGTTCGAATGGAAGCGTCGTCGAGCACGGCAACCGCGTCCGCCCGCGCCTCCCCGGAAAGACCCAGGCGCTCGCGCAGCCGCAAGCAACCTCCCCCTCCGATCCATTCGAGAGCACGAGTCGCGCCAACTCTGTCGGCGTCCCATCCACCGTGCGCAGGCCGGTCATCGTCTGGGTGTGCCCGTGGTCTTGCGGGAGGGCCCCCGCAACGAGCCGTGCGGGCTCCCTCCCTCGATGGGAAGTCTAAGCAGGTCGGTCAGGCGCGCGGCGTCCGGACGAAAATGTCGGCGACCGGGTCGGACACGCGATCGATGAAGAGCACGCCGTCGAGGTGATCGATCTCGTGCTCGATGCAGCACGCCTCGATGCCGTTCGCGGTGATCACGACGCTCCGACCGCTCCCGGGGACCGCGCCGCTCACGATGACCTCCGCCGACCGCGTGACGTCACCGGCGAGCTTCGGCACGCTCGCGCACGTCTCGCGCGAGAGGACGCTCCCGGAGCGCGAGAGGATGCGCGGATTCGCAAGGACGACGAGCCCGGCGCACGATCCGGCGATCCCCATCCTGTGGACGCTCACGTTCATCGCGAACAGGCGGACGTTCTCGCCGATCTGGGGCGCCGAGAGGCTCACGCACGAAGGCGTCGCGCGCATCGTCGCGACGAGAAGATTGGCGAGCCCCACCACGGTCGCGGCTCTCGGATCGATCTCCACCGAAGGCCTCGCGAGGATCGGATGCGGGTGCTCGAGGACGGGCCGCACGAAGAGCCGCCGGTGTGTGCCGCTCTGCGTGCTTTGGTGACGAGGCGGCGGCTCCCTCACCGCGAGCGCCGGACCAACGGTCGTCGAGCCATACCTCCGTGTGGTCATCGTCACCTCCGGCCGCGATCGGGAGCACGCGCCGCGCCAACGGGGCCCGGTGTCCCCGCGGCGAGCGCCGTCTCCCTCCGAGGATCACTCCGGGGCTCGGACCGAGCGTAGCGCGGCCGTGCGCCGGTCGAGCTCGTTCGTGACGAGCGTGACGGCGTCGTCCGCGTGGACGCTCACCGGTCCGATCGAGATCCGGCGGGCACCGAGCGCGTCGAGCTGCGCGCGGATGTCGTCGGGGATCCCGAGGTGGTCGCCGATCACGAAGAGCCCATGCGTGGAAGCTAGCTCCGCCGTCTCACGGATGTCGGGCGCGCCTTCGTCGAGGATCCACGGGGTCGCGCCGTCGACGTCGTCGATGACCCGTTCGAAGCCGCCGCGCGCGACGGCGAAGCCGGGCCTCACCGTGACCCACGGGTACGACGCGCCGGCCCGAGCCAGCGGCTCGTCGTCGCGACTCGCGAGCACCTTCTTCATCCGGACCGCAAGACTCCGCTCGTCGGGTCGGAGGAACACGACCGCCGCGCCGTCGACGCGCACGACACGCGGCGCAAGCGGCCCGCCGAGGAGCACGAGGTAAACGACGACACCGCGGCGGATGCCGTGCGAGGAGAGCATCGCCGCGCGAAGGCAGCGCACGAGGACGTCGAGCCGGCCGCTCGTTCCCGGCAGATCGTCGAGGATGAACTCCTCCGTCGAGCTCGCCTTCTGGCCGATGATCGCGAAATTCCTGACCACGGCGGCAGCATAGGCCGGCACGCGAGCGCCGCGGGGTCGAAACCTGCGCCTTCGCGCCGAGAGAGCCGGCCCGCCGCTGACCGACGCTCCGCGACCGCTCGGGCAACGATCCCCGCCGGACGACCGCTCGAGCCACGCACGGGCTCGCGTCCCGCTCCATGCTGGAGCACGGATGAAGCGCGCTCCGCTCTTGCTCCTGCTCGTCGCCGCCAGCGTCGTCTGGCTGCCGTCCCTCCACCTCTTCTACTCGGTCGGCCCGAGCGAGCGCGAGGCGGTCGCGTCGATGCTCGCCGCCCGGCAAATCGCGGCTCCGGTCCCGGCCGTCCCGGCCATGCGGAAGGTCAACCCGGAGTGGGACTTCATGCGGCGAACCTTCGTGGTCCTCGCTCTCGCCAACCGCGCCATCGCGCGTCCTTCCGAGCGAAACGGGGCGCTCGCCGCGATCGATGCCATCGTCGACTCGACGCTCGAGCTCGCGAAGGAGAACGGCGACGAGCACTTCATGCTCGCCTACGCGAAGCGCGGTCCGTTCATGGATCGCAGCGCGCGGAGCCTCTTCATCGACGGCGAGATCGTCGCGATGATCGCTGCGCGCGACCTGGTCGAGCCTCGCGCTGCGACGAAGGCCGAGGCCCTCGTCCGTGCGGCGCGGATCGAGCGCGCGATGCGTGCGAGCCCGAGCCTGTCCGGCGAGAGCTACCCGGACGAGTGCTGGACGTTCTGCAACACGACGGCGCTCGCTGGGCTGATGATGCTCGACCGCGTGGCCGGCACCGACCACCAAGCCCTCGCGCGCGACTGGGTCGCTCACGCGAAGGCCCATCTCGTCGACCCGAAGACCAAGCTGCTCGTGTCGAGCTACACGTGGGACGGGCATGTCCTCGAGGGTCCCGAAGGCTCCTCGCTCTGGATGAGCGCGCACAACCTCCTCATGATTGACGAGGACTTCGCCCGCGATCAGTACACGCGCGCGCGAAGCGAGCTCGGCACGTCCTTCCTCGGCTTCGGGTGGGCGCGCGAATGGCCGAAGGACGTGCCGCAGCGCCCCGACGTCGACTCGGGGCCGATCGTGCCCCTGCTCGAGGCGAGCGCAGGCTCGAGCGGCCTCGCCTTCCTCGGCGCGAGCGCATTCGGCGACGAGCGATGGCTTGGCTCCCTGCTCGCATCGCTGGAGCTCACCGGCTTCCGCGACGAGACGACGGGCCGGTACCGCGCGAGCAACGACGTCGGCGATGCCGTCCTGCTCTATGCGCTCTCGTTCGGTCCGCTTTGGCACCGCATGAAGGGCCCGACCGACGAACGCGCTGCGCTCCTCGAGAACGGAGGTCACCGATGAAGCGGCCCGCGATGCTCTTCGTGGTCGCAGCCTTCTTCGTGGTCGCTCACCTCGCGGCGCGGGCCGCCGGATGGGCGGAGCACACCAGCGCGATCGCGGGCATGCCCCAGTCCGCGTCCTCGTGGGTCCTCGGACCAACTTTCATCGCGCTCCACCTCGTGGTCGTGGTCGTGGCGCCGATCCTCGCGATCGCCGGGACGATGGACACGCTGCTCTCGCTCCGGCGTCGCTGACCGAACGGCCGGGGTGCGTTCGATCGGGGTGGCCCCCGGACGCAACGCATCGATCAGGCGTCACGCGCGCGGCTTCGCCTCGCCGCCTTCCCGCACGTACGCCTCGAGGATGGCCTCGTCGGTCTCGCCCGCCGCGGCGGCCTCGAGAGCGGCGCGCAGATCGCGATGCGCCGTGCCGCCTGCGAGCTCGCCGATCCGCACACGTCCGATCTCGTCGAGCCGTGGTCGGAGCGCCGCGAGCGCCCCGGCACGTGCGCCCGCGTCGGCGCCGGGGTTCTCGACGAGCCTCCAGAGCTCCTCGTCGGGGACGGCACCTTGGCGGTAGCCCGCACCTCCGCCGGTGATGCGGCGAAGCTCGGCGAGCCACTCCTGTACACCTCGTCCACCGCTGGCGGCGGGGAGGAGTAGCGCCGCGAAGGGATCGGGCTTTCGATCGACGCACGCGACGCTCTTCTTCACGCGACTCACGAACGCGTTGCACTTCGCCTCCGCGCCTTCACCCACGAAGCGAAGGGTGAGCGCCTCGCGAGTGTCGAGCTCGACGACCGCCTCCGCCTTCGATCGCGTCACCGTGCGTACACCGGCGAACGGGATCTGGCGCAGGACGCCGCCCGCGCGCACCACGATTCCGTCCGCGCCTGCGACGAGGCGCGACGTCAGCCGCATACGGCGCAGGGTCATCGAATAGAGGGCGAGCACGGGGACGAGCGCGAAGCCGACGAGCGCGTAGCGATAGGCGTGATAGACGCCGGCGCCTCCGAGGAGCGCGCCTCCGAGAAGCACGAGCGCGCGCGTTAGCCGCTGGCCGACCACGGTCCGCAGCGGCGCGCTCTCGACGACGAAGCCCGCCGCATGCCGGTCGTGGCGGAGATCGAGCGCCTCGAGAAGCGTACTCACGTGCTTCTCGTCCTCGACCAGGATCGCGAGGTCGTCCCTTGCCTTCCTCGCGGCGAGGTGGACGAACCGTCCGCCCTCTTCGCGCGCCTCGACCCAGACGGACTCGATCTGGTCACGCGGGAGGGCGAGCTTCTTCCGAAACCAAACGCCGGTGCGGTCGACCCGAAGCTCGCCCCGCCGTTCGCCGGTGAGGATCCCCTGCGGCGCGATCGCCGGAAGGAGGAGGAATCCGACGGCCTCGAAGCAAGCGATCATCGCCGCGACGAACTGGTACGCCGGGTCGTGCGTCGCCTCGAAGAGGAACGCCAGGATGGCCGGGAGTGCCAGCGCGGCAGCCACGGCGAGGCCGCGCTGCCTCCGCCGCCTCCGGATCAGGGCGTCGCTGCTGCCGAAGACCGGCATGGCGCCCCCATCATCGCAGAGCGCCCGCGCGCTCTACCAGAAAAGGAGCCGACCTCGCGCCGTGTGTGTCGCTCGGCCGCGCGAGGTCGTAGGATTGAAAACGATGCCGTACCGGATGCCGGGAGCGCGTACCGTGATCGACTACGCGGGAGCGTCGGTCACGGGACGCCTCCGCGAGATCAACGAAGACGCCTGGGGAGCGATCGAGAGCGCGAGCGTCTTCATCGTCGCAGACGGTGGCGGGGGCGACAGCTCGGGCCGGCTCGCGGCCGATCTCGCGGTCACGAGCTTCCGCCGCGTCTTCTCCGTTCGCGACACCGGGCACGCGGCGCACGTCAACGCGCCACCGCACTCGGAGCCGCTCGCCCTCGCGGTGCTCGATGCGAACGCCCGCATCGCGACGGCCGCCGTCGGAGACAGCGTCGGGATGGGCTGCGCCCTCATCGGCCTTCGCCTCGCACCTCCCTGGCTCGTCGCGGTCTCCGCGGGCGACTGCCGCCTCTACCGCTATCGCCGCGGCTACGACCCGGCGACCTACGCCTCGGCGGACGAGAAGGGCGGCGAGCTCCGGCGCCTCACCGTCGATGATGTCCTCGCGATCGAGATGTGGAAGACCGGCGCGACGCTCGATGAAGCCGCGGAGATCGAGCGCGCACACCCGAACGTCGTCACGCGCATCGTCGGTGTGCGCCCCGACCTCGAAGTGACCGTCAGCTACTTTCCGCTCGCGACCGACGATCTCTACCTGCTCTGCACCGACGGCGTGACGCGCCAGCTCGACGACCGCACCATCCGCGAGATCGTCTCCGACGAGGAGCAGGCCCTCGCCGATCGTTGCGATGCGCTCGTCCAGGCAGCCGACGAGCGCGTCGGCGCGGACAACGTCACCGCCGTGCTCCTCCACGTCATGGGCGGATGATCAACCTGCGGTGACGCGGCCGTCCTGTTCGAGCGAGATCGGCGGGCCCACATGCCTTGGCCTCCGGCCACCGGCGACGTCGACGAACGCCTTCGTGCGCGAGATCATCTCGCGCACCTCGAACCACGCGGCGCCGCGATAGAGCCGGCGATCCGCGGCGGCGCCTTCGGCCTCCATGCCGAGCGACCGCGCGACCCAGAGCGCTCGCGGGAGGTGGAACCGCTGGGTGACGACGACGATGCGCGAGGCGCCGAAGACGTGCTTCGCGCGCCACACGGAGCTGTAGGTATCGAAGCCGGCGTGGTCCATGAAGATCGCCGACGGTGGAACTCCTCGTGCCTCGAGCCACGACCGCATCGCGTTCGGCTCGTCGTAGTCGGGCCTCCCGTGATCGCCGCTGACGAGGATCCGCTTCACGCGCCCGGCGCGGTAGAGGGCGAGCCCCTCGGCGAGACGATCGTGGAGCACCCACGACGGCGTACCGTCACCGGCCACGCCCGCGCCGAGCACGAGTGCGCAGTCGACCGGCCCCGAGCCCGTACGCCGACTGCCGCCGACGAGCACGGCGGCGTTCACGACGGCGACGACGAGCCCGACGGCGACGAGCGCGGCGAGAGTGAGGCGGCGGCTACGGGTGCGCATGACACCCGGTACGCCGAGCTCGACCGATCGATTCCCGGTCAGCGACCGATTCTGTCGTGACGAGGAGGCGTCAGCGGATCAACGACAGCGGCGTCTCCACGAGCTTCCGCTGGGCCATGCCACCGGGATAGGCGTAGCTCGCGTAGATGTCCCACCCCCAGAGCGTCGCGGTGAACGCCCCCTCGCTTCGCATGCGCTGGAGACCGTAGTGGCAGACACCCGTGGCGAACGTATCGCCGGGCTTCCTGTTCCGTGAGAGGTCGACCCTGACGTATTCGTACTCGCTTCTCGTTCCGATCGGCTTCCATCCCGTCAGGTTGCCGGCGCACTCGAGCCAGACGTCCCTGAACTCGCCGCCGGTCTTGGCTCTCACGATGACGAGTGACGTCTCGGCATAGGTTGGATCGGCATAGAAGCTGTACGCGTTCAGGTACTGGCCAGTCGGAACGACGTTGACGAACTCCGGGTCTCCCCAGCTCGCATGGCCGCTGCTGTCGCCGCCACCTCCTCCGGTCATATGCGCGGCGAGATAGATCGGATGGTCGACATCCTGCGTGCGAACGACGAACGGCTCGCCGGTCCCGGAATAGAAGGTGGCCACCTCGCCCGCAGACAAGGTCGTGGGCGCGCCGGGCGGCACCACCGGATCGTAGTCGAGCCGCGTCCCGTCGCGCGCCGCGACCATGCGGTAAGGCACTGGCTCCCCCTCGTTGCCGAGGCGCGGGCGATAGCCGACGCCGACGTATTCGGATCCCCACTGTTCGAAGGCAGGGAGCTGTTGGGCCAGATGGTCACACGCATAGCGGTTCGATGGGATGCGAGCGCAGACGTTCCCGCCGATGATCGACGTCGGCTTGCTCGAAGCGACGATGCTCCCGGTGAGCTCCTCCCCCTGGACGAGCTGCAGCAGCTGCCCCTTGCCGAGGCGGTACGTTGCCGGCACCCGCGCGAGACTGGCCGGAACACCAGGGCCGCCCTGGATGTCGAGCGTCGGGACGATGGTCACCTCGGTGTCGTCTTCGGAGGCGATGATCTGCGCGGAGGGGCCTTCGCCCTGACTCCAACCGTTGACGAGGATGTGCTGCTTCGCCCACGTCGCTACGGGGAAGACGAGCGTTGCCGTCGGCGTCAAGCTCGCCGCTCCGCCGAATGGATAGATGGTCGAGACGGCCACCGGTACGGTCGTCTTCAGATGGAACGCAGAGCCGACGGCGGTACCGCTGATCGACCATCCGCCGACCCTTGAAGCCACGACGCGAGCCGGACAGGGAATGAACGACGCCGACGAGAGACGAGGAGCGTCTGGATCGCCGTCGGAGACGAAGAGGGCCACACTCTCGTTCGGAGGAATGGGCCCGACATGGGGAGTCAACGCGGCATCCCCCGGATTCATGCGGAACATCGACTTCGAGACATCGATATCCGCGCCGTCGAGCTCGAGCGATACCTCGACCGGCTGGTTCGACGGATTGACGATGTACGCGGCATAGCAGGATGGTGCGAGCTCTTTGTCGAGGGACGGCGGGACCTGGAGATAGAACCCGCAGCCGTACGAGCTCCGATCGGCGGCCGCGGCGGAGCACGGCTCCTGGCATCGGCCAGCACCGCACGCGAGCTCGGGGCGGCACGTCTCGACGACGGTTCCCGAGCAGCCCTCGATGACCGAACGACCGTCGAGCGAGCACTGGAGGCGGCAGTCCGGAGCGTCGACGGAGGCATCCCCCTCGAAGGTCACCTCCTCGCGCTGGCGGAATCCGCTACCCCGGTTGTCCCCGCAGGCGCCCATGTACACGGGGGAGAGCGCGAGCCCGAGAATCGCAACCACGGCTCCGTGAGAGACCCGCACCCGCTTCATGGCAGCACCACTTCCTGCGGAACGAGGCTCGGTACCTTGAGCTTTCCGCTGCCGAGCTGCCCGTAATAGTTCGAGCCCCAGCAATAGATCTTCCCGGTCGTCAACAGTGCACACGTGGAGTCCAGCATCGTCCTCACCTGCGCAGCAGGCGCTGGCAGCCCTTTGACCATGACCGCCTCGAACGCATGGTCCTTCGTCCCGTCCCCCGCTTGGCCGCTCGCGTTGTACCCCCAGCAGTAGACCGCACCGGATGCCGCCACCGCACACCACCGCTGCGGCCGCTCCACGACGAGCATGGCGTCGACGAGCTTGATGATGATGCGTGTCGTCGCGATCCCAACGAGCGGCTCCGGCGCCACGACGGGCTGCGGCAACGCCCGGTCGAGGCGCGGCCTGTTGGTCTGACTCCCCGAAACGACCTCGTAGGAGGCGCCCCAGCAGTAGCCGATGCCCCCCGCCGTCGCGCACGCGCTGTTGCTCGTCACATCGATCGAAGAGACGTGGCCGAGCGCGATCGCCCTCGGGTGCGGATCGGGGAAGAGCGAGGTGATGCGTGCGAGCGGCGGGTTTGCCCCCCAGCTCAACGTCGATCCGTCTTCCCGGAGCGCGAACGAAGCCCCGCCGACAACGACGTCGCGGATCGGCGCTCCGGGAGGAAGGGGCATCGCTCGTGGAGCGAGCTCGGCCCACGAAGGTGCCGAGTCGATCGGCGCAAGCTGAGCGAAGGTGTTCTTTCCCCAGCAGAGGAGGCCGTCGTCGACCGACGCGCACGTGACCTCCGGGCCCTTGCTCACGCGCTTCGCGGGCGGGATGGGGAGCTTCACCGGCTCGCGCTCCGTGGTGACCGCGCCTGCGTCGTCGCGCAGATACGGCCCTGTCCCCCAGCACGAGGCCGCGCCGCTCTTGCTGAGCGCACACGTATGATCGAGCTGTACGATGTCTGTGAGGCCGGCCACACGCGCGGCCGTCGGGCTGTCCTCCGTATCCGTCTGCCCACGCCCGAGCTGGCCGGCCCCGTTTGCGCCCCAGCACACCGCCGTGCCGTCGCCGAGCAGCGCGCAGAAGCCCTCGCTCCGATCGGCATCGATCGCCCCGAGCGTCGTCACGAGAGACGTGGCGCACGGCGGCGAGACGCAAGAGATCGGGAGAGGCCCTCCGTCGAACCACCCTGCGTCGCGCGACTCCACGGGGTCGGACGCTCCGTCGTCGAGCGTCGAAGCGTCGTCCGTCATGGGCGCGTCCGGCCCCGCGTCGGACACGTGGAGATCGATCTCGTCGTCGCCGTCGCTCGAGCAGCTCGCCACCGCACCTGCCGTGACCGAACAGGTGACGATCGCCAGCGCCGCGGAGAGATGTCTATCAAGGAGTCGTCTTGTGAAGCGCATAGCCGTCACCGATCGCCCAGAGATTGGTATTGGACGTGCCTCGAACCCGATGCACGGGCTGCTGGAGCGGACCGAGCAGCGAGGTCGTCGAGATCTCGTAGCTGCCGCCGTCCCAGACATTGCTGCCCCGAAGGACGCGGCCCTTCCCCTCCGTGCTCAACCAGAGGTTCCCCGGCTCACTCCACAGCGAGGTCGAGCCGTAGGGATCGACCTCGTAGGGCACGGTAGCGAGGTCGACCGAATACCCCGCGTCGTCAGCCGAGATTCGCACCACCTCCCGACGCGCCTTGAGACCGACGACGTCGATCGGCGCCAGCGTCTGAATGTCGAGGAGCCAGCCCTCTTCTCCACCGATCATCGGCGTTCCTTCTCGCTCCATGCACGGGAAGAAGATGTCGACGAGGACGCCGTCCGCGACTCGTTGATAGCCTGCGGGGGTCTTGCGCACTGCGAGCGCACAGGCCGCCCCGTATCGGGCCCTTGCACCGGAGAACCAGAGATCGTCAGGGCTCTCGCCGCCGGCCGCCACGAAGATCAGGTGCTCGTCCGGATCCTCGGAGTCGTTCGCAATGTACTCGGGAATCCAACCCGGCGCGCCTCCGTCGACGCTCTTCCGGTGATAGATCGTGTTCGTGAGCCACGCGTAGACGTCGCCGGAGCTCGTTCCCCTCACCCCCAGCGCGGGAGAGCACGGTGCCAACCAGTCCCTCGAGTAGCCCTCGACCGGATCGGGGTCGCACGGGATCATCCAGTCTTTCGGGTAGCCGAGGAAGGCGTCGACCCGGCCGGGCTTGTTGTTGTCTTGGAGTCGATCGCGTGTCCACGACCAGGGCGCTCCCGGCGCGGACCGAGTCCCGTGATAGATGTATCCCGGCGAGACGGCGTAATAGGCCTCGTTCTCGTTCGGCGCCCATACGTTCCCGGCGTACTTGCCAATGCCGGGTTCGTTTTGCGTGCCGTCATCGATATAGGCCCAGGTGCCCTGAGCATCGGTCCACTCGAGCACCTTGACCCCGAGAACGGGGCTATGCGCGATGGCGAAGGCGCGGCCTGGCAACGGCCAGATGTCCTTCATGGAGAGCTCCGCGTCCGGCAAGGAGGTCGCGCACCAACCCGCCTTGCTGCATAGCGGTCCGGCGTCGTCGGCCTTCGCGTCCGCGTCCACGTCGAGGTCGGCCACGCTACCGTCCGGGGTCACGGTCTCTCCCCCGCCCGAATCCGGCCGCAGCTGCGCCTCTTCGGTGCTCGCAGAGGCGGCACATGCCACGGCGCCAGCGGCGACAATCGCGCCCCACCCGCACGCAAGAACATACGAGGCCCTCATGACTTCGCTCCGAGGGAAAGGAACACGCCTTGCCCACCGATCCAGACGTGGCCCGGTGCAGCCCAGACAGTGGTGAGGTTGGGACGACGAGCGCCGAGGCCCGCGACCTTCTTACGAGACCAGGCTTTGCCGTCGTAGTGGAGAACGACACCGGCGTCCCCGACGGCCCAGACGTCGGAGGGCGACGAGCCCCATACCGCGTTGAGGTTCTCGGTCGTCGGGACATCCGCAACGACGTCCCAGGCCGACGGATCGCCCGTGTAATGGCGAATCGTCCCGCGCATGCCCACGGCCCACGCCTCCGACTCGGAGGCAGCCCAGACGCCAAGAAGGGCGTCCCACGTCTGGCTATCGAATGCCGCGACGGTCGGCGTGTCGCTCTCGGCATTCGTTACGCGAATCGCCGCGCCCATCGTCCCCACCGCCCACAGCGCGTTCGCCGAGGCTCCGTGGATGCTCGTCATCTGGCTGCACGGGAGGCTCTGGTGGCAGAGTGCCGGCTCCACGCCGACGCCGATCTCGAACGTCGACGACGGTGAATGGCGCAGGCGCCAGAGGCCGCTCGTTCGCCCGGGATGCCAGGCGAACGTCGCGCACCAGAGCGACTCAGCGCCGGGAGCCGCCCACGCCGACTGAAAGACCAGGGATTTGTATTCCTGATACACCGGCGCGGCAGACGACTTGTGGAGCGCCCAGCCATCGGCGGAGGGCGCGGTCCCGGCGTCCCCCCCGTCGAGACCACGTGCGTAGATGCGATCGAGCATGCCGACCGCGACCTCCCCCGAGTTGCGCAGCCACAGGGCCTTCAGCGTCTCGTCGCTGCCGAGATCGGATCGCCTCCACGACGTACCGTCGAAGTGAGCAAGGGTCCCGAGCGCCCCCGCAGCCCAGACGTCGCTCGGAGACCGGCCGCGGATCACGGTGATCCGCGCGCGAGGATCGAGGCTCCCGCCGGCGGTCTTCGGATCGAATGGGCCGTTCGGGCAGAGCGCGTCTGCGGTGCAGGGTTCTGGGAAGTACTCGCAATCGGCACACGGCTCGGCGTCGGCGGGCGCGGCATCCGCCCCGGCGTCGGGCGGGAGCGCCGGGTCGGGCACGGCCACGCTGTCGTCAGGAGAAACACCGACGGGCGCCTCCGTCGAAGCGCACGCGGCGACACCCGCCACCGCCGCCGCGACGAGCCAGGCTGCACTCCATCCAAGCCGGTTCATCGCGTCTCTCCTCCTCCGTCCGGCCGGATCTGGTCGCAGGGCTCGACCACACACCGGCCCCGCACACACGCTTGTCCGGCGACCGCATCGCAGAGCTGCCCGCAACCGCCGCAGTTCTGGGGGTCGCTGTCGATGTTCACCTCGCAACCGTCGGAGGGATTCCCGTTGCAGTCGGCTTTCCCGTCCGGACAGACCAAGTTGCAGACGCCGTACGTGCAGATGCCGGAAATACCCGACACCGAATCATCGCCACATTTGACGCCACAACCACCGCAGTTCAGCGGATCCGAAGACAGGTCACGGCAAGCCCCGACGCAGTTGTTCCCTACGCAGAAGGCGTCACACCAGGACTTGCCCGCGGGGCATGCGCACTCGAAATCCTGGCTCGGGAAGATGGCCCTGCATTGCTGACCGGGGCCGCAAACGTTGCCGCACCCTCCGCAGCTCTTCGGGTCCCGGAGGGAAGTCTCACATCCGTTGGAGGGATCGCCATCACAATCGCGATACCCAGGATTACATTTCAGACGCCCGCATTCACCATCGCCACATCCATAGTACGCATTCGGCGGCGGGGCCCCGGCATCTCCATTTCGATCGCAAACGTTTCCGCACCCCCCGCAGTCGAAGTCGCTCGACCGTGGATTGACACACTGCCCATTGCAGTACAGCTGGTCCGGCGCGCACCCACAGCCGTACTCGCTCGTCCGAGGGTTCCGGACCACGCACGGCTTGGCCGGGTCCGAACACTTGTCCCCGCACGCAGTGCAGTGCTCGTCGCTTCCGAGAGAGGTCTCGCAACCGTTTTCGTCGATGCCGTCACAGTTGAGGGCTCGCGAGCCGGCGCCACACTGCAGCTCGCAGCGACCATCGATGCACTCATAGGCATCGCGATTGTTCGCTGCGGGACAGGCGTGACCGCAGGCACCGCAGTTGTTCCTGTCCCGCTTCAGGTCGACGTCGCACGGGAAGCGCGAGGTCGGACACGTCGTGAAGTCGGCAGGGCACCGGTTCGAGGGGCAATACGAACGGAGCTCGGCTTCGGCCTCGCCGACCTCGGCGTCGGACGAAGAGATGAAGGCGGGGCCGCCATCGGAGCCCGATCCGTGGCCGAGCATCACGACGTCTCGGTCGGAACAGGCGAAGACGGCTAGCCCGCACGCAGTCGCGAGCGCGCCGACCGCTGTACGCCGCAGCCATCGGCGTCCTGTCGTCGTCGGTCGATCCATCACGGCTTCACCTCGTCGGACGCGATGGATGAGCGAACGCGCCGCTCGTACGGCGAGCCGGGACGTGACGCGAGGAAGCGCTCGCCCTTCGCCCGTGACTCGGCATGCCGCCCCATCTCGGCGAGCGCCTGGATCTCCAGCGCGTCGGCCTCCTCCGCGAAGTGACCGTCGCGGAACGTTCGCTGATAGCCCTGCACCCGAACGAGCGCGGCATCAGGACGTCCGGACGCGAGCGACGCACGCGCGGCATCGATCGCGGCGAGCTCGTCTTCGAGCCCGAACCGCGACGGGGCCTCCGATGCGGGCGAACGACGGCGCGCGGGGCTCTTGCCGCCGCTCGCCTCTCCGGCGGCCTCCTCGGTGGCGCTCGGCAGATCCTCGACCCGAATCCCCTCGCTCGAGGGACGTGCAGGGAGCTCGCTCGCGGGCGTCGCCGCTGGCGCTTCCGGGCGTGAGCTCGACGAGCCCACGGGCGCAGTCGATGACGACCGGAGCAAGACGACGCCCGTGAAGACGACCGCCACAGCGAGCGCGCTCCATGCGCCCGTGCGAAGGAGCGGGCTGAGCCTGCCGCCTTCTCGCGACGCGGGCGCTGCACGCCCGACCGACGGCAGTGCGACGATCACGGCGAGGGCCCGGGCCTGCGCCGGCTCGAGCGCTGCGGGGCCGTCAGTCTCCGCAGAGCGGAGGAGCCACGCCACGTCCGCGGAGATCTCCTCGTCGAGCAGTCGTTTCATCTCGGTCATCGTGCACCTCTGCCGTCGCGCGCCACGCGCGCCACGAAAATCTCCCGCGCCTTACGCAGGCGAGACGCGACCGTCCCCGGCGGGAGGCCCGTCATCTCGGCAATTTCCGCCATCGTGAGTCGCTCGAGCTCGAAGAGGACGAACACCGCGCGCAGTTCTTCCGGCAACCCATCGAGGATCTGCTGGAGCTTGGCGCGCGCCTCGGACGCCACGGCGCTCTGCTCGGGCGTGGCGCTGCCATCGACCTCTGCATGCACGCGCTCGTCGTCGATGATCTCACGACGTCGCTGCGCGCGCCGGCGCGCGTGGCCCGCGACGAAGACGCAGGTCTGGAACAGGAAGCCGGGCTGGTGGAGTATGCCGTCGAGCTTCCGCGCTGCGATTACAAGGACGTCCTGGACGACATCCTCGACATCTGCTGATGGCACGCCGAGACGCTGCGCTGTGCGCCACACGAACGCGTAGTGATCGCGAACGAGTTGTTCGAGCTTTGCCCGCCGCTGCTCGTCGGGGCTGGTTGTGCCGGCCGCCGGCGAGGTCCGTTCGTTCAAAGCCAAGGCTCTCGCATGAAGGCTGGCGAGCGTCTGTTCAATCGACATCCAATTCGATGAACCCGACCAAGGCGAACCTGATCGAGAAAAGAATCGCAAACGTCGGGAGCGGCGCGCCGCTGGTCGCGAGGCTATCGAAAGCGAGCGACCGCACCAATGCCGGCGCTGCCTTCGAAGACGACCGCGGGGGCGCGGTACACGAGGCGGGTCGGAGCGCCCAGCATGAAACGCGGCCGTTCGAACGGGACGAGGAGGCCGCCGGAGAGCTCGAGCGTGAGCCACGGAGTGACGGACCAGGTCGCTCGAACGATCCCGGAGCCAGCTGTCCACGGCGTCGTCTCCTTCGTGACGCGAGGAATGGGTGGCGTGCTCGCCGCGAGCGTGCCGATGTCCGCGCCCGCGCACGCCGCGGCGATGATCGGGGGGCGACCGAGTCGCGCGCACCCCTCGACACGGGCGCTCTGGAGCCGGAAGCTCACCCCTCCTGCGAGCGCGGGCAGTCTCGAGAAGTCAGACCAGCCCCAGGACACCCTCAGCGCCGGAATCACACCCGCACGCTCGTAGCCGCGCGCGAGCTCTGCATGCACGCGTCCGCCCCAACTGGGCTCGGGCGCGTGAAGGTAGCTGACCGCGTAGCCCGCGCTCCAGATCCATGCGGCGCGATCGCTGGGCGCGTGCGCCGTTGCGGTGAGTCCGGGCGAGGATGGGGTCGGTGACCGGGGCGGAAGCGGAGCGGTCGGCGCAGCGATCTCATCCGGAACGGCCTCTCCGTCTCCGCCTCGGCCCTCGGTCGGGCGCGGCTCGCCTGCGCTGAGACCGGCCGGCCCGGACTCGGGGCGCGGCGCGATCGCGACGAAGACGGCGAGCGACGTCGTCACCGCGCTGCACGAGTCTCCCCGGATCACGCGAGCGCTCGACGACCGATCGGCCTGGTGTATCTCGAGCCGTCCGGAGAAGCGCCCATCGGCGTCGCGCCCCACGCGAACCTCGAACGAGCGAGTGTCCGAGCCCTCGAGCCAGCTCGCCCTCGTTCGCGCGCGGAGCGCGTCGAGGAAGTCCTGGCGCGACGGGCAGCCAGGCGGGGCGTCGTAGCTCAACTGGATGCGCGATACGGCAGCCTCGGCCCGCACGTCTCGTGGAGACAGCAACAGGCAGCCGCCGATGGCAGCAGCGTAGACGGCTCGCCGTGGTGACGACCGCGTCATCCCACGCTCGACAGTATCTCAGTTGGCCCAAGATTGCGGTCGTCGACGACGGCGCCAACTCCAATGCGGAGACGCGCCCAACCTCTGCCTCGAAGCCCCCCGCTCGGTCTTCGTTTCCCCAGCCTCGACCATGATCGAGGACGTGGCTCCTCGGCGCGGACGGCGATCGACAGCGCGCTTCGCGCGACGACGATGCCCGCGCTCGGTGAGCGGGGCATCCTCTTCGACATCCGCGGAGGTGCCGTCGACGTCGGGCACCTACTGCGGGCTCGCGGGGACCGCCGGTGGCTTTCCGTCGCCGGCGGCCTTCGATGCCGCCTCGGCGTCGGCAGCGCGCTCCTCGGCGCGCTTCCTCTGGGCCGGGTCCTCGAGGAGAGCAGCCGCCTTGCGGAAGCGCGCGGCGACGTCGGCGAGGTACGGACCGGCAGGATCGCCCTCCGGAGGCGAGAGCGACCGGATGTGAGCCGCGTCGTACGCGGCCATCCCGGCGACCGTCGGCGCCTCGATGACGAGCGCATCGAGGGCGCGCGTGTCGGTCAGGCCGAGCGCCTGCGGCGACGGCGCGGACATCATCTCCTTCGGGCCGTTCGGCCCCTTCGCCAGCGCGAGCGACACCGCGAGCACGAGCCGAGCCTCCGGGCTCGCGTCCTTCGAGACCGCGTGCGCGGCCTCGACGAAGTCCACCCGGCGCCAGTACCTCCGCCCCATCTCGAGACGCGCGCGCGCCGACTTCGAGGGGGCCTCCACCGGGAAGGCGCGGGCGAGTAGCTGCGCAAACGGCTCGCGCTTCGCCGGATCGGCGGAGACGAGCAGGAGCACGCTCTCGGGGATGCCCGCGACCTGGTCCGGCTCCGAGGCCGGGAGCAGCAGCGCATCGAGCGCGTCGATCCGACGACCGCCGTAGAGCTTCGACAGGAGCCCGCGCGCCCGATCGATGCGTGCATCATGCACGACACCAGCCGCCGCGAAGTCGGCGAGACCGACGAGCGCCGCGTCTCGACCGCGAACCTTTCGCGGCTCGAGCGCCTCGTCGAGCGCCGCCTCGTACACCGCCTTGAGCTCCTTGTCCCACGAGCTCGGGGTCGGAGAGCTGCGGATGCGATCGACGAGGCGCAGGTCCGCCATCCCCGCTTCGACCGCAACGACGCCGCGCGCGAGCCCCGTGAGCTCGCTCGCAGGAGCGCTCAGCGCGTCGATCGCCGACGCCTGCTCGACCATCCACTGACGCAGCGGCCCCTGGATGAAGCGCTTCACCTTCTCCTTGTCGGAGGCATCCTTCATCGCGGGCGCATTCGCTGCCGTCCGAGAGAGCTTCGACGCCAACGACAAGCCGACGGTCATCTGTCCCGCGACGCCCTGGACGCTCGCCGCAGAGAGAGCCGGGTCGGTGATCGCGTCCGCGCACTCGATCGGCGCAAGCTCGGCGCGCATCGCGCGGATCGTGAGCGCGACCTCGGGCTTCGCCGTCTCGATCGCGAAGAGCATCGCGTTGCGCTTCGTCGTGTCCTTCTCGAGCAAGACCACGGAGAGGTCGGTCGGCGCGGGCTTCACGACGGCGGGCTTGGCGAGCGCTGCACACGAGGCCGGAGCCTGAGGGAGGCCCTTCACCTTCGATGCCTTCGCCCACACCTCGGTCCGGACGTCCTTCACCTCGTTCGGCTGAGATTTCGGATCGCGGGGCCACTCCGGCAACGCCCACGGGCCCGGATCAGGAGGAGGCGTGGCCTCGGGCCCCAATGCGGCGCTGCCATTTCCTGACGCAGCGCTCGCCGGCGTCACCGGCGGCTGCTGGGCCGCGGCCCCACCGCACCCCACCGTCACGACGAACAGCCCCCCGACAATCCACGCTTTTTTCATCATTTCGCCTTATCCGACGCCCAGGAAGTAGCGCATTCGAGGCCGCGCCAGTGCCGAAGTTCCCCGCAAACGGTGACGCTGACGCGGCGCATCAGGAAATATCCACCTGTATCGTCCTTGACCACATGCACGCTCGTGCTAGACCGCGCCGGTCCCGATCCTGCTAGCTCTAGCTTGCAGCACCAAGAAGAGAAACCAGGGTCTCGGACACTCGCAGGGGAACGTCGCTGTACGGGTCGGAGGGTCTCGCAACCATGTCGCTTTCGCGTTTCGTCGTTACCGGTCTCCTCGTCACTGCGTTCGCCGCGGTCGCCGGCTGCTCCACCGAGGGCAGCGCGAAGGGGGAGGAAGACGTCGCGGCCACCGAGAGCGAGCTCAAGCTTTCGGGCACGCGTTACCTCGGCAAGATCAAGAACGGCGAGACCCGTACCGGCTACTACTCCGCGCCGCCGACGTACCGCTCGTACGGCTTCGACGCGAGGGGCGGCGACGAGATCACCATCGACGTGAAGTCGGTCAACGGCGACGGGATGGGTTGGATCACCGACTCGAAGTACAACGTCCTCGCCTTCAACGACGACGCGAGCTCCTCCACCCTCGACTCGAAGGTGAAGTACAAGGTCCCCGCGGGCAAGGCCTCGAGCTCGTATCGCATCGTCTTCCGCGACTACGACATGCTCGAAGCGACGTTCAACGTGACGCTCGCGATCAAGAGCACCGCCCCGTCGACCTGCAGCTACGGTGGCCAGACCTACCAGGCGAGCGACGAGTTCCTCGCGGCAGACGGCTGCAACACCTGCTCGTGCAGCTCGAACGGCTCCATCGCGTGCACGAAGAAGGCGTGCACCTGCAACCCCGCGACGGAGACGAACCGCAACTACGTCGGCACCCCGCAGCAGTGCATGCTGATCCGCTACACCTGCCCGTCGGGCCAGGTCCCGTTCTCGAACAGCTGCGGCTGCGGCTGCGAGACGACGACGAAGTGAGCGGCATCGCCTGACTCCCCTCCCCTGATCGTCACGCTCGCTTTCGGCGCGCACCGTCTTCAAGCGGTTCGCGCCGAGCGTCATTTCGGGGGGTGAGAAGGACGCGGCCGAGCAGGCGTGAGCCGACGGCCGAGTTTTTTCGCGAACCCCGGCAACAACCGGACGTCTCGGTTGTCGCTCAAAACGTGATCGAGCTCCTGGTGCTCGGAGCCACTCTGACGCTCGCGGCCTGGGCAACAGGAGCGCAGGCCCATCGGCGGAGCGCCGCCTCGCGTGCGCTCGATCGGTACGCGCGGTCGCGGGGCCTCGTCTTCGTGCCTCCTCCTACGAGCCCGCGCGGCGCGAGCCCTCGGGTCGTCGGGACCAAAGACGACGTCGCCTACGCCGTCGAGCTGGTCCGGCTCGACGACGAGGTGCGAACACGGATCTCGGCGACGGCGACGCGCGGTCGTGCACCGGTGCTCTCGGTCCTCCAGCGTGGCGTGTTCATGACGACCAAGGAGCCCGTGCTCCGCATCGGTGACGACGCCTTCGACGCGGCATACCTCGTCACGAAGGGCACCGCGCAGGACGCCGAGGGGCTCAGGCAGGCCGCACGCGCTCTCCTGCTGCTCGCCGACCGGCGACACGGCGTGTGGCTCTTCTCCGACGGGCTCAAGGTGACGCTGTCGTGGCGCGGAGCGGAGAGCGATCCGCTCGTCCTCGATGCCGCCCGCGACGGCGTCGTCGAGGTCGCCGCGTGGCATCGGCCCGAGTCGCCGTACCGATGACGTTCGTGGACGGATGACGACTGTGTGCAGATTTTCGCCAAGCCTGGACCTGGGCTCTGCGTCGAACAACCCGAGGTCAGGACGATGCCGAGCGGACCGACGGGACGACGTGACAAACGCGACCAGACTGACGAGAGCGTGCAGTTCTCGCTGAAGGAGCTGCTCAAGCTCGAAGACGAGCGGCTCGAGGAGCAGGCGCGCGTCAAGCAAGCAGGCGAGGCGGCTCTTGCGCGCGAGCGCGAGGAGACCCGTCGCCGTGAACAGCTCGAGGCCGAAGCGCAGGCACGAGCCGAAGCCGAGACTCGTGAGCGCCGGCGCCAGACGGAGCTCGAGGAGCTGGCCCGTCGCGAGGCGATCGAGAAGGCGATCGTCGAGCAGTCGCGTCTCGAGGTCGAGGTGCGGGCACGCGCCGACGAGCGCGAGCGCGAGCGTCGTCACGAGCTCGAGGTCGAGCGGCTCCGCAACGAGGGCAAGAAGGGCCAGTCGCTCGGCTCGCTGATCGGCGCGGCAGCGATGGGCGGAGGGATCATGCTCGTCGTCGGCCTCGCCAAGCAGCTCGGTGTCATCAAGCCCACCGCCGATCGAAGAACTGCAGAGCTCGAGCTCAGCGTCGTCACCGCCCGCGAGCGCGCCGACGAGCTCGGACGCCAGCTGGACGAGCAACGCCGCGTGCTCGGTGAACGAGACCGACAGCTCGCCGACGCTCGGACGCAGCTCGACGCGCTTGCAGCGAAAGCCCCCTCGGCCACCTCCGCGCCGTCACGCGGTCGCGCCATCGCGGCTCCGCCGAGGCACGGCTCCCCGGCGGCCCCCCCGCAAGGAGCCTCCCAGCCGGACTGTCTGGCCGGGGATCCCATGTGCTTCTCGCTGAAAACGGGCCGTTGAGCAGCGCGGCGCCGCAGTCTGTCGTATCCTGATTGCAGGATGCCCGGCCAAGACGAAAAAAGTGCCCCATCGGCGGGAAAGACCGACGTGGTCGTGCTCGGCCCGCCGACCGCCGACGGTGGTGGAGTCCACGTGCTGCGTGCGCGCGACGAGCGCATCGAGACGGGCGAGCTGCGCAACCTCGAAGAGGGCCGCCCGATCACGGGCGAGGTCTTGACCCTCGCGCCCCGCCAGGACAACCCCCGCATCTGCGATGTGAAGGACAGCTACGCGGCCCCCGAAGCGACGGCGACGGCGACGGCGAAGACGAAGGGCCCGGCGCAGGTCGCGACGCAGGCCTACCGCGACAACTGGGAAGAGGTCTTCGCGCGCCGACCGCGAAACGCCGACCTCAACTGATCGGGACCACCTCGACGTCCGTGTGACGGACGTTCCAACGACGACCTGCACACGACGAGCGCACGCGAGCCGATGGGGACGAGCCGACGACGCTGCTGACGAGGAACGCGAAGACTCCCCACGACGAGCTCGCGCGAAAGCGATGGGGGTAAACCGCCGACGCTCGTGACGGCGCTGCTCGTTTGATCCCGGAGCGGGGGGCGATGATCTACGATGCGTAGCTCATGCGTCCCGTAGGTAGCTTGCTCGCCTCGCTCGTCGTCGCTGCGCTGACCCTCTCGACCTCGACGGCGCGCGCCGAGGACGATTGCCCGCCGGGCTCCGTCCACAAGACCGAGGATGGCTTCACGTGGTGCGAGCCGACGGTCTGCGCGAACGACGGGCAGTGCAAGCCGAACGAGGTCTGCCGCCCGATCGGCCTGTGCATGCAGGTCGGCAGCCTCGCCGGCGCGGCGACCGAAGACGCCGGCAAGCGCCTCGTCGTCACGCAGCGCTGCGTCGCCGGGGCCGTCGCGGGCGATCCGAGCTACTGCCCGCAGAAGCAGACGTGCAGCGAGCTCAATCGCTGCGTGACGAAGGCCGCCGCCGAGAAGATGGGCCTCCTCGACCGCCCGAGCGCACCGCCCGCGTCGTCCGCCACCGGCGCGAGCAGCGAAGCCAAGAAGTCGTCGTGCGGCTGCGACGTCGTCGGCGCGCGGTCAGGTAGCACGGGAGCGATCGCCTTCGGGCTCGCGGTCTCGCTCCTCGCGATCCGAACGCGAAGCCGCGGCTCACGCCGCTGACGCGGACGCGATCACGAGACGACCTCGGGTCGGCGCGGCGCGCGGAGACGGCGGGCGGCGGATCTCTCACGATCCACCGACGCGCGCGATCGATGGTGATCATCCCGCGCGGCCTCGATCGCCCCCTGGATTTCCGGCGAATCACCAGGTGGACAATCCGCCTACATTGGCTCGTCCGATGCATGGCTCGCCACCGATGACTCGTCTCGTATCGTTCCTGCTGGCCGCCATCGCCGGCATCGTCGCCAGCGGTTGCACCGCCGAGACGGCGCAGCCCGAAGAGACCAGCGACGACGAGATCACCGTGGACACGAGCACCCCCGAGGCGCGTCGCCAGTACGACGCGAACGTCGGCTTCGCCAGGAGCTACGTCGCGCGTTGCCTCGCATCGCCGGTACCGTCGAACCGCCCGCGCGTCCTCGTGACGGGCTTCGGCCGCTTCATGTCGATCGCGAACAACGCGACCGGCCGCATCGTGAGCACGCTGGTGCCCGAGGCTCGATACCCCGAGACGCGCGCGCCGGCTCCGGGCGAGACCGATCCGCCCGAGCCTCAGCTCGCGGTCGTCTCGTCGACGATCGAGCTTCCGGGCGTCGGCACCGCCGACGTCTGCGCGATGATCCTTCCCGTGTACTGGGACCTCGCGGCAGTCCTCATCGCGAAGGAGGCCGAGGCGTTCAAACCGACGTTCGTGATGATGAACGGCGTGGCCGGCGAGCGGCAATCGCTGTGGATCGAGCTCGGCGCGACGAACCGCGCCTCACGCAGCTTCGACGGCTCCAATCAGCTCCGCCCCGCGGTGACGCCCGGCGAGGCCTACGTGAAGATCGTCGAGCACGCTCCGGAGAGCGAGGACACGCAGGGCAACCTGCTCTCGTGGCGCACGGTCGAGACAGCCGCGCGCGATGCCGTGGAGCGGCACGCCGGCGAGATCGACGACGCCACGAGCTTCGGCGACATCGTCCGAGAAGCAAGCCTCGCGGGCTTCCCACGCCCGTCGAACACGTATCTCTGCAACAACGTCACGTACGTCACCGGCTGGCTCATGAGCCATCCCGGTCGCGAGGTCCGCCTCCTGCGCGCGAGCCACAAGGTCTTCGGGGAAGCGAACGATGTCCGGGTGAAGATCCGCTCGAACCTCAGCGCGATTCCGCGCGTCTTCGTTCACTGGCCGAGCGACCTCGCAGACAAACATCACGCGGCCGCCGCGGACGTGATGAAGTCGATCATCGCAGCCCAGCTCATCGCATCCCGTGAAGGCGACGCGCCGACCTTGGGCGACAACGCGCTCGCCCATCCCGGCCTGCAGGGCGGCGGCCTCTTCTTCTGAGGCGAAGCGCTCCGCGTGAGCGCGGCGCCCTCACGCTGCCCCCCTGGCGCACGCCGCTCGCGAGCGAAGTCGCTCAGCCGGCGCGGATGAGGAGGACGGCGTGGACCGCCACCATCAGCGCGATCAACACGGCCGTGGTCGTGTGCATCCTCCGCTTGTGCGCGCGGTCCTTCAGCTTCGGCTCGCGCAGCTGGAGGCCGAGGCCGGCGTGCGCAACGAGGAGGAAGAAGGCCGCTCCCGCGGGGAGGAGCGCGAAGAGGCCCCCGGCGATCGCCGCGGGTGATCCGAGCACCGGCAAGACCGCCATCGTGTGGACGAACGCGAGCGCCGCCGTTGCGAGGCCCACGAGCACGTGCAGTCGGATCGGCGAAGACCCGGGCGCCGCGCGCTTCCCGGCGCGAATGCGCTGGACGATCGGCACGAGCGCTGCGAGCGCGATCGCCGCCGTCGCGATCCATCCACTCCAGACCGCGATCGCCTCCATATCAGGCGGCGCCCTTCCCGGCGTCGCTCGTCCCGACGACGACTCGCGCGGCCACGGCGCGAACGACGACGCCACTCGTCGGGACGGCGGACGAACGGGCGATGAGCGTCTCGGGGCGGATCGACACGCGGGGGCTCACTTCACCGGGATCTCTTCGAACACCTGCTCCGCCGGCAGCTCGAGCACCTCGCGACCGAGCTCGCGCGCCTTCTCGCGCGGGGTGTCGTTGAAGCGTTCGCGAAACGATGCCGTCGGCCGGAGCGCGATGCTCTTGCCGCTCTTCTTGTCGCGATAGATCGTGAGGACGTTGTCCGCGGTCGTCTCGACGAGCGAGAGGTTCAGCTTGCCGAGGCTCGCGCCCGAGTGCGCCGCGGCACCGTCGGCGATGCAGGAGTAGCGGACCTCCTTCGGCGTCCAGTGCACGATCTGCAGATCGAAGCTCCCGCGCTCGAGCCCGAGCTTCCCGAGCGCATGCTCGCTCATCCGGTAGCCAAGGACCGCCCACGGTCCGGCCGCGCCATGGATCGCGGCGACCGCGTCGAGCTTCTGCTCGATCGAATCGCCTGCGGGCGCCGAAGCCTCCGAGTGCGGAGGCCGATGCCCGTGCCCGTGATGCTGGTGCGGAGACGAGTCGGCCGCCTGGACCGTGGACGTGGACGGAGGCGCAGCGGCCGTGCTCGAGCCGCCGCACGCGACGACGGCAGCCGCCGCGAGCGGCAGCGCCAAGAGCCGCACGAGCGCTTCGATCCGGCCGAGCCTCATTCGCCGCTGCTCGTACCGAGCACGTAGCCGACGAAGAACGGTCCCATCTTCTCGATGAACTCGCTCGTCTGGCGCGTCTTCCGCATCGCCTGCACGAGATGAGAGAGCGGGTGGAGCTCACGACCGACGAGGCCGATGACGAACTCGTTGTCGCCGGCGTCGATGCCGTGACAGGCGAGGCGGACATCGTGCGCCAGCTCCTGCTGCCCGTAGGCGATGCCGAGCGCCGCGTGCTCGCGGAGGATGTGGCTCTGATCGATCGGCTCGAGCTTCGAGAACGATCCCTTCCGGCGGAGCGGATACCAGACGTGCCAGGGGTAGGCCTCGTTGGTCACGTTCTCGATCGGCCGACGGAGGAGCGTCCACTCGAGCTCGGGCTCGTGCCCCGTCGCGTAGGTGCGCCCGAGCATCCCGAAGTCTTCACGCAGCTCGACGCTCGAGAGGAGCGGCTCGGCGAAGAGCGGGCGCACGTCGCGGACGAAGCGCGCCGGGTCCTCGCTCCACGAGAGCAGCGCGAGGCTGCGCGGATCCATCGCATCGGCATAGACGACGCCGGGGATCTTCCGCTCTCGAAGCGTCTTCAGCAGCTCGGCGCCGACCGCATCGGGGGCGCCCTGCGGCCCCGCACCCGCCGGCGTGCGGAACACGAGGAGCTGCATGAACAGACGACGGTTGGTCGCCTGCTTCACGCCCTCCTTCTTGCCGCCGTACTCGTTGACGTCGATCGTCGGGAGGCCCTTGGCCTCGGTAGCGTTCGCCTCGGACATGGCCCAACTCGTAGCACGGCGGCTCCGCCGTCGCGACGCGCTCGTCCGCGATGAAGCGCCAGACGCGCGTGGCCGTCACACGCGCCTCCGCCAGCGCTCGAGCTCGACGCCCCGCCAGCGCGATCGCCCACGCCGCGCCGGAGTCGCCGCTTCGCGAGCACGCTCACGGGTGCCGGTCGTGCCGGCCCCCCAAAAGAGACGTCCCTGCAGCGTCGCCACGCGAAACCTGCAGCGAGGGGGCGACGTCCGAATCCCCTTGGGGACGCCACCGTTGGCCTTCCATCGCTGCCCGCGGCGGTCGTTCAGAATGATCCGCGCTGGGCTCTTTGGCGGAGGCGCTCGGACGCGAGCGGGGGTCCGTCAATGTTGGCGGCAAGCCTCGGCGAGTGGCAACGCGAAGGCAAACGTCGCCCCCTGACCGGGCGGACTCTCGACTCAGACCCTGCCGCCATGCTCTTCGATGATCCCTTTGACGATCGCGAGCCCGAGCCCAAGCCCGTGCTTTGCATCCTTCTCGTCGGACTGCCAGTACCGATCGAACACGTACGGGATGTGCTCCGGCCGGATCCCCTGGCCCTCGTCGCGCACGTACAATACGGCGTCATGCTCGGTGGTGTAGCCGCCGACCTCGATCCCGCGCCCCTCCGGCACGAACTTGAGCGCGTTGCCGAGCAGGTTGGAGATCACCCGTGCGATCTGCGAGCGATCGCATCGAACACGGATGCCCGCGAGTGAATCGAGACACGAGCGGAGCTCGACGCCTCGCTCGGCGGCGAGCAGAGCGAAACCGTCGGTCGTGTCGCCGACGACATCGGTCAAGATCTCCTCGCGCGGCTCGACGACGAGACGGCCTACCTCCATGCGAGCGAAGTCGAGCAAGTCGCCGATGATCTGCTCCATCGCGTTCGCTGCTCGGTGGATCCTGGTCGCAAGGCGACGCGTCGTGGCCACGTCGGAGTCATCATCGACATTCGCCAATTGCGATGCGGCGAGCGCGACGACACCGAGCGGGGTTCGAAGATCGTGCGAGACGACGGCGAGAACTTCGTCGCGTGCACGCACGGCTCGGCGAGCTTCTTCGAGCAACTTCTCGCGCTCGTGTTCCCTCGCCTTCGCTTCCGTGATGTCCACCACAGCCACGATGCTGCCGATGACATTGCCTTTGCGGTCGAAGAGCGGCGACGCAGTGTCGATTACGTTGCGCTTGCCCCCGTCACCGCGCTCGAACACGAGCTCCTGACGTACGGTCTCGCCCCGGAGCGCCCGGGTTCCTCCGAAGTCTTCATCTCGAAGGCGCCGACCATCGGGAAACCACGCCGGGTGGTCCTCCGAATGGCCGGCCAGGGGACCACCCAGGACGAAGGGGCGACTCCACATCTCCCGCCACTGCTTGCTCACGAGCTTGATGCGGCCTTCGGGTGCATTGTCGAGAAAGAGGAGAGCCAAAGGGACCTGCTCTATGATCGCCAGCAGCGTATCTCGTTGGAGCTCGAGCTCGGCGGTCAGCCGTTCAAACTCCCCCTCGGCAGGGGTTCGGACCCGCATGGATTCCTCTCCCCCGGCCGCATTCACGTCTACCGCCTCGCGGCAAGGCTCGAGGCCCCGCTCGGGTTCGCCGAGCAGGTCCTCCGATCTCCAACTCGACGGAGAATGGGTCGCGTTCTGCTCCGGCATCACTGCCCGACTTGGTCGTGTCACGTTGACCTCTGGTCGTGATCCAGCCTGGATGTTGGCTGTCGTCCTCCAGTGCTGCAAGCGCGTCCGGGCTATATCCGACTACTGCTCCGCCAGACCGGCAGAGGCATCTCTGGATTCAATACGAGAGCACGAAGAGGAGCTCATCGAGCGGTTCGGATTGAGATGGCCTAAGAGGTGCGTCGCTTCGTCGAGGCTCGACGTCTGGACGCGCGGGTAGCGACCAAGCGGGATCGGTGCCGCCACCATGCTCTTCGAAGCGTAGCCCTCGTTTCGCTCATCGCGTAGCTCGCAAGGTGCCGCGCCCGCCCCCTACGACACGTCTTCCGCTCGCGCACAGGCGATGGCGGCTTAGGCGGACGGCTGCATCTTCGGATCGTTCTACGGTCGATGGAGCCTCGATCGATCTCGCGATCCCTTCCACGAGCAGGTCACCTGTTCTGGGTAGGCAGCGCCACGTGAGCTGATGGGCGCGTGACCACGTTCGAGCACGAACGATGATGGAGGCCCACGCAGCGCAGCTCGTGGCAACACCGCGGCCTGCCCGCTCGCGCGCATCTTCTGAGAGGTGCGTGAGCACCGGCGCGCGGCGTTTACGTAAATCCTTGCGCGCTGGCTATGGCGTGCGAGCGTTCCTAAGCTCGTGCCCCATGTTCCTTCGCGATTGGAGTTTGGTCGTGGCCATCGGCTGCGTCGTCGCTCCGGCCTGCACCTCGAGCTCGTCTGGCTCGTCTGGCTCGTCTGGCTCGTCGGGCTCGTCGGGCTCGTCGGGCTCGAGCGGCGTCGCCGGCGACGGCACCCCAATGCCCGACGGCACGCTGCTCTACCTTCGCCACGAGTCGAAGGACCACGACCTCATCGTCGCGCGCGATCTCGCGAGCGGCGAGGAGCGCGTCGTCACCGATCTCACCGGCGACGGCAGCTCGGGCTGGGAGATCCGGGGGTACGCGCTCTCGCCCGATCGCCGCCGGATCGCGATCGCTTCGCTCTACGGCCCGACGAAGGAGGACACCGCGACCGGCCTCGCGACGCGGGCGATCTGGACGCTCGCCACTGACGGCACGGACTTCCGCCGCCTCACGCCGACGTTCCCCAAGGACGATCAGGGGCGGAAGGGTTTCACCTACGATGTCTCGGACCCGATGTGGACCGCGGACGGCTCTCGGGTCCTCTATGACTTTGGCAGCTTCTGGTACGAGGGGACGACCCTCGCGGGAGGCTCGGTCCCGTGGATCGTTTCGGCCGCCGGCGACGCGGCGCCGGAGAGCTTCCCCACGCAGTTCGGCTGCTCCGTCATTCATCCGGCTCGCAACCCAGCGACGGGCGAATACCTCCTCATCCACAGCGTGTGCGTGCCCGGGCAAGGGGACGGCGACGGTCTCTACCTCTACCCCGCGGACGGCGGCACGCGCCCGAAGAAGCTCCTCGCCTCAGCGCACGTCAACGGCAGCGTCGACGTGTTCCTCGAGAAGGCGAGCTGGCTCTCGGACGGGAGCGGCTTTCTCTTCATCGGAGGGACCTCGGACACCGACTGGAACCCGAGCCTCCTCGCGTACGACATGAAGGCCGGCACGGTGTCGGCGATTGTCGTCCCGCCGCAGGACTCGACGATCTACAGCGTCGCGATCTCGCCTGATGCGTCGAAGATCGTCTACTGCCTCCGCAACGACAACGACTCGACGGTGGACCTCCATCTCATCGATGTCAGCGCAGCGTCGCCGACCGACCCCGCGATCACGACGGACGGCAAGAGCTGCTACCCGTCGTTCTGATGCGCTCCTCACCCGCGCGCTCCTTGTGGAGCAAGCGTCGCCTTCTCACTTCTCGTGGCTGCGCACGCCGCTCGACTGAGATGCGCACCCCGCCGACGTTCGTCGATCGTTCGGGAGCGTGCTGCGCTGCGTGTCCGCTGTAGCGGTGCTCACTTGCATTGACCTCCGATCCACGCCCGCCCGTTGAACGACCGGGCGTGCATCTCCGGTCAAAGCGAGTTCGTGTGAGCCGACCGCTTCGAACTTTCAGGATCGGCGCAACTGAGTTGCGCCTCAATCGTCCAATCCGAGGCCCTCGAGGATCCTCGGGATGTTCTTCTCTACCCGCGCGGCCCGCGTCTTCGACAGCTTGGGTTGCGAGAAATGAAAGATGTACGCTCGCTGCCTGCCCGGCGTCAGCGCCGCGAAGGCCGTCTTCAACTTGGCATTCTTGGCGAGCTTGGACGCGAGCTCCTCGGGTAGCTCGAAGTCCTCGGTCTTCTTGAACGGCACCTTCAGCCCGGCGCGCTCGATCGCGATCGCCTTCCGCACGTACGCCTTCAACGTCTTCTCGAGCTTGGTCACGTCGTTGACGCTCGTGAACCGGATCTGCCGGGCCGCCTGCACGTTCTTGGTCTGCTGAATCAGAACGCCTTTGGGATCCTCGAGCAGCGCGCCCTTGTGAAACAGGATGGCGCAATACTCTTTGAAGCCGTGGATGAGCGCGACGTTCTTGCCGTCGAGCACATAGCAAGGCTGGCCCCACTTCAGCTCCTCGGTCAGCCCGCTGCCGAGAAGGATCTCGCGGAGCTTCTCGAGCTCCGCGCGCCACTTGTCTTCCCGCTTCAGGAACGCATCCACTTTGGGGTTCATCGGTGACCTCCTGCCTTGTATCGCAGCAGCGGGCGCCGATGCGAGCGCTGCGTTTGATCCTGAGCGTCTCGACCAACGGCCATCAAAGCGATGACGTCCGTAAACGTCGATCGCGCGGCGTCAGCGTTCCGACTTCTTGCCGTCGCGCTCCTTCGTGAGCGCGTCGAAGCGAGCGAGCGCCTCCCGCCGAGTCGATGCTCCGAGCTTCCTCGTCGCTCGATGGAGGAGCACGCGCACCGTCGAGGTCGAGAGGCCGAGCTCGTAGGCGATGACCTTGTCCGCGTGGCCCAGGTGCGCTTGGGTCATGACCTGGTGCTCGCGCTCGCTGAGGTCCTTGCGCGGAGGGCGCGTCGGTGGCGCATTCTCGACGGCCACCACGAAGCGCCGCCCGTCCGAGTCGAACTCGTCGAGGAGCGACCAGCGCGACAAGACGAGCGGCCGCCAGCGCCTCGTCGCGAGCTCGACGTCGGCGCGCATCTTCTTCGTGCGCGCTTGGTCGAACGCGACGGTCGCACGGCGCAGCTCCTCGCGGACCTCGACCACGCCTTCACCGTTCTCCGCGTCGAGCAGCGTGCCACTTGGGGAGAGGACCGCTGCGGGCCGAGGCTTCGCAGGCCCCGCCCTCCGGCGGAGGCGCAGCGCGGACGTGAGGTGCGCTGCGAACCTCGTGAAGAGCGTGATGCGCGCGGCCGGGACCTTCGCGGTCGACGGTAGAGGGGCTCCGATCCAGAGGCCCTGCCCGCTCGCATCGAGCGCGTTCACTGCGAAGGCATCGCGCGATCCCCCGATGTGGGCCAACAGCGGGAGGAGCGGCTGCATCGCCGGGACAGCGCTCGCTTGACCGCACGTGAGGTGCCCCCACGCCTCGAAGCCCGTCGGATGCTGCGGGCTCCCGACGTCGACCCCGGCGGCCTCGACGGCCTCGTAGAACGACGGGAGCCAGTGTGGATCGAACCGCTTCGAAGTGGCGAGGTGGTCGATGACGGGGTGCGCGGGATCGCGCGCGACGTACGTGTAGGCCATGACGCCGAGCCCGCGGTCGAGTAGCGGCGCCGCTTCTTCGACGAGGTGACGAACGTACTCCGCTCCGTCGAGATCGAGCCGGTAGCTCGCTGCGAGACAATCGAGAAGCGCACCTTCCATCGCCATGGGCCTCGACACAGAGAAGCACAAGCGTGCCTGGGCTTACAGCGCAGTACTGGGCAGCGGGATGGGCCGATCAGACGGTCTGAGGCGCGGGAGCGGGCGAAAGCTCGGAGTCAGAGCGCCGCCGTCTTCACGGTGCCGCAGCCTTCACCGTTCGGCTCGGACTCCGAGTACGTGGCCTTGGCATCGACGCTGAGCAGCGCACCGTCGACCGACGTCAGTGTGACGCGGTAGCGATCGCCATCCTTGAACGGTGTGTCTTCGCCGAGCCAGCTGGCTGCGAATGTGAACGCGCCGTCGCCAGTGCGTACGAACGAGCAACCCGTTTCGAGAGACAGGCTCCCGTCCATCCGGCAAAGACGAGAATTGGTCGCCGTAGCGGTCGCGACGACGAAGTCGCCCGATTCGCAATCGTCGTTCTTGCAGATCTCGACGTGGATCGACTTCGCGGGATCGAAGGGGGCGGTAACCTTTCGCTCGATCGTGGCTCCGCTCGGGACATAGATCGCCGTGCACGAGTGCGTCGTGCAGGCGGGAGTCGCTCCGAGGGCGATGGTGGCAAGAGCGAGCGTCGCCAAGGCGAGGGCGCGTGAGGAGTGTCGCATCGGTTGGGGGCGCGAACGGTGCAACGGTTAGGCCAGGCACGTTCGCTCGCGAAATTGCGTATCCGCGCGTGGTGGGTCTGATCCTCGTGTCATTCCCCCAACCGTCCCTTGGACCTCTCGGAATTCCGTGGTGCCTTCGAAGCTCGGTTCCATGCGCTCGTCCGAGAATGGCTTCATGGAGCGACGTCCGGACCGCGCGGACGTTCTCGTCGTGCACGGCCCGGATCGTCACCGCGCGACGCGGCGGTGCGCTACTCGGTAGCGGCGAGAGGGTAGACCGGGCGGAGGTCGACGGCGATGCCGTCCAGCTTCGCGAGCGCGGCGGACATCGGCGGGCTCATGACGCCATACTTCGCGAGCAGCGCCTCGACGCCGGCCTTGTCGCCGTGGTGCTGCAAGACGCAGATCGTCGTGACGAGGTCGGTGATCGCGCTCGTGAGCTTCGCCTCGTCGACGGTGAAGCGGCCGGTCTTCTCGTCGAAGCGCGCGCCGCCCTTCTCGAGGAACCAGTTGATCTGGACCGCGCCGCCCTGACCGTGCGCCTCGGCGATGCCGAAGCGGACGCTCCGGAAGAGGCCCGCGAAGTACGAGACGAGGAGCTTCTGCCGGAGCTCTTCCGGAAGCACCTTCTTCTCGATCATGAAGAGCACGTTGTAAGCGCCCATCACGTCGGCCTTCGCCTCCTCGAGCGTCGAGGCGCTCGCGCCGAGCGCGACGCGGACCTCCACCTTCTTGCCGTCCTTGGTCACGAACGCCGGGCCCAAGGAGTGCGAGAGCTCGTGAAAGAGCGTCTCGTTGAAGAACGCCTCGGACGAGAGGTGACGGCGCTGATCTTCGGCGAGGATCCGCTCGCCGATGGGCTTCATGATGAGCTCGAACTTCTTCTCGATCAGGTTCCGGAGCATCACCTTCTTCGCGCCCTTCTCCGCGCGCACCTTCTCGTCGTTCGGGAGGTTGAACGCGATCGTCTGGACGCTCTTTCGCGCATCGCCGGACGAGTAGACGAGATCGACGACGCGGATCGGGCTCTCGGCGCCGCGCTTCGTCTTCATCTCCTTGGGGATCGGGAGATGATCCTCCATCGCGGGAAGGAGCTTCTTGTACTTCGCAAGCTTTGCGGACTCGGCCGGGTCGCTCACGGTGACGAACGACTCGAACGCCGCCTTGAGGCCGAGGAGCGAGTCCTCGTAAGTCTCGTACGGACCGATCGTGACCTCGACGTCACTGTCCAGGTCCATCCAGTCCTTGTCCGAGACGTAATAGTCATTCGACGTAAAGGCCTTTGCACGCGACGCGAGGAACTTCGCGAGCGTCTTGTTTTTCGTGCGCTTGGAAGCTTGCGTGAGGAGCTCCGCCGCCGGGGCGAGCCACTCCTTGTAGGCCTCGCTGTACGGCACCGCGCGGAGCGTCTTCGGGTCCTTCGCGTCTCGCTCGACGACCGTGAGGAGTCCCTCGAGCGCGGCGCGCTCGCTCGGGTGCGCTTTGACGTAGGCCTCGAAATCGGCCTTCGTCAGATCCGAGGGGTAGAAGCCGGCGCCGTCGGGGTGCCGCGTCGCGATCGCGAAGGGCGCGAACTCCTCCTGCCGATCCCACGGCCCGCGCATGATGTCGAAGTACTCGAGCGTGAGCTTGCCCTCGGGGCTCGTGTCCTTCGCGAGCGCTACGCGGAGCTCGGGGTTCCCGGCGAACGCCTGGCGATCGAAGATCGGATCGAGCAGGCGGCTCGCCTGGATCAAGAGAGCGAGCGCCTCGCGTTCGGAAGCCGGCAGGCGCGAGATGTCCGCGGTGAGCGTCGCTTCGGCGAACTGGGCGACCTTGTTCTTCATGGCGAGGGCCTTTGGCGACGGGGCGTTCGCGTTCGTCGCCGCCGGAGTGGGGGTGGTCGCTGCGGTCGCGCTCTTCGGCGGCGCAGCCCCCGGAGACGCTGCTTCCGGGGCCGAAGGCGAAGGCGCGCACGCGCCCATGAGCGCGAGCATGGCGGCGAAGCGAACAGGACGGATCATGGGCGTGACGCTCGCACAGATCCGCGGCTCCTTGTAGTCGTTCCGAGCGTGATACGGGCGCTCAGCAGGGACAGAGTCTGCCCAGCTTTCTCTCCAGGAACGCGCGCTCCACTACGTCATGGGACTGTGCGACGGCGGAGACATACGAACGCTTTGCCTCGTCGACGCGTCCCACGCGGGCCGCCCCGCCGCGCTCACTCGAGCGCTTCGATTCGCCCGTCCGGCCACACGCGGAGCACCACGTAGGACGGATGGTCCGCCCGGCACGTGGTTCTCTGTTCCCGCGTGAGTGGCAGCTCTTCCCGCGCGAGTACCAGGAGACGGCCTTCTCCATCCCGCGCCCAGCCGAGTGGGTGAGCCTCCAGCTCGGCGACGCGCTCGGCGACCCACTTGCCGTTCGGCTGCCGCCGAACTCGACGCACGCTGCCGGAGACGACGGTCATGTGGACGAGTCCCTCGAACACGAGGACCGAGCCATCTCCCTCGTCGACGAAGCGCTTCGGGTTCCCTCCGAACAGGAGCTCCCTCTTGTCGGAGCGCGGATTTTGGATACTGACGCCTCCGCCGAACTCCCCCATATTGATACCGACGAGACAATCGGCACCGAGCGGGTGCGCGATGTAGATACCTTCATCGTCGTCGATGAGCGGAGCACATCGGCCGGCTGCGGAACGGCGGTCCCGGCGATCCTTCTTCCGGTCGTGGGCTTTCCAGTCCGTCGGGGCAAATCGGACGCTCATCGTCGACAGCTGGACGAGCCACCCGTCCGAGAGGCGCTTCACTTCACGAGGGCACCGTGGGCGCCTGGCTGGGATCCCCTCGCCCGTGATGCGGGCGTAAGCCCTCGCGGCTCGCTCCCTCACGTCGGCGACGTGATGCTGTTCGGCGACCTTCCTCAGAGCGTCGGCGGCTGGTGCGGCGTCATCCGCCAGCATCTCCAGCGAAGCGATGACGGCCCGCACATCGACGGCGGGAGACGCGAGATCGTGCTCCAGGCGTGTGATGGCCTCCTCCCCGCCGATCTCGCCGAGCACGAAGGGAAGCACGTATTTGGTCGCAGCGTTGCCTGCCCTGTCCGCGGCCGCGATGATCGCCGGTACATGCGCGCGCGCTGCATCGCGCGCGAGGGCGAGATCGAGCATGGACCAGAGCAGAACCCTCGAGGAGCCAGACGTGAGATCGTGCGCCCTCGCGGCCATCGCATCGGAGTCTCGAGCGGCGACGAGCGCACGACGAGCGAGGCGCGCTGTCCAGGCATCAGGATGCGTGCTCGCACGAACCAGGACCTCACGTCCTTCGGGAGCCCCACTCCACCCCTCGGCGGCCACCAGAAGAAAGTGGAGACGACGCAGACAGTCGTTGCCGGCGAGAAGGCCATGCTCCTGGATGGGATACTGCGCTGCGAACGGGGTCGTACTGGAGAAGGTCTCGGGCGAATCCTCCGGGGCCGGCGAGCACGACGATGTGTACGGCAGCCCGCCACCTTGCGGCGCATCGAGCTCGGCTCCCGTACAGGCCACGAGCCGGTCGAGGGTCTCCTTCGGGATCTCGCGCGACCGGCGAATCCTCGTAGCAGCGTACCAGAGGTCGCCCGGCGCGACCGTCGGGCCGCAGAGAACCTCCGCACATGCCGCCGCGTCTGGACACTTGGACGGAGGTGCCCACGACGATCGAAACGAGAATGGCTCACGTGGTGCGCATGCTGTGACGGCGAGGAAGAGCAACGCGGCTACGACCCACGAGATTGCCCTGAACGGACCGACGCATGCCAGCCGCGGCGAGGCGCGCTCGCTCCCATTCGTTGCCCTGCGGCGCAGCACTATCCATGAAGTCCTCACCGCCGCTCGCGGGCAAGCAGTACCTTGATGGTGAATCCGCCGACCATCTCGTTCTTCCCGCTCACCGAGTAGAGCCAATCGCTGATGTCCTTGCTCGGCACCGTCACCGTCTCGCCGCGTTTGTGCCCGATATCGCCGACCGGATCGTTGTCGAGCGTGCCGGTGACTTGATCGGCATTGATGGTAGTGACTGAGAGCCAGACGTGCTCGACGGAGCCAGTACTCTTCGGGAACGGATACTTCGCCGAGAAGCGCTCGCCTGTGCCCTCATTGAATGCGGTCACGAACTCCGGCCATCGTCGCTTGGCCTCCGCGATCGCGGCGTTCAGTTCGGGGTCTGTGTCGCTGACCGAAACGACAGGATCGTTCTTCGAGCCCTTGCAGCCAACGCACACGGCAAGCACGCTCGCGAGGAGAACGGTGCGGATCATTTGACGGCGTCTTTACACCATTCTCGCACGCGACGAGTTGCTCACGGCCTGAACGGCTGCTTCTGGCCGCAACAGCAGTCTCTCGTCAACGCACCGACCATCGAAGCGCGGGAGCCGCGCTTCGACTGCTCCAACGCGCCTGATCGGCGCGCGAACGACGCATCAGGGATTGGGTGTCACTTGCTGCTCTGCACCGGGGCTTCCGGCGGCTCCTCGGTGACATTGCCGGTGGAGTTCGACACTGGAAGGGACGCGTCGTCCGGTGCTGGGGCGCTCGGCGCGGGAGCCGGAGCTCGCACGGGCTGGGGAACAGACAGCCTCGCTGGCGTCCCCCCACATTGACGTCGGCGACGGCTGTTCAGCCTGTTCACGCCACGTTCGACGGCAACGCGGTCGTCTTCACCTGCAATGAACAGCTTGCGCCGCGCATCCGCGTAAAGCTGCTCTTCTCCAGAAGGCTGCGCCGCCAGGGCGCCGATGGCTCCTACGACCAACGCAGCCAGCCCGGTCCCGAAGAGATGTCGCGAGCGAGGGCCCGGCCGCTTCGCGCGAGTACCTTGCTCGGAACGAAGAGCTCGCGAAGCGCGCAAGGCCCAGCCAGGCTTCGTCGCGGGAAACGATCGAGATTACCCATGAGGCCGGACAGGCGTCCGTATGGCGCCCGGCACCCTCGATGCATCCGACTGCGCGTCGGAGGCAGTCATGTCCAAGTTTCGAACCATGGTAGAGGCCCTGAAGCAGCCGGTGGAGGCGGTGGGCGAGAAGGTCAGCAAGCCGTTCCACGCGCTCCAGAAGGAAGCCAAGCTCGGCCCGGTGTTGCACGCCGAGGTGCTCGCCGCGCTCAAGCAGCTCCAGCAGAAGCACCCCGAGATCAAGAAGGTCCTCGAGGAGTCGGCCGGCTACGCGGTCATCCCGTCGATCGGCCGGGCGTCGCTCGTGCTCGGGGGCGCCTACGGGGTCGGCGAGGTGTTCGCGCACGACCGAGTGATCGGCTACGCGGCCGTCATCGAGCTGACCATCGGCGTCCAGGTTGGCGGCACCACGTTCCACGAGCTCGTCGTCTTCCACGACGAAGGCTCGCTCAAGCGCTTCAAGAGCGGGAAGTTCGCGTTCGCGGCCGACGCGGCGGTGGAGCTGGTGAAGGCCGGCGCCCAGGCGTCCCACGGCTTCGGCGCGAGCTCGTCGATCTATTTGTTCGCGGACGGCGGCATGCTGCTCGACCTCGCCATCGGCGGGCAGAAGCTCGTCTTCAAGCCGGCGGCGCTCGGCAGGGCGAGGACGGCGGAGGGCGGCCTCGAAGAAGAGGCGGCGCCCGAAAGCGGGAAGCGCGAGCAGGCGGACGAGGAGCGCGCGGCGACCTCGGAGGAACACCGGCCTGGCGCTCATCCGTGATGGCGGGCGCGGCATCCAGATGCGCTTTCCGCCTCCGGGGCCGGCCGTTCCCCAAAGAGTAGAACCTCCTTGGGGACGTCATGCCTCAATCGCTTTCGCGCCGCACGGCGCATCGTGATCGCCTCGAAGCTCTCCCGCGGCGTCGATGAGCGTGCAGGCGAGGGTGATAGCGAACGTCTCGCAGTAGCAGGTCGAGCTCGCGAAGAGCTCGGCCTCGCGACCGCGGGCGGCGCGCGCTCACTCGGTATCGGTTGCTGCGAGCACGGCCACGCTCCGCCCGCCTTCGCGCACGACGAGGACACCGAGGTCCCAGGCGACGTCGTGGAACCACGGCCCGGGCGTGCGGAACGTGAGGAACGTCGAAGACGCGGCGAGCTTTGCAATCGCGTCGACGCCTGCCCCCTCGGACGCTCCCACCAGGGCGCCGAGCGAGATCCATGCTGCGAGCCGGCCGTATGCGCCGCCGAGCCCGGACGAGTAGGCGCCGCCGTTCGAAGCCGCGGAGAACAGCGGACCGAAGACGCCTTCGGGGCCGATCCGAGAGACGTCGAGGCGAGCGCTCGCTGCCGTCGATTCGAGCGGCAGCGCGCGGAGGAGCCAGCTCCCGACCGCGGACGACGACACCTGCGGATCGAGCGCGAAGACCTTCGCCTCGACCTTGCCGCTCTTGCCCTCCGCCCACGGACGGACGGCTGCGGTCATGAGATCGATCACGCCGGGATCGTCCACGCGGGTCGCGCGAACCGCAGCGCCATCCGCCGGCGGAGGGATGGTGCGAGCCGACATCGGCCCGCTCGCCAGCGTGTCGATCGCGCGGCCGAGGCCCTTGTCACCGTAGAGCGGCATGTACGACGGCGCCTCGCGCTCGGTCGGCCGGAGCTCGAGCGGCAGAGCAGCGAGCGGATGCCCCGCCTTCACGAGCGCTTCTTCGCGAAAGCGGCTGGCGCGAGCCTCGTTCGCGAGCGAGGAGCCACGAAGCACGACCTCGTGCATCCAGCACGCGAGGAGCTCGTGGAGCTCGGCTCGCTCCCGTGCCCGCTCGAGCGCGCCGAGGAAGGCCTGCGGGGTCTGCCCGTAACCGAGCCGTGATGCGAAGGCGCGGATCCGCAGCGAGCGCGGTCGGGGGACCTCGACGGAGCGCTGGCGATCCCGGAGCGAGAGCTCGAGGAGCGCGTCGATCGCGGCGTCCTCGGCCGCGAGCGCGAGCTGGTCCTCGACGTGATCGGCGACCGTCTCGAAGCTGCCGCGGCGCGTCTTGTCTCCCGGCTCGCACCGGGACTCGAGCGCCTCTGCGAGGGCGACGAGATCCTGCCACCGCCCCGCCTTCGTCCAGCTCTCGACGGCCTCGCACGCGCGGACGACCCCCTCGTCGCCAGCGTCACCTTCCAGCAGCCGGATGGTCTCGTTGGTCTCGTCGCTCGCAGTTCCCATGCGTGCCGTGACCTTGCCCAATCAGACGAGCGTCGTCAACGCACCCCGCAGGAAGTCACGTGCGACGACGACGTCGTGGACCTCGTCAGGACCGTCCGCGATCCGCGCCGAGCGCGCGAAGCGGTACCAGAGCGAGAACGGCATGTCCTCGCTGTAGCCGAGCGAGCCGTGCATCTGGATCGCGTCGTCGAGGATCTGGCAGAGCAGGCGCGCGACGTGGTTCTTCGCCATCGACGAATACGGCCGCGCCTCCTTGTCGAGCCCCTGCTCGAGCATCGACGCGCAGTGGATCGTCATCAGATTGCCGGCGTGGATCCCGGACACCGCATCGGCGATCTTCTTCTGGATCATCTGATGATGCGCGAGCGTCTTGCCGAAGCTCTCGCGTGTGAGCACGTACTCGCGACACATGTGGAGCGCGCGGTCCGCCCACCCGAGCCATCGCATGCAGTGCGTGAGGCGGGCCGGAACGAGCCGAGCCTGCGCGAGACGAAAGCCCTCGCCGACGCCGCCGAGCACGGCATCATCGCCGATGCGCACGCTGTTGAAGCGGAGCTCGGCTTCGCGATGCTGGAGGATCGGCGGGCTCATTACCGGTACGTCGCGCACGTGCTCGACTCCGTCGGCCTGCCGGTCGACCACGAACATCGTCGCGCCGGTCCGCGGGTCGTCCGACGTCCGCGCCATGACGATGAGGAACGACGCGTCGCCCCCGCCGGTCGTGTACCACTTGTGGCCGTCGATCAACCATCCGCCGTCGACCTTCGTCGCGCGCGTCTTCAGGTTCGACGGATCGGCGCCCGCGCCCGGAGCCGGCTCCGTCATTGCGAAGCCGCTCGTGATCTCGCCGCGCGCGAGCGGCGCCAGCCATCGCTCACGCACCGCCGGTGCCGCCGCTTTCAGGAGCAGATCCATGTTGCCCTGATCGGGCGCGTCGCAGTTGAAGCACGCGGCCCCCACGGGCGAGCGCCCCATCTCGCGGAAGAGCGCGCACATCCCCATGATCCCGAGCCCGAGCCCGCCATGCTCCTTCGGGAGGTGGGGGACGAAGAGCCCTTCCGCACGCGTCCGCTCGCGGAGCGCATTCAACGTGTCGCGCTTCTTCTCGCGGTCCTCTTCGAGGATCGCCTTCTCGGCAGGGATGACGGCGTCATCGACGAACGCGCGCACACGCGTGCGCAGCTCGGCGAGCGGAGGAGGCAGCTCGAAGGCGATCACGCGCGCAGCATACCGCAGCGCTGACGCCATCGTGACTGCAAGCACGAGCGCTCCGGCGCGTGCAGCGCGTGCTAGCGTCTCTCCATGCCGCTCACGCCGCCCCCCAATGCCCGCCCGCCTCGCGACGCGCATCGTATCGACGAGTCGAGGCTCGGCCTCTGGCTCGGCGAACACGTCCAGGGATGTGCCGGCGGCAAGGCCACCGTCCTCCAGTTCAAGGGCGGTCAGTCGAACCCGACCTACTGGGTCAGTGTCGAGGGCGGGACCGGCTCCGGTGACGCAAACGAAGGCATCGCCCTCGTCGTCCGGAAGAAGCCGCCGGGCAAGCTCCTTCCCTCGGCGCATGCCATCGAGCGGGAGTACCGCGTCATGTGTGCGCTCCGTGGCACGGACGTCCCCGTCCCCGACGCGCTTGTGCTGTGCGAAGACGACGCCGTCATCGGCACCCCCTTCTTCGTGATGCGCTGGGTGCCCGGGCGCATCTTCTGGGATCCGACTGTCCCCGAGCTCGAATCGAACGACGCTCGTCGTGCATTCTACAAAGAATACGTCCGCGTCCTCGCTGCGCTCCACAGGGTGGACTACGCCGCCGTCGGGCTCGCCGACTACGGCAAGGTCGGCGGCTTCGTCGTGCGCCAGGTGGAGCGCTGGTCGAAGCAGTACCAAGCGTCGCGTACGAGCGAGATCGCGTCGATGGAAGCGCTCATGCGCTGGCTCGGCGAGAACATCCCGGCGAGCGACGAGACCACGCTCGTCCACGGCGACTACCGCATCGACAACCTGCTGTTCAGCCCGGAGAGCACACGCGAGCCGAAGGCGATCGCGGTGCTCGACTGGGAGCTCTCCACCCTCGGCCATCCGCTCAGCGATCTCGCGTACGCGTGCATGGGCTACCACCTGAACCTGCCCGGACGCGGCGGGCTCGCCGGTGTCGACGTGAAGTCGCTCGGCATCCCGACCGAGGACGAGATGGTCGCCGAGTACCGGCGGCTGACCGGCCGCGAGCAGATCGAGGGCTGGCCGTTCTTCATGGCGTTCGGCATCTTCCGGCTCGCCGCGATCGCGCAGGGCGTCTACGCGCGGAGCCTCCAGGGCAACGCGAGCTCCGACGACGCCAGCAGCTACGGCGCCGCGGTCACGATGCTCTCCGAGCTCGCCTGCTCCATCGCGAAGGTGAAGTGGTGAGGCACGCCGCTCGGTGGCGTGTGCACACGGCCCGCACTCGGTGACCGCGGAATGCGACGTCGGCGGCAGAGTCGGGCTGGCGAGCGGCGGCTGCGCGTCACCGCGACCAGCTGTCTCGACGACGCTCCGGCGATGTCGGCGCGTGCTAACGTGACGCTCGATGCAGGAACCAAACGGCGATCCCCACGCGTTTCGTCCGGTGCCGAAGACCGGCGTCATCTACGTCACGACCGAGGCAACGAAGCTCGGCTTCTCGTCGAGCGACCCGGACTGGTGCAACCTCGGACAGGGTCAGCCCGAGACGGGCGAGCTGCCCGGCGCGCCGCAGCGCGTCCACTCGGTCGCGATCTCTCCGGACGACCAGGAGTACGCGCCGGTCGCCGGGCTCTGGGAGCTCCGCGAGGCGGTCGCGAGCCTCTACAACCGGCTCTATCGCAAGGGCCTGCCCTCGCAGTATTCGGCCGAGAACGTCTGCATCTCCGGCGGAGGGCGCACGGCGCTCACGCGCGCGGCCGCGAGCCTGGGCAGCATCAATCTCGGGCACTTCATCCCGGACTACACCGCGTACGAGGAGCTGCTCGACATCTTCAAGGCGTTCACGAGCATCCCGATCCTCCTCGACGGTGACCGCGGATACAGCTTCACCGCCGACGATCTACGACGCGAGGTGCTCGGTCGCGGCCTCTCCGCCGTCCTCCTCTCGAACCCATGCAATCCCACCGGCAAGCTGATCGCGGGCGAGGAGCTCGATCGCTGGGTCGGCGTGGCGCGCGAGCTCGACTGCACGCTTCTGCTCGACGAGTTCTATTCACACTACATCTATCGCGGCCGTCCTGGCTCCCTCCCGGTCGAGAGCGCTGCGCGGTACGTGAAGGACGTCGACAAGGATCCGGTCGTCGTCTTCGACGGCTTCACCAAGAACTGGCGCTACCCCGGCTGGCGCATCACGTGGGCGCTCGCGCCGAAGTCCGTCGTCGAGCGCTTCGCGAGCGCAGGATCGTTCCTCGACGGCGGCGGGTCGAAGCCCCTCCAGCGCGCCGCGATCCCGCTCTTCGACGACGACTACGTCACGAAGGAGACGCTCGCGATCCAGAACGCGTTCCGCGACAAGCGAGACCGGATGCTCTCTCGCCTCGAGCGCATGGGCGTCCGCTTCGACCGTGTGCCGGACGGCACCTTCTACGCGTGGGGCAACGTCGCGAACCTGCCCGAGCCGCTCAACGACGGCATGGGACTCTTCCGCGCCGCGCTCACGAAGAAGGTCATCACCGTGCCGGGCGAGTTCTTCGACGTGAACCCCGGCAAGCGCCGCCACGGCCGCGCCTCCCGCTTCCGCGAGTACGTTCGCTTCTCGTTCGGACCGTCCGCGGAGTCGCTCGAACTCGCGATGACGCGCCTCGAAGAGCTCATCGCCGGTCGCTAGAGCCCTCTCGCCCTCGCTCCGACGCCGATCGCGCGAGGGCGCTGAGCGATCGCACGAGGGCACGGCGGATGCACCTTCACGCGTGGAGGCTCGTCATGCTCCACGCTCGTGTTCCGGCCGCCCTCACGTTTCTCCTCTTCTCCGCGCTTCAGCTCGGCATCAGCGGATGTGGTGACGGTGAACATCCGGCCGTCGCCGAGCCGGGGCACGGCCCCATCACGAACATCTCCATCGGCGAGGACCCCGGCGCGCGCGGAAACCTGTCGAAGGCGTGGAGCTACACATCGACGAGCGAAGAGCCCGGCGCGATCGAAGGAGGCGGTGCACCAGCAGGCGCCGGTGCACCAGCAGGCGCCGGTGCACCGGCAGGCGCGGGCGCTGCAGCAGGTGGCGCGCCGCCGGCGCCGTTGCCATTCGGCGGTGGAGGGATCGGAACCGGCGGCGGCTCCGGCGTCGGGACCGGACGCGACAGCAGCGGCGGGATCCCTGGAGCGGCCGGAGCGGGCGCCGGAGGCCTCGGCGGCGGAACGGGCAACTTGCCCTACGCGCCCGCCGGCGGCCTCTCGGGGGTCGGCGGCAGCACCGTCGGCACCGGTCGCGGTACGAGCGGAACGCCTGGCGGCGCGGGCCTCGGCGCGTCGGGCAACGGCGACCCGACGTTCGGCACCGGCGGTCCTTCCGGCGAGAGCAGCCTCAACCCGACGCCTCCCAGCGGCGGCGCTCCTGCGGGCAGGATCGTGATCGAGGGCTACTGATCGACGCGGCGAGCCGTGGTCTCCCCCGTCAGCGCTCGACGAGCGGGGTCATCCAGGGCACGTCCGCGGGTGTTGCATTGCGGATCTCGGCGGCCCACTCATTGTCGGTCAGGCGCTGGAACTTCTCGGTGACCTTCTCGAAGTAGCTCGAGACGACGCCGACGTACGCTCGCGGGCCCTCGCAGGTCTCGATGGTGACGACCATCGTGCGCGGATGGCCGGTGCCGACGTGGAGCACCTTGCCAACGAGTGTTCCCCCGATCTCGGTCGGCTGCGTGTGAACGTCGGTGATGATCGGGTCCTCCTCCACGGCGTCGCCCTTGTCGAAAAAGAGCTGCGCGTACCAGCCGTCGAAGCTCATGCTGCCACAGCCGTTCATGAACGTGAGCTGGTTGATGAATGCGAGGTCCTCGGCGGAGTGCGGGGCGCCGGATCGCTGAGCCTTCGCCATTCGTTCGAGCCTCGCGAGCACGCCATGGAGCTGGGTGAAATACGCGCCGATCGAGCCCCCGCTCGGGCTCTCGACCTGCAAGCCGCCGAGGAGCTCCGAACCGCGCGTCGCGAACGTGGCAAGACGCGAGAAGAGCTCCGGATATGGCTCGACGTATGCGTCGGGGTATTCGCACAAATCGGCTGCCGTGTACGACTGCTTCGCATACAGGACCGTGTCGTGCCGGAGCTCCGCCCACGAGGCGAGCTGCGTCGAGAGCAGGCGGCGGCTCCACGGCTCGGTCCCCGCGACACGAGGCAGTCCGACCGCGCTCGGATTCGCGACATCCGGTGTCGGCGAGAGCGTCCGTAGCGCGGTGAGCCACTGGTTGTAGAGGTTCGCCTCCCAGAAGGACGTGGGATGCGCGTCCGCGAGGATGCGCATCGACGCAAGGTCCGAGGCGTAGTCGAACGTCGCGAGCTCCGGCCCGAGCAGGAGGCCGGCGTTGTCGCTGCGGAGCGCCGCGAACCCGACATCGAGCGGATTCGGCATCATTCGTGTGACGTTGCCGTGCTTCACGCGGTCGAAGACGACGTTGGAGAACACGTGGCTGTCGAGCACGTAGCGCTTTCCCAGCAGGAGGAAAGTGCTCGAGAGCGGCATCGTCCCCGTGCCGAGCCCGTTGACCATGATGTGGCTCGAGATCCGCTGGGTGCCGTAGCCGCCGGTCACGATCGCCTGGGCGATCTCGGCATCGGTGCGCTGGCCGAGCTCACCCGCGGACGCGCACCCGAGATCGGCGAGCAGGGCGTCGAGCTGCGGCAACGTCATGTTGTCCGGCTCGCCGACGAAGGCGCCGATCGTGCGGTCGATCGTCTTCCAGTCGTCGAGGGCGGCCTGGTTCATGATCGCGCGGATCACGTATGCCCCCTCGAGCTGGCGCCTGTGGAAGAACTGCGAGTGGTCGGGCTGCGTCTCGAGCAGCCGGAGGTCGATCCGGCCGAGCCACGTCGTCGCGCGGAAGTAGCGCTCCAGCTGCTCGCTCCCGGCGTAGTGGCCGCGCGGCTTGAACTGCGAGAAGTCAATGTCGCGCCGCACCCCGAAGAGAGTCACCTCCGACATCCCGGAGCCGGCCTTCGCGCGATCGAATAGCTGCGCGGCGGCGGTCGCGTCGCCGCCCACGACCGGCGCAACGAAGCGGCCGAGGAGAAGGCTCCGTGCGACGGAGATGTAGACGGCGACGTCCTGGCGAGCCGCGGCCGGGAGATCCGATGCTCCGCCTACGTCGAGCGCCGCCTGCATCGCCCCGAGCATCCGGTCGAGGGCTGGAACGAGCGCGCTCTGCTCGACCGTCTTCAGGATGGCTTCGAACGACTCGTGGACCGCGTAGAGGATCGAGTCGGCCGAGACGTAGACCGGCAGGTCTTCGCTATAGATGGATTGGTAGCCGTAGACGAAAGACGGATGGCGCTTCCGATTGGTCGTGACGAAGCCTCGCATCGCGAGCGCGCTCTGCTCGCCTTCCGAGAGGGCGAGCGCGGAGGCCTGGATCCGATCGAGCCCCTTCGCTGCGAGCGGGTCGTAGCCGAGATCCGTCACGAACGGCACGTCGTACTTCGATGCGAACCCGGCGGCGTCGAGGTCCTTGACCGCGTCGAGCTCCGCCTGCAGCGCCGCCAACTCTTGCTGCTGCGCCGCCGAGAGCGTCGTCGTGACCGATGCGCCGGCGGACTCCGTCGGGGCCGGACCACCCTTGGCTCCGGTCCCACAGCTCCATCCGCCCGCCCCGACCGCGAGAAGGACGACCGCGGTGGAGAGCGCGCGCTTCGAGAACGACACCGAGGCCAGTTGCATGCCGCGCCGTACGCAAGAGCTGTGCTTACTCGATTTCCACGCATTTCGCGCCCCTTGCCGCCGGACCGTGCAGAAGGTGACGCCCTTCCGTCAGCAGATCGGGGGTCTACTACGTGTTTACCGAGAGCAAGCTCCGTCGCGGGCAAGGCTCTTCGCCGAACAGGCAGCGGCCCGTCGTCGGAGGCGACGCACCTCGCTGGAAGCGTTCTCCCTCTCGAGCACGTCCGCTGCGCGGCCATATTGGGCGGCGGCAGCGGCGAAGAGCAGCGCCGCTTCATCCTGCTCCGCCGCTTCGATCAGATGAGGAACGGCGCGTTCGCTCTTGCCGGCCTCGAGCCAGTGGTGCGCCAAGGTCCCGGCCGGCACCTGCGCTTGCGAGAGGGCTTCCGCCAGCCGCGCGTGCAGCGTCTGGCGAATCGAGGCAGGAAGCGCCTCGAGCACGGCCTGCTCGATGAGATCGTGCGTGAAGCGAACCCCTCGGAGAATTTGTGCCGCTTCCAGCTCGGCCAGCGCTTCCGCCACCTCCAGCGTGTCCGCTCCGAGCACCGTCGACAACAGGTCGACGGTCGCGTGCGCACTGGCCAGCGCGACTACGCGCGAGGCTCGCAGCGCGATGGCGGACAGCCTTTCGAGCCGGCGCTGAATGAGAGGTCCCACCTGCCCCGGCAGCGGAAACCGTTCAGGCCAACTACCCTCGAAGCCGCCGGTCTCCACCAAGTGCTTCACCGTCTCGACGATGAACAGAGGATTGCCTCCGGTGTAACGCGCCAGCCGATCGGCGTGGGCTTCCATCCCCGGGAGATCGAGTCCCGTGACCAGCGTTCGCACAGCCTCGAAGGAGAGTGGTTCCAGCATGACGTGCCGGGCCATACGAGTCTCCTCCATGTCATGGACGAGCTGCCGTAGGTAGAGCGGCAGCTCGCCCTTGCGATAGCAGTCGATGAACCGCGGAAGCAGGCACGTACGCGGACTACCGGATCGTTCGAACGTTCGGGAGAAGACGTAGAGAAAGACGTCGGCACTCGCCTGATCCCAGTACTGCACGTCGTCGGTGACGACGGCCGCATAGCCTGCGAGCGTCCGTTGCATCGCTTCGACCTGCGACTCGAAGAAGCGCAGCCTGCCGGCCTCGTCGAGCAACGGAGGCGGATGTTCCCCCTCGAGCAGGAGCTCCGGCAACAGGCGCCCGGTCTCGCGCCGCACCCAGTCCGGAAACGTCACGTCCGGTTTCAGGGCCAGTTGGTAGCGCAGGGCACGGGTATGGGACGAATACGGGACTTCTCGATCCCCTGTGCGACCCTCGAGGTAGATCCACGGTCCTTTGGACTCGGCGAAGTCGGTCGCCAACCGGCTTTTTCCCGTCCCCGGATCACCGGCGATGCAGAGGAACTGGCCGGACGCCCATCCTTCCTCCAATTGCCGCCAAACGTCTTCCCTCCCTGCCAGCACCGGAGGGCGCAGGATGCGAGCCGGAAGGACGCCGGGCCGCGCGATGGCTTCCGACGTAGCGGGCACCTGTCTGCCTCGCTCGATGTCCCGCGCCAGTTGCCGCGTCTCGAGCATCGGAGCGACGCCGAATTCTCCCGCCAACCCCGACTTCAGCCGCTCGTAGACCACGAGTGCCGCGCTGCGGTGGCCCAGCAAGAAATGAAGGCGCATGCGAACCCGTGCGGCCTCTTCGTTGATGGAATCTTCCGAGGCCCAGTCCTCCGCCAACATGAGCGCGGCCGTGAGCTCTCCGGCATTCTCCAGTCGAGTGAGCTCGCCTTGCCGGGCCTTGACGCGATCGCCGGCGACGCGCTCCTGGACGTGGCGCAGCCAAACTTCGAATTCGGGGCAATCCGAATAGTCCAGGCCCGCAAGCGGGACACCTTCATGGGACAACACCTCCGCGTGCTGACCGGCTGTGGCGCGCCCCTTCAGGTCCACCAGATCGCAAGCGAGGTGCGGGACCAGCTCGGCGTGGCCGCGACCCAGCACGAGTTCCTCTCCGCTCGCTTGACGGAGACGCCGGAGCATCTGTCTGAAGTTGCTGCTGGCGGTGACGGAGTTGGCCTCCGGCCAGAGGAGCGCCATCAAGACCGGCTTGGGGGTACGGCCTTCCAACGCAAGATAGGACAAGGCGGCCGCGCTCTTTCGTTCGAGGTGAATGCGATGCTCACCCGCGATGAGCCGAGCGCCTCCAAGCACCTCCAACCTAACCAACGCCATGACCCTCGTACTCCAGTGACACCTACCTCACTCCGCGGGCAACGGGCAGGCCATCGAACCGCAGGACCAACGACCCGCCCAGGGGGCATGGTAAGGGGTGACGATGCCGCACTCGGCCTGATTCTGGAGACCCGCATGACGAAATGGATTGGCTTCTTCCCACTGACGGCTTCGCTGATGGCGTGCGGCCCCGAGACATGGTCGGTCGAAGGTTTCAAGGACCCCAGTAGCGGTGGGCTCACGCGCGCCGCGTACGAGCTCGGATGCCCGGAGCCGCAACTGGAAGTGGCAGATCTCGGCGAAGGCACGATCGGCGTCGCAGGGTGCGGGAAGAAGGCCGTGTACAAATGGGCCTACAGTGCAGGCTGGGTGAACAACACCGGCGTCGCCGAATCGCCGATGGCCGCTCCTGCCGCTGCCAAGAAGTAGAGGCTGGTCACGCGGGCCTCCGCGGGCGGGCGCGGAGGCCCGCGGAGGCCCGCCCGAGAGGTTCCCGCGCCTCCAGTCACGCTTCAGTCACGCTCGTTCGGCTACCCCTGCTGGACGGGCGCTCTGCCCGAGACGCGAGACCTTGGGCGGGCGTCGGCCATGCCCAGCACAGCGGAGGAAGGCCATGGCACGGAACGAAGGGGTGTTGGATCGGGTGCGGGAACTGGCGCCGCAAGTCGCCGAGCGCCGTCGCGAGATCGAAGACGAGAGACGAATCCCCGCCGACCTGCTCCAGAAGCTCAAGGAAGCGGGCTGCGTTCGCATGTTCGTACCGGAGAGCCACGGCGGCCTGCATCTGCCCCTCCGCACGGGGTTGCAGGTGATGGAGGCCTTGGCGCGAGCCGATGGCGCGGTGGGTTGGACGATGATGCTCGCGTCCGAGAGTCCGCACTTGTTCGCCCTGATGTCGCGCGAGACGTTCGACGCGATCTACGCGAACGGACCGGACGTCATCCTGGCAGGAGGATTCTCCGCTCAAGGTCAGGCGCATCGGCAGGCTGACGGCTACGAGGTGACCGGGAAGTGGGCCTTCGCGACGGGCTGCGGGCATGCCGACTGGCTCTTCGGCAACTGCGTGGTGATGGAAGACGGCAAGCCCCGCCCGGGACCCGCGGAAGGGGTTCCGGAGACCCGCGGCATGATGTTCCCGGCCGCGGATGCCCGCGTGCTCGACACCTGGCGCGTCCTCGGTCTTCGAGGAACGGGCAGCCATGACATCGCGGTCGAGGGCATGAGCGTTCCGTCCGCGCACAGCTTCGACATCTTCACGGGGGTGCCATCGATCCCGAGTCCGCACTACGTGATGCCCTCTCTGCAGTGTGGGCTGCATATGGGAGCAGTGGCAGTGGGGATTGGGCAGGGCGCCTTGGACGAGCTGATTGCCCTCATGCAACAGGGCACCAAGCGGCTCTACGCGCGAAGCTCGACGGCGGACAGTCCGGTCTTCCAGCACCGATTGGGCCGCGCGGACGCAGCGCTGCGCGCGGCACGCTCGGCGCTGCACGAGGAGGCGGAGTCGTTGTGGCAAACGGCGCAGAAGGACCCGCCCGCAGTCCTCGGTCTCATGCCCCGCATCATGTCGTCGCTGGCCTGGATTGCGGAGACGACCGCGGGCGTGGTGGACGCCTGCTACTCGACGGCGGGAGGCAACGCCGCCCGGGACAGCTCTGCCTTGCAGCAGCGCTTCCGTGACATCCACACGCTCGCTCAGCACGCAGGCGTGGCGGATGGGTGGCATTTGCAGTCGGGACTGGCTCTCTTGGGACGACCGGTCTCGTTCGGATTCTAGAACGCGGGGACACGACGATCTCCTCTTGGCTCGTTGGATCGACACTCCCCGACAACGAGCCTCGAGGCCCGTCGCGTACGTCCGTCCCCCGCATCGATCCGTCGTCGTTCGCCAGCTCGCGAGCGCTGCCGCCTGAGCCGAACGCGTCGCGTCAGACGGCTGGAAGCTCGCTCGCCTCGAGAGATTCGGCCTCCGCGGCCGACAGGGCCCCTGTGGTACCGTGCGTCGAGAGATGCAGAAGCGACGATCGGGCTCCGTCCTTGCAGCCACGCTCGGCGCACTGATGGTCGTCGCCGCCGTGGCATGCGGACGGCAATCGCTCGATCCCAACTCGTTCGATCGATCCTGCTCGGTCGACACGGACTGCGTGTTGGTGCCCGTCGTGAGCGATTGCGACAGCTGCTGCAGCGGCTCCGTGCCGGTGCGCAACAGCGCTGAGCTGCGCCGCGCCCTCGCGGAGGTCGAGGAAGGATGCAGCGAGCGGACGATCTGCGCGATGGAATGCACGGACGAGGCCGTCTGCACGAACGGGATGTGTACCAAGTCGAGCGCCGCGAGCGACGGCGGCTAGTCTCGCGAGACGCGAAAGCCGAGCCTCACGAGACGCGAGCGTGCATCACGTCACGTGGCAATCGAGGCCGACGGCGAAGCCCATCGAATAGCGCGCGTTGATCTCGCTTCGCGGCTGGAGACGCAGCACGCCGTCGGATGCGTCTCGATAAAGGAACGCGTCGATGCCGAAGGGGCCCCAGTAGCCCGCAGCATGAAGAGCGACGGCGCCCCGCCTCGCCTCGCTCGTGATCGCCTCACGCGTCACGACGTCCACGTCTTCGGCGAGCGTCGTCGCGAGCCATTGACCGTGCGCATCGCATTCCTGCGTGACGAGCCGGCCGAGGCGAAGCGCTCCTTCTTCGGACAGGAGCCCGTGGAGCCCGAGCTCGCGAACGATCGCCACCTCGGGCTCGATCATCACACCGCCTTCGGAGGCGATCGCGGACCGAAGGAAGGCGCGGTCGGCTTCGCTCACGAGGCCAGGCGCGATCGGACGCTGGCCTCGCCCCGCCATCCCGAACGCGCGCTTCACGCGCCATTGAGGCGCGACCGCAGGTCGAGCGGCGAGCATCGCGACGGCGGCCTCGAGGTCGTGCACGAAGGCAGCCTCCGGCAGCGTCGGACCGAGCGCTGCACAGAAGGCACGGCCGTTCACCGTTCGAAGCACCGTCGCGGGAGGATGGGGCACCGGAAGAGCGCCCGCTCGCACGAGCGTCGCGATCGCGCGCGGGGTCGGACAGAACGCGCGACCCGGGAGCCCTGCCGCGATCCCCGGCGCGGAGGCCTCGTCGACGAGCACGTCGTCGGGGCCGAGGAGCGACGCTGCAAGCCGCTCGACATGGGGAGCCATCGCGATGCGCACGGCTCGTGGCGGCGTATAGCGTGGCCCCGCCGCGAGCTCGACATCCGCGTCGAGGTTCAGGACCCAGGCTGAGCGTCGTCGGTCGGTTCCGGCTGCCATGCTTCGAGCTCGTCGAGGAAGCGCTCGGGTTGCCCGGCACGGCGCCGCGCGTCGCGCCGGAGCGGACGCCCGCGCATGAGCAGCGGGGTGAGCGGAGCGGGGAGCGCACGCGTCCATGCGGCGAAGTCGAGCGCACCGGTGAAGTGCTCGAACCAGCGCACGCCGAAACGCACGTGAGCGATCTCCTCGAGGCCCACGATCTCTTGCACGCGCGCGCCCTCCTCGTCGCCCGCCTCGCGGAAGCGCGCGGCGAACGTCGCCGTATGCTCGAGGTTCGCGCTCTCGAGCCCGAGCCCCATCACCGCGACGAACGATGCCGGATCGCGGCACGTCGGGATCCGCGTCCAGAACCAGTCGCGCACCGGGAACTCGCCGACGCGATGCCCGAGCCGTCGGATCTGCTCCGCGTACAGCCGCATGTGACGGACCTCGTCGAGCGCGATCCGGAGGAGACCTTCGCGGAAGTCGACCGGCGTGTCGGGGAACGCGAGGATCGCCCACGCCATCAGCTCCGCCGCCTGGAGCTCGTGATGCAGGAACGTGTGGAGCGCGCGCGCGCGCCCCGACGGAGCGCGGAGCCCGCGCGTCTTGTCCGCGCGTTCGGTGACGACGAGCTCCGGCGGGCGCCCCGGCGCCTCGAGCCGCCTCACCGGCGCGCCCTCTTCCCAGCGGCGCGGAGAGGACGGCGGCTCCGGCGCGAGCTTCACGTCGAGGCTCGTCGTCGAGACGTAGTCCCACGCCCAGCGCTCGACCGTTCCAGCCTCCGGTACCTTCATCGTCCGTCTCGCCTGCCGAAATGGGCAGATACGTCGACGGGCGCATCGCCGCAAGCCGCGCGGGCGCCTCTACTTCAGCTTCGCGTCGCAGAGCGCGACGCACATCCGATCGCCCTGCTCCTTGCAGATGCTCTTGAGCAGACGGATCTCCTCCTTCGACGCCTTGCCGTCGATGATCTTCGGCTCGAGGATCTCGCGCGCCTCCTTCAGACGGTGACCGAGGAGATGAGCGCGAGCGCGTACGAAGTCCGTGTCGGGCTCCTTGTGCTCGGTCGCATCGAGGGGCAGCCGCGGGGAGCCGGCGTCGAACTTGAGCTTCTTGCCGAGACGCTCGCTGCATTCGTCGACGCAGCTCTGATCGGCCTGGTGGTGGCAGATCAGAGCCAGGAGCTCGACCTCCTCCTTCGTTCCCTCGGATCCGAGCGCCTTCTTCTCGAGCACGAGCCGGGCAAGCCAGTATTGTCCGCTCGCCTCGTAGGCGCGCGCCTGCGCGTACGGCGTCTGCCCTTCCATCGGGCCCGCGTCCGCGAACTCGGCGACCGGCGTACCGCTAAACGCGACCGGTGGCACGGTGGTGGTAGCAGTGGCGATCGCCGACGGCGGCGGCTCGTCCGGCGGCGACGGCGACTTCTTCGAGGAGGCCGCCGACATCGACGCGAGGACGAGGAGCAGCGGGGATGCAAGGGCGAGCTTTCTGCCCGTACTAATCACGGCTTCTTGATCCAGATCTCGACGTTCTTGTCGGCCGCGCCGACATCGTCCGTCGGCAGCCACCCCGCGGTGAAATCGACCACGCCGCGCCTCTTTCCTTCGGCCGCGATCGGATCGCCCTCCACCGAGAAGTCGACCGCGGTGGCGCGGAGCATGATCCAGCCGTTGTCCTGGTCGAAGATCTCGACGACGCGGAACTGGTGCGGGTAGTCCGCGATCGCGCTCGTCATCACCTCCCAATGCGGATGGCCGCTCGCCGGCTTGATCGGGGTGACGCGGTGGCGATGCGAGTGCCCGACCATGCTGAAGAGGACGTTGTCGTAGCTGCCGATGAACGACGTCCACTGCTCGGTCGTCAGCGCGCCCGGAGCGATCTCGCCGCCGAGCCCGGTGCCGTCCCCGAGGCTGGACGCGGCGTGGTGGGACGAGAGGATCACCCACTTCCCCTCTGCCTTCGCCTTGTCGAGCAGCGGCTTGATGACCGCATCGACCTCGCTCTGCTTGATCACGCCCTCCGAGCCGCCGTTCTCGTGAGCGGTGTCGAGGACGAGGACGCGCAGCGGCGTGCCTTCGACGTCGAACGCATACGTGGCATGGCCACTCGCCTTCTCCGCCGCGCCGAGCCCGTGGCCGTCGGCGTGGCTGCCGACCTTGTTCATGACCTCGGTGCGCGAGAGGAGCGCCCGCCTCGGATCCGGAACGACGAAGTCGCCGCGCTCGACGAAGCCCGCGAGGCCGTTGTCGTACCGCCGCGTGCCGCCGTTGGCCTCGATGCCGAGCGCCCTCTCGCGGTTGCCCGAGTCCGTCTTGAGGTTGCCCTGGACGAGGATGTCGTGGTTCCCGGTGACCCACTTCCACGGCATCTTCAGCCCCTCCGCCTTGAAGGGGTCCTTGCCGTCGTTGTCGGGCCCCGGAACGAGATCGTCGTCGTCGCCCGAGTCACACTCCACGTCGTCTGCGCCCGAGAGGATGCCGAGCACCCAGTCGACCTCGTTCGTCTGGGCGCTGTCGGCGTTGTCGCCGCCCATCAGCGTGAACGCGATCGGGTCCTTCCCATGGATCGCGTTGATCGTGCGCACCGCGGCGTTCGCCATGTGACAGAGGTAGGCGTCCTGCGGACGAAGAGCCGAGGACGTCGCTCCCGATCCGTCGAACTGACCGAGCCGCGTCGGCGACTCGTCGTCGGCGAGCTGCAGATCGGCGAGGTGCACGAACCGGACGAGACGCTTCGCGTTCGGGCCGGGAGCCGGTGCCGTGGAGTCGTCGATGACGCGCGTCACATAGGCGTCGCCAGGCCCCGGATCGATCTCGCCGAAGCCACGTCCGAGGTAGTCCGCGAGCGGCTCGACGAGCGAGGGGTTCGGCCCGCTCTCCGCGCTCTGGCGCGGCGTTCGGGGAATGAATGTCCGGTCCACCGTCGTGAGCGCCTCGGCGAGCGACGGATAGACCGTCGGCTGGTGGCGAGCCCGTACGACGCTCGAAGAGTTGGTCGACTCCGCTCCGTCGGAGCAGGCGAGAACCGTGAGAACGAGGCACGCCCCGAAAGCAGCAGTGCGAAGCATCGGGCGCATTGTACCATCCGCGCATGCTCACGCGTCGTCGCATGCTCCTCGGGCTCGGCGCAGCGGCGATCGCGCCGCATGCTGCCGGCTGTTCACGCGCTCGCCCGTCGCCCCCGCCGTGGCCCCGCACGAGCACCCACGAGGGCGTCGAGATGATCGAGCTCTTTCCGCAGGACGCCGACGAGAGCTCGCCGCTCGTCGTCGCGATCCACGGAATGGGCGATCGGCCCGATCGCTGGGTCGACGACTGGCGAAGGTTCCCCGCCCGCGTCCAGATCGCGCTCCCGCGCGCCTTCGATCCCCACGGCACCGGCTTCTCCTGGTTCCGGTTCGAGGACGGGATGACCGACGAACAGTTCGGCAGCGCGGTCGGTGATGCAGAGGCACGCCTGTGGAAGGGGATCGCGAAGCTCGCCGGCAAGCGCCGCGCGATCGTCACCGGCTTCTCGCAGGGCGGCATCCTCTCGTTCGCGATCGCCTCCCGGCATCCCGACCAGATCGTGCGTGCATTCCCGGTCGCCGGCTCCTGCCCCGGGCCGCTCCTCCCGCAGAACAAGGCGCGAACGGCGCCGATCCGCGCCTTCCACGGCACCGCCGACCGCGTCCTCGACGTGAAGTGGGGTCGCGAGGCGGTCCATGCGTTCAAGGAACAAGGCAACGACGCCGAGATGCGCGAATACGAAGGCGTCGGCCACACGATCACCTCACGGATCCACGACGACCTCTGGAGCGCGATCCAGGAGGCGCTGCCGCCGAGCACCTGATCGACCTTCTCCCTCGAGACCTCGAGCGCGGATCAGCGCACCGGCTTCGCGTAGCCCTGCAGGCGATAGATGTAGAGTCCCGCCATCTCGCGAAGCGTCCGAGTCGAGTCGCCGAGGTAGCCCGCGCGCGGCAGCCAGGAGCGCGCTCCGGGCGCCTTGTCCCCGTGGGCGCGGAAGTCGACCGCGAGCGTGTCGACCTTCATCCCGACCGCTTCGAAGCACTCGATCGAGCGACGCATGTGGAACGCGCTCGTCACGACGAGCACCTTCTCGAAGCCGCGCTCCTCGGCGATGCGCTGCGAGTACACGGCGTTCTCGCGCGTGTTCCGCGCCTTCTCCTCGAGGATGACGCGCGCCGGCTCCACTCCCCAGTCGACGATCTGGCGACCGAGCACGCGCGCCTCGCTGTACTCCGCGAGCTCGGCGGCCTCGGGCCCGCCGGACACGATCGCGAAACGCGCGTGGCCGTCCGCGAGGAGCCGATGCGTGGCGACGAGTCGCTCCACGTTGTCGTTGTAGCTCGGCTGTCCCGTCTCCGCGGTGACGCGCTCGTCACCAACGCCGCCGAGGAGGATCACGACGTCGTAGGTCACGTCCGGGCGATACGTCGAGGTGGTCGCATGCTCGAGCCGGTAGAGCAGCCCGTTCGAAACGGGCTCGAACGCGAAGACGACGAGCAGCGAGAACCCGAGGAGCCCGGCAAGCCGCTTCCGCCTCCACGCCGACCTGCGCCGCGGCCTCCTCCACGGAACGGCGAGCACGAGGAGCGCGAGGCCCCACGTGTACGGGCTCAGGAGGACATCGAGGAGCTTCGAGAGGAGGAAGAACACGTGGCTTTCATGCACGACGCCGAGCGCTGCGCGCCCTGCGCTGCCCGGGACCTCGAGCTCAGAGCGAGATCCCGCGGAAGAAGAAGAGGAAGCCGAGGAAGACCAACGTGAGGAACGCCATGATGGCGACGGCGGCGCCCCACTCGTGGAGCTTGTTGACCTCCGGGCGCACTTCGTTGGCGGCCGCGCCGCCGGCGGGCCTCACCGATGCCGGGTTCGCCTGATCGGCAAGCACGGCGCTGCTCGCCATCGGCGACGCCGAGCCCACACCGGCGGCCAGCCCTCCGGTCCCCGCCTCGATCGCAGTCGCAGGCTCGGCGGCCTCGGGGCGTGCGACGTTCGGGGTGTCCTCGGACATGCCGGCAGCGTCGCGATGATCCGCGCGCGTGTCCAGCACCAGCTCGAAACGCGGCCGAAATTTGGGGCCCGCGCCCCAACCCCCGCAGGGGTGGGCCTTCGAGATGCCTTGAAATTGCGCCAATTCTCGCGCACTTGAGCTTCATTCCCACGCCTCTCGAGGCTTGGGCTCGCGGCCCAACGATCCGCGGCGGTCGGCCTTCGGCCCGCGTTTGAAATTTTTCTTCCTCCTCCGTCGACAAGCCCCTGACGATGCTCTCCGCGCTCATGAACACGGCGCAGCTTGCGACCCCGGAGACTCGCAGGTTCATGACCGAAAGCTCCCTCCACGAACAGGCGGGCGATCTCCGCCCTCTCGTCAGAGCCGTGGTCGCGTGCGTCCTCCGCGAGCGCCCCGATCACGCCGATGTCGAGGACTGCACGAACGAGGCGCTTCGTCGTGCGTTCGAGTCTCAGTCGCAGGCTCGTGGCCCGATGCGCCCGTGGGTGCTCGGCATCGCGCGCCACGTCGCGCTCGATACCCTCCGTGCGCGCCAGCGGCAACGCGCGCGGATGAGCCCTGACATGCCGGACGACCCGCCGAGCTCGACAGCGGCGGTGGTCGATCGCCTTGCCGATCCGAGCGTGGGCGCCGACGAGCAGCTCGAGCTCGCCGAGCGCGCCGCCCGCGTACGTCGCGTGCTGCAGAAGCTCCCGGAGGGTCCACGCAAGGCGCTCGAGCTCTTCCATCTCGAAGGGCTTCCCTATCAAGAAGTGGGACGGCGGCTCGGGGTACCGCTCGGAACGGTGGCCACGTGGGTGACACGCGGTCGCAAGGCGATGGCCGAAGCGCTCGAAGACGAGATCGTGAGCGCGAAGCCGAAGAGGCTGACCGGCACTGGAGAGAAAGCATGAGCGACACGAACCAACGCCCCCCGGCACACCGCGGGTCCCTCACCCCCTCGGCAGCAGCGAGCTCTCCCGAGCTGCTCCCCGACGATCTCGTGTGGGCCGACGGCGGACACGCAAGCGATGTCGTGTTCACCGCGCTCGCGGACGGGCAGCACGCGATCGTCCCTTCCGCCGTCCTCGCGCATGTCGAGCGCTGCACGACATGCACGACCCATCTCGGCCACGCCGCGCTCCTCTCGCTCCACGCCGGCACCGAGCTCGATGCGCGCGCCGAGCACGAACGCGTCTCTGCCCGCCGTCCCCTTCCCCGCCTCGCGATCGCCCTCGGTCTCGTCGTCGCCGCGCTCGGCCTCTTGCCGAGCATCGTCGATGCCGAAGGCGGAGTGTCCGCCGCCCGGAGCTTCGTCACGCGCGACGTTCCGCTCTACCTCAAGGGCATCGCCACCCTCGTCCATCGCCTCGGCGAGCCCGGGAGCGCGGCAGGCCTCGTCGTCACCTACGTCACTGCCGCGATGCTCGTCGTGATGGGCATCGCCGTCGTCCGCATCCTTCCCAAGGCTCAGAAAGAGAACTCCCGATGAAGCCCGTTCGACTCCTCTCCATGCTCGGCGTCGCAGCACTCGCGTTCGCGGTCCCCTTCAGCGCCGGTGCGACGGTGAAGAAGGAAGGCTCGTGGCCCGGCGTCGAGAAGAAGGTCGACCTCGAGTTCGAGGGCAAGCCGAGCGACGGCCTCAAGCGGCTCGCGAAGGAAGCCGGCTGGAGCCTCGTCGTCGCCAAGGGCGTCGCTGTGGACGGCGACGGCGCCGAGGTCCACGTCGCGGTCGACGAACAGCCCGCCGACGCCGTGCTCGAGGCACTGTTCGTCGGTCATGACGTCGTCGCCCACCGGAACGGCACGCTCATCACGGTGACGCCTGCGTCCTCCGCGGGGACGAACGCTCCGAACGTCGCGGCGGTGCCGGCAGCACCCGCACTGCGAGACCTGCCCTCGTTGCCCGCGCCCCCGGCGACACCGATGGCACCCGTACTGCCCGCACCCGCGGCGACGCCGATGGCGCCCGTGCTGCCCGCAGTGCGCGGCGAGGACCGCAACATCTTCGGTGGGAGCCTCGTCATCCACAAGGACGAGGTCGTCCACACCGTGACGGTCGCAGGCGGATCCCTCAAGGTCGAGGGGACGATCACGGGCGATCTCGTCATCGCCGGCGGGTCCGCGAAGATCCTGAGCGGCGGCCGCGTCGTCGGCAATGCGACCGTGTTCGGTGGATCGCTCAAGGTCGAGAAGGACGGGCGCATCGACGGTGACGTCGGGATCGCCGGGGGCTCTCTCAGGCGAGCAGAGGGCGCGATCATCGGCGGGCGCATCGTCGATCAGGACCACGGCGGGCAGGTCGAGCTCACCGCCGGCGACGACGGGACGACGACCGAGCAGATCCCGAGCGAGAGCCCCAGGCGCTCGCGCCTCGCAGAGGCTGCGCAAGCGTTCGGTCAGTCGGTCACTCGCATGGCCCTCCTGTTCGTCCTCGGCTCCGTGCTCTTGGCCCTTCTTGCGCCGCGAATGGAGACGCTGCGCGTCGAGATCGCGTCGCGACCGATGCGCTCATTCGCGGTCGGTCTCGTCGGCACGGTGCTCGGCACCATCGGCGCGGTGATCGCGCTCACAATCCTCTGCGTCACCATCATCGGGATCCCGCTGGCCCTCGTCGGCGTCCTCCTCGGGGTGATCGCCGTCTACGGCGCCGTGGCAGCGGCCCTCACGACGTTCGGCGCTGCCGTCATCGGCCATCGCACGCAGAACCCGTACCTCCACCTCCTCCTCGGCTGCGCCGCGTTCCTCGTCCTCTCTTCGATCCCGTGGATCGGCGGCGCGGTCTCGTTCGCCGTGGTGATGATCGCGGTCGGCGCCTTGGTCACGACGCGCGTGGGCGGACTGGTCGAGCGCCGTCGCAGGGCGATGTAGCGACGAGGCGTCCTCCGCTACGGCGGAGCTCGAAGCAGTAGAGATGAGCCTCGATCACGCCGCACATGCCCTCGGTCTCGTTCGTCCAGCGTCCTCCATCGAGCATGTCGGCTCTCCCCGATAGGATCGAACTCCCGCCCCTTCGCCATCGACGATCGTAGGCGCGACGCGCTCGTCAGGGGGAGACGGTCGCGCAGCAGCGGAAGCCCCCCTGCGGGAGGGAGGAGATGCGCTGCTGACGGTCGGTCGCCCCACACCGCAGGCTTCCTTCGGGAAAGCTGAACGAACCGCCGGGCATCGGGCACGCGCCCGAGTCCTGATCGCAGTCGTCGATCCACTCCTGGACGTTGCCGACCATGTCGAAGACGCCGTCGTAGCCACCGACACACTTCGGGTAGCTGCCCACCGGCTGCCGCCCGCGGGATCCTACGCCGTTGCAGGCGTCGGCCTCGAAGCGGTCACCGTACGGGAAGGCGCGTGCATCGTTGTGGGAGCAGGCCACGAACCATTCGCTCGCCGTCGTCGTCGCCTCGGCGGGTGTGAGCGATCCGCCTCCGATGCGGCCGCAGAGGCGCTTGCCGGACCAGGCGCAGAATGCGCGGGCATCGCACCAGTCGACGACGGACACCGGCATGTCGTCCACGTCGGCCTCGCTGAGACCGGCGTCACTCTCTGCCGGTGTCGCTCGCCACCAGTAGGGCGGCTTGAACGTCGTGTTCGATGCACATGCGGCAGGCTGATCGCCGAGTCCGCCACCGGGCAGATCGGACATGGCATCGAGGAACGCCGCATACTGACCGACCGTGACCTCGGTGCTGTCGATGCAGAACCCGGCGAGCTTCACCATCGAGGGGCCACGGAGCGAGGGGCACTCCGCCTTCGGAGCACCATCGCTCGAGGGGGCCGTGGCGTCACCGAGGAGTCCTCCTTCGTCGACGTCGGCCTGGTTCGGTGCCACCTCGGCAGCAGGCGCGAAGCTCGAACAAGCGCCGAACAGGCCGAGCGCCGCGAGAGCGGCAAGAGCGGCGAGATCGTCAACATCGCGTCCGTGGCCGGCATCGCCGGCGCCGTAGTGATCGCTGCCGGCGAAGGCGCTGCCCATGGCAGCGACCATGATACCCACCGCGACGAATGCAATCCTGGTCATTTCCCTGGTTCCTTGTGTTGTCGTTTCCGTTCGCGTCGCCTTGGGAGGATGGCCCGCTGATGACAAGACCTGGAACCGTGCGGATTTATTCCCCGCAGCGAGCGTATTTTCGTCAACAGGAGAGTGCTTTCGCGAGAAGGCGATCTAAATAATAAAATGAAAACAGATAGATATCATCTAGCGTCGTCAAATTGATTCAAGTTGGCCGGCGCAACAGGTTCATAAGCA
>Ga0066255_1000075_pt1 | contig 164550 bp, 121 predicted proteins | sample ThiBiot_750_biof_FD_71148 | JGI IMG/M metagenome (GOLD analysis project Ga0066255, IMG submission 71148) | Wastewater bioreactor microbial communities from Cape Town, South Africa - Thiocy_expt_750_biof (version 2) | ecosystem: Engineered > Bioreactor > Thiocyanate-remediating >...
CCCAACATCTCACGACACGAGCTGACGACAGCCATGCAGCACCTGTGTTCCGGCCCATTGCTGGGAAGACCCTCTTTCAAAGGCCGATCCGGACATGTCAAGGCTTGGTAAGGTTCTTCGCGTTGCGTCGAATTAAACCACATGCTCCACCGCTTGTGCGGGCCCCCGTCAATTCCTTTGAGTTTTAGCCTTGCGGCCGTACTTCCCAGGCGGGGTGCTTAACGCGTTAGCTACGGCACAGCGGGAGTCAAAGCCCGCAGCACCTAGCACCCATCGTTTACGGCGTGGACTACCAGGGTATCTAATCCTGTTTGCTCCCCACGCTTTCGAGTCTCAGCGTCAGTATTCGTCCAGTTGGCCGCCTTCGCCACCGGTGTTCCTCTCGATATCTACGAATTTCACCTCTACACCGAGAATTCCACCAACCTCTCCGATACTCTAGCCTGGCAGTTTCGAGTGCACTTCCCGGGTTGAGCCCGGGGCTTTCACACCCGACTTTTCAGACCGCCTACACTCGCTTTACGCCCAGTAATTCCGAACAACGTTTGCACCCTCTGTCTTACCGCGGCTGCTGGCACAGAGTTAGCCGGTGCTTGCTAAGGCGATACCGTCATCATGCAGCGTATTAGGCTGCACTTATTCGTCTCGCCCCACAGAGCTTTACAACCCGAAGGCCTTCATCACTCACGCGGCGTCGCTGCGTCAGGCTTTCGCCCATTGCGCAAGATTCCCCACTGCTGCCTCCCGTAGGAGTCTGGACCGTGTCTCAGTTCCAGTGTGGCTGATCATCCTCTCAGACCAGCTACGCGTCTTCGGCTTGGTGAGCCATTACCCCACCAACTACCTGATGCGCCGCGGGCCCATCCTCAAGTGCTAGCTTATGTATAGAGGCCAGCTTTGACCGCGTTCTCTTTCGAGATCGTGGTCTTATGCGGTATTAGCATCCCTTTCGGAATGTTATCCCCCGCTCGAGGGCAGGTTACCCACGTGTTACTCACCCGTGCGCCACTGTACCGGGGCCGAAGCCCTTTCTCGTGCGACTTGCATGTGTTAGGCGCGCCGCTAACGTTCGTTCTGAGCCAGGATCAAACTCTCCAGTTGAATTTTGCCCTCGTGCTCCGTGAGGAGACGCGAAGGACTTAATTCTGGAGATCCAGTCTCTGCCTTGCGGCATCCACTGGTGATCTGACTTTCTCGTCAGAATTTGGAAGGTCACTTCTGCTCGAGCCACCGAAGTGGTGGTCTGCGGCATCGTGCCTTCCGAGAGCCCACTCTAGAGTCATCTAGAGTTTGCTATACGGTTCAGTTTTCAAGGACCGAGGCATCCGGAGGTTCCGGACTGCGTTGGGGTCGCGAATCTTACTCGCGACGCCCGCTTCGTCAACCTCTTTTTTTCATCCGGCTTTCTTTTTTCCGTCCGACCGTTGCTGCTGGTCGTGCCGATAGTCAGAAAGCTGCAGCCACTCCGCAGAGCGGAGAAGGACCGAAGCGCCGGATGTAAAAGATCTAGGTGGCTTCCAACAACCAAAGCTGAGGCTTCGGTGGGCGACCCTGGATAGGGTCTTTTACGCCGTCGTACCCGTCTCGCGGATGGCGCCAGATATCGCTTTCGCGACACCGTGCGCGGCCCCTTGCGAGCGGGACACGTTCCCTGCGCCCGAGAGCCGCCGTTGCTGGCGTTTCCCGTCGCGTTGGGAGGGCGGAAGATACTCTCGCGGCCGGATTCGACAAGAGGTTTTTTCCCGGGGTGCGACTTTTTTTCGGCATGCCTCGGAGTAGCCCGCTTTTCCGAGGGTTTCGGTCCGGGCGCCGACGGCGACGCGTGATCTCGAGCCGCACGGGCTCGCTCGGGCCGCCCCGCCGCCCCCGCGGGCCGACCATGGGGCCCCTCGAGCCGGCAGGGACGTGGCCTTCAGCCCCGAAGAGTCCGCCGGACGGCTGCGAGACGAAACTCCGCTACGACGGGGCGAGCTGCGGGAAGACCGATGCGCCCCCGTCGCGCCTATTCGATCTACGCCTATTGCGGCGCGCGCTCGTGGATGCCGTCCGCGACGCCCTACTCCCGGTCCTTCCTTCGGGAACGAACCACTTCGCCGTTGGCGACGAGACGCCGACGTCGAACAGCGCGTGCGACCTCCACGAGCAGCAGATCTCCGCGCCTGCGCAATGGGGAAGCGAATGCGCGCGCGCCCCAACCCGACGCGCATCCCGTCCTCCGCGGGCGTCGAGATCCCCAAGCGCATCCCGCGGCGCCTCGTCGGTACGCGGCTCACGCACGATCCCCAGCGCCGGGCGCTACCGCATCGCTGCGGAGTTGTCCCGAGCTAGAGCGCCTGGCCGAGCGCTCGATCGACGGCGCGCTCGTCGAAGCCGACGAGCACCTTGCCGCGGACGTCGAGGACGGGGATGGATCCGCCGCGCATCCCCGCGGTCGCGAGCTTCGCCTGCATCTCGCGCGCGGCGCCGCCGTCCTGCTCGATGTCCTTCTCGATGAAGGGGACGCCGCGCTGCTTGAGGTACGCAGCGGCCTGGTGGCAGGGCCCGCACCACGAGGCGCCGTAGATGATCACCGCCGGACGCGCGGCCCCCGGCGGCGCGCTCTCGGCTGCCTTCGCAGCGAGGACGCTGCCGCCCTTCTGGCGACGCTCGACGGCGATCTTCTCGAACTCGGTGCGGCTCATCGTTCGCACCGGATACGCGCCCTCCGCGCCCGCGTTGCGGAGGTCGGCGACGAAGACGTCATCGAGCTTCGGCGGGTCCTTCACCGGGTCGGCGACGCGAACGACGTCACGCGCGCCCACCGGCACGTCGGCGACCTTCTGCTCGACGTGGAACTCGCCCTTGTCGTCGATCCAGGTCAGGAGCAGATCGGTGCTGGCGTCGGTGACGACCGGCAAGATGACCGCATCGGTCGTCGGCGCGGGACGCTTGCATGATGCAACGACCGCGAGGAGGAGCGTCAGGAGGACGAGCCGGATGTACGTCACGGCTCCGGAGAATGCTCCGGCCGCCGCTCGGAGACAAGCTCAGCCACGTGTTAGAGGACGTGAGGCCGCGCGACGGACGCACGGCCTCTGCGACCGGCGGAGGCACGACCACGCGACGCGCGCTCGATGGGTTCGGGCGGGCTCACCCAGAGGCGGAGAGCTTCTCCCACTCGGCCATCATCACGTCGACCTTCCGCGCGACGGCCTGCTCCTCGGACGCGAGCTGCGCGAGCTTCGCCCAGTCACCGCCGGGATCTTCCTTCAGCTTCGCGCGCATCTCGGCAAGCTGCTTCTCGCCCGCCGCGATGAGGTCCTCGAGCTCCTTGACCCGACGCTGCTGCTTCTCGCGCTCTCGGGCCTTCAGCTTCTGCGCCTCGTGTTGCTTCTTGCGTGCGGCCTCGTCGAGCGCCGCAGGCGGAGCGTTCGACGTCGACTTCGGCTGATTTCCTCGCGCGGAAGACGCCTCCGGCTTCCGCTCCTTCTTCTCTTCGCGCGGCTTCGTCGAGCTCGCGAAATCCGAGAAGCCGCCGGGGAAGATTTCGACCTTCGCGTCACGCACGCTGATGACACGCGTGGTGACCGTGTCGAGGAAGCGGCGGTCGTGCGAGACGAGAACGACCGTCCCCTCGAAGCCGACGAGCGCCTCTTCGAGGATCTCGGCGGCGGGGATGTCGAGGTGGTTCGTCGGCTCGTCGAGAAAGATGAGGTTTCGCGGCTCGAGCAAGAGCTTCGCGAGCGCGAGACGCGAACGCTCACCGCCCGAGAAGCCGGCGACGACGCGAAGCGGATCGTCGCCCCAGAAGCGGAAGCGCGCGAGGTACTGGCGCGCGGCCTCGACGGTGAAATCACCGCGCACGCGCCTGACCTCCTCGACCGCGGTACGCTTCGGATCGACCTCGCCGAGGTGCTGATCGAAGTACCCCTCCTGGAGGTTGGTCCCGCGGCGGACGCTGCCGCCGTCGAGCTGGGGATCTCCGCGGCCCGCGAGCAGCTTGAGGAATGTCGACTTCCCTGCCCCGTTCGGGCCGACGATGCCGATCCGCTCGCCGCGACGGACGAGGAGGTCGACCCCCTCGAAGAGCTTGCGCCCACCACGCGACGCTTCGAGCCCCTTCGCGTCGAGCACGATGTCGCCCGAGCGCGCCGCGGGCGCGAAGCGGAAGCTCACGCGCTCGGCGACGGCCCACACGTCCTCGGGACGATCGACGCGCTCGAGCTTGTCGAGCATCTTGCGGCGGCTCTGCGCCTGCTTCGTCTTCTGCCCGGCGATGTTGCGCCGGATGAAGTCCTCGGTCTTCTCGACGAACGCCTGCTGTCGCTCCGCGAGCGCGCGCTCGCGTTCGAGATCCTCGGCGCGCGCGACGGCGTATTCGCTGTACCGGAGCGGGTAGACGCGGATGCCCTTGCTCCCGAGCTCGAGCGTCGTCGGACAGACCGCGTCGAGGAACGCACGATCGTGGGAGACGACCAGGACGGCGCCGCGGTAGCCGCGGAGCCAGCCCTCGAGCCACGCGATCGTATCGAGGTCGAGATGGTTCGTCGGCTCGTCGAGCAAGAGCAGGTCGGGCTGCTGCGCGAGGATGACGCCGAGGTGGAGCCGACCGCGCTCGCCGCCCGAGAGCGACGCGACGGGCCTTGCGAGATCGACGGATTCGAAGCCGAGCTTCGCGGCGATCGCCGCGACCTTGTGCTCGAGCGCATCGCCGCCGGCGACGTGGTAGCGCTCGGTGGCATGCGCTAGCTGCTCGAGCGCCTGAGCGTCGCCGCTCGCGGCCTCGTGCTGCGCCTTCACGAGCGCCTCGCGCGCCTCGACGATGTCGCGGAACCCGGACATGAACGCCGAGAGCACGTCGCCCTCGGCCGCAACCTCGTGCGACTGCCGGTAGTAGCCGACCGTCGTCTCCTTCTTGATCACGGCCGTACCGCCGTCGGGCTCGAGCTCCTTGCCGATGAGGCGAAGCAAGGTCGACTTGCCGGCGCCGTTGGGCGCGACCAGCGCGGCTCGCTCGCCGAGAGCAAGGCTGAAGGTCACGGACTCGAAGAGCGTATCGCCGGCGTAGCCGAAGCGTAGATCGGCGACCTGGAGGACGGTCATGGCGGGCGCACTCTACCGCAGGCGCCGCTCATCTCCAGCTCGTCCGCAAAGGTGTGCGTCGACGTTCGACAGCTCGCGCTGACGCTCGTTCGGCGGCGCGTGCGCCCACACAAGGAGCTCGTCCGCCGTCAGGCGACGACGCGAGCGAGGGTCGCCACGGTCTCCTCGAAGGCAACGCGATCGGCGGGTGACTGGCGGAGGAACTGCTCGATCTTGGGCATCCTCGCGATCGCCTCGTCGAGCTCCTTGTCGCTCCCCTTCGCGTAGGCACCGAGCATGACGAGATCGCGCTTCGCCTCGTAGTGGGCGACGAGCGCGCGGAGGCGGCGCGCGGCGTCGCGGTGCTCCGGCGCGACGACGGCATCCATGACGCGCGAGAGCGAGACCGTGGGATCGACCGCGGGATAACGGCCGCGCGCGGCGATGGCGCGATCGAGCACGACGTGACCGTCGAGGATGCCACGCACCTCGTCCGCGATCGGCTCGTCCATGTCGCCGCCCTCGACGAGCACGGTGTAGATCGCGGTGATCGCGCCGCGCGAGCCTTGCCCCGATCGCTCGAGCAGGCGCGGGAGCATCGCGAACACACTCGGCGGATAGCCGCGACGCGCCGGAGGCTCGCCGGCAGCAAGGCCGACCTCGCGCTGCGCGCGCGCGAAGCGCGTGACCGAGTCGACGAGGAGCATCACGCTCCTGCCCTGATCGCGGAAGTGCTCGGCGTAGGCCGTCGCCACCTGCGCGGCGCGGAGGCGCTCGAGCGCAGCAACGTCGCTCGTCGCGACGACGACGACGCTCCGGCGCCGTCCCTCCTCGCCAAGCGCGTGCTCGAGGAACTCGCCGACCTCACGGCCGCGCTCGCCCACGAGCGCGACGACGACGACGTCAGCGGCGGTCCCCCGCGCGATGGCACCGAGGAGCGTGCTCTTGCCGACGCCGGATCCTGCGAAGAGGCCGACGCGCTGTCCTTCACCCATCGTGAGGAGGCCATCGAGCACGCGCACGCCGGTCGGAAGCGGGCGGCTCACGGGACGGCGGTCGAGCGCGGTCGGAGGATCGGCGTCGACAGGGACGACCGCGCCTCCTTCGATCGCCCCTCGGCCGTCGATCGGTCGGCCGAGCCCGTCCACGACGCGACCGAGGAGCGCGTCCGAGGCGCGCACCGCGAAGCCGGCTCCGGTGGACTCGACCTCGTCGTCGGGTCCGACGCCGGTGATCGCGCCGAGCGGCATGCCAATCGCTTCGCCACGATCGAAGCCGACCACCTCGCAGGCGAGCGGCTCGCCCCGACGCTTCACCAGCACGACATCGCCGACGCGAACGCCGGGCATGCTGAAGCGGAGTGAGAGTCCCGTCACGCCCAGTACGCGCCCGACGGGCCGGAGGGCGGCGGTCGCTGCCAGCTTTGCCTTGAGCGCGTCCAGCGAGGACATCGCCCAAGGCTACAACTACTTCGCGCCAGCTGCGCGCGCCTTGCCTGCCTCGGGGGCCTCGCCGGAGTTGAGCTCCGACTCGAGCTCGACGAGCAACGCCTTGGCGCGCTCGGTGAGCCGCGTCGGGACGTCGACCTGCACCACGGCGACGAGCGAGCCTCGCCCGCGGCCGTCGAGCCGGGGGACGCCCTGCCCCTTGATCTGGATGACCGTTCCGGACTGCGTTCCCGCCGGGATCCGGCACGGCACCGTCGTCTCAGGCGGATCCTCGAGCGACTCGCCGATGGAAGGGACGCGGATCTCGGCGCCGAGCGCGGCATCGGAGAAAGACACGTGAACGCGGGTGACGAGATCGGCGCCGTCACGCTCGAAGCGCCCGTCTTCCTCGATGTCGATCTCGACATACAGATCGCCGGCCGGCGCCCCGTTCGGTCCGGGCATGCCTTGACCGGGGATGCGCAGTTTCTGCCCGCTGTCGATCCCGGGAGGGAAGCCGACGACGACCGTGCGGGCCTTCTCCACAGCACCGTGGCCCTTGCACGACTTGCAGTGGTCCTTGATGACGACGCCCTGCCCCTGACACCGCGGGCACGGCGTGGTGAACATCACGAACCCGCGCGCGTTCGACACCTGACCGCTGCCGCGGCAGTGACCGCACGTCTCCGGCTTGGTTCCGGCCTTGGCGCCCGAGCCCTGGCAGTCCTCGCAGCGCGTCGGCGCGTTCACCGTGATCTCGCGCTTGAGACCGAACGCGGCTTGGCGGAGGTTGAGCCGAGCCTGGACGCGAAGATCACCTCCTCGCCTGGCTTGACGACGTCCGCCACCGCCGCCACCGCCGCCAAAACCGAAGCCGCCGGAGAACATCTCCGCGAAGAGATCCTGCATGTGGGAGAAGACGTCGGAGGGGGCGCCGCCACCCATCCCGCCCTCGAGCCCGGCATGCCCGAACTGATCGTAGATCTGACGTTTCTCGTCGTCAGAGAGGACCTGATAGGCCTCGTTCACGGCCTTGAACTTGGTCTCTGCGGTGGCGTCGCCCGGATTGCGATCGGGATGATGCTTCAGCGCTTCGCGCTTGTACGCCTTCCGGACCTCGTCCGAGCTCGCGGTCCGCTCGACCCCCAGGACTTCGTAGTAATCTCGCTTTTCCGACATGGAACAGAACCGTGCCGCGAGCCGCAAGGTAAGGCGCGGGCGATCGGTGTCAAGCACCCTAGCACGGGCGAAGGCAGCTCTGCTCGCGCGCGCTTACGAGCTCTCGACTCGCCCGCGGACCTGCTCCAGGAGCGCTGCCTGATGAGCCAGCTCCGAGCGCGCCCGCGTGAGCTCTTCCCCTGACTCGGCCGCGATTCGCGCGGCATGCTCCTGAGCGAACGCCTGGCGGAGAGCGTCGAGCTCGTTCAACGCTCGAACGAGGTCGGCCTCGACGTCGCGTGCCCCGCCCTCGTCGGGGGGGGCGGCCGACGGTTCGGCGACCTTTTCCGCCTCGGCGAGCAGACGTGCCCGCTCGTTCTCGAGCTCGGTGATCCGCCACGCACGGGCCGTGAGCTCGCCTTCGCGCCGCGCAACTTCGGATGCGAGCTCGTCGAGCTTGCTCCGGAGACGGGCCATCTCGGCGACGGCGGCCGGATCGGGACCGGGACGTGGAGGCGGCGGAAGGGGCAGCGGCGCCGCGGCCTCGAAGACGACCGCTGTCGCCAGCCCTTCGCGCGACTCCTCGAGCGACGTCACGAGCTCCTTGACGAGCTGCTCGCGCCGGACGAGCTCCTTCTCGAGCTCGGCGATGAAGCGGGCTCGATCGCGAAGCTGCTCCTCGTATGCAGCCGTCTCCGCCGCGTGCGCCTCGACCACGTGGGCGAGATCGGCGACGTTCAGCGCGAGCTCCGCTTCGGCCCGCTCTGCACGCGTGACGATCGCGCTGATGTCGGGGAGCCTGGTGTCGACGTGCGTCGCGGCGTTCTCCTCACGCGCCGCGATGTCTGCGAGCGCGGCGGACAGAGCGACCTCGGCTCGCTCCGCACGCGTCACGAGCTCGCTGATGTCGACGACCTCGGCCGGGACCGTCGGCACCTCGACCGAGCCGCGAGCATCGAGGTCGGCGCTGAGCGCGACGATTCGCTCGTCGCGCTCGAGCATCGCCCGCTCGGCCTCGAGCAGACGCTGCTCGAGGCTCGCCATCGTCTGTTGCGAGGCGGCGAGCACCGTCTCGAGCTCCATCGCGCGCGTCAGCGCACTGTCACGCTCGGACGATGCGCGGTCGAGCCGGGATACGGCCTCGCTCGTGCGTCCGTCCGACGCGATGAGCCGGTCGCGCGCCTCCTCGAGCTGGGCAGAGAGGAGCTCGGCCTTGAGCTGCGTGGCCGCGAAGGCGGCCTCGAGCGCGATCGTCTCCTCTCCCGGGCCTTCCTCGGGCTCCGGGATCTGCACGATCGCGTACGGATCGAGTGTGGGTCGACGACGGCGGCGGTCGCCCCGCGCCTCGCCGGGTGCGCTCTGGGAAGCGACGACGACGAACACGCTCGGGGCCGGTGACGGCGCGAGCCGGGTGTCGACGCTGACGGCAGGAGCCTCGTCCTCGATGCCGCCCAGCTCCGCGAACACGACGCCCGCGAACGGCACGACCCCCGCGAGCGAGACGTCCTCGAACTGCGCCGCGAAGAGGTCGTAGAGCTCGCCGTACGCGAGCGTCGCGGGTCCGAGCTCGACCTCGAACGGGATCTCGGCCTCGGCGGCCTCTTCGTCGAGCCTCGCGCGTCCCATCGCGACGACCGCACCGCTGCTCGTGACCGCACGGCGAAGGCGGGCGATCGTCCCGCTGGCATCGTCGAGCTCCGCGAGATCCGGCACGACCGCGAGGTCGAACGCGCCATCGCGAACCTCGATACCGTCCACGAGCGCGCGAACGGTGACCCCGCGAGGAGCTCCGGCGCGCGCTGCGTTCGCGGCACGCGCAGGATCGGGATCGAACACAAACACGCCGCGCGCGCCGAGCTCGAGGAGACGATCGGCGATCGAGCTCTCGGAATCGCCGATGACGACCGCGTGCGCGTCCGACGCGAGCGGCTCCACGTACACGAGCAGTGCGTCGACCAGCGATGCCGGCGCGACGTCGATCATGTCGTCGCTTCCCTCTGTTCCGGTCGTCATACGCCGGTCCTTTCTATCACAGCGCCAAGACTAAGACTGCGGGGGCAAGGCCCTCGAGCTCGAGGGCCGGTCACTACGCGGGCACGGCCGATGTAGCGACCGCAACGCATGCCAATCCGAGTGGCGATCCTCCCACTCCGCTCGTCCGTGCCGCTGCCCGAGGACTGCGGCGCTCCTTGCCCTTCCAGCGGATGGGGTCCGGCGGATCGGGCCGATCGGTCGCGCGGCGGCCTTCGAGCGAAAGCACGAGCTTCGCCACGAGCGCGGCCGCGGCGCGGGGAGTCGCCTCCTCCGGGAAGAGGCGGACGACACGCTCCTCGGGCGTTCGACCCGGTACGAGCGGCACTCCTCGCGCCAGGCGCGCGATCCGCTCGGCCGCCGCCGAGCCGTCGTCGAAGCGGACGAACACCTCGGGCACGGCGCCATGCCCGCGAGGACACGTGGCGAGCGCGAGCTCGATCGACCGGAGGCCGGGTGTACGGTCATGCGGCGCGCACGAGAGGCGGACCTCGTCGACGGCCTGGCTCGTGCCGCCAGCATCACGTGCGCCGGCGACGCCTGCACCGACGACACGCCCGATCGTGTTGACCTCGACATGCGCGAGATCGATCGCGGAGGCGAGCGCATCACGCGCAGGCCGGAGGATGCGCGACGCGAGCTCCGTCGGCGTCGGTACCATCTGGGAGCGCGTCCCCGTCACGAAGATGGGCACGAGCACGGCCGACGCGAGCGGCAGGGCGATCGAGATCTGCGGGACGCGCGCTCGCAGGAGCCACGCGATGGCGACGACCCCGCACGCGATCGCCGCGAACACGAGCCGAGCCCGCGTCGTCGCGACGTCGAGCGCGTCGGTCGGCAGCGGCGCGAGCCGTCCCGGAAGGAGCGCCTGCGGATCGGAGACGGGGCGCCACGCGCCAGGGCCTCGCGGACGCGTGATCGGCAGCGGAGAGCGATGCGCCGCGAGTGCCATCCCGAGCGCGACGAGCAACGCGCCGGCGATCGGACTCCACCAGAGCAGCGACGCGAGCGCGAGAGAAGCGACGATGCCGTACGCGAAGGGGCCGGTGCCCCACGGCAGCGCGACGAGCGGACGAGCCCGCGCGGTCCGGAGAGCCGCCGCGGCGCGCACGGCCTTCTGCTTATCGCGGAGGAGCGCGGCGAGCAGCACGGCGAGCACGGCGAACCCGCAGGCCACCAGCGCTCGCTTGAGGTTCGAGCCGATGAGGGACGGCGGCTCGACGGAGGCTGGCGGAGGCGCGCGAAGCTCGGATGCGCTCACACGCGGGAACGCCTTGGGATCGACGCGCGCCGCCCACGTGACGGCTTCGCCGCGCGGGACATGCGCGCGCACGAGCTCGAGCTCGTCACGCTCGGCCGAGCGGCGAAGCGTCGAGAGTGTCGTCGTCGACTCCGCGGTCGCCGCGAGGCGCGGCCCGGTCGGAGCAGCAGGCAGCTGGAAGACCACGCGCGCTCCGTCGTGGCCCTCGGGCGCAGGAGGCGCCGTCCACGCGAGCTTCCACATCGCGCCGTCGCGCGTGAGCATCTTCGTGGCGACCAGGTCGAGCCGGTACGAGACGTCGACGACGTACGTGCCGCGGCCGAGGCCCTTGCCCTCGTCGATCATGATGTGGAGCGTGCCCGGCGCCTTCGGCGCGCGCTCGACACGTGCGATGACCTCCGTGCCCCCCTTCTCGGGCGTGAACGCTACCTCGGGCGTGATCTCGCCTCGCGGGTCGACGCCGACGAGCTCGAACGTCTTGAAGTTGCCGGCGACGACCCGATAGCGGAGGTGATGCTGGACGGTCGCCATCCCGTCCGGCTCCACCTCGATTCGGACGTCGTCCGAGGTCTCGTGCATCTCCTGCCAGCCGGCGGCGCGGGCGGGCGACGCGCACGTGAGAGCCGCGGAGGCGGAGGCGACGAGGAGCGTGGCGAGCCGATGTCGAAGCACTGCCCCACATCTACCCACATTGGGCGCAATGGGAAAAGTTTGGGGCTCGCCCCGCCCCCGCGCAGAGGACGGCCTTCGGCCGGCATCGCTGTCTTGGCCCCGGACGCAGCCGGGTCCGCGGAGCGAGCTCAGCGGGGAGCCATGACGAACTTCACGATGTCCTCGATCACCGCGCGCGAGATGCGCAGCGTGCCCACCGACGCGCCAGCCTTCGCCTCCGGCGACGGCGCTTCGGCCCGCCCGGTGAAGAGCATGGGGGAGCTGCCCTTGTGCGGGAGGCCCCAGAGGGTGTCGAGCCGGGACGTGTCGTCCGGCCTGTCGAACGCGGCGGCGAAGAGGGCCGCGCGGACGGTGGCGAAGCCTCCGTTGTTGAGCTTCCCTTCACGAAGCGCTTCCATACCTGCCACCTTGCCGAGGGTGTTGGCGTCGGGGGCGGATGCGAGCGCGGCACCGGCCCGCTTGGCCACCAGCTTCGCGTCGAGGCCGAAGGCGAGCCAGGTCGCCGCTCCATCCGGCACCGCGAAGACGTGGGCGACGATTGGCTTGAGGGCGATCTTCTTCGTCTTCACCGGCTTCGAGGCCGATCCCTTCGCGTTCGCGGAGCGCGGCGGCGCGACGGCCTCGTCGAGCTCCTCGCGCGGGATCGTGATCTCGAGGTGCACCGTCTCCTTCGGCAAGGTCACCCCCGCCGGCACGGGAGCGACGCGCATCCGAGGCAGAGCGGCGGCGCTCGACTTCGACTTCACCCACTTCGCGAACGCCGGCCGGTTCCACAGCGTCGGCCAGTCCTTGAGGACAGGCCCGACCTTCGCGACGGGCTCGTTCACCTGATAGAGGTGCCAGCCGACGATCTGCTCGACGAGCAGCCGCTTGCCCTCGGCGACGCCGGCGCGGTCGTCGGCCTTGATCCCCTTCAGGTTGACGGCGGCCTTCTCGACCGCCGCCTGGTCGAAGCCCTTGCCGTAGATGCCCGGCCCGCTCGTGAAGAGGGAGAGCACGCGATCGGTCACGAGCTCCTTGAGGGCTCTGCGCTCGGCTTCGGGCATGCCGGCCGAATCGGTCGCCTCGAGCATGAGGCTGCCGAGCAGCTCGCGCGGGCGATCCAAGAGCTTCGGGTCCGCACCGCGCCCGAAGAACGCCATGTCGGTCTCGGCGGGCAGATGCCAGAACGCCGCCGGCGGAGAGTCGGCGCGATCGGTCGTGGCGAGACGAGCCATGAGGCTGCCCGTCGACTGGAACTCGAAGCGCGTGTTCGCGACGACGCCGGACTCGGCGATCTGCGCGTCGATCGTGAGCTTCTGCGTGTCGTTGACGATGTCCACCAGCTCGCCGAGCGTCGAGTCGACGAGATCGCGCACGGCCGTGCTCTGCGAGCCCAGCATCGATCGGGCGAGGATCGGGAGGCTCGCGCGGAGGTCCTGGAGCGGCGCTCGGACGGGCTCGGGCCGGACCTCGACGTGGACGTCGCTCGCCCACTTCTCGCGGGGCATCGTACGGCTCAGGTACGGGACGAGCGCGTCGAGCGCCGCGCTCTCGCCGCAGACGAGACGAGCTCCCTGGGCAGCAGGCGCGAGCACGCAGCCCTCGCCATCGTCGTCGTCCTCTTCGTCCTCGCTCACGTCCTCCGTCCGTGCTCCCCCCGTCATCGGCGGAGGCCGCTTCTTCGACCCGAGCCCCCGGACCTTGAGCTGACCGTTGTCACCCGCGACGAGACGATGCGTCTCGCCGAGCTTCACCTTCGCCTGCTCGTAGCTCTTCACCGCGACGGAGAAGGCGACGAGCGGCTCGATCCCCCTCCGCGACAGCCCGACCGAGACCGCAGCGTCGACGGGCTGCGAGAGATCGACGACCGCGGCTACGGACTCGTCCGCGATCGAGCGAACGAGATCCGGACCGCTCGGGAGCGGGAGGCGCGTCCAGCTCGCCACCGCGGAGACGATCGCGTCGGGCTTGTTCACCCGACCGACGACCACGAGCCCCGGCGGCTCGGGCACCGGCGAGATGTCGATCGGCTTCTCCTTCGAGGTCGCGACTGGAGCAGGCGCCGGCGTGGTCGGAACGGCCGGAGGTGGCGAGCCGCACGCAACGATCGAACATCCGGCGATCACGATTGGTAGGGAGAGTGCGCGGTGAGCTCGGCGGAGGACGGTCATTGGCTCGCGAGGATACGCCCGATCCTCGCGAGCGGAGCGACCTTCGGAAGTGGTGCGCCGCCGAATCGTCTGCTCCAGACGCGCGACCGAGGGCCGTGAGCTCGTGCCGCGGCGCCGAGGCTGGCGCCCGACCACCCGCAAGAGCACCGCTCCGCAGGGTTACTGCCGCGCCCGCGAGGCATTCGGCAGGCCGAACCGCTGTCAATCTTCCATCCGCGCCGAGATCGTGTCTTCTCTGGCGCTCCCGCGAAGAGAAGCACCGTGGCAGTCCCCAAGATGAATCCGGCCCAGCAAGAGGCCGTCGAGCACCAGAACGGCCCCATGCTCGTCCTCGCGGGCGCAGGCTCGGGCAAGACGCGCGTGATCACCCACCGGATCGCGCGCCTCATGGAGCGCGGCATCCCCGCGCACATGATCTGCGCGCTCACGTTCACGAACAAAGCGGCCGCCGAGATGGCCGAGCGCGTCCACCACATCGTGAAGGAGCAGCGGCTCGGCGGGAAGGACGGCGCGAAGGGCATCGTCATCTCGACGTTCCACTCGTTCGGCCTCATGGTGCTCGGGCGCGAGCGGGCTTCGCTCGGCGGCACGTTCACGATCTTCGATCAGGGTGACTGCGTCGGCGCGGTGAAGGAAATCCTGAGCCGCATCAACGCGAACAAGTCGGTGGACGCGTCGGCCGTCATCGCCCGCATCTCCAACGCGAAGAACGCGTTCCTCACGCCCGAGGAGCTCCCCGTCCGCGAAGGAGACGAGTACGACGAGATCACGAAGGTGGTCTATCCGAAGTACCAGAGCGCGCTCCGGAGCTTCCGCGCGTTCGACTTCGACGACCTCGTCGTCGAGGTAGCGCGCCTCTGGAAGGAGCGCCCCGACATCCTCGACCGCTGGCAGAAGGAATACCTCTACGTCCTCGTCGACGAGTACCAGGACACGAACCGCTCGCAGCTCGAGGTCCTCCGCCTCCTCTGCGACCGCCACAAGAACATCTGCGTCGTCGGCGACGACGACCAGTCGATCTACGCGTGGCGCGGCGCGGACGTCCGCAACATTCTCGAGTTCGAAGAGCAGTTCGACGGCGCGAAGGTCGTCATGCTCGAGCAGAATTACCGCTCGATAGGGCCGATCCTCGCGGTCGCCAACGCCGTCATCGAGAAGCGCACCGACTCGAAGTACAACAAGCGCCTCCGCACCGACAAGCTCGGCGGCGACAAGGTGAAGCTGGGCGTCGCGCCCTCGCCCGAGGCGGAGGCTGCCTACGTCGCCCGCGAGATCCGTCGGGTCATCCGCGAGGAGCAGCGGAAGCCGAAGGACTTCGCGATCCTCTATCGCTCCAACGGTCAGGCGAAGCTCATCGAGGAGCAGCTCCGCGAGCAGGAGGTGCCGTACCGCATGATCGGCGGGCAGCAGTTCTTCGAGCGCAAGGAGGTCAAGGACCTCCTCGCGTACCTGAAGATCGCGCTGAACCGCGCCGACGAGATCAGCCTGCGCCGGATCGTCAACTACCCGCCGCGCGGCATCGGCGACACGAGCATCGAGAAGCTCTCCCAGCACGCGACGGCGAAGGGCTGGTCGCTCTGGCAGGCGATCGAGCGGGTCGACGGTCTCGACGGGATCTCGAACCCTGCGCGCGAGGGCTGCAAGCAGCTCGAGAGCGTGATCGGCGACCTCAGGAAGAAGCTCATCATCCAGCGCTCGCCGGCGAGCACGGTCGCGCGCGAGCTGTGCGAGGCCATCGGCCTGAAAAAGGACATCGACGCGACGTCGACCTCGGCCAGCGCCGGCGCACGCCGGTGGGGCAACGTCGAGGGGCTCTTCGGGATCCTGAGTCGCCGCGAGCAGCGCGTCGAGGCGAAGGGCGGCGACGCGAGCGCGGAGCGCGAGCTGATGGGGTTCCTCCACGCGCTCACGCTGCAGATGTCGGAGGAGGACGAGGACCCCGGCAACGTCGTGACGTTGTCGACGCTCCACGGCAGCAAGGGCCTCGAGTTCGACATCGTCTACCTGATCGGCTGCGAGGAAGGCCTCATCCCGCACATGCGGACCCTCGAGTCGAAGGCGACCGACGCCACGCACCAGGACATCGAAGAAGAGCGGCGCCTCTTCTACGTCGGCATCACGCGTGCTCGTCAGCGGCTCGAGATGCTCCGCTGCAAGCACCGCGTCATGCGCGGCAAGCCGATGCCGCGCACGCCGTGCCGCTTCCTGATGGACATCTCGGACGACCTCCTCGAGCACTTCGAGGTGAAGGACGCGTTGCCGATGAGCGTCAACGAGATGGCGCAGAACGCGGGCAACCTGCTCGCGATGCTCGACGCGCTCGGCAAGTAGCGCGCGCGGCGCGCGCCGACAGCGCGAACGACGGGTCCGTCCTGCGCGTGCCGACCTCGGGCAACGCCGCGCCAACGCCGATCGCACTCGGCCAGACCGCCCCCCGCAGACTCGCCGTCGACGCGCCCCTCGTCTACCGGACCAACACGCGCTCGGGCGAGATCCTCCGCGTCACGAAGTGACCGCCGCCCCGTGCCACTTCAGCGCAACCCAGTTGCGCTGATGGTGAAAAGTAGGAAGCGAGTGCTCAGATCGGTTGCTTTGGACCTCGCCGCCCGCTCGCCCGTTCGGCGGCGAGCTCGGTCCATGCAAGCGAGCGCCGCTATAGTCTGCACCATCGAGGATGAGGATCCATGGACCGCGTCGCTGACTTTTTCTCCCAGAGGACGCCGCGCAGGCTGCTCGCGCTGTTCGCGTTCGGAACGGTCATCTACCTGTTCCGCCATCTCGCGATCCTGCTCGTCTTCTTCGTCACCTTCGAGCGCGCGCTCGGGTGGTCGGCGCGCACGCTCTCGGGGCGGACGGGGCTCTCTCGGAAGAAATGCGTCCTGATCGTCCTCGCGGTGATCGCGGCCGTCCTCGGGGTCCTCGCCTGGCTCGGCATCGGCAAGACGGTGCGCACGTTCACCGCGATGCAGGAGACCTTCCCCGAGCGCCTCGCCCAGCTCCGGGAGCACCCGCTCGTCGTGCGGCTCGAGGAGCAGATCGGCGGGATGGAAAAGCTCGTCGAGGGCGCGAAGCACTACTCCGGCAGCGCGATCACGGCCGCCAATGCGGTCGGGCACTTCGTCATCCACGTGGTGATGGGCTTCATCCTCGCGCTCGTCTACGTGCTCGAAGAGGACGAGCTCGCCGCGTTCTGGTCGCGCGTCGACCGCCGCTCGATCACGGGGACGCTCGCGAAGTGGCTAGGTCACGTCGCCGACGCGACGGTCGTGACGGTGCAGCTCCAGCTCATCGTCGCCGCATGCAACACGCTGATGACGCTCCCAGTACTGCTGATCATCGGGGTGCCGAACGTCGGCGCGTTGATGCTCCTCATCTTCGTCTCGGCGCTCGTGCCCGTCATCGGGAACATCGTCTCGGGCGTGACGCTCTCGCTGCTCGCCTACCAGCAGAAGGGATGGCTCGGCGTCGGCCTGTTCGTGGGGCTGACCTTCATCCTCCACAAGATCGAGTCGTACTACCTGAACCCGCGGCTCACCGCCCGTCACGTCAAGATGCCGGGCTTCCTCCTCATCGTGAGCCTCATCGCGTGCGAGCATCTCTTCGGGTTCAAGGGGCTCTTCCTCTCCTTCCCGATCCTCTTCGTCGCCGGCCGGATCCGGACCGACTTCCTCGAGGAGGACACCGGCTCGGCCTCTTCGCCGCTCGATCTCACCGATGACCCCGGCCAGCTCGCCACGAGCCGGCGCTCGCTCGCTCCGATCAGCGCCAGCGGCGTCGAGCTCGATACGACACGCGTTCGCCCCGCGGTCGTTCGACCGAACGCGGAGACGCCGGAGCCGAGCCCGCGCCATCCGGCTCCCACGCCCGCCGCGACGCCGGTGGCGAGGAGGGCATCGTCACGTCCGCCGCCTCCGCCCGCGAGCGAGGACGAGGCCGCGAGCGACTGACGCCATCCGCGGAGAAGGCAGGGGGCGAGAACGAACGAAGGCGGGAAGCCGAGCCGGCCCCCTCTCGGAGCCGACACCCTTCCCGCCTTCCTGTGAGCTTCCCCTCTTGGAGCTCAGACCGTCATCGCCGCGCGGACGCGCTCGGTGAGCACGCGCGCGGCGTCGGCCACCGGCACGAGCTCCGCCTTCTTCGGATCGGGCTCGGTCCGGGGCTTCATCTCCACGTTGCCGTTCGCGAGCGCCTTGGCGCCGATGGTCACGCGGAACGGCATGCCGAGGAGATCGGCGTCCTTGAACTTCACGCCGGGCCGCTCGTCGCGGTCGTCCCAGAGGACGTCGATGCCGGCGGCGCCGAGATCCTCGTAGAGCTTCTTCGCAGCGGCGAGCACCGGCTCGTCCTTGCCGATGGTGACGAGGTGGACCTTGTACGGCGCGATCGAGACCGGCCAGCGGATGCCGTCGGCGTCGTTGTGCTGCTCGATCGTGGTGGCGACGAGACGCGAGACGCCGATGCCGTAGCAGCCCATCACGATCGGCTGCTTCTCCATCTTGTCATCGCTGTACGTCGCGCCCATCGCCTGCGAGTACTTCGTCCCGAGGATGAAGATGTGGCCGCCCTCGATGCCGCGGTACGTCTTCAGCTTCCCTTCCCGGCCGGCGTCGCCGCAGACCGCGCAGCCGTCGCCGTCGGTCGCGAGGCGGATGTCGGCGATCTCGCCGTCCCAGTCGCGGCCGCGGTTCACGCCGGTGAAGTGGTGGTCGGTCTCGTTCGCTCCCGTGGCAGCGTTCTTCACGGCGGCGGCGGCGCGATCGACGACGATCTTGCCCTTGAAGCCGACCGGGCCGGCGAAGCCGACGTTCGCGCCGGTCGCCTTCTGCACGTCGGCATCGGTCGCCATGAAGACCTCGTCCACGCCGAGGAAGCGCGCGAGGCGGATCTCGTTCACGTCGTGATCGCCGCGGACGATCGCGAGGACGAGGTCCTTGCCCGCGAGGTACACGAGCGACTTCAGGAACTTGTTCTTCGGCTTCTTCAGGAAGGCCGAGACGTCCTCGATGCTCCCCACCTTCGGCGTGTGGACCTTCAGGCAGTCTTCGGGAGCCTCGCTCTCGTCGGCCACCGACGGCGCCTTCACCGTCGCGATCTCGACGTTCGCTGCATAGTCGCAGGTATCGCACGCCACGATCGCGTCCTCGCCGGAGTCCGCGAGGACCTGGAACTCGGCGCTCGTCGATCCGCCGATCGCGCCCGGATCGGCGGCGACGAGGCGGTAGTTGAGGCCGAGGCGATCGAAGATGCGGCAGTAGGCCTGGCGCATCGTCTCGTAGCTCACCTTCGCCGCCTCCTCGTTCACGTCGAACGAGTACGCGTCCTTCATGATGAACTCACGGCAGCGGAGGAGACCGCCGCGCGGGCGAGGCTCGTCCCGGAACTTGGTCTGGACCTGGTAGAGGTTCGCCGGCATGTCGCGGAAGCTCTTGATCTCGCGACGCGCGATGTCGGTGACGATCTCCTCGTGGGTCGGGCCGAGATGGAACTCGCCACCCTTGCGATCCTTCAGGCGGAACAGGGTGTCGCCGTAGAGGTCCCAGCGCCCGGTCTCCTTGAAGTACTCCGCCGGGAGCAGCGCGGGCATCAGGATCTCCTGCGCCCCGGCGCGGTTCAGCTCCTCACGAACGATGTTCTCGATGTTCCGGAGGACCTTGAGGCCGAGCGGCAGGAAGTCGTACATGCCGGCGCCGACCTTGCGGATGTAGCCGGCGCGAACGAGCAGCTTGTGGCTCGCGTTCGCGGCGTCCGCGGGAGCCTCCTTGACGGTGGGGATGAGAGCGCGTGTGTAGAGCATGTCGAGGGGCTAGGACTTACCACGCCCGCCGGCAGACCTCGATCAGTTCGGCAGGTCATCCGCAGGTCATCAGCAGGTCATCCGCAGGTCAGAACGCCTCGAACTTGTCCGGGTGGCGCGGGGGGAGCCCGACCAGGGCCCGGACGAAGTCGAGCGAGCTCACCATGCCGACGGCCACGCCCTTGTCGTCGACGACGACGAGGTGGTGGTAGTCGCTCTCGGCGAGCTGCCGCGCTCCCTCCTCGATCGTCGCGCTCGCTTTGACGGTCTCGACCTTGCCCGACGGCTCGAACCGATCGCCCTCGTTGCCCGCGAGATCGCGGAGCGAGACGACGCCGACGGGGCGATGTGTCTCGTCGAGGACAGGTACGGCCGTGATCCCGAAGTCGATGATGTGCCGCCGTGCGAGCGCCACGCGATCGCCATCGCGAATGTAGAGGAGCTTGTGGTTCATGATGTCGGCGACGGTCTTCGACATGGTGTCCTCGCAGGCTGATGAATGGATGAATGGCTCAGATGAAGCGGGGCTGCCCCGTCGATTCGGTGACGGCAAGCCAGAGCTCACCGTCGGGGTCGATGCGCTTGCCCTCCGAGAGGACCAGCGGCAGCGGCACGTGCGTGAAGGCGCGATGCAGCCGGCCGATCATCATGTCGGTCTTCCCTGCCATCGCGGCGTGGACCGCGTAGCGCGCGAGCTCGGCGCAGAACACCGCATCGATCGCGCCGGCCGGGACGCCGCGGAGCATGTAGCTCGGGTCGATGTACTTGAGCGAGATCGGGATGTTCTTCTCCTCGAAGTGACGAACGATCGACCTCTGGAGATGCTTGCCGATATCGAGCTCCGACGCCTGGAAGCGTAGGTTGCCCGATGCGTCTCGCGGAGCATCCGCCCCTTCCCCGAAGAGCTGCGCGCCGCATCCTTCGGCGACGACGATGACGGCGTGACGTCGCTCGGCGAGGCGCTTCTCGAGATGGCAGAGAAGGCCGGTCGGACCATCGAGGCGGAAGCGGACCTCCGGCACGAGGCAGATGTTGACGTCGTGGCTCGCCATCGAGGCATGGGCGGCGATGAAGCCCGCCTCGCGCCCCATCAGCTTCACGAGACCGATCCCGTTGAGCGCGGAGACCGCCTCCGTGTGAGCGGCGTCGATCGCGACGCGCGCCATCGCGACCGCGCTCTCGAAGCCGAACGTCTTGTCGACGAACGCGATGTCGTTGTCGATCGTCTTCGGCACGCCGATCACGCTGATCTTCTTCCCCCGGCGTTCGATCTCCTCCGCGAGCGCATGAGCACCGCGCATCGTGCCGTCGCCCCCGATCGCGAAGAGGACATCGATGCCCCGTGCGACGAGCGTGTCGACCATGACCTTCGGGTCACGCGCCCCGCGCGACGTGCCGAGCATCGTCCCGCCGAACCGGTGCACGTGACTGACCTCGTCGGGGCCGAGCGACATCGGCGCCGGAACGCCCGACGCCGGATCGAGCCCGGCGAACCCGAAGCGGAACCCCGTCACGGAGGCGACGCCGTACTTGTGCACGAGCTCGAAGACCATCGCGCGGATGACGTTGTTGATCCCGGGGCAGATGCCGCCCGAGGTCACGATCCCGGCGTTCACCCGCTTCGGGTCGAAGTAGATGCGCTCGCGCGGTCCGGCCTTCTCCAGCGCCTGCGCGGCATCGACGGACGCGCCCGGCGCGAGCTCGACCTTGTCGAGGACGCGCGCGCCGTCCGGCACGTAGGTCGCGAGCTGCTCGCCCTTCGTCGTGGAGAGCCCGAGCGGTGAGGCGAAGGTGCACTCGCCGAGCGAGGCGACGCCGTAACAAGAGAGGTCGTTCTTCATACTGAGCCTTTTCGTATCATCGGCATGGACCGACGCACGATCCACACCACGCGTGGCGCGTCGATTGCACCTGGTCCACCATAAGCTGAATGGCGCGAACGCTGGAGCTCATCGTCGCGATCGCGAGCATCGCGATGTTCGTCGGGACGCTCGCGGCCATCCCGTGGCTCGTTCGGCGTCTCCCGGCGGACCACTTCGTGCGGGCGCCGCCGAAGCACTCGTTGCCGAAGATGATCGCGCGGAACGTCCTCGGCTTCATCCTCGTCGCCGCGGGCATCGCGATGCTCGTCCTCCCCGGGCAGGGCGTCCTCACGATCCTGCTCGGGTTGTCGATCATCGACCTGCCCATCCGACAGCGGGTCTTCCGGTGGCTCCTCATGCGCCCGAAGGTCGTGGAGGTGATGCAGGGCCTCCGGACGAAGGGCGGGAAGCCGCCGCTCGTCATCCCCGAGCACCCCGTGCAGACCTGACGCGATCACTCCTCAGTCACCCCCGAACATCTCCCGGGCGAGGAGACTCGGCGGGACGGTGCCGCGCGAGAGCAGATCCGAGTGGAACGCCTCGAGTGAGAAGCGCGCCCCGTCCCGCACACGCGCTCTCTCGCGGAGCTCGAGGATCTTCTGGCGGCCGACCATGTACGCGCTCGGCTGCGTCGGGCTCTCCGTGTACCGCTTCACCTCGGAGACGGCGAGCGAGCGCTCGAGGTGCACCTCGTCGGTGAGCATCTTGACGGCCTGCTCGAACGTCATCTCGCCGACGTGGAGGCCGACGTCGAGGATGATGCGGGCCGCGCGGACGAGCGCCCACTCGAGCTGGATCAGCCGCTGCGCGTCGTCGTAGTAGCCGAGCTCCGCCATGAGCTCCTCGGAGTACAGGGCCCAGCCCTCCGAGAAGATCGCCCGATCGAGGGCGCGGCGGATCATCGACGGGCTCCGGCGCGCGAACGAGAGCTGGAGGTGGTGCCCCGGATAGGCCTCGTGGACCGACGTGTCGACGATGTCGGCCCAGTCGTTCTCGCGCAGCATCTCCTCCTGCTTCCGCTTCGGGAGCGTCTTGTCGACGGGCGTGACGAAGAAGAAGCCCTTCGAGGTCCGGGCGTCGAATGGAGGCGGCTGATCGTAGGCCGCGGTGATGGTGCTGCGCATGAAGGCGGGCGTCTCGACGACCTCGAGATCGTCGCCGGGCGGGAACGGGACGACCTGCTTCTCGACGAGGAAGGCTCGTGCCCGCGCGACCTCCTTGCGGTACGCATCGAGGAGCTCGTCGGCAGTGGGATGCTTCGCCTTGACCTTGACGGTCACCTCGGCCCAGCCCTTCGCCTTCGGGTCGATGCGCTTCGCGACCTCGAGCATCTGCGCGTTCGTCTCGGCGAAGACCTTCTTGCCCATCGCGAGGAGCTCGTCGGCGCCCTCGTCGAGGAAGTACTCGTGCTTCAGCAAGTACTCGAAGAGCCCACGCCCGGCGGCGAACCCGCCGTTCGAGCGCGGGAGCACCGTCTTCTGGAGGAACCGCTTGTAGTCCTCGTAGGCCGCCGTCGCGCCCGCGAGCGCAGCGTCGATCCTGGCGGTCTCGTCGGGCAGCGCGCCCACCAGGAACGGCCGCTGCTGCGCGAGGAACGACTTCGCGGAGGCTGCGCGGTCAATCGCGATCTCGGTCCACACGCGTGGCGGGTCGAGGACGTTCTCTTTCGCCTGAACGACGACCTTCGGGATCTTCTCGAGGCGAGCGACGACGTCCCGAGCGCGCTCGGCCGCCGGCGCGTAGTCGCGAGCCGTCATCTGGAAGATCGCATTGAGCGGCTCGACGTAGACGTCGGGCTTGCGCTGGAGCGGCTTCTGGCCCCGCCTCTTCCGGATGTCGGACCGGAGGGCCCCGAGGAGCATCGCGAGATCGGTGTGCGCCGATGGGCTCGCGCGCGGGTTCTCGAAGCGCTTCTCGAGGGAGCGAAGGAGCGCCTCCTTCCGCTCGGTCCCGGCGTCGTGACCGGCCATGGATCGATCGTCGAGCTCCGCGTCGTTCCGGTGGAGCCCGAGCGCGGTCGCGTCCTCCGGATGGATCTCGACCAAGAGGTCGAGATACTCCTGACCGGCCCTCGCGATCGCCGCGTCGTCGGGGTACGCGTCGCGCTCCTTCGCCGGCTCCTCCTTCGTGGCCGCTACGGTCGGCCGTGCTCGCGCGGCGCCCGGGCCCGGGCCGCATGCCGTGCCCGAGACGGCGAGCGCGGCGAGCGCGGCGAGCGCGGCGAGCGCGACGAGCGCGACGAGCGCGGACGAAGAGGAGAACAGCAGAGTCCGGACGTGGCGAGCAGCGCTACGAGGCCTGGGCACGAGGGGCGCATCCTAAGACCACTACGTCGCTCTCCGCATGTCGATCCGCGCGCGGCCTCGGCGCGTAGTGTCCCAGGCTCTCGGAGTGCCGTAGAACGCAACACCATCGACGTGGCCCGACGCCCCAGTTCCGCGGTGTCGGGCCGCGAGCACCAACTTGCACGCGGACGGCCTCGTCGAGGCGCGTCCGCGAACGAGTGCAGGGCCGCGCTTGCGACATTCCCGCTTGATCAAAGTTGCCGGACCCGGGATTCTGGAGGGGGCGGGGCCTGGCGCCGCGCTGCTCCGCCTCGCGCGAGCAACGAAGGACGAGAGACGGATGGGAGAATCGACGAAGCAGCATGATGCCTCGGAGCTTGCGGCTGGGTACACCGCTCAGCACCGCACGTACGAGATCTGCGGGATCATCGTCGCCATCGCGTCGAGCAGCTGGCTCATCGCGCGCATCGTGCAATCCCCGCCCCTCTCGGGCTGGTGGATGCCGCTCGCGGCGCTGGTCGGCATCCTCCTGAGCGACTTCATCTCCGGCTTCGTGCACTGGCTGTTCGACACGTGGGGGAGCCTCGACACGCCCGTGTTCGGTCGTCTTGCGATCCGGACCTTCCGTCACCACCACGTCGATCAGAAGGCGATCACGACGCACGACTTCATCGAGACGAACGGTCACAACATCTCGCTCACGACGATCTACAGCGTGAGCGGCCTCTTGGTCCTCCGCTCGGCGGAGACGGTGACGCTCTCCGACGTGTTCATCTGCATGTCGCTCGTCTGGGCGACGCTCTTCACCGCGTTCACGAGCCAGATCCACAAGTGGGCGCATCAGGACCAGCCGTCACGGCTCGTCGCTCTCCTCCAGCGAACACGCATCATCCTCGCGCCGGAGCACCACGCCGCTCATCACTCGGCTCCGTACAACCGCAACTACTGCATCACGGTCGGCTGGATGAACGGCCCGCTCCGCGCGATCCGCTTCTTCGAGACGCTCGAGCGCACGATCACCGCGATCACCGGAGTGCTCCCGCGGGAGGACGACATCGGCAAGAGGGCTGCGCTGGCAGTGGCGACCGAGAACGGCACCCTCGACCAGCCCGACGAGAAGAAGGCGCTCGCAGTCACGCGTGACTGAGGCGGCGTGTTCGTGAACGGCCGGTGGCCGGACACGTCCGACGCATTCACATGACGGGGACAGCGAGGTCGAGCTTCTCCTGCTCGATCTGGCACTGATCCGCCGAGCACACGCTGAACTTGTAGGTCCCGGCGACGCGCGCCTCGCCCGGCGACGTGGGCTTGAAGCGGATCGTCATCGTCCCCGACCGCTCGCCGTGCTCGACGAAGTCGCCGGCGGCGCGCGTGAAGGTCGTCGCCTCGCCCTTGCCGAGGAACTCGATGCCGGGAGCCGCGCTCGCGACGAACTTGTACGGGTACTCCGCGTTCACGTGGTAGTCGCCTGCGGCCACGAGCTTGATCGTCATCGCGCACTCGGCCCCGGCCTTGCAGCCTGGAGACGCGAGATCGAGCGTGAAGTTGGTCCCGGTGACGTGCTTGCTGGCCGGCGTGTTTCCCCGGGATGGTGCCGCCAGCGAGCCGCCGTCCGTCGCCTTGCCCGCATCGGCGACCACGACGGGCGCCTCGGGCGCGGGCGAAGCGGACGCCGCGGCGACACTCGAGGCGACCGGCGGCGTTGCGGCGGTCACGGCCGGCAGATTCGAGGCCACGGCGCTCGAGCCCCTCTGCGGGGCGGTCTCTCCCGGCGGAGCGGCGCTCTTCTCGCATGCAGAGACGCCCATCGAGAGGAGAAGGAGCGCTGCGGTCGTCACGAGGTGGAGGCGCATCGAGGCCTCATCTTATTCGAGCATCCGAGCGCGCACTACCGCGGCGGACGAGGCGCTCCGTTACGTCAGGTCGCTGACCATCCGCTCGAGCTCGACCTTGCTCGAGTCTACCTCCTCCGCTCGGCGTGACGCAGGTGCACCCGAGGGACGACGCTCGCGGAGAGCTACGCCGTGCTCCGGGAAGGCTCGGACGCCCCGGCTCCCGATTCCCGTACGGACGCGCGGCCGCTCGAAGCCGTCGTCGACGGAGAGGTCGTGCCGGACTTCCGCCCCGCCGCCAGCACCCGTCGTGAGGCGCGCGCGAGCAGCCCGTGATAGCGCCCAGGCAGGATGCGCTGGACCAGGTCGATGACGCGCGCGTCGGTACCGATCAGGACTCGACGTGCATCCTTCTGGACGCCGCGCAGGATCTGCTCGGCAGCGTCATCGGCGGTGACGCGGAACGCGCGCTCGAAGCGGCCCTTCGCCTCGTCGAGATCGTCGACGCCGAGAGCGGCCATCGAGGGATGCACCTTGGACGCCTGCGCGATGTTCGTCTTGATGCCACCAGGGTGGACACACGTCGCGGAGACGGGCGCTCCGGTGATCTCGAGCTCGATGCGGAGCGCCTCGGTGAAGCCGCGGACCGCGAACTTCGCGGCGTTGTACGTGCACTGGCCCGGGAACGCGATCAGTCCGAAGAGGCTGGACGTATTGATCACGTGGCCGTCGCCCGATGACCGGAGGTAAGGGAGGAACGCGCGCGTCCCGTGGACGACGCCCCAGAAATCGATGTCGACGATGCGCTCGAAGTCGGAGAGCTCCGCGCCTTCGACGGTCGCTGCGTAAGAGACGCCGGCGTTGTTGAAGATCAGGTTGCAGCGCCCGTGCTCGGTCGCGACCTCCTCTGCCCAGGCGCGCACCGCGCTCTCGACCGAGACGTCGACCAGCTTCGTCGTGACGCGTACCTTCGATGCAGCCCGCACGAGGCGCGCCGTCTCGGCGAGCCCACGCTCGTCGACGTCGGAGAGGGCCACCTCACAGCTGCGACGCGCGAGCGCGAGCGCGAGCGAACGGCCCATTCCCGAAGCTGCACCGGTGATTGCAGCGACCTTACCTGCGAACGACCTCATGAGCTCTCCAACATAGTGTGCCGAGTCGCGACTCGGCGGCGCGCATGCCCGCTCGTCATGATGCCCCCCTCATTGCGCTGCGTCGAGCGCGGAGGCGGACGCGGGCGGCGGGTCGAAGACGTGCTCGGAGGGTGGCATCGACCGCGTCTTCAGCCAGAACTCGGAGGTGAACCCGGGCCAGAGGGTCGAGTTCTTTCCGTTCTCGTCGAGGTACCAGCTCTGACAGCCGGTCCCCCACACCGAGCGCGCCAGCCGGGTCTGGAGAGCCGCGTTGTAGGAGGCCTGCGCGGCGGGGCGAACATCGGCGAGCCGTGCATTGCGCCGATCGATCGTGCGCATGCAGCGGAGGACGTAGTCGACCTGCGCTTCGATCATGAAGACCATCGAGTTGTTCCCGAGTCCGGTGTTCGGTCCCATCAGATGGTAGACGTTCGGGAAGCCGGCCACGGTCGTCCCGCGGTAGGCCTCGACCCCGTCCTTCCACGCCTCGTTGAGATCGACGCCGCCGCGTCCGCGAATGTCCATCGGCCACGGTCGCTCGGTGACGCGGAAGCCGGTACCGAAGATGATTGCGTCGACCTTCCGGAGCGTACCGTCAGCGGACACGATCCCGTCCGGCACGACCTCGGCGATGCGATCGGTGACGACCTCGACATGCTCGCGATCGAGCGCCGAGTAGTAGTCGTTCGCGAGCAGGATGCGCTTGCAGCCCGGCGTGAAGCGCGGCGTGACCGCGTCGCGCAGCGCCGGGTCGCGGATCTGCCGCTCGATGTGGCGACGGCCCAGCGTGGCGACCGCCTTCATCAGCTCCGGCTTCACCACGAAGCCCACGCTGCTCGCCTCGAGGAGGCCCCACAGAGCGCTGCGGTAGATGCGCTGCGCCTGTGGCAAGAGCCGGAACAGCGCCTGCACGCCGTCGGCGATTTCGCGATCCAGCTTCGGAAGCACCCAGGGCGCGGTGCGCTGGAAGAGATGGATCTGCTTCACGCTCGGCACGATTCGCGGCACGAACTGGATCGCGCTCGCGCCCGTGCCGATCACGGCGACGTGCTTGCCCGTGAGGTCGTAGCCATGATCCCACGTCGCCGAGTGGAAGGTCCTGCCGCCGAACCGCTCGAGCCCCGGCAGATCCGGCGTCGACGGCCGGCTGAGCGCGCCGATGCCGAGGACGAGATGGCGCGCATTGATCGTCGCGCCGCCGGCGAGGCGAACGCGCCAGAGCGCCCGCGCCTCGTCGAGCTCGGCGCCCTCGACCTTGGAGCCGAAGCGGATGTGCGGCCGGACCCCGTACTTGTCCGCGCATCGCTTCAAGTACGCGAGGATCTCGGGCTGCGGAGCGTACGTGCGCGACCAGCGCGGGTTCGGCTCGAACGAGAACGAATAGAGGTGCGAGGGAACGTCGCACGCGCAGCCGGGGTAGTGGTTCTCGCGCCACGTCCCGCCCACGTCGTCGGCCTGCTCGAGCACGACGAACGAACGCCGGCCCTCCTTCAAGAGCTGGATCGCCATGCACAGGCCCGAGAAGCCGGTGCCGAAGATCGCGACGTCGACGTCGGTCGTCATGCCCTGACCGCCTTCTCCGCGCCCGCGCCCGTCTCCGCGTATTCGGCCTTCCATCGCTCCAGTAGATCGCGGCTGTCGTGGTCCCAGGGGTGGAAGCTCGGCTTGAAGTAGTCGAGCCAGCGTCGCCAGAGGCCCAGCATCCCGCCGGGCTCGATGAACAGATAGACGAAGAGGCCCCGCCACTCGCTCGGCGACCACGCCGTCCCGTCGACCTTCATCATGCGGGCCTGGTGCTGGACGACGAGCGTCCAGAAGATCGCCGTCGTCACGAGCATCGTGACGGCGCGCTCCGCGTAGGGCCCGCGAGCAGCCCGATAGACGTCGTACGCGACCGCGCGGTGCTCGGACTCCTCCGCAGCGTGCCAGCGCCAGAGCGAGCGCATGACCGGGTGCGCGCCGTCGAGCAGCCGCGGATCGCGCAGGATGTACTCGGCCATCAACGCGGTGAAGTGCTCGAGCGAGCACGTCACCGAGAGCCGCGTACGCCGCGGCAGCGTCCGCCGGACGAAGGCGAGGATGCGCTGCACCTTCCGATCGAGCTCGACGGCGGGATAGCCCTGCTCGTCGAGCATCGCGTTGTAGCGGATGTGCTCGCGGCCGTGGATTCCCTCCTGCGCGCAGAAGATCGCCACGTCCTTCAGCAGCCGTTCGTCGGTGACGAGGTGCTTGTGCGCCTTCACCGCGTCGATGAAGAAGCGCTCTCCCGCCGGAAAGAACAGCGAGAGGTTGTCGAAGAACGTCGTCACGGACCGGCGTCCGCCGTGCCAGTGCCGCGGCACGCGATCGTCGGTCGCGAACCTGAGGTTTCGCACCTCGAGCTCCGCCTGCGGGGTCGTCTCCATCGGCATCTCCATCACTCGAAACAGTGTGGGGTGGAGCACGCCGAGGCGGCAGGTTAGCTTGTGCCAAGTTATTGTCATTTCGGGCCACGACCGACGCCGACACCACGATGACCGACGCGCAGGAAAAACACGGGCTCCCCGCAGCGCACGTGCTGCAGCTCCTCGACGTCGTCGCGCGCTGGGGCATCACGGCAGACGAGCTCTTCGAGGGGATCGATCTCGACCCGAAGCGACTCGAGGAGCCGCTGCACCAGGTGTCCATCCCGGTGTTGGAGCAGCTCGCCGAGCGCGCCCGCACTCTCACCAACGAGCCGGCGCTCGGGGTCTACCTGGGCATGCAGATGCGCGTCTCGGCGCATGGCTACCTCGGCTTCGCGGCGATGACCTCCTCGACGGTGCGCGAGGCACTCGAGATCGCGATGCGCTTCGCTCCGACACGCACGTCCGCGATCGCGCTCCGCCTCCACGTCGAGGGCGACGTCTGCGCGCTCGTGATCGACGAGCGCGTCCCGCTCGGCCGGGCCCAGGATCTCATCATCCTGGCGCTCATCGTCGGCATCGAGCAGATCGGGAGCGCGCTGACCGGCAAGCAACTCGAGGGCAGCGCCGACGTGACCTTCTCGAAGCCGGCGAGCTTCGAGCGCTTCGACGGGATCGCCCGCGGCCGGATCCGCTTCGAGCAGCCCACCAACCAGCTCGTCTTCTCCACCGCGGCGCTCGACCTTCCGATCGTGCTCGCGGATCCGGTCGCGCGCCGCCTCGCGCAGGAACAATGCGAGCGTGAGCTCGATGCGCTCGGCCACCAGCAGAACCTCGCCGCGCGCGTCCGGGCGCTCGTCCCTCGGCAAGAGGGAGGCTTCCACTCGCTCGAGGAGATCGCGGCGCAGGTGGGCGTCTCGCCGCGCACGCTGAAGCGAAGGCTCGCCGAGCAAGGGACCGCCTTCTCCGAGCTTCTCGAGCAGCAGCAGCGCGAGCGCGCGCTCATGCTCCTTCGCTCGCAGGAGCTGTCGCTCGAGGACATCGCCGAGCGCGTCGGCTATTCGGACGTCGCGAACTTCACCCGGGCGTTCCGGCGCTGGACCGGCCTCACGCCCGGCGCGTACCGGCGTGCCGCTCGCCCCTGATCGCTCCCATGGGCAGGATCAATGATGTGTGGGCACGGCCGGAGCGCCGCCGTCCCACTTCGTGATGCGACGATGTCCGCTCGCGTGCTCATCGCACGCGTACTCCTCCGAGATTGCTTCGTCCTCGCCGGCCAGCATGATCGTCCACGACGCGGGAGCTCCGCACATGAAGCAGGCTGGCTCGGCGAGCAGCCGATGAACCGCACGGGCGATCGCTTCGGCGTCGATGCCGGCAGCACGGAGCAGCTCGGCGGGCGTCCCGGAGCACGGCATCGTGGTCACCGCCAGGTGGGCTACCTCCGCCTCGATCGGCTCTTCACCTCCCAGGCATGCGAAGACGGCCTCACCGAGACCGCCCTCGGCGAGGTGATCCTCGACCACGACCGCGCGTCCGTTCGTGGCGGAGATCGCCGCCCGAATGCCGGCTGCGTCGAGCGGCTTGACCGAGTACAGGTCGAGCACACGCACCGCGATTCCCTCCTCCGCCAGCCGCTCGTGCGCCTCGAGCGCCTCGTGCACCGTGATGCCGGCGCCGAGCACCGTGACGCTGTCGTCCGGTGACTCGCGGAGCACCTTGCTCCCGCCGATCGGGAAGTCCTCGTCGTCCGGGTAGAGGACCGTCGTCTTCTCGCGCGTCGTCTGCAGGTAGCTGATGCCCGGCAGGTCCACCATCGCCGCGACGAGCTTCGCGGTCTGAGTGGCGCAGCACGGATAGAGGACGGTGCTCCCGATGACTGCGCGCATCATCGCGAGCTCCTCGAGGCCCATCTGCGAAGGACCGTCCTCGCCGATCGAGACCCCCACATGCGAGCCGCACAGGCAGAGCTTGGCCCGAGAGATCGCTCCCATCCGGATGAAGTCGTGTGCACGCGAGAGGAAGGCCGCGAACGTCGAAGCGAACGGGACGCGGCAGCGCACGCTCATGCCGATCGCCGCGGCGACGAGCTGCTGCTCGGAGATGAACATCTCGAAGTAGCGTGACGGATGCGCCTTCGCGAAGACCTCTGCGTACGTCGAGTTGGAGACCTCGGCGTCGAGCACGACGACCTCGGGTCGCGCAGCCCCGACGGCCGCGAGCGCATCGCCGTAGGCCTTCCGCGTCGCGACGCGATCGCCGCGCTCGTAGCGCGGGAGCTCGAGCGGCGCAGCAGGCGCGAACGGTTCGGGGACGAGGTCGGCAGGACGGTGCACCGGGACGACGAGGCTTCGCGATCCGCCGAGCTCGGCGATCGCCTTCGCGCCATCCTCGCCGTCGAGCGCCTTTCCGTGCCATCCGCGCTGGTTCTCGAGGAACCAGACCCCCTTCCCCTTCACCGTCCGGGCGACGACGAGCGCGGGCGACTCGCTCGTGCTCGTCGCCTCCGTGTAGGCCGCGTCAATCGCGGCGAGGTCGTGTCCGTCGATCTCGATCGCACGCCAGCCGAACGCACGTGCGCGCGCTGCATACGCCGCCGAGTCCCATCCGAGTGGGGTCTCACCGCGTTGGCCGAGCCGGTTCATGTCGAGGATCGCCACGACGTTGCCGAGCCGGTAGTGCCGCGCGTGATCGAAGGCCTCCCAGATCGATCCCTCGGACATCTCGCTGTCGCCGAGGAGGACCCAGATGCGGTAGGGCAGGTTCTCGAGGTGCTTGGCCGCGAGCGCGATCCCTACGGCGATCGGGAGGCCTTGGCCGAGCGAGCCGGTCGCGACGTCGACCCACGGAAGAACGGGCACCGGGTGTCCCTGGAGGCGGCTCTGGAAGCGACGACACGTGAGGAGCTCGTCGTCCGTGATGACGCCCGCGGCCTTCATCATCGCGTAGAGCAGCGGCGAGGCATGGCCCTTCGAGAAGACGAGGTGATCGTTGTTCGGATGGCCCGGCCGCGCAAGGTCCCAGCGCAGGTGATCACGCAGAAGCACGGCCATGAGGTCGGCTGCGGAGAGGCTCGAGGTCGGATGCCCGGTTCCCGCTTGGTCCGTGCACCTGAGGCTGTCGACGCGGAGCTGCGCGGCGAGCTCGCCGAGGTCCGGCGCGTTCATCGGGCACCTGCCCCTCTCGATGTCTCCGAAGACACGAGCGCGACGCGATCGTACTGCTCGGAAGCGGGCAGCACGACGCCCCACGGCTCGTCGCGTGTGGTGCCGAGCCCAGCCACCGCGAACCGAACGTCCTCGATTCTCATTCCCGCCGTCGAACGCAAGCCCCAGGCCCGGCGGCGGCTCAGGTCAGATCGTCCGCTCCTCCGCGCTCACCTCCCACGCGCGAAGGACTCGCTCGAGCGACTCGTTGGGCTCGAAAGGACTCAGACGGGCTGGCGCAGGATCGCCCCCAGCGTCTCGCGGAGGTACCGCACCGCGAGCGCGACAGTCCGCTCCGTCGAGTCCGGACGATCGCGCAGCGGTGGGGCGACCTCCATCACGTCGCCTCCGATGACACCAACGGTCTCGCCGAGCCGGCGGATGAGCGCGACGACGAACTCCGGCTCGAGGCCGTTCGGCTCGGGAGTGCCCGTCGCATCCGCCCACGCGCTGTCGGTGCCGTCGATGTCGTTCGAGAAGTAGACACCGCTCACGCCGCGCTCGACGAGGTGAGCCACGAGCGCATCAAGGGCGCCGTCGGGATCGCGCCTGCACTCGTCCGCCCAGAACTGGCGAACGCCGAGGGACGACTCCCAGTGCCCGCGATCGTGACGCGAAGCGCGCGTCCCGACCTGCACGAGGCGGCCGTCGCGATGGAAGAGCTCGTTCAGGTGCCACGACCACGTCGCGAAGCAGATCTTGATGCCGAGGCGATGCTCGAGGAGATCCGTGTGGGCGTCGGGCTGGACCACGCCCCAACGCTCCTGGCGACGTGCCCGCGAGAGCGCCGACACGACCGGCCACGCGGTCGAGTGGTCGCCGCCGAGGACGACCGGCGCGACCTTCGGGTTCAGCTGGAAGACGAGGTCCAGCGCGCGCTCGGCGATCGACAGCGGCGACACGGGCAGCGTCGCGCGCACGTCATCCGAGACCTGCGGGTAGAGGGCGGCGCGCGTAGCGGCCTTCTGCGACTCGGCGAGCATGTCGTCGTGGAGGAGCTGCGGGACGACGAAGACGTCACCGATGTCGACGATACCGAGCTCGGCGGCGCGATCGGGGAACGACGGAAGCTCCTCCAGGAGCCGCGTGCGCATGGCCTGCGGTCCGAGGTTCGCCCCGCGACGGAAGCCCGCGCCGACGTCGGAGGGGATCGCGAGGACGACGGCCTTTGCATCGACGATGCGACCGAGCGCTTCGCGGAAGCGCGCGTCGACCTCGCTCGCGCTCGCTGCACCGTAGAGGCGCTGCTGGAGCTGCTCCTGCTCGGCTCGGCCGGTGGATACGAGGTGGATGCCTCCGCCGGCTGGGCGGAGAAGGAGAGCAAGCTCGTCGATCGGCGTCACGGCCGTGACCGTACCATGACGCCGCCGCCATCGACTGCGGTCGATCGGCGCGACACCGGCCGCGGTCCCGCTTGCGCGCGACGTCTCGTGATGGCCGAGAGCGGCGGCTCACCCGATACGAAGGCGCATCTCTCCGGAGGCGACCCTCGCGATGACGCCGTCGGCGCGCCGAACCATGAGGCGCCCCTCGGGATCGATCCCGCACGCCGTGCCGGCCACGCTCCCGTCGTCGCTCTCGACCGGACGGCCGAAGAGCGCGTCGTGGGCCGAGAGCCGCGCGTGGACGAGCGCGAGGCCACGATGCGCGACCTGCTCGACGTCTCGATCGAGCGCCCCGAGGATGTCGGCGAGGAGCTCCGCGCGATCCGGTGCGCCGGCGCCCTCGCGGGCGAGCGATGTCGCGATCGCTTCGAGCTCGGCCGGGAAGTCGCGCGTGTGGACGTTGACGCCGATGCCCACGATCACGTGCTCCACCTTCGCGCCCGCGAGCGCCGACTCGACGAGGATGCCGGCGACCTTGCGATAGCCGGCCCCGGTGCGGTCGCGAACGACGACGTCGTTCGGCCACTTCACGAGCACGCGATCGCCGTCACCGAGAGCCTTCGCCACCGCCTCCCGCACGGCGAGACCGCAGACGAGCGAGATCGGCGGGACCCGCGCCGGCGAGCACGAGAGGCGGAGGAGGACGGAGAAGAGGAGGTTCTCCCCCGGCGGCGACACCCACGTGCGGCCCTGCCGTCCTCGGCCCTTCGACTGGGTCTCGGCGATCCACACCGAGCCGTGCGCTGCGCCTTCGCGAGCGCCCGTCTTTGCATCGTCGTTCGTCGATCCCGTCGCAGCGAGCAGATGGATCGACGCCCCGAGGCGACCACCGCGCGCGGCGACGATCTCCTCGACCCGTGCGAGATCAGGTGCGACCTGGCTCGTTCCGGCCATCGATCGCTCTTGTCATCTCGGGAGGGCTCGCGCCCTCCCGCCCCGAAAAAGCGCGGTTTTTCGGGGCGGCCCCCTCCGCGGCGGCTCCGCTGCGCGTCGCCGGATTTTGAATCTTTGATAGTTCTTCATTTCGCCGGCGGCTTCGTGCTGCTCGACGTGAAGTCGAGCCCGATGTCCGCCGCGGGGGTGGAGTGCGTGAGCGCCCCAACGCTGATGGCATCGACGCCCGCGCGGGCGAGCTCGCCGATCCGCTCGAGAGTGATCCCGCCGGAGGCCTCGAGCAGCGCCCGGCCGCGTGTCCGCCGCACGGCCTCCTCGACGGTCGCCGTATCCATGTTGTCGAGCAGGACGATGTCCGCGCCCGCCGTGAGCGCCTCTTCGAGCTGCTCGAGCGAGTCGACCTCGCACTCGATCTTGCTCGTGTGTGGGGCGCGCGCGCGAGCACGCTCGATCGCCGTCCGAACGCCGCCGGCCGCGACGATGTGGTTGTCCTTGATGAGGACGGCCGAGCCGAGATCGTTGCGGTGGTTGTGCCCGCCGCCGCGGCGCACGGCATAGCGCTCGAGGAGGCGCAGCCCCGGCGTCGTCTTCCGGGTGTCCGTGATGCGCGTCTTGCTCCCTTCGGGGAGCGCGGCGACATAGCGAGCCGTCGCAGTGGCGACACCGCACATCCGCTGGATCAAGTTCAGCGCGACGCGCTCTGCCGTGAGCAGCGATCGGGCGTGGCCCTCGACGGTGAAGAGGACCGTGCCTGCCTTCACCTTGGCGCCCTCCTCGACGTTCGCGGTGAAGCGCACGGAGGGGTCGACCGTCGTGAAGACGCGCCCCGCCACGGGGATCCCGCACGCGACCACGTCCTTGCGCGCGGCGCCGCTCGCGGTCGCGCGGCTGTCCTCGGGGACACACGCTTCGGTGGTGACGTCACCCGCGCCGAGATCTTCTTCGAGGGCACGGACGACGATGGCGTCGATCAAGGAGAGCGGAAGCTCGGTCGTGGACATGGTCTCTTCGTAGCCGCTCCTCGGCGGGAGGGGGCGCCAGTATGCGTCACCAGCTCTCGACACGCCAGCCACGCTTCTTGGCAAGGCGTCGAGACGAAGGGCCGAGCTCGTCCCCCACCGACGAACGCTGCGGGGCCAACGATGCGAGCCCTACGGACGAGCAGTCGATGGCCGCCGTCAGTAGACGCGGAATCCCTTGCCGAGCATCTCGCTGAAGACGTTGCACATGGCGTGGAACGCGATCCCCGCCCCCACCCCCTTGGTGCGGTAGCCGCGCCAGCCGAACAGCAGCGACGGGAAGAACACGGCGAGGCGCGCCGGGTCGCGGATCGTCGCGAAGTGACCGAGCGCGAAGACGAGGCTCGTCACGAGGAGCGACGGACCGATGCTCGCACCGAAGACGTGAAGGCGCCTGGGGACGATCGCTCCGGTGCTCGCGTCCTTGCGCCATCCGAAGCCGGGCATCGCCTCGTCGAGACGCGACTGGAGATAGCCCCGGTAGAACGCCTCCTCCGGCAGCGCGATGATGACGAGCTGACCGAAGACCTCGTTCAGCATATCCATCGCGTTCACGTTCAGCGCGAAGGATCCGCGTGGATGCCAGACCTCTCGCCATCCGAAGTAGAACGGCACGAACGTGATCACCGCGAGGAGGAGAGCGAAGCCCATCGCCTGCCCCACGCTGCGGAGGAGCCGCGGGACGTCGATCTTGCCCGGAAGGACGACGCCGCCGAGCGCCAGCCCCGCCAACTCTACGCGCGCGTCGTCGCCACGCCAGACGAAGGCCCACGTCGCGCCGAGGAAGACGAAGCCGACCACGGTCGCGACGTACTTGTCCGGAAGAACGGCGGAGCCGGCGGTCACGATGGCGGTGACGAGTACCGCTACCCCGAGGGCCTCGACGGCGATGCGCCGGCGTCGTGTGCGAGCCGCGCTCGGCGGCTCGATCGCGACGGCGCTATCGATGTTCGGCTCCTCTTGCATCGCCCGCGCGGATCAGCGGCAGGTGATACGAGCCGCGTAGACCTCCGCGGGCCCCTTCGGCACGTCGGAGTCCTGCCACGTGATGTACCACTCGTTCTTGTTCGCTCCCGCGGCGATGGATGCGCGCGGGTTCGCGACCTCGAACATCCGGACCACCGAAGAGGGCGGCAGCACGGGCCCGCCGTCGTTCACGACCGAGAACTTGATGTACGGCTTCTCGTACCAGGCGACCGAGACCTGGCCGTTGTTCACCCCGAGCGCGGGCCGGCCGCCCTTGTCGGAGAGCTTCTTGCGCCAGAGGACCTTGTTCGCGATGGGATCGATCTTCGCGATGGACGCACCGCCCGCCTCGACGTGCCAGACGACGAAGCAGCCGTCGTTGCCACAGGCGATCGCCGGCGCATCGGCGGGAACTTTCTCTTCGGAGACCTTCGAGACGTCGCCGAGGGCGCGATCCTCGCGCTGCGGGTTCTTGCTCTCGTCGAGGCCCTTCTCGGCCTCGGCGAGGGGAACACGCATCCGCATGATCGACCGGGACTTCTCGCGATCGTTCTCCAGCTTGTACGCGATGATCAGCGTGTTCGCGGCGACGGCCACGCTCGGGTACTTCACGCGCGGCGCGCCCCACTTCGACTTCGGGGCCGGGACATAGTCGGTGAGCCGCGTCTCCGCGCTGAGCGTCTCGAGGTCGTTCGACAGGTGCCGCACGAACAGATCGTGCTCGTTGTCCTTGTCGCGATCGTCCTGCCACACGACCCAGAAGCCCTCGGGGCCCTTGTCGATCGCCGGCCAGAACTGACCCGGCTTCGTGCCGCCGACGCGGACGACCTGGCCCTTGTATTGATCGATGCGTCCGTCACCGTCGAGGAGGCGCGCGCGGACCCCCGCCTCCTTCCCCTTCTCGTCCCAGTAGAGGAGGACGAGCCGATCGCTGCCGAGCGTGGCGAGCTGGGGCCGCTCGGCCTGCGTCGCGTCGGGGGTGAGGTCACGCACCGGGCTGATCGCCTTGCCCGTGGGATCGATCACGACGCCGTAGGCGTGGTTGGTCCCGGGCCGCTCGTGATCGTCGACCCAGGTGACGAGCGCGCCCTTCGAGATCGGCGCGATGGTCGGCCGTTCGGCGGGCTTCGGGCTCGAGAAGCGCGGCCGCGAGAACGCCGCGACCCTGCACGGCCCGGACACCTTCTCCGCCACCTTCGTCTGATCGATGAAGACCTTCGAGACGGTGAGTCCGGCCGGCCCGCCGATCTCGGCGGCCTCTTTGAACTTCTTCTGCGCGGCAGCGATATCGCCGACCGCGAAGAGCCGCTGCCCTTCCGAGATCGACGGCACCCACTTCGGCTCGTCGAGCGGAGTGGAGCTCTGCTGGCTGCTCGACGCATTCGTCGGCGCCGCGGAGGCGACGGATTGGACGACCGGCGCGAATACCTGCGGGCTCAGGAACCGCACCCACACGAAGATCGCCACCGAGATGCCACCGGCGAGGAACGCGGCCGCGAGGCCGAGGCGGAGCGGAGATGTCTTCGCGGGCGTGGGCGGGACCTCGTGCTGCGAGGTCGTCGTCGGGATGTGCGTCGACGCGCGCGTCACGAGCGGCATCGGAGAGGAAGCGTCGTTCCCGGGGATGCCAGGGATGCCAGCGCCGCCATTGCCCCGACGGCTCGTCGACGGAATCGCCATCAGCGACCCATCGCCGAGCTCGTGCGGTCCACCGATCGGGTAGGGCGAAGCGCGGCCGTGGCCTCCCGACCCGGGAAGCTGGAAGCCAGGGTGGCTCGCGCTCGACACCGGACGCTGTCCCCACGCCTCGACGAAGGCGTCGGCGAGCTCCTTCGCGCTCTGGTAGCGGAGGTCCGGATCGCGCTCGAGGCACTTCTTGAACCAGGCGTCGAACGCCGGCGGCAGATCGGGGCGCTGATGCGAAGGAACCGGGATCGGCCCGGTCGCGATCGCCGCGAACGTCATCGCGACGCCCTGATCCATGTTCCACACCGGCCGCCCGATGAGGCACTCGTACGCCATGCAGCCGAGCGCCCAGAGGTCGGCTCGGTGATCGACGTTCCCCTGCCCCTTCACCTGCTCCGGTGACATGTACGCGGGAGTTCCGAAGACGGCGCCCTCGCGCGTAAGCCGTTTCTGCGCCTTCTCCTCCGGGTTCACCGGCGCGTAGAACTTGGCGAGGCCGAAATCGAGGATCTTGCAGATGTCGTCCCCGTCCTCGCCCTTGGTGAGGAAGATGTTCTCGGGCTTGAGGTCGCGGTGGACGATGCCGGACGAGTGCGCCTTCACCAGGCCGCGCGCCGTATGGACGATGCAGCGGATCGTCGTCTCGACGTCGATGATGCGCACGCGCGCCATCCGGTCGTAGAGCGACTCGCCCTCGAGCAGCTCCATCGTGATGAAGGGCCGCCCGTCATCGAGACGACCGGAGTCGTAGACGTCGACGATGTAGGGGCTGCGAACGCTGGCGGCTGCGCGCGCTTCGCGGAAGAAGCGCTCGATGACGATCGTGGAGGCCGCAAGCTCGGCAGCCAGCACCTTCACCGCCACCTTCTTGCCGAGCGAAAGCTGCTCCGCTTCGTACACTGCGGCCATGCCGCCACGTCCGATCTCGCGGACGACGCGGTACTTGCCTACCAGGAGGGTCCCGACCGGAATCTTCGACTCGTTGCCAGACACTTAGTCGCGGAAAATGCTACGCCGTTTCGCTGCGAAACGAAAAGGCTTACGGTAGATGATGTGCAGGGGGACAGAGACTCAGCATTGGAAGCCGACCCGGCCACCCGAAGGGAACGTCTAGTCGCGATCGGTGAAATCGCGGCAGAGATTGCGCACGAGCTGCGAAACGCCCTTCAGATCGTGTCGGCCAACGTCTACCTGGCCCGGCAGAATTTGCCGGCAAGCGAGCCCCACCTCGCCAAGATCGAGCGCAGCGCCCGGCTGGCGCATGCGATCGTGGACGATCTGATGGCCCTCGCCCGGGGGGAGCCGGCCCACGCCGAGCCGGTCGCCGTAGTCGATCTGGTCCTCCAGGCCCGCGAGACGCTCCCCGAACCGGGAGCCGACTTCGAGGACGTCGTCATTCCGCCCGGGCTCCAGGTCCGGGCCCACACCGGCCTCGCCGCCCGCCTCCTCCACGCGCTTTACGAGAACTCCATCCGTGCGAGCGCGCCCCGCCGGGCCCACGTGGTCACCACGGCCGAACGGATCGCGAGCACCACGGACGGCGGCAAGCACGATCGCGTCGCGATCACCGTCGCCGATGACGGTCCGGGCGTCCCCCCGGAGATCGCGGGAACGCTCTTCGAGCCTCTCGTCAGCCACACCGCGGGCGGCACCGGCCTCGGCCTCGCGCTCGCACGCCGAATCACCGAGGCGCACGGCGGGACGATCGCGCTCGTCCCCACCGCGAAGGGCGCCACCTTCCGGATCGAGCTCCCCGCTACGTGACGTCGTGGCGAAGACGACGAGTCACGAAGGTCACGAAGGCCGAACCGCATGAAGAAATGGCATCTCGTCCTCGGCTGCGCCGTCGTCGCGAGCATCGCGCTCTGGCTCACGTTCTTCCGGGCCTCCGAGGAAGACCAGATCAAGAAGACGCTCGGAGAGCTGGCGAGGATCGTCGCCGTGAAGGAGGGAGACACGCTCATCTCCCGCACCGCCCGGCTGCGGAGCCAGCTGAAGGACGTCGTCGATGACGACGTCCGGGTCGACGTCTCGGAGCTGAACCTCGACGTGCGCGGTCGGCGGAAGCTCGAGGACGACGCGACGAAGGCCGGGCTGGTGTTCCAGCGCGCGGACTGCACGCTCGTCAACCTCTCGATCAAGGTCGATCCCGCAGGGACCGTCGCGACCGTCGACGGCGTCGCGCTCGTCACCGCCGTTCGCGGCGGCGAACGCAAAGTCGACAAGCGCGACGTGCACTTCCTCCTGCGCAAGGACGGCGCGTGGAAGATCTCGACGATCGACGTCGCGGCGCCGAAGCAGGACTGACTCTCTCGGTCCGCGCGGCGCCGCGGCGAGAACCGCGCGCGCCGCGAGAACCGCGAGCGAGCCGGCTCAGGCGAACGCGCCGCGACGGCGCCCCGCCCACGTGACGAGCGCCAGGACGCAGAGCGCGCCGATCACGCTGCCGATGATCCCGGCACTGCGCAGGTGAAGGATCGGCTGATGATCGATCGCGTTGGCGACGAAGCCCCCCAGGAACGAACCTGCGATGCCGAGCAGGGCCGTGGCTATGAAGCCCATCGACTGCTTGCCTGGCATGATCGCGCGCGCGAGGAACCCGACGATCAGACCGAAGAGGATGAACAGTAGAATCGACATGGCCCTACTCCTTGTGCGGAGAGACAGAGCAAGGCCTGCGCCAGGGGCCCCCACCGCCAAGAGTGAGCGGCTCTGGAACACCGCCCGAGATCCAGGGCGCGATCCAGGCGCGTCCGAGCTCGAGCGTCGGGGCGCATTGCCCCCCATCGGGGCGCGATCTAAGTAAAGCGGTCGCCTCGCTCGTCGGGCCGCGCTCGTCGCGTTCGTCGAGCTCGAATCGGATCCTCCTCCGCGCGCGAACCCCCATGCTTCCCATCCGCCTCCGCGGAGCCACGACCCACAACCTCGCGTCGATCGACCTCGATCTCGCCCCCGGTGAGCTGATCGCGCTGACTGGGCCGAGCGGCGCCGGCAAGTCGTCGCTCGCGCTCGACACGCTCTACGCCGAAGGTCAGCGACGCTTCGTCGAGAGCTTCAGCCCATACGCACGCCAGTTCCTCGAGCGGCTCGAGCGCTCGCCCGTACGCTCGCTCGATCCGGTGGCGGCTACGGTCGCGGTCGATCGGCGCGCGCCGGTGAAGTCGAGCCGATCGACTGTGGCCACGCTCACGGATCTCGAGCCCTACCTCGCGGCGCTCTTCGCGTGCGAGGCCGTGCCGACTTGCCCCGATTGCGGCGAGGCGGCCATCGCGACCAGCGCCGGAGACGCATCCAAGCGAGCGCTCGCGGCCCTCCCGGACCGGCGTGCATCGGTCAGCTATCCGGTCCACATCGAGAGCGCCGAGGCCTATCTCGAGCTTCGAGAGACGCTGGCGAAGGACGGCTACCGGCGCCTCGTCATCGGCGGCGCGGTCCGGGACATCGACGACGTTCGCCCGAGCGAGGCCGGTCGACCCGACGTCGCCGTCGAGGTCGTGGTCGATCGCCTGAAGCTCGGGAAGAGCGAGGGCCGGCGGCTCCAGCAAGCGATCGAGATCGCCTGGGAACGGAGCGGCGGACGCGCCGAGCTACGCGCGGAGAGCGCGGAGAGCGCGAAGAGCGCGAAGGACGGTACGGACGAGAAGCCTCTGCACGTCCCGATCGCGCGCGGCCTCGTGTGCCCGTCGTGCGCCCGCTCGTTCGATCCGCCGCGGCCGGGCCTCTTCTCCTACAACTCGCCGCTCGGGGCCTGCTCCGATTGCCGGGGCTTCGGCCGCGTTATCGCGGTCGACTGGGACAAGGTCATCCCCGACAAGGACAAGTCGATCGAGGACGGCGCAATCAAGGCGTGGTCGGGCCGGTCGAGCGAATGGGAGCGCGACGTCCTTCGTCGCTTTGCAAAGAAGCGGAAGATCCCGCTCGACGTCCCGTGGTCACGGCTGAGCGAAGAGCAGCGCCGGCTGGTCATCGAGGGTGAAGGCGACTGGGCCGGCGGCAAGTACCCGGGCGTGGCGGCGTGGTTCAAGTGGCTCGAGACGCGCACGTACAAGATGCACATCCGCGTCTTCCTCTCGCGCTACCGCGACTACGTCCCGTGCGCCTCCTGCGGAGGCGCGCGCTTGAACAAGACCGCGCGGGCATACCACGTCGCCGGTCTCGATCTCGGCGGATGGCACGCGCTCCCCGTCGAGGACGCGCGCGCACGGCTCGAGACGGTGACGCCCGCGAACGCGCAAGGGAAGCGCGTGAAGGCGGAGCTTGCCTCACGGCTCGCATACCTCGACGCGGTCGGCCTCTCGTACCTCACGCTCGATCGCCAGGCGCGCACGCTCTCCGGCGGCGAGGCCCAGCGCGCGAGCCTCACCACCGCGCTGGGGGCCTCGCTCACGGGGTCGCTCTTCGTGCTCGACGAGCCGACCGTCGGCCTCCACGCCACGGACATACCGCGGCTCGCGAGCGCGATGGACGACCTCGCCCGCGCCGGCAACACCGTCCTCGTCATCGAGCACGATCGCGCCGTGGTCGAGGGCTGCGACCGCGTGATCGAGCTCGGCCCCGGTGCAGGGCCTCGCGGCGGCCGCCTCCTCTTCTCCGGCACGCCTGCCGAGGTCGCGAAGAGTGACACGGCCACCGGCCGCGCGTGGCGCAAGAGCAGCGACGCGAAGCGCCGACGCCGAGAGCCCGACGCATGGATGGACCTCCGCGGGGCGAGAGAGAACAACCTCGCGATCGAGCAGCTCCGTGTCCCGCTCGGGGTCCTCTGCGCGATCACCGGACCGAGCGGCTCCGGCAAGAGCACGCTCGCCGAGGACATCCTCTATCGCGCCATCGCGCGGAGGACGGGCGAGAGCGGCGTCCCGAAGACCGGCAGCTTCGAGGAGCTCGTCGGCGGCGAAGACGAGCTCCAGCATGCCGTCCTCGTCGATCAGTCGCCGCTCGGGCGCACCGCACGCGGCAACGCCGCGACCTACACCAAGGCGTGGGACCGCGTGCGAATGCGCTTCGCGGCCGAGCCGGAAGCAGGGCGGCGCGGGCTCTCCGCAGCCTCGTTCTCGTTCAACGTCCCCGGAAAGGGACGCTGCGAGAGCTGCGCCGGCGAGGGGTACGAGACCGTCGAGATGCAGTTCCTCGCGGACGTGATGCTCCTCTGTCCGGTCTGCCAGGGGAAGCGCTTCAACGCCGACGTCCTCGCCGTCACCTCACGCGCGCACCCGCAGGCACCGGCTCGGACGGTCGCCGACGTGCTCGCGATGACGGTCGAGGAGGCGCTCGCGTTCCTCTCGCCGAAGCAGCACCGCGACTACGTCCTCGAGCGCGCGCTCGAGCCGCTCGTGAAGGTCGGCCTCGGCTACCTGCCGCTCGGCCAGCCGCTCTCGACGCTCTCGGGCGGCGAAGCGCAGCGCCTGAAGCTCGCGCGTGCGCTCTCGAGCGAGGCCGCGGGCACGCTCTTCGTCGTCGACGAGCCGAGCGCAGGCCTCCATGCAGAGGACGCCGCGCACGTCGTCGGCGCGCTCCACGAGCTCGTCGAAGGCGGCGCCACCGTGATCATGGTGGAGCACGACCTCTCGGTCGTGTGCGAGGCCGATTGGGTGATCGACCTCGGCCCCGGTGGCGGCCCGCGCGGCGGGCAGGTCGTCGCCGAAGGCCCCCCCGAGACCGTCGCGGAGAGCGCGACGAAGACTGGCGAGGCGCTACGCGCCCAAAGGCGAGGAGCACGCGTCACGAGCCCGGGCCCGACAGCCCGCCGGCGCGAAGAGCCCCGTGAGAAGAAGGCCCCGCGCGCGGCCGCTCCCGACGCGATCACCGTTCAGCACGCACGCGAGCACAACCTCAAGGACGTCTCCTGCAAGGTGCCCCACGGCAAGCTCTGCGTCGTCACCGGTCCGAGTGGCTCCGGCAAGAGCTCGCTCGCGTTCGACGTCGTCTTCGCCGAAGGCCAGCGCCGCTTCATGGAGACGCTCACGCCGTACGCGCGCCAGTTCCTTCCGACGCTCCCGCGCCCGGACGTCGATCTCGTGACCGGTGTTCCTCCGTCGATCGCCCTCGAGCAGCGCACCTCACGAGCGGGAGCCAACTCGACGGTCGCGACCGTCACCGAGATCGCGCACTACCTCCGTCTTCTCTACGCGAAGGTCGGCGACCTTCACTGCCCGAAGTGCGGCGGACACGTGGCGCCGAGCTCACCCGACGAGCTCTTCGCGCGCCTCCGCGACCTCGATGGCAAACGCACCCTCTATTCCCCCGCCGTTCGCGCGCGCAAGGGGACCTATCTCGACGTCTTCACGAACGCCTCGCGCGCGGGGATCCAGAGCGCACGCGTCGATGGAGCGCTCGTCGCGATCGATCCTCCGCCGAAGCTCGCGAAGACGAAGGAGCACTCGATCGACCTGATCGTCCACTACGGGCCGCTCGGCTCGCTCGATCGCGCCGCGTTCGACCGGGCGCTCGCGTGGGGCGGCGGCGCGATCCGCATTGCTCGAGGCACCCCGACCGCCGCGCCCGCACCCGGCGAGGAGGTCCTCTCCACCGCCCGCGCGTGCGGAAGCTGCGGCACCGGCATCCCTGAGCTCGATCCGCGCTGGTTCTCGTTCAACACGAAGCAGGGGCAGTGCGAAGCGTGCGAGGGCACCGGCTTTCGCGGCGGCGAAGAGGACGTCGAGGACGAGGGCAAGCCGCGCGAGAAATGCCGCGTGTGCAAGGGCGACCGCCTGGCGCCGATCCCGCGGAGCGTGCGCCTCGGCGGCCAGACGTACCCGCAGATGATGAACCTGAGCGTCGCGGCGGCGCTCGCGAAGGTCGAGCACCTCTCCCTCGCCGGAAAGAGCGGAACGATCGCGAAGGCGCCGCTGGCAGAGCTCGTGCGGCGCCTCCGGTTCGTGGTCGAGGTCGGGCTCGGCTACCTCGGCCTCGGGCGCGCGGCGAGCTCGCTCTCCGGCGGCGAGATGCAGCGCCTCCGCCTCTCGGCACAGCTCGGCAGTGGGCTCACCGGTGCGCTCTACGTGCTCGACGAGCCGACGATCGGCCTCCATCCGCGCGACACGAAGCGCCTCATCGCGAACTCGCCCGCGCTCGTCGACACGGGCTCGACCGTCCTCGTCGTCGAGCACGACGCGGAGACGATCCTCGCGGCCGATCACCTCACGGACCTCGGCCCCGGCGGCGGGCAGAGCGGCGGTCACATCATCGCCGAAGGCGCGCCTGCCACCGTCCTCGCGAGCGCAGGCTCGCCGACCGGCCGCGCGCTCCGGGAGCCGCTCGGCGTCGTGCGTCCGCGGCGGCCGACGAGCGACGCGTGGATCGACCTCTCCGGCGCACGCGCAAACAACCTCCAGGACGTCACCTTCCGCGTCCCCGTCGGTCGCATGTGCGTCGTTGCCGGCGTCAGCGGCTCCGGCAAGAGCACGCTCGTCCAGCGCGTGTTCTTCCCTGCCCTTCGCCGTGAGCTCGACCTCGTCGCGCCGACGCCGGGACCGTACCGTTCGATCGAGGTGCCGAAGAACGTGCGGCGCGCGCTGGCGGTCGATCAATCGCCGATCGGGCGCACGCCGCGCTCCGTACCTGCGACGTTCCTCGGCGTCTGGGACGAGATCCGGAAGCTCTTCGCCGCACTCCCGGAGTCGAAGGTCCGCGGCTTCTCGGCGGCCCGCTTCTCCTTCAACACGCCACACGGAGGCCGCTGCACTGCGTGCGACGGGCAGGGCTCGATCGTCGCCGAGATGTCCTTCCTGCCCGAGGTCGTCACGCCCTGCGAGACCTGCCAAGGCGCACGCTTCGAGCCGTCGACGCTCGACGTGCGGTGGGCCGGACTCTCGATCGGCGACGTGCTGCGGCTCTCGGCCGAGGACGCAGCGAACGTCTTCGCCGCTCATCCGAAGATCGCGCGGCCCCTTCGCACGCTCGCCGAGCTCGGTGTCGGCTACGTCGCGCTCGGGCAGGGATCGAACACCCTCTCCGGCGGCGAGGCGCAGCGGCTCAAGCTCGCGAGCGAGCTCACCGCGGGCGCTGCGCACGAGCCGACGGTCTACGTGCTCGACGAGCCCACGACCGGGCTCCACCTCGCAGACGTCGCACGCCTCATTCGCGTGCTCGATCGACTCGTCGAGCGCGGCGACACGCTCGTCATCGTCGAGCACCATCCCGACGTCATCTTGAACGCAGATTGGGTGGTCGAGCTCGGCCCCGAAGCCGGCGAGGCGGGCGGACGCGTGGTCTTCGAGGGCGAGCCAAAGGCGCTCCTGAAGAAGAAGACGGCCACCGGCCGCGCGCTCGCAGCGCCATCGCGCGGAGCGATCGAAGCAGCGGAGTGATCGCCGCGCGGCTTTGTCACGAGGACGGTATCCGCCGCTCAGCCCATGGTCGAGCTGCGGGACGCGAGCGCCACACTGTCTCGCGCGAGGGCGCATCGTCGAGCGCATGGATTCGCGGGATCGCCCGCTGTGAAAGCGGCCCGCGCTCGTCGGTTGGGGGGCACGAGCGATGCACTCGACGCGCGTCATCGTGGATCGAGGTCTTTGCATTGTCTTGTCGGTCATCATGGGCGCGACGCTCTTCGTCGCCGAAGCCTGCAGCGGCGATCGCCTTCCCTTGCATACCGGCGCGGGTCATTCCCCCGCGCGCGGTCACAAGGACGGCGGCGCCGAGTGCGCCCCCGCGACTCGACGCGGCGCGGAGAGCGGGCACCGGGCGACTAGGCTTCGCGGTCAGGACCGCTGCGTCGTGCAAGAACGAGCCGAGCCGCCGCCGCCGCCACCTTCCAGCGTGTAGCGCTCACGTCAGGCAGCAGAGCGCGCCCGTCCAGTATTTCCCCGTCCCGTAGCAGCTCGTCGAGGTGCCCGGGACACACTGGACGGCAACGTCGATGCAGCACTCCGCGCCCGTCCACTTCATGTGCGAGCCGTAGCAGGAGAGCGACGTGCCGTCGACGCACGTTGGGTTGCCGCTGACGCAGCACTTGGCGCCGGTCCACATCATCCCGGTGCCGTAACAAGACAAGGACGTGCCGTCGACGCATTCGACCGGGCCGTCGACGCAGCACTTCGATCCGGTCCAATACATCTTGCTGCCGTAACAAGACAACGAAGTGCCCTCGACGCACTCCTTCCCGCCGCTCGAGCCGCTCGAGCCGCTCGAGCCGCTCGACGAGCTGCTGGAGCTACTCGTGCCGCTCGAACCGCTCGAGCCACTCGAACCGCCCGATCGGCTCGTCTCGTCCTCGCCGCAGAATGCCTTGCGCGCGCGTCCACACGCGACCTCGGCCCCTCCGCACACGCCGTCGACACAGGCCGCTGCGAGATACGAGGTTCCGCTCGAGCAGTCACAGCACGTCGGCATGCAGTCTACATACGTCGAGCAGCTCGCGCCCGGCTTCCCGTTGCCCACCAGTTTCTCGGGATTCGTCGGACAGCCTCCGTTGACCTGCTCGGCGGAGGACGAGATGTTCGAGCTGGAGCTCGAGCCGCTGGAGCTGCTCGCGTTGCCGGGATCGGATCCCGTCTCCGGGATCGCCGAGCTCCCGCCGCTGCAAGCGACGAGGAGCAAGACTGCGAGCGCCGACGCGGCGCTGGTGGAAGAAATCGAAGAGGCCAAACGCGAACGAATCGTCGTCATGTCACGCTCCAGATGAAGGACGCGGCGGCGTTCGCAAGGCACGTACCTCCGGCGTGTGCACGTCTTCTCGCGGGGTTGGCAGCCAACGCGTGGGCGCGCGAGGCGCGGGTTGCGCCACGATGGCGCTCGCCGGTGGCGCTACGACGGTGCGCGAAGACGTGCGCGCCCGAGCACCGCGCGTCGTCGTCGAGTGCTCGACTCGACTCGAGTCGCCTCGACGGATGGGCCGGCCAAAAGGTCGCGCTCGTGGAGGTGTCGAGCCGAGCGCGGCCGCTCGCCTCCCGATGAAGTAGCTGCGCGGACCGACGATTGGCGGTATCAAGAGGGGGATGATCGCGCCGCGGATCGCCGTCGTTCAGGGCAACCTGACGGACGGCCAGGGGACGCTGCTCGCGAATGCCTCCAGCGCGGACGTCGCTTGCGACGTCGCGAGCGGAAGCCGGCGCACGTGGGGGGCGAGCCGACGATGAGCGACGCATCGAAGCCGGGAGAGAAGCAGACCGCGAAGAACGGCGGCCCCGCCCCGTCGAAGGCGCGCGCGATCGATGAAGCGGCCGATACCGCCGCGAACGACGCGGAGGCCGGCGAAGAGAGCGACGCCGCATCCGCTCGAGCGAAGGACGGCGAGACGCCGTATCGCGGCTCGACCCCTGCCGGCCACGCGAAGGACAAGCGCTCGACGATCTGGCAGCGCGCGACGTACCGCTGGACCGCGATCACCGTCGTCCTCGCGGCGCTCCTCGTCCTCTACAGCTACCACCCGTACTACAGGAACCAGCAGTTCACGCCGTTCAAGACGATCTTCCCGCCGGCGTTCGTCCTCTGGATCGTCTTCGGCCTCTTCTACGTCAAAGCGACGCTCGAGAAGTTCTCCGAGCAGCGCTACACGATGCGCGACAGCGGGCTGCATCTCATTGCGCTCGGAAAGGCCGCCTTCGACGACGTCCTCGAGCGCTGGCACTGGTACAGCGTGACCTTCCTCGTCGGGACCGCAGCGTTCCTCGGCGGGATGCGCGCGCTGACACCGAAGACGAGCATCTGGTACGACGCTTACGCGAGCATCGCGATCTACTTCTCGTGCCTGTTCGCCACGCTCCTCCTCGTTCGCGGCTTCCGGCCGAAGCGGGTCTGGCGCCTCATCCGGAACCGCCGCGTACGAACGACCGTCCTCGCCATCGTCGTGAAGGCGTTCTTCACGCCGCTGATGACCGGGTTCGTCGTCGGTCACCTCAACGGCATCTCGCGGGCGTGGCTGAACCACAAGCACCTGCCACCGATGGACTTCAAAGTCCCGAACGACGGCAACATCGGCGGCACGGTGTCGTTGTGGTGGAACAACGTCGGCGTCCGTCTGGGCGACCTGGTCCCTTCGCTCCATGACCTCGCCGCGCTCGTCCAGCCGTGGACCTGGACGCGCGCCGAGTTGAGCTGGGGCCTCGGCATCACGTACGACATCATCTTCGCCGTCGACTGCGGCTGGGCGCTCTTCGGCTACGCCTCCGAGAGCCGCTGGCTCGGCAACAAGACGCGAAGCGTGGAGCCGACCGCGTTCGGATGGCTCGTCTGCCTTGCCTGCTACCCGCCGTTCAACCCGGTCCTCGGCACGTACCTCCCGCTCGAGAACGGGCCTCAACTGATCTCGACCGAGACGGGCCATCTCTGGCTCCGCGGCGCCACCGTCTTCCTCTTCGCGATCTACGCCGCCGCAACGGTGTCCTTCGGGTTCAAGTTCTCGAACCTCACGAACCGCGGAATCGTCACGCGCGGCCCCTACCGCTTCGTGCGACACCCCGCATACCTGTGCAAGTGCATGGCGTGGTGGCTCGAGCACATCCCCACGATGACGCTGACCAAGTCGTTCTTCCTCACGCTCCTCTGCGGGGTGTACGCGCTCCGCGCCTGGACGGAGGAACGGCACCTCGGGATGGATCCCGAGTACCGCGAATACAAGAAGAAGACCCCGTGGGTCCTCTTCCCCGGCGTGTACTGACGGTCGCGTTCCGGCGCCGGCGAGGGCCGAGAGCGGCCGAGCGTGCTCGCCCGAATGGTCCGGGCACGCTACGCTCGTCTCGATGCCGAGAATCGAACGGGACGACACGACCAACGACGTGGTGGCGGCGGTATCGGCAGCAGCTCACGAGCCGCGCAAGATCGGAGATGCGCTCCGCGCCGTGATCTCGGGCGGCGGCGCCACGAGCGTGATTGCTTCGTCGGTCGCACTCTTCGAGGCCGGCGGGAAGTTGCTCCTCGACGAGGGAATGAAGAACCTCCTCCGCAGCGCCGCCGAGCGCGGCGCCGAGAGCGCGCTGGCGGTCGCCGCCGGACCGCTCCTCGGACCGGCGACGATGCTCGCGAAGAAGCCGATCAAGATGCTCGCCAGCGCGAGCAAGGCCGCACGCTCGGCCGCTCCCCTCGCCGCCCGTGCGGCGGGCAAGGAGATCCTGAAAGGCGCTGGAAAGGCCGCCGGCATCGGCCTCGTCGTCGACGGTGCCGTCGCGAGCGTCGAGGCCGCCCTTGCCGTCCGTGAGGGCGCGATGGACCGGAAGAATGCGATCACCTACGTCGCGAAGGAGGCCGCGACCGGAGCGGTGGCGACGGGCGCCGGGGTCCTCGCCGGCGCGGGCCTCATTGCGCTGACCGGCGGAGTGGCAGCGCCGGTCGTCTTCGCCGTGGGCGCGCTCGGCTCGATCGGGACGAAGCGCGTGCTCCGCCGCCTCACGACGCGCCCGACACGGGAGCTCGCGGTACGCGAGATCGCGGGCTCGAGCGCGCCGGCGACCTGAGGCGGCCTAGAGCCGCGGCGCCAGCTAGAGCAGAACCGGAAGGGCATCGCGCCGCGAGGAACGCTATGCTGGCGGCCGAGCATGACCACGCACACCGTCGACAATCCCTATACCGGCGAGACCGCGTGCACCGTCGAGACGACGGATGATGCCGCGCTGTCGCGCATCCTCGACGACGCCCGCCGGGCAGCACACGAGCTCGCCCGCCTGAGCGTCGATGAGCGCGTCGCGCTCTGCGAGCGCGCGCTCGCGAAGCTCGAAGCCCGGACCGAAGCCGTCGCCGCCGACATCACCCGGCAGATGGGCAAGCCCTTATCGCAATCGCGCGGCGAAGTCGGCGGCATGGCCGGCCGCTGGCGCCACATGCAGGAGAGCGCGAAGGACGCGCTGGCGGACGTGGTGCTCCCGCCGAAGGAAGGCTTCGAGCGTGTCGTCGCGAAGGAGCCGCTCGGTGTCGTGCTGGACCTCCCGGCGTGGAACTACCCGCTCCTCACCGCGGTCAACGCGATCGTCCCAGCGGTGCTGGCCGGCAACGCCGTCGTGGTGAAGCACTCACCCCGAACGCCGCTGTGCGGAGAGCACTTCGCGCGCGCATTCGTCGAGGCGGGCGCGCCGAAGGGCGCCGTTGCCGCGATCTTCGTCGACTACGGGCACACCGAACGGCTCGTCGGGGATCCCCGTATCGACCACGTCCTCTTCACGGGCTCCGTCCATGGAGGCCATCGCATCCAGGCCGCCGCGAAGGACCGCTTCCTCCACGTCGGCCTCGAGCTCGGCGGAAACGATCCCGCCTATGCGGCTTCGGACTGCGACCTCGAGAAGACGGTCGAGAACATCGTCGACGGCGCGATCTACAACGCGGGGCAGAGCTGCTGCGCCGTCGAGCGCGTCTACGTGCACGAGTCGATCTACGAGCGCTTCGTCGCCGCGGCCGAGCCGCTCGTCCGCGCCTACGTAATGGGCGATCCGACCGACGCGAAGACGACGCTCGGCCCGGTCGCGCAGCCGTGGCATCCGAAGGAGCTCGAGGCGTTCGTCGCTGACGCCACGAAGAAGGGCGCCAAGCTCGTCACCGGCGGGAAGCCCGTCGCGGTGAACGGCAAGGGCCGCTTCTTCGAGGCGACGATGCTCACCGACGTCCCCGCCGATGCCGACCTGATGCAGAAGGAGTCGTTCGGGCCCATCCTCGCGATCGCGCCGGTGCGCTCGGACGAGGATGCGCTCGAGAAGATGAACGCATCCCGCCTCGGGCTGACGGCGAGCGTCTGGACGCGCGACAAGGGCCGCGCCGAGCGCATGGCCCGCGCCCTCCAGTTCGGCACCGTCTACATGAATCGCTGCGACGCGCTCGATCCCGCACTTCCGTGGACAGGCGTGAAGGACTCCGGCCGCGGCGTCACGCTCAGCGCGCTCGGCTTCGACGCGCTCACGCGCCCGAAGGCGATTCACTTCCGCCTGGCGCTCTGAGCAGCCAGCGCACCGCGAGGGGCTTCAGCGACCGAGCTTCGTCGGCGCCTGGATCTGCTCGCAGCGCTCCACGCACGCCGGATCGTCGCTGCACTGCATCGAGCAGTCCGCCGTGCGCCCGCGCTTCTGCTCGCACTTCGGATCGCGCTCGCACCTCATCGGGTCTTCGCGCGCCGCCTTCTGAGCGGCGCTGCACGCCACGGAGGGTGCGAGAGCGAGGAACGCAGCGAGGACGATGTACAGGTGTCGGGCGGTCATCAACGGCTCAACGGGTCAACGAATGGTAGCGGAGCTGGGGGGTGGGCTGGTCTTGTCGAGCGGCGGCCGCTCGCGAAGGCACTTCTCGACGGCGGGCTCGAGCGCCTTGAGCGACGGGTTCATCCCCGGGAAGGGCCCGTGGCTCGGCGGTCGCCCCATGACGGGCGCGAACATGCGCGACCAGTCGATCGTATCCGAGACGCTCAGCCAGACGAACAGGGCGCGGCCCTTGATGTTCTCGAAGGGGACGCCTCCCCCGGTGCCGCCGAACCACATGCGCGAGTCGTGGCTGTTGTGCCGGTTGTCGCCCATGACCCAGACCTCGCCCGGCTTCACGTAGTACGGGCCCTGGTACTCCATGGAAAGGCTCTGGTGGTCGTAGAGCGTGAGGTACGCCTCGTCCTCGAGGAACTCGACGAAGACCTCGCCTTCGTGGCGCGCGCCGTCCGGCTGCTCCGTGTACGTGTAGGTACCGACCGAGCAGCTCGGGACCTCCCAACCGTTGATGATCGGATGACCGCCACGGACCTCGAGCTTGTCGCCCGGGGCCGCGATGACGCGCTTGATGAAGTCCTGCTCGGGGTGCTCGGGATACGCGAACACCATGACGTCGCCGCGCTCCGGCGGCATGCGCGACCAGAGGCGCGAGTGGGTCCACGGGATGGCGGGGCCGTACGTGAACTTGTTCACGAAGATGTGATCGCCCACCTGCAGCGTGGGGATCATCGATCCGCTCGGGATCTTGAACGCCTCCACGACGAACGCGCGGAGCGCCATCGCAACCGCGATCGCCACCAGGATCGACTCGGCGTACTCGCGCAGCTCGCTCTTTCGCCAGCGTCCGAGCTTGGTGTCGACCTCGCCGTCGGCCTTCACGAGCGCATCGAGGAAGGCGTCCTCGTCGAACGGCTCGCGCTCCATCGACTGCTCGAGGGCCTCGAGATCGGCACGCAGCTTGTCGCGCTCCTTCGTCGAGAGCTCACGGACGACGGCGTCCTTGTTCTTCTCGAGGATGGCCTCGGCCTCTTCGATGATCGCACGCGCCTTCTCGAACGGCGCGCGCATCGACGTCGGCAGCCCTTCTCGAAGGGGCGGGTGCGCGTGATAGGCGAGCGGCAAGTGATGCCGCACGGCCCAGAGCGCCATCTCGAACAGGGTGAAGGTGACGATCCCGAACGGCACCGGCTGGTCGCGGACCCTCTCCTCGATCCAGCCGAGCACGCCGCCGTGGTCGACACCGCTCGCCGGCGTGAGCGCCCAGACGAAGATGCATGCGAGGGCGAACGGCACGACGATGAACCACGTCGCCCAGTAGACCGTGCGGAGGATCCGTCGCGGCGCCGGCTGCGGCTTCTTCGCTCCGCCGTCGCCCGCGCCAGCGATGCGGCGCGCGCTGCGCCCGTCGTCGGCCTCCCGCGCAACGGCACGGCGCTCGGCGCCCGGCTTCGACTTCGACTCTTCCTTCGCGCCGTCGACCTCGTCCTCGTCGTCGTCGCTGGGCCCGACGGCCTCGTTCGCCCCCTCGTTGGTGTCGCGAGGGGACGGCTCAGCCTCGTCCGCAGAGGTCCCGAGAGTCTCTTCGTCCTTCTTCACGAGGCATCGCCGATCTGGATGAGGTAGTTGACCACCGCAGCACGGTCATCGAGCGGGTTGATCGTCGGCGAGACCTGCCCTGCCGTCGGCGTGTTGTCGAACACGACGTAGTACGTCCCCGGAGGGACGACAATCGCGCGCTTCATGGGATTCCCATTCGCGAGCACCTCCGAGGACATCGGCGTGCCGGCCATGGGCCCAGCTTGGGCGTACTCGAAGTAGTAGTGGAGGGACTGCTCGGCCTCGGCCTTGCGCATGACCATCACGTCGATGGCCGGGACACCGTCCACCGCAGCCGTCAGGTAGATCGCGCGACCGGATTCCTCGACGACGATCGGCCCCACGAAGTCACGCTGGTTCTGATGGATCTCGGTGCGCTCGTTCTCGTAGGTGATCTTCCCGTCGCCGCGCTCCACCTGGTACGGGTGGAAAGGCTTCTTCCCGACCGGGACGATCCCGAGCGCGAAGCCGACGTTCGCCTCGCTCCCGTCCCGGGCGATGACCGTGAACCCATCACGGAGCTTCGTCGAGAGCGTCTGCTTTCCGAAGTCGTTCCCGAGCGAGGACATGCCCGCGAACATCGAAGCCATCTGGCTCTCGATCCGATGGGTCTGGAAGTTCGTGTTGTCGATGCGCGCCGGCCGGAAATACGCGTAGATATCGCAGTCGCCGTCCTCGGGAACCTGGAAGTCGTAGCGGAAGGCGGCCGAGCTCCCTCCGACGAAGGTCGTCTTCTTCGTCACGTTCGTCCAGGCGTAGCCGTAGCCGCTGAACGTCACGTTGAGGAGATCACCTTCGGTCGTGGTGCACTGGTTCGGATAGAAGCGCCCGATCACCGGCGAGTCCGCGGAGAGCTTCAGCGGGGCGTTCCGCGTCTTCATCTGCTGGCAGAAGTCGCCCATCGCCTTGCGGAGCATCGAGCGACGCATGGTGAGGTTCTCGGGCTGGTTGATCGTCCCGCGGAACCGACACGCGGGATTGCAGCCCTGGGTCAGAGCCGACGACGCAGCCAGCGCGACGACGGCGAGCAAAGCACCGGAAGTCTTCTGCAAAGCCCCCGGAGGCTACCACAAGGAGCGTGCACCTGAGTCGACCGAACAGGTCGGCTGTCCCCGCCCCCCCGGCGCGAGGAAATCGCCGTGGATGTCGATGCTCGGGCCGATCGCGATATCCTGACGGAATGACGAGCGCAGCGGTGGAGCGAAAGGTTGCGGTCCTCGGGGCGGGCGCGTGGGGAACGGCGCTCGCGAAGGTCCTGGCAGAGAAGGGCGATCCGGTCGCGATGTACTGCCGGCGGGCAGACCTCGTGGCTCAGATCAACGAGGAGCACCTCAACGGGCGCTACCTTCCCAGCGCGAAGCTACCGGCCACCCTGTCGGCCACGGTCGATCCCGAGGAGGCGCTCCACGGCGCATCGATGGTCGTGTTCGTCGCGCCGAGCCACGCCACGCGCGAGGTCGCGCAGCTCGTCGCGCGCAAGGTGCCCAAGGAAGCGCCCATCGTCAGCGCGACCAAGGGGATCGAGAACGACTCCCTCACGTTCATCGACGAGATCCTCGCGGCCGAGCTCCCGGGCGAGACCCACCGGCACTTCGCCTTCCTCAGCGGCCCGTCCTTCGCGAAGGAGCTCGCCGCCGGCCTGCCCACGGGCGTCGTCATCGCGTCCGAGGAGGAGCGCGTGCGCGACCACGTGATGCGCCGCTTCCATGCATCCTACATGCGCACGTACGCCAGCAAGGATATCCCGGGCGTCGAGTGCGGTGGCGCGATCAAGAACGTGATCGCGATCGCGGCTGGCGCCGCCGACGGCCTCGGCTTCGGCCACAACACCCGCGCCATGCTGATCACGCGCGGCCTCTCCGAGATGGTGAAGCTCTCGCTCGCACGCGGCGGCGAGGCGATCACGCTCGCGGGCCTGGCAGGCATGGGAGACCTCGTCCTGACCTGCTGCGGAGAGCTCTCGCGCAACCGCACCGTCGGCCTCGAGCTCGGCAAGGGACGCAAGCTCGCCGACATCCTCGCCGGGCTCGGCCATGTCGCCGAGGGCGTGAAGACCGCGAAGAGCGCGTTCGACCTCGGTAACAAGCTCGGCGTCGAGCTCCCGATCATCACCGAGACATACCGCGTCCTCTACGAGGACAAGCCCGCGCTCGACGCCGTGAAGGACCTGATGGGCCGTGAGCTCACTGCAGAGTTCGAGAGCATGCCCGGCCTTCGCGCCGCCACTCCCACCTGAGAGTCGCAGGACTCGGCTCACCAGGGACCGACCTCGACCGGAAGGCGCTCATCCACTACCCTCCGGCGAGGCTCATGCGCGGATCCCGCTTCTCCTCCTTCCTCTCCTCTACATTCGTCCTTTCGGCCGTCCTGACCGCGGTCGCGCTCGGTGCGTCCGATGCGGCTGCCCAGCAGCCCTATCCGCCGCAGCCGTACCCGCAGCAGCAGCCTTATCCGCAGCAGCAGCCTTATCCGCAGCAGCAGCCTTATCCGCAGCAGCAGCCCTATCCGCAGCAGCAGCCTTATCCGCAGCAGCAGCCTTATCCGCAGCAGCCCTACCAGCCCTACCCGCAGCAGCCCTACCAGCCCTACCCGCAGCCGCAGCCCGCGCCCGCGGTCTCGAACACGCGGAGCCAGGGCGAAATGATCCCGCTCTACGTCACGAGCGCGCTCTACGGGGTCGGCACCGGCATCTGGCTCGACGCCGTCTTCAAGATCGACGACCCGGGGCCGGCCGTCCTCCTCCCGCTCACGCTCGGAGTCGCCGCGCCCGTCGGCGTGTGGCTCTGGGACAGCCAAGCAGGTCCACTCCATCGCGGCGTCCCCGCCGCGACCTCGACCGGCCTCGTGCTCGGCGCCGTCGAAGGAATCGCGATCGCGGGCACGCAGTGGCAGTACACGCGCGACGACAACCGCGACTGGTCATTCCGAACGCAGACCACGGTCACCTGGCTCATGGCGACGGCTGGCGGCGTCGGCGGGTGGGCCTTCGGCGAGTGGTTCCGCCCCGATCCGCGCAGCATGACGTTCATCGGCAGCGGCGCGGCGTGGGGCGCGCTCAGCGGCTCGATGTTCGGGATCGCGGTCCAGGGCCGGCACGCCGACTGGAAGGACGGCTCGAGCGTCGCCGGCCTGATCGGCTACAACGTCGGCATCGTCGGCGGCGGCGCGATCAGCATCCTCCACACGCCGTCGTACAACTCGCAGAAGTACATGTGGCTCGGCTACGGCATCGGCGCGCTCGCCGGCAGCCTCGTGTTTCCCTTCTATCTGTTCGTCGACAACCCGGTCGTGAAGCGCGGCCTCATCGGCCCTTCGATCGGCGGCCTTGCGGGCACGGCCCTCGCCGGGGCGCTCACCTGGAACATGAAGGACGACGACGGCTCGACCCCGACGCACGGCGAATGGGAGCCACCGTTCAACGTCGCCGTCACTCCCATCCCGGCGCTCACGCCGCCGACGGTCCAGACGACCGCCTCGAGCCGGAGCATCACGAACATGGTTGGCCCCGACCCGCGCCTCAACGCACCGCCGCCGGGCGCGATGGTGACCGCGATCGGGACCTTCTGAGCTCCGACGCGCCGTTCGCCGAAGTCGGGCGGATGGCATGTGGCTTCAGGCGAGAGGCTTCAGGCCTCTCGTCTGCAGCCACGAGTCTGCCCCACCCGAACACGGCTGGCACGAGCGCGCGCCTCGAGTCGACGTTCGCGACGAACGCCGATCGATGGGCGCGACACGGCTGACCGCGCGACCACGGCGCAGACGAGCTGCGACGCGCCGCTCCCTCGAAGAGGAGCGGCGCTCGCGCTCGATGCGCCGTCGACTTCAGTTCGCGGGCGGAGTCTCGGGCGCGCCGGCCTCGGCGCCCTCGGCAGGCACCTGATGCTCGGTGTCGGGCGTCAGCGGCGGCGGCTTGTTCCCATCCCCACACGCCACCGCTCCAAGCGCGGCGAAAGCAGCACCGATCGTGAAGAGCATGACGAACCTACGCATCGAGACCACCTCCGCAATGTTCGGCTCGAAAGCCGGGTGAAGGTCCGGCCCGGACGGCCGAACCTGCGCTGCGTGAGCCATTCTACACAGACCCGCTTCACCGTGGCCACCTCGTCGATCCCGGCGACGGTGTTCTGCTTTTGCGATACTCTTCCCCCCGAAGCGACCAGTGGGGTGACTCCCGACAGGAACGCTCGTTCTGGCTGAAGGCTTTCGTCTCGCTTCTTGGCTCTCGGCCGAAGGCCCTCTGGCTGAAGGCTCACTACTCACCTCTGGCTATAGGCACTCTGGCTGAAGGTTCGCTCTTCAGGCGCTCTTCAGCCGCAGGCTCCGGTCTCGACTCGCATGCCCATCCTCAAGTGGTTCCCGCCGCAGGGCTCTCCGCGCACGTACGTGCTCTACAAGCCCGTCTCGACGATCGGCCGCGCCCTCGGAAACGACGTGGCGATCGCGACGCAAGGCATCGGCGAGACGCACGCCCAGGTGCTCTTCGACGGCCGCGACTTCAACCTCGAGGAGGTCGAGAAGAGCGGCGAGATCCTCATCAACGGCAAGAAGAAGCGCCGCGCTCGCCTCGTCCACGGCGATCGCCTGACGCTCGGTGACGCCGAGCTTCAGTTCAGCATCTTCGACGAGCCGGGCTCTGCCGCGCGGGCGACGCCGTCGTCGGCGGCATCCGCCCAGCAGTCCACGGAAGGCAGCGTCCAGCTCGCCGCCGTGCGGAAGCTCCACGAGTTCAGCGAAAAGCTGATGACGTTGAAGAACCTCGACGAGCTGCTCGAGGCGATGCTCGACGCCGTGATCGACGTCACCGGCGCAGAGAAGGGGCTCGTCCTCCTCCTCGACGAGGCCTACGGCTCCGACGGAAGCGCCTCGGGCCAGGGCGGCAAGCCCGTCATCCGCGCGTCCCGCCAGGTCAATCGCGAGGCGATCACCGATACGACGGGCGCGATCTCCGACAGCATCGTGCGTCGTGTCCTCGACTCCGGCCGCCCGGTCATCGTCTCCGACGCGCTCTCCGACGACACCTTCCGTACCAGCGAGAGCGTCGTGGCGCTTCGGCTCTCGAGCGTCATGTGCGCACCCCTCGTCTCGCAGGGTCACGTCACCGGCGCGCTCTACGTCGGCAACGACCGCGTGAAGGGGCTCTTCCAGAAGTCGCAGCTCGACCTGCTGAGCATCTTCGCCGGGCAGGCGTCGCTCATCCTCCAGAACGCGATGCTCCTCAGCGCCCTCCGGGCCGACAAGGAGAAGCTCGCCGCCGAGCTGAAGGACAAGCGCTTCGGCGAGATCATCGGCGTGTGTCCGTCGATGATGGAGGTCTTCCGGAAGCTCCAGAAGGTCGCGACGACGGACATCTCCGTCCTCATCACCGGCGAGACGGGCACCGGCAAGGAGCTCATCGCCCGTGAGCTGCATCGCCGCTCGAACCGCGCGCAGGGCCCGTTCATCGTCATCAACTGCGGCGCGATCCCCGAGAACCTGATCGAGAGCGAGCTCTTCGGCCATGTGAAGGGCGCGTTCACCGGCGCGATCGCATCGCGTCCCGGCAAGTTCCAGGCGGCCGACAAGGGCACGCTCTTCCTCGACGAGATCGGAGAGCTGCCGCTCAACCTCCAGGTGAAGCTGCTCCGCGCGCTGCAGGAGCGCGTCGTCTTCCGCGTCGGCGACAGCAAGCCCGAGAAGGTCGACATCCGCGTCGTCGCCGCGACGAACCGCGTCCTCGAGGACGAGATCAAGGGCGGGCGCTTCCGCGAGGACCTCTACTACCGCCTCAACGTCGTCAACATCTGGCTGCCGCCGCTCCGCGAGCGCGGCGACGACGTGCTCATCATCGCGAAGGCGCTCCTCTCGAAGTACGCCGAGGAGCTGCACTCGTCCGTGCAAGGCTTCACGCCCCAGGCGCTCGCCGCCATCCGGAAGAACAACTGGCCGGGCAACATCCGCCAGCTCGAGAACCGCCTGAAGAAGGCGCTCGTCCTCTGCGACAGGACGCTCCTCGGAGTCGAGGATCTCGAGCTCGATCAGGCGAACGAGAGCTCGATCCTCCCGCTCGAGAAGGCGAAGGAGGAGTTCCAGCGGAAGTACGTGCTCGAGGTGCTCGAGCGAAACAACGGCAACCGCACCCAGACGGCGCGCGACCTCGGCGTCGATCCGCGGACGATCTTCCGGTACCTCGAGCGCGAGCAGAACCCGATGCCGTCGGGCGCCGGCGGCTCTCCGAGCTCCAAGCCGGAGTAGTCGCTGTTCCCCCTCCCGCGATGCTCGGGCGCGGCGCTCTCCAAGAGCGGCGCGAACCGAGCGCGCCGGCATTCACCTCATGGGTGAGGGCTTCGCATCGTGAAGCGCTTCCATCTTTCGCGACAGGAGCGCTTGGAGGTCGTCGTCGCTTCGAACGATGTTCGGACGTACGAGGAGGATGAAGCAGCGGTCCTCGACCATGATCTCCGTGGGCATGATGATGAGCTGCTTGTCCGCGAGCACCACGCTCGTCGTAGCCTTCTTCGACGCGAGCGTGAGGTCGACGCCGAGCCGGATCCGACCACCGTCGAGGACGTGCGGCTTGATCGCGAGCTCGTAGCCGTCGAGCGGATCGGCGGGCGCCTTTGCGTCTGGATCGGGCCGAGGCATTCGCATGATGGCGTCGTCGGCGACGATCCCGCCTCCAGCCGAAACGTGATGCGACCCCGTTAGAGCGATGATGTCACCGAAGCTCGCCGCTGCCGGGTTGACGCCGAGGGCGCCAAGCCCGCCCGGAGGCTCGAGGAAGAGCATCGTCTCGATGTACACCCGTGGCGCGACGTCGGGCTCCGGTGCGCTGAGGGCCTGCCCCGACGAGGACACCGGAGCCGTGCACGCGCCGCCGAGGAATCCGGCGAGGCAGACGAGAGCGGCCCGAAGAGCGATCCCTCTATTCATGTGCAAAAGAAACCATCGAACGCGCCTCTTATTTCCGCGTGAGCCCAGGCCGGTCCGGATCGCTACGTGCGGTCAGTCGGCGGGGACGCACGCATCGCAGACGAACACGCGTGACGCGTTCGGCCGAGCCTCGTCGCGCAGACCGAGGTTGGCGTTCGTGCCGCGACGGAGCTCCGTCTTGCACTTCGCGCACGTCGCGAACTGCGCGAGCTTGATGGGCTGGAACGCGAAGACGCCGTCGAGCGGATCACGCATCACGCGGCGGCGAAACTTGTCGCGCTCGTGCTCGAGCGTCGACGCGAACGTCTTGAGCCGAGCCTCGACGTTCGAGCCCGCGAAGTCCGCCACCGCCACCGCGTCCTCGAGGAACGCGCGGACGAGGTTCGTCATCGGTACCCGCAACGTCTCGGCGAGCCGCTTCATCTCCCGCTCGAGCACGATCGGCATGCGCGCGTGATGAGCACGCTCCTTCCGCGCGGCAGCGTCCTCTCCTTCCTCACCGCTCGCGTCCTTCCTGATGTCGTGGACGTCGCTCGGCTCGCCCTCCCGTGACGAGCTCTCTTCGGTTTCGCGCCGGCGCCCCCCCAAATCGAAGATCTGTGTCACGTCGTGGTACATATGGGTCGCCACAAGGTCGCGCAAACGCTTTGTGGGACACGGGAAATCCCCCATCCATTCCGCCACTTGTTCCGTGACGCGTTGCCGCTCCGCTCCGGCTTTCGGCCGATGGCTCACCCCGACCAGGCAACGCCTCACGCCGCGGTCGATCGGGCGCGGGAGGGCGATGCGTGCTCGCGATCGTGACGGTCGGCGCGTGGCAAGCTCTTGAAAGGACGCGATGGCGTGATCACGATGCGAGTCCCCCATCGATCGTCCAGATCGCCCAGACGCCCAGACAGAAGAAGGCTCGACGCCACGCGCTCGAAGCCCCGATGAAGGAACACCCGCCGTGACCGACGCTCTCCGCGACCCCTGCCCGGACAAGACCCGGACCGACCTCGAGTACGGTCGCGTGCTCGAGGCGCTCGCATCGCGATGCGTCTCCGCGATGGGCAAGACGCTGGCGCACGAGCTGCCCTTCGCGGCGACGCGCTCGGAGTCACGCCTCCTCCTGGACGAGGCGCGCGAGGCGACGGCCCTGCTCGACGCAGCCGAGCCTCTGCCCGTCGTGGCGCTGGGCGACGTCTCGGGAGCGGTCGGTCGCGTCGGCGCCGCCGGCGTCCTCGCGCCCCCCGAGCTCCGTGAGATCGGAAAGGCGATCGAGGCCGCCCGCGTGCTCCGCCGCTTCCTCGGCGCGCGGCGCTCACGCGTGCCTGCACTCCACGGCGCCTGCACGACCGACCCCACGCTCGATGCGCTCGCCGACGAGCTCGCGGCCGCGTTCGATGCGGACGGCACCCTCTCCGATCACGCGAGCCCGCGGCTCAAGGAGCTCCGCAGCGAGTTCCACGCAGCGCGCCAGCGGATGCTCTCGAGGCTCGAAGACCTGATGTCGAAGTACGAGGCGATCCTCCAGGATCGCTTCGTCACCGAGCGCGAGGGTCGCTACGTCGTGCCCGTCCGTTCGGACGCACACGAACGCTTCCCCGGCATCGTCCACGCGACGAGCGCGAGCGGCGCGACGCTTTTCGTCGAGCCACGCGCCGTCATCCCGATGGGGAACCGGCTCAAGGTGCTCGAGGCCGAGGTCCAACGCGAGGAGCAAGCGATCTACGCGAAGCTGTCGGACCGCATCGGTGAGTCGCTCCCGAGCCTCGTCGCCGCGGTCGACGCCCTCGCGCGCGCCGATGTCCGCGCTGCCACCGCTCGGCTCGCGTACGACCTCCACCTCGGGTTCCCCGAGATCACCGACGAAGCTCGCCTCGAGCTCCGCCAGGCACGCCATCCCTTACTCCTGCTCGAGAGCGCCGAGCCCTCGAGCGGCGGAGGTCACAGCGAGGTGCGCTTCGACGCGGTCGTGCCGAGCGATCTGTCGATCTCCGCCCGCCGCGCGATGGTCGTCAGCGGCCCGAACGCCGGCGGAAAGACCGTCGCCCTCAAGACGATGGGCCTCGTCGCGCTCATGGTCCGCGCCGGCCTGCCGGTCCCGTGCGGCGACGGGAGCGTCGTCGGCATCTTCGAGGTCGTCCTCACCGACGTCGGCGACGATCAGAGCCTCACGAAGAGCCTGTCGACGTTCAGTGCTCACGTGCGGAACCTCGCGCGCATCCTCGACGACACGCAGCCCGGCGCGCTCGTGCTCCTCGACGAGCTCGCGGGCGGGACCGATCCGCGCGAGGGCGAGGCGCTCGCCGCCGGCATGCTCGACTCACTCACGGCCCGCGGCGGAGCCGTCGTCGTCACGACGCACTACGAGGGCCTCAAGGCGCTCGCCCTCGCCGACGATCGGTTCGAGAACGCGAGCATGGGCTTCGATCTCACGACGATGAGCCCGACGTTCCGTCTCGCCCAGGGCGTGCCCGGCAGCTCGAGCGCGCTTGCCGTCGCGCGGAAGTTCGGACTGCCCGGCACCGTGATCGAGCGGGCCGAGCGGTTCCTGACGCGCGAAGACGTGCACTTCGAGACCGTGGTGAAGAAGCTCAACGACGAGCGCGCTGCCCTCGAGCTCGCGCGCGCCGCCGCCGAGCGCCGCGAGAAGGAGGCCGACGACACGCGCCGCGCGCTCGACGGCGAGCTCCGCGCAGCGAAGGACCGCGAGCAGCGCATCGTGTCGAAGGAGGCCGAGACGCTCCTCGGCGCCGTCCGTCGCGCCCGCGAGGAGCTCCGCGAGGCGCAGGCGAAGCTGCGCGCGAAGAAGCTCGACGCCGCGCTCGTGAAGGAAGCCCAGGCCGCCGTCGATCGGGTCGCTGCCCAGGTCGCCGTCGGCGGCATGCTCGATCCCTCGAGGCTCGCCACGCCCGCGCCCGTCTCCGTGCCTGCTCAGGCGCCCGTCCTGAAGAAGGGCGCGCGCGTCTGGGTGGAGCGTGTTCGCGCCGAAGCCGACGTGATCGAGCTCCTCCCCGACGGCGCCGCCCGCGTCCAGGCGGGCCCGATGAAGCTCGTCGTCGATCCGTCGGAGGTGCGCGCCGTCACGCCCGCCCAATCGGAGCCGCGCGGCAAGGCTGCTCCTTCTGCGAGGCCGGGCGGCGATCCCGCCGGGCTCGAGGTCGCGGTGCAGACGAGCGACAACACCTGCGACCTCCGCGGCCTCAGGACGGACGACGCACTCTCGATGGCCGTCTCGTTCCTCGATCGCGCCATCAACGACGAGCGCCGCATCTGCTTCCTCGTCCACGGTCACGGCACCGGCGCGCTCAAGGAAGCGATCCGGCGCGAGCTCAAGTCGAGCCCGTACGTCCGCTACTACCGCGCCGGCAACCCCGGCGAAGGCGGCGACGGCGTCACGATCGCCTGGCTCTCGTAAGCCCGCAATCGCTCGGCGCTCCGCCCTTCGGCGGTCGCCGAGCGCATCGGGGACCGAAGACCGAGGTTCGCCGGCGTTCAGGCCATGGACGGCAAGCCCGAGAGCGCCATCGCGAGCTCGCCTTCGGCGTAGCTCGTGTCCGTGAGCCGGCCCGCGGCGTATTCGCTGTATGCGGCCATGTCGAAGTGGCCGTGGCCACAGAGGTTGAAGAGGATGGCTCGCGAGACGCCCTCCTCCTTGCAGCGAAGGGCCTCGTCGATCGTCGCGCGCACCGCGTGATTGGCTTCGGGCGCGGGAAGGATCCCCTCGGCGCGCGCGAAGAGCAGCCCAGCCTCGAACACCTTGCTCTGCGGATAGGCGACCGCGTCGATGAGACCGAGCTCCTTGAGGTGAGAGACGAGCGGCGCCATCCCGTGATAGCGGAGGCCCCCGGCGTGGAAGCCCGGCGGGGTGAACGTCGAGCCCAGCGTGTGCATCTTCACGAGCGGCGAGAGATGCGCGGTATCGCCGTAGTCGTACGCATAGCGCCCGCGAGTCAGAGTCGGACAAGCGGAAGGCTCCACGGCAACGACGCGGACCTTCTTCCCACCGCGGAGCTGCTCACCGATGAAGGGAAACGCGATGCCGCCGAAGTTCGAGCCGCCGCCGGTGCACCCGACGATCACGTCGGGGTAGTCGTTCGCTTGCTCGAGCTGGAGAGCAGCCTCCTGGCCGACGATCGTCTGGTGCAGCAGCACGTGATTGAGCACGGAGCCGAGCGCGTACTTCGTTCCCGGATCCTTCGCTGCCACCTCGACCGCCTCGCTGATCGCGATGCCGAGGCTGCCGGTGTGATGGGGGTTGGCCGCGAGGATCGCGCGGCCCGACTCCGTCTCCTCCGACGGAGACGCGATGCATCGCGCACCGTACGTCTCCATGAGCGCACGGCGGTACGGCTTCTGATCGTAAGAGACCCGCACCTGGAAGACCGTCACCTCGAGCCCGAAGAGGGCCCCCGCGAACGCGAGCGACGATCCCCACTGCCCGGCGCCCGTCTCGGTCGCGAGGCGCTTGATCCCGGCTTCCTTATTGTAGAACGCCTGCGGGACGGCGGTGTTCGGCTTGTGCGACCCGGCGGGCGAGACGCCTTCGTACTTGTAGTAGATGCGCGCGGGCGTCCCGAGCAGCTTCTCGAGGCGCCGTGCTCGGAAGAGAGGCGCCGGTCGCCACTGGCGGTAGATGTCCCGAACGGGCCGCGGGATCTCGATCATCCGCTCGGTCGAGACCTCCTGCTCGATGAGCGCCATCGGGAAGAGAGGCTCGAGATCCGCCGGGCCGAGCGGTGCATGCGTTCCGGGATGGAGCGGCGGAGGCAGCGGCGCCGGCAGGTCCGCGGCGATGTTGTACCAGGCCTTCGGCATCCGCTCTTCGTCGAGCACGTACTTGATGGTGTCGCTCATGGCAGGCGTCGCTCCTCGCGGTCGTTGGGGAGAGCGAACGACCTCTGCAGCATGCATGCCTTACGTACTTCCGCGCAGTTATCGGTCGTGGCGGACACGGCCGCTCGCGATTCACGAATTTTCGCGACCGTCGTCGCGAACTTTCGCGTCCGGGCGGCCGCATCGCGTCGGCCACGTGGAGCTCGAATCGGCGCGCGCTCAGAGCGCGGTCATGATCTCGTGACCGTCGCGCGTCACGATCACCGTGTGCTCCCACTGCGCGGAGAGGCTGCCGTCGGCCGTCACCACCGTCCATCCGTCGTCGAGGAAGCGGACGTCGGGGCGGCCGAGATTCACCATCGGCTCGACGGTGAGCCCCATCCCCGCCTTCAAGCGCGGACCCGAGCCGCGCGTGCCCGTGTGCGAGACGTGCGGGTCGGCGTGCATGCGACGGCCGATGCCGTGTCCGCCGAAGTCGGTGACGACGCTCACGCCTTCCTTCCTCGCGAGCTCGAGGATGGCCGCCCCGATGTCACCGAGACGCGCGCCTTCGCGGATCACCGCGATGCCGGCGTCGCGGCAGCGGCGCGCGATGTCGGCGATCCGCTTCGCGTCCTCGCTCGCCTCCCCGACGATGAACGTCGCCGACGGGTCGCCGTGGTAGCCATCGAGGTTCGTCGTGACGTCGACGTTCACGATGTCACCCGGCTGGAGCACCTCGCGCGCGCTCGGGATCCCGTGGCAGACGACCTCGTTCCGACTCGTGCAGACAGCCGCGGGGAAGCCCTTGTAGCCGAGCTGGCTCGGACGTCCGCCGCGGCGCGCCGTGTCCTCGCGAACCCAGCGGTCGATCTCGGCCGTCGAGATCCCCGGTCGTAGCTGCGAGCCGATGAACGCCAGGGTCTCCGCCGCCGCCCTGCCAGCACGGCGCATCCGCTCGATCTCGGCCGCGCTCAGAATCTCGATTGCCATGCCGCATCCATGCGAACGCTGCGCGCGCGCGTCCAATACCGTTTCGATCTGGCGCGCCAGGGCCTTGCTCCGCGACCGAGAGCACGGCACGCTGGAAGCGTGAGCCTCGCTCAGATCCGCTATTTCGTCGCCGTCGCCGAGGAGGGCCATGTCGGCCGCGCCGCCGAGCGCCTTCACGTCGCGCAGCCGCCGGTCAGCCGCCAGATCCGCGCCCTCGAGGACGAAATCGGTACCCCGCTCTTCGCTCGAACGCCGCGCGGAATGAGCCTTCTGCCCTCCGGCGAGGCGTTCCTCGATCACGCCCGCGCGATCCTCGCTGCCGTGGACCGCGCAGGGGAAGCCGCGCGGGTCGCGGCTTCCGTGGTCACGCCGGCGGCACGGCCGAGCTCGGCGGAGGGCTGAGCGCGACGCGGACCTCCTTCGCCAGCGCCTCGGCGCGGTCGAGAGCGAGATCGAGCGAGTGGAAGAGGACGTCGATGAGGGCGTCCTCTTGCGGGCTCGCGTCGCGATCGATCAACGCGAGCGCGAGCACGACACGGAACGCCGACTCTCGGAGATCCGGAGCGAGCTTCGGCGCGATGGCCTTCACGCGATCGATGCAGGTCGCCCCGTCGAGCTCCTTCGTGAAGCGCGCGTAGAGGACGCCGACCTCGTCATCGGACACGGTCCGCCCGCGCACGCGCTCCATCAGCTCACGGAACGCGGCGGCCTCTTCGGCGGCGAGGCGCCCGTCGGCCGCCGTCACGAGGAAGGCGAGCTCGAGCAACGTGTCGGCGCGGTCCTGATCCCCGATCGCTCCGATGGGAAGAAACGCATTGATCGTCATGGTGACTCCCTCTCCTGCTGACCGACGAGGCAATGAAACAAGAAGACGAGCGACGGGAAAAGCCCAATTCCCTATAGCGGTGCTCGCTTGCATGGACGGAGCGCGACGCCCGAACGGGTGGGCGTCGAGCTCGGTCCAGAGCAACCGGTCTGAGCACTCGCTTCCAACTTTTCACAATCAGCGCAACTGAGTTGCGCTACGTAGTCCCCCTTCCCGTCTTCCGGGTTCTCTCTCAGACGCTGATCGCGCCCTTGCGGAAGTCGCTCTTCGCGATCTTCACGTTGATGCACGCCGGCTTCTTGCTCGCGAAGGCCTCGTCGAGCGCGGGGCCGAGCTGTTCGATCGTCTCGACCCAGAAGCCCAGGCCGCCGCACGCTTCCACGATCTTCTCGTAGCGCGTGTAGTCGAGCGCCGTCGCGACCGCGCGCTCCGCACCGTAGATATCGACCTGCCCGCGCCGGATCTGGGTCCAGCCGGCGTCGTTGCCGATGAGGGCGATGACGGGAATGCCCTGCCGCGCCATCGCCTCGAACTCGATCCCGTGGAGCCCGAAGCTCCCGTCGCCGTAGACGAGGACGACGTTCGCGTCGGGCCGGGCGAGCTTCGCGGCCATCGCGTAGCCGGGGCCGACGCCGAGCGTCCCGAGCGGCCCCGGGTCCATCCAGAGCTGCGGCTGCTGGAGCTTCAGCACGTACGCGGCAGTCGCGACGAAATCGCCGCCGTCGCCGATCACGATGTCGTTCGGACCGAGCCGCTTGCCGAGCTCGGCGCAGACGCGGAGCGGGTTCGGCGGCGAGTCGTTCGACTCGATCTCGAGCTGCATCTTCGCGCGGCGCTTGTCCTCGTCGGCGCGTACGGCGCTCACCCAGCCATCGAACGAGAGCTTCTCGCCCAGCTCACGTGCGAGCTGCTCGAGCGCGATCCCGGAGTCGGCGTGGATCGGGACGTCCACGCGACGGTTGCGACCGAGCTCCGCGCCGTCGAGATCGATCTGGACGATCTTTGCCACCTCGTTCCACGTCGGCGAACGGCCGTAGTCGACGCGGAAGTCGAACGGCGTGCCGAGCACGAAGACGACGTCCGCCTGCGAGAGGGCGAAGCGCCGCGAGCGGCTGAAGAGGAGCGGATGCGCGTGAGGCAGCGTCCCGCGCGCCATGCCGTTGACGTACACCGGCGCGCCGAACCGCTCGAGGATGCCCGCGATGCGCTCGCGCGCCGGCGACCACCGCACCTGCGAGCCGACGAGGAAACACGGACGCTGCGCCGACTTCAGGAGCTCGGCTGCCCTCGTGACGGAGCGCGGATCGGCACCGGGACGCGGCGGCTCCTCGAGGGGACGCGTCGCCGGGAGGTCCGCGTCGTCGTGCATGTTCATGAGGAGGTCGAGCGGCATCTCGAGGAACACCGGACCGGGCACGTTCGACTGAGCGACGCGAAAAGCTGCGTCGATGTACTCGGCGATGCGGCGGGTCTCGGGCACCTGCACGCTCCACTTCGTGATCGGGCGCATCAGCGCGACGTGGTCCATGTCCTGGAGCGAGCCCATGTCGCAGAGCACCTTCGGCCCCGCGCCGCCGATGCAGACGAGGGGCACCTGCGCCCGCTGCGCGTTCGCGATCGCGGTCACGACGTCGGTGACGCCGGGGCCAGCGGTGACCGCGCAAACACCCGGCCTTCCCGTCACGCGCGCGTAGCCGTCGGCGGCGTGACCAGCGGTCTGCTCGTGACGCACGTCGACGACGCGGATGCCCTCGTCGATGCAGCCGTCGTAGATCGCCTGGATGTGGCCACCGCAGAGCGTGAAGAGGTGGGACGTGCCGTGGCGCTTGAGCGCCTGCGCGACGAGTCGACCGCCATGAACGAACGCCATCGTTGATCACTCCTCCAGATCGTGGGCTCCGTTACGGTAAACGAGCACTCGAGAGCTGTCCGAAAATACGGGACAGCTCTCGAGCATCGTCCTTTGTTCGAGGGGTCTCCCCCTCGAGCTCCATCGTCCTTTGTTCGAGGGGTCTCCCCCTCGAGCTCCCCGCGCGTCCAATCTTGGACGGCTCTTCACCGCTCCGGAAGAGTCAGCGCGTTCGGGCGATGCGCCGGATCGTGGGTCGAGGCGTCCGATCGGTGCTCAGCGGCTCGGCACGATCACTCGCCCCGCGACGACGTCGGCGCGGAGGGCCTCGACCCTTCTCTTCACGTCGTCGGGGATGCCGGCCGCATGCGGGCCATCGTGCACGTAGTCGACGCCGTCGTCGGCGAGACCGAAGACCTTCGTCCCACCGGTGAACCGGCCCTCGACCACGTCTCGAATCGTATCGAACACGGCGACGTCGGCGCGCTTGATCATGCTGCTGACGACGGTGCCGGGCATCTCGTCGTACTGGTCGGCATCGACGCCGATCGCGAGCTTCTTCGCGTCAGCGGCGGCCTCGAAGACGCCGTGCCCCGTCGCTCCAGACGCGTGATAGATGACGTCGCTCCCCGCTGCGATCTGCGCGTTGGCGAGCGCCTTTCCCTTCGCAGGATCGCGGAACGCGTCGGGCGTCGTCCCGGCGTAGGCCGCATGGACGACGCAGTCCGGGCAGCCGGCCGAGACGCCCGCGATGTAGCCCGCCTCGAACTTGCGGATCAGCGGGCCGGTCATCCCGCCGACGAAGCCGACGTGTTTGCTCTTCGACATGAACCCGGCCAGCGCGCCGACGAGGAACGAGCCCTCCTCTTCGCGGAACGCAAGCGCCGCGACGTTGGGCGGCACGCCGTTCGGCCCGGCGAAGTAGTCCACCCCGGCGAAGCGCACGTCCGGGTAGGCGCGAGCGACGGCATCGATGTCGCTCGAGAAGATGAAGCCGACACCGATGACGAGGTCGAGCCCACGCGCAGCAAACAGCCGGAGGGCCGCCTCGCGGTCCTCCGTGCTCGAAGGCTCGAGGTAGCTCGCCTCGACACCGAGCTCGCGCTCCGCGCGCGACATCCCGAGGAACGCGGCGTCGTTGAAGCTCTTGTCGCCGCGACCGCCGACGTCGAACACGAGCCCGATGCGGACGCCGCCACCGTGCGCCGTCGCGGCGCGAGCGCCAACGCCCTCCGCCGCACGCGCGGGCAGGAACGTCGCGACGACCGCGAGCACGACGAGCGCGAGGGTCCAGCGCGCGCCCGGCCGCAGCCCCGCTCGATCGCTCGCTCCCCCCTCCGCGCTCATCGGTGCGCTCTCGTGGAGTCCTCGCTCGAGCTGGTGGCGCGCACGGTCGTGATCTTGATGCGCGCACGAGCGCCCTGGAGGAACTCGAGCTCCGCGGCGCGAAGGCGCTCGGTGACGAGCCAGCGGCGAAGCTTGACGCGCACGTCGTCGAACTTCCCTCCACGGAACGGGTGGAGGGTGGAGCGGAACGCCTCTCGGAGCGAGTCCTCCGTCACCGTGAGGATCGGCGCGATCGCCCGGTCGACGTAGTACCTCGCCCGCACCTCGTCGCGGAGGAACGAGAGGAGCTCCTCGTCCTCGATTCCCTCCTTCTTCATCGCGTCGGCGAGGACGTGCGGACCGCCCAGGCGCGCCTCGAGCTCTGCGCGGGCCTCGAGCGCGAGGTGAGGCAGCTCGGGAGGCTCGACGCCACGCTGGATCATCAGGCTTGCGAGCATCGAACGCGCGACGAGACGATCGATGGCTGACCGGACGTAGCGCTCCGGATAGTCGTTCGGCTCGAGCGGTGTCTGCACGAGCAGCGCCTCGATGCGCGCGAAGAACGCGAGCTCGCGTTCAGTGAAGAAGCGCGGTCGTGCTACGCCCCCCGTCTCCGGAGTCACGACCCGAATGGCGACGCGATCCGCGACGACGTCGGCGTGGACCGGCGCCGCGAACAGCGCCGCCGGTCCAATGCACAGCGCGATGCGCGCTATCCGGAAGAGGAGCTGACGCACCGGCGTCCTCCCTTCAGGAGCTGCTGCTGCCCTTGTCGAGCGACGTCGCCGAGCTCGGTGGCGGCGCCTCCACAAGGCGTCCACCACGCTGCGACGCGCTCTTGTCGTCGCGCTCCGCGATCATGTGCTCGTGGTGATGAGCGAAGCCTCGCGCTGCACGACGAGCCTTGAGGAACTCGGCGAACGAGACCAGCAGGTCGAGCTCGCGAGGTCCGAGCGCATCGCCCAGCTCCTTCAGGAGCTGCCGCAACGAGTCCGCGTTGCGCTGGCGGCGGCCGCTCTGCGACTTCGGCGGCTCGTCAGCGACCGTCGCCGTCGCGGCTCCGACGTTGTTCTGACTGACCGGCGCGAGGCTCTCGGGCGAGGGCTCCTCGGCCGACGCGGGCGGGCTGTCGCTCCAGCCCGGGCGCGGCACGGCCTGGATCGCATGGGCGTTGAGCCACGCCTCCATGAACGTCCGGAGTCGCTCGCTCCGGAACGCGAACCAGCGCTCGCGGTCCGCGGCGTAGGTCATGAGGACGTCCTTGAAGCGCCGGAACGCGCCCTTACCGTCGATGGCGTTCGCCAGCTTCCCGCGAAGCTCTGCGTCATCCACCATCGGGATGAAGCGCTCCATCCACCGGTACTGCTCTCGGGACGAGACCGGATCGATCCTCAGGTAGTTCGGGTCGGCGCTGATCCTCGCGTGCATCTGGGGATCGGCGACACCGTCGACGACGCGAAGGACTTCGCCCGTCGTCAGGTGGAGGTAGCTATGAACCTCGGGCGCGTTGTTCTCGAAAGCATCCTCGAGCGCCTCCCAATCCACGGGGACTTCCCGTAGGGCGGCCGCCGGATGACGGTCATTGCTCATCGTGATCTCCCTTTCAAAGGCAAGCGGCCTCGAGCTCCCTCTCTCCTTGGAGCTCGAGCGGGGCGCACCGTGGGCTGGCGGCACGACCTCACATCGACAAGTGTGATGCAGGCGAAGAAAAGAAGGGGGGTGAAACGCCCGCAGCGAGCTGCGGAGGATAAGCAAGCGCCGCGTGAGCGCTGGCGAACCTCAAGGGTCGCACGGCCCGGTCCTTCGGGGAAGCGGATCTGTTGCCTTCGACCCAGCTGAACGCGGCCGTGTCGGAGCGGGTGCGACGCTCGCGTTCGCCCGACACAAGCGCGACCACGCGACTCGGTCCACTCGACAGGGGGCGAGCGCGCACGCTCGACTCGGTGCGAGCGCTGCCCGCTCCGCTCAGCGCGAGCGCGTTTGCTCGACGGCGCGCCGCCATCGCTCGAGGTGCGCTGCGCGCGCGGCCGTGTCGATCGTCGGCTCGAAGGTGCGGTCGAGCTTCACCATCCGCGTCGCTGCGGCGAGATCGGAGAGCTCGGCACCGACCCCGGCGAGCATCGCCGCGCCGCGTCCGGTGGACTCGACCTCCGTCGGCCGGACGACCGAGACCTGCGCGACGTCCGCCTGGAACTGCACGAGCAGATCGTTCTTCGACGCGCCGCCGTCGACCTTCAACGCGGTGAGGTCCCTGCCGGCGTCCTTCGTCATCGCCTCGAGGAGGTCCCACACCTCGAACGCGATCCCCTCGAGCGTTGCCCGCGCGAGGTGCGCGGCGGTCGTGCCGCGCGTGATCCCGGTGATCGTTCCGCGGGCGTTCTGATCCCAGTACGGCGCGCCGAGCCCGGCGAGCGCGGGCACGAACGCGACGCCCTCGGTGGAATCCACCTGCCGCGCCAGCGCCTCGATGTCGGCCGCGTTCTTCACGAGACCCAGCCCGTCGCGGAGCCACTGCACCGCCGCGCCCGCGATGAACGCGCTGCCCTCGAGCGCGTACGTGATCGGAGCACCTCCCGTCCCGCGGGCAAACTGCCACGCGACCGTGGTGATGAGGCCATGCTTGCTCGCCGTCGGGACCTTGCCGATGTTCATCAACGCGAACGCGCCGGTGCCGTACGTGCACTTCGCATCGCCTTCGCCGAAGCACGCCTGCCCGAAGAGAGCGGCCTGCTGATCTCCGGCGATGCCCGTGATCGGGATCCCGTCGGGGAGGAAGCCCACGCCGCGTGTCGTCCCGATCGGGCCTGCGCTCGGGACGATCTTCGGCAAGACGCTCGCGGGCACGCGGAAGAGCCGGAGCATCTCGTCGTCCCACGCGAGCTTCTGGAGGTCCATGAGGAGGGTGCGCGACGCGTTCGTCACGTCGGTGGCGTGCACGACGCCACCGGTGAGCCGATTCACGAGGAACGCGTCGATGGTCCCGAACGCGAGCTCGCCCCTGTCCGCCCGCGCGCGCGCCCCCGATACCGCGTCGAGGATCCACGCGATCTTCGTCCCCGAGAAGTAGGCATCGATGACGAGGCCGGTCTTCGCGCGCACGAGCGGCTCGACACCTTCGGCCTTGAGCCGGTCGCATTCCGGCGCCGTACGACGGCACTGCCAGACGATCGCGCGATGAACGGGCTTGCCCGTCTGCCGATCCCAGAGCAGCGTCGTCTCGCGCTGGTTCGTGATCCCGATCGCGCCGATGTCGGTGCCGGCGACGCGCGCCGCATCGAGCGCGCCGGAGACCGCCTCTTCCACGCTCTTCCAGATCTGCTCCGCGTCGTGCTCCACCCAACCCGGCTTCGGGAAGTGCTGCTGGAACTCGACGGTCTTCTTCCCGAGCGTCTCGCCCTCGAGCGTGAGCACGAGCGCTGTTGAACCAGTGGTGCCCTGATCGATGGCGAGGAGCATCTGCTGACGAGGTGACATGGCGTCGCGAGCATACGCGCTTCAGGGGCAAGCTGAAGCGTCCTTGGAACGGAGCGGCCGCGACACTACAATGCGCACCAACGACCATGAGCACCACCGCCGAGATCCAGGCCAAACACGCGAAGTACGTCCTCAGCCCCTGGCTCGCCCAGGGCGGACTCGTCGCCCCCGTCATCGTGAAAGGAGAGGGCTCGTATCTCTTCGACTCCGACGGCAAGAAGTACCTCGACTTCGGCAGCGGCCTCATCGCAGTGAATCTCGGTCACGGACACCCGAAGGTGGTCGCGGCGATCCAGGAGCAAGCGAGCGCGCTCGGTTACGCCGCCCCCTCGCTCTTCAACGACAAGCGCGCCCTCCTCGGCGAAGAGCTCGCGGCGATGTCACCGTGGGCCGGCGGCGAGGGCTGCCGCACGTTCTTCACGACGGCCGGCGCGGACGCGAACGACGACGCCGTACGCATCGCGCGCGCGTTCACCGGCCGCTCGAAGGTGCTCACCGCCTACCGCTCGTTCCACGGCTCGAGCGGCACGTCGATCATGCTCACGGGCGAGGACCGCCGTTGGGGCGGCGAGCCCGGCCCGCCGTCGATCATGCGCTTCTTCGCCCCGTACCCGTATCGCTCGCCGTTCCACGCGACGACGCCGGCGGAGGAGACCTCGCGCGCGATCGAGCACCTCGAGCGCGTCCTCATGCACGAGGACCCGAAGCGCGTCGCCGCGGTCCTCATCGAGCCCGTCGTGGGCTCGAACGGCGTCATCGTCTACCCCGAGGGCTACCTCGCCGCGCTCCGCGCCCTCACGGAGAAGCACGGCATCGTCCTCATCGCCGACGAGGTCATGACCGGCTTCGGCCGCACCGGCGTCGCGTTCGCGTCGCAGAAGTTCGGCATCGTCCCCGACATGCTCACCTTCGCGAAGGGCGTGACGTCCGCGTACCTGCCGCTCGGCGGCATCATGGTGCGCGAGAAGATCGCCTCGACCTTCGACACCCGCGCGCTCCCGTGCGGTCACACCTACTCCGGCCATCCGATGTGCGTCGCCGCCGGCCTCGCGACGTTGCGCGCGTACAAGGAGGAGAAGGTCTTCGAGCGCGGCGCCGCGCTCGAGGGGGTCCTCCGCGCCGGGCTCGCGAACATCGCCGAGAAGCACCGCACCGTGGGCGAAGCGCGCGGCGTGGGCGCGTTCTTCGCCCTCGAGCTCGTGAAGGACCGCAGCTCCAAGGAGCCGCTCGTCCCGTGGCACGGCGACGGGCCGGGCGTGATGAAGAACCTCTACGTGGAGCTCCGCAAGCGCGGCGTCTACACGTTCGGCAAGTTCAACTGCGTGATGGTCGCCCCTCCCCTCACCGCCTCGAAGGAGGAAGTCGAGGAAGGTCTCTCCGCGCTCGACGACGCGCTCACGGCATTCGAAGCAACGCTCTGAAGCCTGCAGCCTGATCGCTGAAGCCACGAGCCGTTCGCCGCCATTCACCGTGGCGCGAATCGCGAGTCACGCGCCCGCGGCGGCCTTCAGGGTCACGCGAAACGACTTGATGGGCGCGACGCCCTTCTCGAACGACCGCCGGTACCCGAGCTCGAGCAGGTGCTCGCCCGGACCGAGCGGTCCTTCGAGCGTCCAGATGAAGGTTCGCTTCGTCGGGGCTCCGGCAAGATCCGACTCGGGGGGTGCGATCGCCGTCGTCGCTTCCCCGAGCGCGGGCGGCGCGGAGATGACCGTCCAGTCGTAGCCCGTCGTCGGGTTCGTCACGAGCGTGAGCACGATCTGCTGTCCGGCGCGCACCTCGATCGTCTTGTCCGCGCTCTTCTCGTCGAGCGCGATCTCCGGAGAGGGCGCGGCGGAGCTGCTCGCCGGTGCGGGCGCTTCGGCGTCGGGAGCGGGCGCAAGCGGAGCGGAGACCGTCTGCGGACCGCCGCAATGGATCAGCGCGAGCGCGCTCGCCGCACGAAGGAGTCGTGAGAACATCCGCGCATCGTCGACGTCCCTCCTCGGGACGTCAACGACCGCATCGTCGTGCACGAGGCTAACGACTGCGCGGGCGCGAGAAGATCGACGACACCACGAGCATGAAGCCGCAGAAGCACGTGACGCCGACGAGCACGCGCATGGGCGTCCCGTCCTCGCCGCGACCGTGAAGCCAGAGCGCGGCGAACCCGGTCGCGATGCCGATCGCCGTGTAGATGAGCTGTCGGCCGATCGCGTAGACCGTCCGCGCGCCCTCTTGCACGCCCTTCACGCGGACCTCCATCTCGCCGCGCGTCGCGCGCACGAGGTACTTGCGGAGGTCGTCCGGGAGCGTGACCGCGCCGAGCGCCATGTCACGCACGGTGTCCATCGCGACCTTCTGCCAGTCGCGGTTCCCGAGGACGAAGTCCTGGAGGTACGGCTGGATGATCGCCATCGGGTTGAGCTCGGGGTCGAGCAGCGCGCACGAGCCGTAGACGAGGAGGATCGTGCGCTCGAGGAGGACCCAGTCGCGCGGGATGTGGAACGCGCCCGAGAGCTCCTTCAGGCCGACATTCATCTTCCGGAGGTCGAGCAGGTTCTCGAAGCCGCGCTGCGGATCGATCTTGATGTCCTTCAGGTTGAAGGACTCGAGCTTCACCTCCTCCTGGAAGCGGCGGTGGAAGTACTCGATGATCTTCTCGCTCACCACCTCGTCGCTCGTGCGCGAGAGGAAGCCCATCTTCCGGAGCGCTCGGATCAGGCGCTCGGTGTCACGCCGGAGCACGCCCTCGAGGAACTCCGGGATCCCCTCGCGCATCTGCGGCGACAGCTCGGCCACCGCGCCGAAATCGAGGAGCACCAAGTTGCCGTTCTTGTCGACCAGGATGTTCCCGGGGTGCGGATCGGCGTGATAGACGCCGTCGACAAAGATCATCTGGCAGTAGACGCGGACGAGGCGGCTCGCGAGCTCCTTCTTGTCGATGCCCATCGCATCGAGGCCCGCGAGGTCGGAGAGCTTTCGGCCCTCGACGAACGTCGTGGTGATCACGCGGCTCGTCGACAGCTCGCGGACCGGCGTCGGGAAGATGACGCGCGGGTCCTTCTCGAAGTGCTTCGAGATGCGCTCGATGTTGTCGGCCTCGAGCGTGAAGTCGAGCTCGCGCCCGAGCATCTCCTTGATCTGGTGGTAGTAGGCGTCGAGCCCCTGGACGGGCACGAACCACTGCACGATCGCCATGATGCGGCGGATCGTCTTGAGATCGAGGCGAACGATCTGGTCGATGTCGAGGTGCTGGACCTTCACCGCGACGCGGCGGCCGTCGCGGGTCTCCGCCTCGTGCACCTGACCGAGCGAAGCGCTCGCGAGCGGGACGCGGTCGAAGCGGGCGAAGAGCTCACGCGGCTTGCTGCCGAGCTCCTCCTCGATCCGCGACGAGATCTCCTCGAAGGGGCGCGGCGGGACCTGATCCTGGAGCCCCTCGAGCTCCGCCCGGAACGCCTCCGGGAGGAAGTTCGCCATGATCGAGAGCGCCTGGCCGACCTTGATGAAGAGGCCCTGCAGCTTGAGGATCGTCTCGTAGACCCGTCGCGCGTTGGTCCGGTGGACCTTCGGGAGGTTCTGGTCGCGGTAGCTCTTGCCGAGGAGCTTCGCCTTCCAGAAGAGCCACAGGTAGCTGAAGATGACCTGGAACGTCGTCGTGTAAGCGCGAACGAAGCGCCAGGTGTTCTCGCTGCGAGCGCGATAGCGCACGACGCGCTTCTCGCGGTGACTCGGGACGAGCGACCGCGAGGTTGGCGGCACGACCGAGCGGCGCCGCTTGACCGGCCCGCTCTCGTCGGCGGAGCTGTCCCGCGTCGGCTCGACGCTCGTCCGCAGGCCCGCCGAGCCGTCGTCGGGCTCGGCGGCCTTCGCCGGAACGGGTTCGAGATGCGGCTCGGACATCGAGACGGAAGCCTATGCTGGCCGCAGCGGTACCACAAACTTGGGACGGTCCGAGCTCTATCGCCCCCGCTCGGAGCGCTCGCTCGCCTCCCGCGCCTCCCGCGCGAGCGCGAAGAGGGCGTCGTGAACGACGGGACGTGCGGCGCGAATCGCCACGTTGTCTCGTGTAGGATGCACGCGATTCGTCAGGACGGTCACGACCGCGTGGGCATCCGGGTCGATCCAGAGGCTCGTCCCGGTGAAGCCGAGGTGGCCGAACGTCCGGGGCCCGGCGCAAGCGCCCGCGCTCGAACCGCTGTCGCTCTTGCCGTCGAAGCCCGCACGCAGGGTCCCGCCGGGCCGCGGCCTGACGAGCCAGCCGAGGTCGCGCGCCTCGAGGGCATCGGGCACGAGCGGCCCCTCGCCGCGCTCGATCGCGTCGAACGCCGCGCAGCCGAAGGCAAGGACGGCCGCAGCCGTCCCGAACATCCCCGCGTGCCCCGAGCCGCCGGCGCCCGTCAACGCCCAGGCGTTCTCGTCGTGGACGACGCCGCGAATCTCGCCGCCGCGAAAGGCCACGACCTCGGTGGGACGTGCGCGCCTCGCGAAGTCGACGGAGCCGCGCGCAGCGAGCGTGCGAGCGGTGCCGAGATCGTCCCGACCGAGCGCGTTCACGACGAGTCGCTCGATGACCTCCCCGGCGTCGGGCGCCTGCTCCGCTCGCGCCAGCGCCTCGCCGGCGAGGAGGTAGCCGAGGTCGCTGTAGACGGGCGCGAAGCCCTCCGCCACGATCCGACCGCCGGCGTCGGCGCGCCGGGCGGCAGCAGCGGTTCGAAGCGCCGCGCCACGATCGATGGATCCGGTGACCGCGGCCTCGAAGAGCGGGAGGTGCGCCTCGAGGCCGGCTCGATGAGCGAGGAGCAGCTCGAGCGGGCTCGCCGCGCTCGCAGTGCCGCGCGCCTCGTCGAGGACGTCACCGAGACGGTCCGTGCGCGCGAGCCGCCTGCTCCGGGCCACCGCAAACGCGGTCATCGGCTTCGTGACGCTCGCGAGATCGAAGACGGGCTCGAGCTCGAGCGGTCCCTCGACGCTCGCCCGACCTGCTCCAAGCACCCACCCTCCCGACGTGCGGACCGCCCATCCCACGGCAGCATCACGAGCAACCCCGGTCGAGACGAGGAACCGAGCGATCCCCTCGGAATCGAGTCCGGCGGGCGAGAGCGCGAAGTTGGGGCTCGCGCCCCGCCCCCCCGCAGCGGTGGGCCTTCGGCCCGCGTCGAATTTGGGCTTGCAGCCGTCGCTCATCTCATCCGCACCCCGAAAGAAACGACGCCCGCCACGGCGGATACTTTACCGAGCGGATTTGACGCCGGTAAGATTCCCTCGACATGGCGGAATTCGTCTGGGAGGCGCGCGCTCGCACGGGAGAGCTCCGTAAGGGCACGATGGAGGCCGACGACGAGCCCGCCGTCCAGGCTCGCCTTCGTGGGCAGCAGCTCATGCCCACGAAGATCAAGAAGAAGGCATCTGCGCTCAACTTCAAGATCGGGACCGGCGTCGACCTTCGCGACGTCGTCACGTTCACGCGCCTCTTCGCCACGATGATCGACGCCGGTCTGCCGATCGTCCAGTGCCTCGACATCCTCTGCAACCAGACCGACAACAAGCATTTCGCCCTCGTCCTCCGCGACGTGAAAGCGAACGTCGAGCAAGGCGCGACGTTCAGCGACTCGCTGAAGCGGCACCCGAAGGTGTTCGACCAGCTCTACGTCAACCTCGTCCAGGCAGGTGAGGTCGGCGGTATCCTCGACACGATCCTCCAGCGTCTCGCCGTCTACAACGAGAAGGCGATCAAGCTTCGCCGGCAGCTGAAGGGCGCGATGGTCTACCCGTCCGCCGTCCTCATCATCTTCACCGCCGTCCTCGGCGTCCTGCTCGGCTGGGTCATCCCGTCGTTCAAGACCGTCTTCAAGGACCTCGGTGGCGACGACGCGCTGCCCTGGCTGACCCAGGTCGTGATCGCGGCCTCCGAGACGTTCGTCTCGTACCTGCCGTTCTTCGTCGTCGGCGGCCTCGCGGCGGCGGCCGCGATCGTCTACGCCTACCGGACGCCCAAGGGAAAGAAGTTCTTCCACACGATCTTCCTCAAGGTGCCCATCATGGGTCCAGTCCTCCGGAAGATCGCGGTCGCCCGCTTCACGCGCACGCTCGGCACGCTCCTCTCGTCGGGCGTTCCGATCCTCGACGCGATGGAGATCGTCGCCAAGACCGCCGGCAACGTGGTGATCGAAGAGGCGATCATGTACTCCCGCGCCAAGATCTCCGAGGGCAAGAACATGGCGGCGCCCTTGATGGAAACGAACGTCTTCCCACCGATGGTCGTGCAGATGGTCGGTGTCGGCGAGCAGACCGGCGCGCTCGACTCGATGCTCGGCAAGATCGCCGACTTCTACGAGGAAGAGGTCGACGTCGCGGTCGCGGCGATGACGAGCCTCATCGAGCCGATCATGATGGTCGGGATCGGCGGCACGGTCGGTGTCGTGCTCATCGCGATGTACCTTCCGATCTTCAGCATCGCCGGCAAGATCAAGGCGAACTAGTGTCCGTGGTCCGCGGGATCTCGGGCTCGGGGCACGAGAACGGTGCTCGAGAGCGAGGGCTCGTCGCTCTCGGTCCTACCGCGAAGCGCCTACGAGGAGCGCCGGGACGTGGAGCGTGACGATCGCCTCCCGAACCGGCTCGCATGGGTGACCGGGCTCCGGCTCGGCTTCCTCACCCTCCTGCTCGGCTCGACGGCGTTCTTCTATCTCCGCGGCGCGCTCAGCCAGTACCCGCAGAGCCAGTCGTTCTTGCTCGCCACCATCGGCGCGGCCTTCGCGCTCGCGGCGATCTACGCGACGCTCCTCCACCGGAGACGTCATCTCCGCCGTCTCGCGGAGGTGCAGATCGTCCTCGACCAGATCACCTGGACGGCGATCGTCTACGTCACAGGGGGAGCGTCGAGCGGAGCAACGTCGTTCTACGGTCTCACTTGCCTCGTCGGCGCCGTCCTCATCGGCGTCCGCGGCGCCGTCATCGCGGCGATCTCCGGGCTCGGAGCGTTCGCGGCGCTTTGCGTGGGCTTCGGTCTCGGCTCGATCGAGCCACCCGCGGACCAGCGCGCCGCGAACTTCATCGTCGAGTGGCAGCGAATCACCTACCCGCTCGGGGTGAACGCGATCGGCATCGTCATCGTGGCGGTGCTCGCGGGCTACCTTGCCGAGCGGCTCCGGCGAACGGGCGGCGCGCTCCAGGAAGCAAACGAGCGCGCGGATCTGGCGGAGCGCCTCGCGGTGCTCGGACGGATCGCGGCCGGGCTCGCGCACGAGATCCGCAATCCGCTCGGCTCGATCTCGGGCTCGATCGAGCTCCTTCGCGAGGCGCCGGGCCTCACCGACGAGGACCGACGTCTCTGCGAGATCATCCAGCGCGAGGCTGGCAGGCTCAACCATCTCGTCACCGACATGATGGACCTCGCCCGACCGCGAAAGCCGGTCCCGGAGGCGGTCGACGTGGCCGGGCTCGCGCGCGACGTCGTCGAGCTCGCATCGCGATCGGAGCGGAGCGGCGCGGGTGACGTCGCGGTCGTGTACGAGGGCCCCACGACGCCCGTCCGGGCGATCTGCGACGGCGAACAGATGAGGCAGGTCCTCTGGAATCTGGTCCGCAACGGTGTCCAGGCCAGCGGGGCAGGCTCGACCGTACGTGTGTCGATCAAGGAGGTCGGCACCGGATCGTCCCGGCGCGTGCTCATGGCCGTCTCGGACCGTGGGCCCGGGATCGCTCCGACGTCGCAAGCGAAGATCTTCGAGGCGTTCTTCACCACGCGCTCCGGAGGCGCAGGGATGGGGCTCGCGGTCGTGCGACGAATCATCGACGATCACGCGGACGTAGGCGCCTCGATCGAGGTTCGGAGCAACACGGAGGACGCCGCCGAGGACTTGTCGGGCGGGCCCATCGGCGCCACCTTCGAGGTCGGACTTGCACGTGCGCCGTCCCCGGCTAGAAGGGGCGCAACCGTTGGCCGCGATCGCGCATCGGATCCCGGTGTCGGTCCGGGCGAGAACGCACGGTCACAGTCCGAAGGAACCTGAACCATTCTGCTTGTTTCAAATGGCACCTCCGGGCATGAATCACGCTCGTTGGTGGTCGTCCAACCAGGCATACCCCAGCTCCCCCTCGCCCTGACCGCCGAGAGGGGACTCAAAAGGAAACCAATGCGGGCCCGCCACTTCTTCCGTGCAGTCATTCTTGGCCTCAGCGTCACGACCCTCTCGCTCGCCGCGTCTGCCGACGTAGCTGGAGCACAGTCGTTCGTCGAACGCGAGCACGGCCAGATCAAGAAGCTGGTCGAGCGCAACGCCCCCGCGGCCGAGGTCACGAAGGCGATCGACGGCATGGTCGACTACGGCGAGATCGCCCAGCGCGCGCTCGGTAAGCCCTGCCCGACGACCATCCCGAACTGCACGAACCACTGGGACACGCTCACCGACGCCCAGAAGACGGAGGTCACTTCCCTCTTCAAGGGTCTCGTCGAGAAGAAGTACCGCGAGAACGCCTACAAGACGCGCGACTTCGATATCTCGTACCGCGGCGCCAAGGAGCAGGGCACCGACATCGCGAAGGTCCGCACCGAGGCGAAGAACAAGACCAAGCCGCGCGACCCCGCGGTTCAGGTCGACTACATCATCAAGAGCAACGGCTCGACTCACAAGGTCGTCGACCTCGTGACCGAGGGCTCCATCCTCTCGAAGAACTACTACGACCAGTCGCACAAGATGCTGACGACGCAGGGTCAGGGCTACGACTACTTCGTCAAGAAGCTGCGCGAGAAGATCGCGAAGAAGTAGCCCCACACGCCAGGGACGAGAGAAGCCTCCCTCGAGAGGCAGCAGCACCACGAAGACGCGTTCCGCTCCGGGGGGCGCGTCTTCGCCGCTTTGTGCGGGCGGCGTGCGGCGAACGCACGGCTCCGTCAGATGGGCGGCGTACGACGAACGCGCGGCTCCGTCAGATGGGCCCCTTCCGCAGCCCCTCCTCGTAGCGGAGCTCCACGTCACCGACGAGGACGACGTCGCCCGGCTCGAGCTTGTGCGGAGCGCGGCCGAGGTCGTTCCCATTCACGATCGTCGGGTTCGTCGAGCCGAGGTCGGCGATCCAGTAGGCCCCCGCATCCGCGAACACCTCGGCGTGGCGGCGCGAGACCTGGGCGCTCTCGACGCGGATGTCGGCGTCGTTCGTCCGTCCGATCACGCACTCTTCGCGCAGCGGGTGCCGCACGACGTTCGTCCCGTCGATGACGACGAGCCACGCTTCGGGGCAATCGCCCGCGACGTGCTCGATCAGCTTCTGGCTCGCATCGCCGCGCGACCTCGCCGCGGAAGGGACCGCCGCCGCGAGCTTCGAGCCGGCCGTCGCCTTGCGAAACGCGGCGTACGCCTCGAGCGAAGGGCGCCGCTCGAACGCCGTCGCCTCGTCGACGAGGAGCTCGTACGCCTCCGCGAGCGGCGTGCCGTCGTTGGTGACCCACCCAGGCAGGCGCTCGATCTCCGCCATCAACGCGCGCAGGCCCACGGCCGCTCCGCCGAACTGGCCGCGATCCGCGAGCGCCCGCGCGGACGCGCGCGCCTCGTCGGCACGTGCGAGCAGGACGCGCCGCGCGGCCTCGGGGACGACCACCGGATCGTGCTCGGCCACCTCGAGCGTCGCCCGGGCAGAGCGCGACGACGGCTCTTCCACCGAGCAGGGCGAACGCCAGCGCACCGTTGCCTCGAGCAGATCGGCGAAGAAGCGCTCCTTGCCCGGCGCACGCACGCGCAGCTCGGCGACGACGAGGCGGCGCGCGCCGTTCACCATGTCCGCGAGCGACACGGCGACTCCTTCGCGCGAGAAGCGCGTGTCCTCGCTCCCGACGAAGCGAACGAGCTCGACGCCGTCGGCCGGCGACACGACCAGCTCGATCCCCGAGGCGACGACGTCGCCTTGCGCCCCGAGCGCGCGCGCAAACGATCGCGCGCACGTCGCGGGATCCTGCACGAACTCGTAGCCGCCGCCCCCTGCGTCTCCGACCGACGAGAGCACGTCCTCGCTGTGATCGGCGCCATAGCCGAGCGCGAAGAACGAGATTCCGGGCCGGTGCCGGCGCACGACCTCGCGGAGCGCCTCTGCCGTGTGCGCGCCGACGTTCGGAGCGCCGTCGGAGAGGAGGATGACGCCGCGACGCATCGACGCGGGCGTACCGGCGAGCATCTCCGCCGAACGATCGAGCCCCGCCTCGATGTTGGTCCCGCTCTCGGCGAAGAGCCGGGAGGCGCGCGAGCGCACGAGTCGCTTGCCTGCCGCATCGACGCGCACCGGCTCGACGACGCGGGTCGCGTTCTCCGAGAACGCGACGATGCCGACCTCGTCGGTTGCCGAATCGCCGCCGTCGAGCGCGTCCAGGATCCGATCGACCGAGCGGATCACCTGCGCGAGCGGCTCGCCCTTCATCGAGGCGGAGACGTCGAGCGCGAGCACCGTGCGCGCCGCGGGTCGCGTGCCCTCGAGCGGCGCCCCCGACGCCGCGAGCTCGATCGCGATCGAGCACCGGCCCTCCTGGTCCGAGCGAAGACACGAGCGATCGACCCATACGGAAAGCTCGAGCGGCATGATCGTGTCCTCCGTTTCGAGTGTAACGCTCGATGAATCACCGCGCGCGTGCGAGGGCGCGGTCGGAGCCGAGCTCGACACGCGCACGCTCTGGCTCGTCGACGTTGCGCCTCGTGCGAGCCGAGTTGCGTCCGATCGCCGCGCTCTCACGCGCATGACCTCGACGCACGCCATCGACGAAGAGCGGCGCCCTCGACGCGCTGCGCCGCTCGAAGGCACGTCGAGCACGAACGCGCGCGCCGAGCGTCGCGATCCTCGTTCGGCACCGCTCACGACGCTCCGATGCGAGGAGGTCAGCGAGCAGGGCGGGCGCCGATCCCGTCCCCTCGTTCGAGTGCGCCTCGCGCCCCGAAGCGAGCGCCCCCGGCGCTACGGCTTCTTCGACGACGCGGGAGCGTCGTCATCCGAGGGCGCGGCCTCGGATGTGGTGGCGATCGACGGCTCGCTGAGCGCGCCAGGCGGCGGAGGGGGCACGGAGTTGTGCATCCCCGACATCCCCATGAACTCGATCCCGACGATGACTCCGTCGGGCTCCTCCTGCACCCAGACGATGCGTCCGACGCGCTGGATCACTTCGTCGGTGCCGATGCCGACGTCGAACTTCTGGCCGAGGAACACCTTCTCTTCGAGGATGGCGCGAAGCCCGCCACGACTGACGTTGAGCGCCCACCCCTCGAGGACGCGACCGTCCTCGTGGCGGAGCGTCACGCGTTCGGTGACCTCACGACGTGCTCCACCACGACGCATCGCATGGACCGCGTTCGGGAGCGTGCGGTGCCCCGAGCCAGCAGGACCGGGCGGAGTACTACCGGGGGGAGGATTCGTTCGCTCGGTCACAGGTGTCGACCTTTCGCCATGGTAGCAGACGCCATCGTGCGCCATGCAAGTCCTCGGACGATGCGGCCCGCGCCGCCTTCGGGTCATGAGCCATGCTCGCCCGCCCGTCCTTCCCGTGCGCGCGGGAAGGTGGGAACGAGGGGAAGAAGCGGCCGGCCCCTTCTCTCATTCCGCCCCGCGCGTGGCGCGTGGCGTCGCCCGTCCGTCCGCCCATTCTCCGCCCGCGCCCCCACAACCCGTGGCCAATCGCGTCTTTCGACGAATCGTCCGCCCACACCGGCATTTCGTGGTGAAAGTCCCAGGCGGCGTCTTCGCTGTTGACGGCCGGGGCGCTTTGGCCAGAATGTAGGACACTCCGCCGTGCGGAAACCGCACGTGGTGGCAGCAGGACACGAGGGTCGAACTCGACTCTCCTCACCTGCTCCCTGACTCGCCTCCCTGACTCGCTTTGGTTCGCCTTTGACGTCAACTCCACAGCAGCTGAAGAAGGCTCTCGTCGCGAGCGGCTTCGAGGTCTTCCGCACGCTCCCCGAGGAGGTCGTCCTCGCCGAGCGTGTGCGGGAGAACCTCATTCTCGACTCGGGTGTCCGCGTAGCCCCGCTCGAGGACGGCAAGCTCCAGGTGCGGGTCGTGCTTCGCGCACAGAAGGCCGATTTCCCGAACGAGGACGAGCCCGCTCTCTTCGCTCGCGTCCGGAAGCTCGCGGAGCCTGCCGTGGCGCAGGGCTTCGCCGAGAGGTCGACGGCCGTGACGGCGGTGACGGACCCGGCGGACGCTTCGCGCACGCTCGACACGTTCTACGAGGTCAACCTCTCGCACGACGTCGCGAACGTCGAGGACGCCGTTCCGGTTCTCAAGTTCGTGTTGTCGCTCGAGAAAGCCGTCAGCCAGCGCTGAGACGGACAGTGCCGGGCCCGTCTCGGGCATGAATCCGGCGCCGAGCCGAGGCCCGCAGGCCAACCACCGCAGGGGCCTTCGGCCCGGGTCGATTGTCCGCTCCGAACGGCTGGGTCGGGTTGCCCCTGCTTGCCTCCTTGGGATAACCGGCCCTGATGAGGTCGCACGGGCACCTTTGCCTTGGTAGAGAACGCGACGCTCCCGTGTTATTGGAGCCCGCTTCCGATGCTCGACCTCTTCAGGCAAAAAGGGCTGACTTCCGTCGTCTACGGCGCGGTCATCGTCGCCACCGTCCTCGTCTTCATCCTCGGGTTCAACCCGAGCGCAGGCAAGAAGCTCGGCCCGCTCGACGACGCATGCGTCGCGCGTATTCGCGGTAACTGCATCGAGCCGAAGGCGCACCGCGCCGCGTATCGACTCGTGTTCGCGCGCGGGACGCCGGGCATGAAGCAGGAGACGGCATCGCGCTTCGTCCTCGAAGGGCTCATCGAGCGCGAGCTCCTCATCGGAGAGGCGGAGCGTCTCGGGCTCACCGTCGGTGAAGACGAGATCACCAACAGCATCTTCCACGGCGACCTGTACGTCAGCCTCCCGGCCGACAACCCGGCCGTCGGCCGTCAAATGGGCTTCGACGACGGCCACACCGTCATCGATTACCTCATCCCGAACGGCTACAAGAACAAGGACACGCAGGAGTTCGACCTCAAGGTCTACGAGCGCACGGTCAAGCAGCTCGTGAATCGCTCCCCGTCGGAGTTCCGTGACTGGCAGGCGCGCGAGCTTCTCGCCGCGAAGATGCGCGACCTCGTGAAGGCCCCCGTGCGCGTCGCCGACGACGAGGCGTTCGACCGCTACGTCGAGGAGCGCAGCACCGCGACGGTGAGCTACATCGTCGTGCGCAAGGGCTGGATCGAGAAGTACGCGATCAGCTCGGATGGCAAGGAGGTCGACGACTGGTCGAAGGCGAACGCCTCGAAGATCGTCGTCCCCGTCCGCCACATCCTCGTGAAGGGCGACAAGGAGAAGCCCGAGGAGCTCGAGGAAGCGCGCAAGAAGGCCGAGGGGATCCTCGAGCGAATCAAGAAGGGCGAGGACTTCGCCGCGCTCGCGAAGGAGTTCTCCGACGACCCCGGCAGCAAGGACAAGGGCGGCCAGTACCCCGGCGAGATGGTCGAGAACTTCGTCCCCGAGTTCAAGACGGCGGTCGAGGCCCTCAAGCCCGGCGAGCTCGATCAGAAGCTCGTCCAGACTTCGTTCGGCTTCCACATCATCAAGCGTGATCCCGCGACGCGCGAGGACATCGTCAAGGCGTTCAAGAGCACCAAGTCCGAGGACCTCGCGAAGGCGATGGCGAAGGACATCGCCGACGAGATGAAGGCCGGCAAGACCTCCGACGACGCGATCGCCGCGGCGATCGCGAAGTACGGGAAGTACACGCCGAAGGTCGAGAAGCCCGCTGCCGACGGCGACGCCGGCGCCGCGCCCTCTCCCGAGGCGTTCACGGCCGACAAGGATCCGGTCCGCCCGCAGCTCCTCACCTCGAGCGCGTTCAACCGCGGCGGCGATCCCATCCCGGCGATCTCCGGCGAGGCGACCGAGTCGATCGTGAAGTTCGCGTTCGAGGGCAAGCCGAACGACGTCGCTGCCGAGCCGGTCCACACCGACGACGGCTACATCGTCGTGCAGGTCAAGGACCGCAAGCCGGCGACGCGCGAGGAGTTCGACAAGGAGCGCGACACGTACGTGCTCCAGCTCCTCGGCGCCAAGCAGAACGAGGCGCTCGCCTACTACGTCCGCCGCCTCCGCGAATCTTCGAAGCAGGAGATCAAGATCGACGAGAACAACCTCTTCGGTCACAAGAGCGACGCAGGCACCCAGCGCGACGACGAGGACGAGTAAGCCGTGCGCACGCGCGCGCGCTGGTCCAGCAGCGAGGTCGGGTGATGGACATCACCCGACAGGCGATCGCCCGGCGCTCCTCCGCCCATCGCGTCGCGAGGCTCGACAACGGGCTCGAGGTCATCGTCGCGCCCCAGCCGCAGCTCCATCGGGCGCACCTGGCGCTCTACGTGCGCGTCGGCTCCCGCTTCGAGACGCCTGCGCAGAACGGCCTCTCGCATTTCCTCGAGCACATGCTCTATCGGGGGACGCCGCGGCTCCCCCACTCGCACGACGTGAACCTCGCGTTCGAGAGCCTCGGCGGCTACCTCTACGCGGCGACGCAAGTGGACTTCGGCGTCTTCTCCGTGACGCTCCCCGGCGAGACGCTCGCGGACGCGACCGGCCTCTTCGCCGAGGTCATGATCGATCCGATCTTCTCGGACATCGAGATCGAGAAGGAGATCGTCTGCGAGGAAATCCTCGAGGACCTCGACGACGAGGGACGGATGATCGACGCCGACAACCTGTCGCGTCAGCTCATCTATCCGGACCACCCGCTCGGCTTCACCATCACCGGGGACGAGACGCGCGTGCGCTCCTTCACGCAGGCGATGTTGAGGGAGCACCACGCCCGGCACTACAACGGGTCGAACTCCGTCCTCGTCTTCTCGGGCGACGTCGATCCGGATCGCGCGATCGAGCTCGCGAACAAGCACTTCGCTCGCATGCCGCGAGGTGAGCGCGTCACGAGCGTCGCGCCCGTCCACGCGCAAACACGCGCGCGCTTCGAGCTCGTCGAGAACCTCTCCAGCCAGACGGAGCTCCGTGTCTGCTACCGCGCCGTGCCGGATGGCTCCGAGAAGCGTCACACGATGGACATGCTCATGCGCGTCCTCGACGACGGCATGTCGACGCGACTCTATCACCGCGTCTGTGACAACAAGGGGCTCTGCTACGACGTGAGCGCGTCTTACGACGGCTACGACGACGACGGCATCGTCGACTTCGCCGCCGGCGTCCAGCACGCGCGCGCGGCCGTGGTCACGACCGAGATCACCTCGCTCCTCGCCGAGCTTGCGCGCACGGGCCCCTCGGAAGAGGAGCTCGAGAAGGCGCGCCGCCGCCACCTCTGGGACATGCGGACGATGCTCGACTCCCCCGACGATCTCGCCGGCTTCTACGGCGTGGGCATGTTGTTCGATCGCCTCGAGACGCCGGAGCAGCGTGCAGAGAAGAACGCTGCGGTCACGGGCGAGGACATCCGCGCGCTGGCGGAGCTCGTCGCCCAGCCGGATCGCTTGAACGTCCTCGCCGTCGGGCTCCTCGAGGACGGTGAAGACCGTCGCCTCGAGGACGTGGTGAAGGGATACGTCGCGCCTTGATCCGCTCGAGGGAACCGCGCCAAACGAGTCTGCTCGCGCTCGGGCTGTCCTTGGCCCTGCTCGCAGGCTGCGGCGGAGCCGCTCCGCCCGCGTCGTCCCCCACCAAACACCCGCAGCCCGCTGAGGCGACGACGCCGGAGACGCCGCCGCTCGTCGTCGAGTACGTCGTCATCCATCGGCGATGGGTCGAGAGGCTCCTGCCGATCGCTCCGGCCGACCTGAAGACGTGGAGCGACGCACCGGAGAACGCCGCCGCGACGAACGGCTCGTTTCACCACATCCTCGTCAAGGTCCCCGGCGGCGAGAAGGATCCCGGGCTCGCAGCGAAGAAGAAGGCGCAGGGGATCATCGCGCGCCTCGACAAGGGCGAAGACTTCGCGAAGCTCGCGAGGCAGCTGTCCGACGACGCGAGCACGCGGGACAGCGGCGGCGAGTACACGCCCGAGCAAGTGAAGGAGCTCCCACCGGCATTGAGCGCCGCATTCGCCGCGCTCGAGCCGGGGAAGACCACGGCCCAACCCGTGCGCACGAAGGACGGCTTCCACGTCGTCCGGAAGGACCGTGCATCCGACGACGAGATCGAGCGCGCCTACCGCAAGGCGAAGGCGCCCGAAGTCGCGAAGAAGCTCGGCGAGGATCTCCTCGTGCGCCTGAACGGCGGTACTCCATCACGCCCCGCCATCGCGGAGGCTGTGGAGGCCGTGCTCGGTGAGCGTGGCGTGAACGACGCCGATCGCCCGAAGGCGCACGTCGTCGATCGCGATCGGCTCGCACAGGTCCGGCTGAGCGCCGCCGCGAAGGCCGCGCTCGAGACGTTCGCTCGGAGCGCTCGGCCAGGCGACCAGCTCCCCTCGCCCGCCGTCGACGGCGACACCATCCTCGTCGCTCGCGCCGCGCTCGCGCTGGGCGACGGCGCTCGTTAGAGCGCGCGCGTCGCTCGCCCGCAGCGGCGCACGTCACGCAGCGAGGAAGTGCTCGACGAGCACCTTCACCGCGAGGACGACGAGGACGACGCCGCCGAAGACGTCCAGCCGCTTGCCGACGCGCGCGCCGAAGCGATGGCCGACGTAGACACCGGCGAACGAGAGCACGGCCGTCACGACTCCGATCGTCGCGCAGGCGCGGACGATGCTCGCGTTGCGCATGGCGAGGGTGACGCCGGCCGCGAGCGCGTCGATGCTCGTCGCCACCGCGAGCACGGCGAGGACCTTCAGCCCGAACGGATGCGCGGCATCGCGCTGATCCTCGGGGTCGTCGGACGCGCCGACTGCCTCGTGGATCATCTTGATGCCGATCCCGCCGAGGACGAGAAACGTGAGCCAGTGTCCCCAGCCGGTGATGCGTGAAGCGAACGACGCTCCGAGCGCCCATCCCAGCGCCGGCATCAACGCCTGAGCTCCGCCGAAGAACGCGGCGATGAGGAGCGCGTCGCGCGCACGGACGGCCTTCGCAGCAAGGCCGCGAGCGCCAGCGACGGCCATCGCATCCATGGCGAGGGCGACGGCGAGTACGACGATTTCGAAGAACGACATGAAGGAAGCTCGAACTCGAGGCTAGCGCCAATGCCGTTCGTTCAAGCGAACCGACAGAGAGATTCAACAGGAAGGCGGGGAGGCGGGAAGCTCATAGTTTGATCAATAAACTCTTCCCGCCTTCCCGCCTTCCTGTTTCTGTCTCCGGTGACCGCGGCCTAACCGAGCGGGATTGAGGCTAGCGCCCCATTGATCAGAGGAAATCGACGAGCAAGGTCGCAAGCTCAGCCGGCTGCGTCCAGTGCAGCATGTGCCCTGCGCCCTCGAGCGTCACGCGATCGACGTGGACGAACGCGGCCAGGCGCTCCTCCTCGTCAGGCACGTGATAGCCGGTGGAGCCGCCCGAGACGAAGAGGACGGGACAGGTGACGAGCCGGGCGAACTCGACGAAGAGCTTCGCAAAGAACGGGACAGGCGATGTCGTACGATGCAACGGGTCGTAGCGCCACACCACACGCGAAGCACCTTCGACGTCGGTCGTCTCGTGGACGAGGTGGGGCAGCCGATGATCGAGCACCTCGCGGGGCACTCCGGGGTGGTTCGTGATGAGGCGCCGCCGGGCGTCCTCTCGACGCAGAGGCGCCGTCTCTCCGCGCGAGCGCACGCTGCGGAGGTCCTCGATCCATCGACGCATGCGCGTCGGGCCGCTTTCCCACGGGTTGTCGGGCGGGCCGAGCCCTTCGAGGTTCGCGAGGCGGACGACCCGCTCCGGAAACGCCCCCGCGTAGAGCGTCGTGATCGTGCCGCCCATCGAGTGACCGACGAGCGCGACGGGGTCGTTCGGCGAGAGGGCCTCGACCAGACCGGCAAGGTCGGCGACGTAGTCGGCGAAGTGGTAGTAGCTTCCACGCGGCGCCCGGCCGCCGGCGCCGAAGCCCCGCATGTCGGGAGCGAGCACGCGATACCCGGCCGCCGCGAGCGCCGGCGCGACGCGGTCCCATGTGCCCGCCGCGTCCATGTAGCCGTGCACAAGCAGAACCGTATGCGCGGACGCTGCTGAACGCTTCGATTCCCCGCGGCAGGGCCACTCGAGGATGCTGTGCTCGAGCCCGTTCGATTCGAGCCGAAGCACATTCGCGGAGACAGAAGCTTTCGTCATCGCGCCGCACAGAGTACGCTGGCGAGCGCTAATGGCCCATACGATCACGCTCATTCCGGGGGATGGAATTGGACCGGAGGTGGCGAACGCCACACGACGGGTTCTGGCCGCCTCCGGCGTCGTCATCGACTGGGAGGTACAGGAGGCAGGCGCCGCCGTCGCCGAGAAGCGCGGCACGACTCTGCCGGACGAAGTCCTCGAGTCGATTCGCAGGAACAAAGTCGCGCTCAAGGGCCCGATCGGTACACCGATCGGCAAGGGCTTCCGTTCCGTGAACGTCACGCTCCGCCAGGCGCTCGACCTCTACGCGAACGTCCGTCCGGTCCGGAGCTTGCCCGGGATCGAACCGAGGTTCGAGGGCACGGACATCGTCATCGTTCGTGAGAACACCGAGGACCTCTACGCAGGCCTCGAGCTCATGATCATGCCGGGCGTCGCGCAGTCGATGAAGCTCATCACCGAGCGCGCCTGCACTCGCATCTGCGAGTACGCCTTCGACTACGCCGAGCGGCTGGGTCGCAAGCGCGTTACTGTCGTCCACAAGGCGAACATCATGAAGCTCTCCGACGGCCTCCTGCTGGAGTGCTTCCGCAAGGTCGCACTCAAGCATCCGCGGATCGAGCCGCACGAGGTGATCGTCGACGCGTGCGCCATGCAGATGGTCAAGAACGCGAACAAGCTCGACGTCATCGTCACGGAGAACCTCTACGGAGACATCCTGAGCGATCTCGGCGCCGGCCTCGTCGGCGGTCTCGGGATCGTGCCCGGCGCGAACATCGGGCTCGAGGCCGCGGTGTTCGAGGCGGTCCACGGCACGGCACCGGACATCGCGGGCATGGGCCTCGCCAATCCGACCGCGCTCATCCAGAGCGGCGTGATGATGCTCCACCACCTCGGCGAGCACACCGCGGCGCAGAAGATCGAGAAGGGGCTGCTCGCAACGTTCGAGAGCGGCGTGCGGACCGCCGACCTCGGCGGAACTGCGGGCACGGAGGAGTACACCCGAGCGCTGTGCGAGGCGGTCGGCCGCGCCTGACGGGAGAGTGCGCTCTCGGGGGGAGGGGGAGGTCGTGCACGGTCAAGATGCGCTCGTATTCCTCCTCTCGCTCGGGCTGATCCTCGGCGTCGCGCGCCTCCTCGGCGAGGCCGCGCGCGCCTTCGGCCTGCCGCTCGTCGTCGGCGAGCTCCTCACCGGCCTTCTCCTCGGAGCGACCGGTCTCCAGCGCGTGCTGCCCGGCGTCCATGCCTGGCTGTTCCCGACGGGCGCGCCCGCGGAGATGCTCTCCGGGTACACCACCGTCGCGGTCGTCCTCCTCCTCGTCGTCGCAGGCCTCGAGGTCGATCTCGGGATCGTCCGCCGTCGCGGCAAGAGCGCGCTCGTCGTCGCCGCGCTCGGCATCGTCATGCCGCTCGCGGGCGGCCTGGTCCTCGGCTACCTCGTCCCCGACTCCGTGGTCGGCGCACCGGATCATCGCGGGCTCTTCGCCATCTTCATGGGCGTCGCGCTCTCGATCTCGGCGCTGCCGGTGGTCGCGAAGACACTGCTCGATCTCGGACTCTTCAAGACCGACGTCGGGCTGCTCGTGATGACGGTCGCGATGCTCGACGATCTCATCGGATGGGTCGCGTTCAGCGTCCTCCTCGGTCCGATGCAAGGCGGCGGGATCGAGCTCGGCGTCCTGGTCCGCACCATCGTCCTTGCGACCGGGTTCGCGCTCCTCTGCCTGATCCCTGGACGGCGCGTCATCGACCGCGTCCTCGCCGCGATCGAGCAGAACGGCGAGCTCGCCCCGGGACGCGTCCTCTCGCTCGTCGCCGTCGTCGCCATGCTCGGCGCCGCCGTCACCCAGGCGATCGGCGTCCACGCCGTCCTCGGTGGATTCGTCGTCGGTGTCGCGTTCGGCGACTCGCCCCGTCTACGCGAGCGGACGCGCCAGACGATCCACCAGTTCGTCACCAACGTCTTCGCCCCCGTCTTCTTCGCGTCCGTCGCCCTGCACGTCGACTTCGTCGCGAACTTCGATCCCGTGCTCTGCCTCGTCGTCTTCCTCGTAGCGACGGCGGCGAAGCTCATCGGGTGCGCCGGCGGCGCGCGCTTCACCGGGCTGCCGTGGAGGGAGTCGCTCGCTGTCGGGTTCGGGCTCAACGCTCGGGGCGCGATGGAGATCCTCCTCGCGCTCCTCGCGCGCGAGGCGAAGGTCATCAACGACAGCGTGTTCGTCGCGCTCGTCACGATGGCCATCGCGACGTCGCTCCTCGCAGGGCCTTCGATGAAGCGACTGCTCTACCCTTCCGCGGGCCGCGGCGGGATCCGCCCCGACGACGCCGCCGGGCTCGTCCGCGAGGGCGCATTCATCCCGCTGCTCTCGTCGTCCACGTCCGCGCACGCGATCGAGGAGCTCGGACGCGCGCTCCGTCCGTCGATCGGCGACCTCGTCGAGCCGGCACTCATCTCGGTGCTCGAGCGCGAGCTCGTCGCGCCGACGGGCCTCGGCGACGACGTCGCGATCCCGCATGCAGCAGTCGAAGGGCTCACGAAGCCGGTCGTAGCGCTGGGGCTCTCGCCCACCGGGATCGACTTCAACGCGCCGGACGGCCGACCGGCGCGGATCGTCTTCCTCCTTCTCCTGCCTCCGCGTGCCTACGAAGAGGAGGTCCGCGTGCTCGCGGCGCTCTCGCGCTCGGTCTTCGACGAGGCAGCTCGCGAAGCGCTGCTCGGCGCCACGTCGCTCGAGGAGGCCGTCCGTTGCCTCGACGAGCACGGCCGCCGGATCGCCGGTCAGGCCCCCGGCGTGAGGATCCCGAGCCTCGCCGACATCTGAGGATAGACACGGTCGACAGTGAGAGCCGGCCGTTCTAGAGAGCCCTGGTGCTCCTCGCGACCTGGAACGTGAACGGGATCCGCGCGCGGTCCCAGCGACTGGCCGAGTTCCTCGCCGAACGCCAACCCGACATCGTCTGCCTCCAAGAGCTCAAGGTCGTCGAGGATGACTTCCCTCACCTCGAGCTTCGGGCGTCGGGCTATCAGGCGGAGCTCGTCGGCCAGCAGGGATGGAACGGCGTCGCCGTGCTCGCGAAAGAGCGCCCCGAGCTCGTGATGCGCGAGCTCCCCGGTGCGGGCGAGCACGGAGCACGCTTCGTAGTGGCGAAGGTGCACGGCCTCGAGGTCGCCAGCATCTACGTCCCGAACGGCAAGACGCTCTCGCACGCCGACTACAAGATGAAGCTCGGCTGGCTCGATCGGCTGGCGACGTACGTGGAGTCGCGGGCCGACAAGAACGCCCCGCTCGTCCTCGGTGGCGACTTCAACGTCTGCTGGACCGACCTCGATTCGTACGGCGGGCTCCGCTTCAAAGGACGCATCTTCCACACGGACGAGGAGCGCGCCCTGATCGAGCGGCTGCGCGCGGCGGGTCTCGTCGATCTCTTCCGCTCGCGTTATCCGGAAGAGCCCGGGTTCTCGTGGTGGGACTACCGCGCCGGCTCCTTTCACAAGAAGGAAGGGCTGCGGATCGATCTGCTCCTCGCCACGCCGGTGGTCGCGAACCGCGTCAAGGACGTGTACGTCGATCGCGACTACCGCAAGAAGGGCAAGACCTCGGGCTCGATCCCCTCGGATCACGCGCCGGTCGTCGCCGTCCTCGACTGACGACGACTCGTCGTCTCGCGATCAGTAGCGCTCCTTCGGCTCTTCGTGGCTGGTGACCGCGACCTTCGGGAAGACCTCCTGGAGGAAGCGGTCGCGCACCGCGCGAGCGCGCTGGGGGTCGTCGCGCGCCGGGATCGCGACGCCCAGCACGAGGCACGCCTTCTCGCCCCACGCGGGGTACGCCGCCCAGGCCGCCTCGTACGACTCGCGCGCGAGCACCGTCGCCGTCTTCGCACGGAGAGGATCCACGTCGACGATGCTGATCTTCTTCACCGGCGGAGCGCTCCCGGACGGTACGGGCGGCTGCGGCGCGCTCCACGTGAAGGCGACCGGCGGCTCGTGCTTGAGCTCGACCTCGAAGGCGTCGACCCATGGCGCCGCCATCTGCTCGAAGCTCTTGTTGCATGCGCCCTGCACCGAGTTGTCGTCCACGTGCGTGACGAAGCCGGCGAAGATCGCGTGGTGGTCCTTGCCGTAGCGGAAGCCGACGAGGCTCTTGAGCGTCAGGAACCGAACCCGCGTCCAGTGCTCGGCATCGGGTAGCGGAACGTGCACCGCGTTCTGACGGTCGGGCTTCCGCGTGATGGGCGCGACCTTGAGCTGCTCGAGGGCCGCGGAGTGGCTGTCGCCGCCGGTGCCGCCCTGGGCCTGCTTGCCGTCGTCTTTCGGCGGCGACGCCGCAGCGACCGGCCGGCTCGGCTGAGCGCCACTCGCGGTCGAGCAGCCCGCGGCGACGAGCGCGAGCGCAACGACACGAGCCACCGCAAAGCCGTTCGCCGGGCGCAGTCGACAGGATCCGACGCCGTCCGACGAACGCCGAACGGAGTCAACGAGAGCACCGAAACGCTCGAGCATGACCTTCCGACAGTGTTGGACGAATCGGGCATCATTTCCACTCAATCGAGAGAATCGCACCAATCACGCGACTGCGCGGCGCGCGCAGTTTATGCTCGAGTTGCTTGTCGACCACGCGTGCGACCATGAACCGCCTGCAGGCCGCGATGCGAGGCGTGCTCTCGGGGAAGAACGACGTCATCGACCTCCTGTTGGTCGGCCTCCTCGGGGCAGGCCACGTACTCGTGGAGGACGTCCCCGGCGTGGGCAAGACGACGCTCGCGAAGGCGCTCGCGCGCGCGCTCGACGTGACGTTCACGCGCGTACAGTTCACGCCGGACCTCCTGCCTACGGACATCCTCGGGACTCAGATCCTGAATCCTCGTGATGGGTCACTGTCGTTCCATCAGGGCCCGGTGTTCACCAACGTCCTCCTCGCGGACGAGATCAACCGCGCGTCGCCGCGCACGCAGTCGGCGCTCCTCGAAGCGATGAACGAGTCGCAGGCGACGGTCGACGGCGTGACACGCGCCTTGCCCGTCCCCTTCTTCGTCGTCGCGACGCAGAACCCTTCGGACTACCAAGGCACGTACCCGCTCCCGGAGGCGCAGCTCGATCGTTTCCTCCTCCGGATCGGCGTGGGCTACCCATCGTCCGAGGCCGAGCTCGCCATGCTCTATGCGCGGCGCACGGAGGATCCGCTCGCGGCCGTGGAGCCGGTCTGCGACAGAGACGAGATCGTTCGCATCCAGGCCGAAGTGCGCGAGGTCGAGGTGAAGGAGCCGGTCGCGAGGTACCTGCTCGCGATCGTCCAGAAGAGCCGACAGGCCGCGCCGATCGAGCGTGGGATCAGCCCGCGCGGCGCGCTCGCGTTCTTCCGCGCAGCGCAGGCCCGGGCGCTACTCCACGGGCGCTCGTACGTGAGCCCGGAGGACGTCCAGGCCCTCGCCGGCCCTGTCCTCGCGCATCGCGTCCAGCTCACCACCGAGGCTCGCTACGGAGGCGTCTCCGCGGCGGAGGTCGTCGCCAAAGTCGCTCGTGAGGTCCGCGTCCCCACCTGACCGAGGCGTTCGATGCGGAGCGACTTCGAGTCGAAGACTGTCGATGGCGCCGCCCTTGGTGCACGCCGGCCCGCGTCGGAGACCGTAGGTGTCGGCGTGCTACGCGGACGCCGACTCGCGTCGGAGACCAAAGATGTCGGCGTGCTACGTGCACGCCGACTCGCGCGCCTGAATCACATCCTCATCCCGAAGACGAAGGACGAGCGCGATCGCTTCCGGAAGCGATGGATCGGTCGAGCAGTCCTCGTGGTGTGGGGGGCGCTCACCGACGAAGGGCGGATGCTGCTCGTGGTCACCGCGATGGCCGGCGGCGTGGCGATCGACGTCCAGCGAACGAGCGCCTACTTCGTCTTCTCGATCCTCGTCGGCCTCTTGATCGGCTCGCTCGTCGCAGCACGCTCTCTCCGCCTCGGTCACGCGACGGTAGACGTCTCGGTCCCGCGCCGGGTGACCGTGGGTGACGAGGTCTCGTTCACGATCTCGTTTCGATACGAGGATCCGCTCTCGGGTGCCGCCCCGATCGCGCTCCGCATGCGTGGCCCGTTCCTCACGTGGGACGGTCGCTGGACGGGACCGCGGCCGAAGGAGATCACCGTCGCGCCGGGCGAGAAGGCCGAAACGACGATGCGAGCACGCTTCGTCGCGCGCGGCCTCCACCACCTCGATCCCTTCACCGTCGCCCGGACCGCCCCGCTCGGGCTCGCCTGTGGCCCGCGGACATCGAGCGACGGCGTGAAGGTCTACGTCGTGCCGAAGATCGCGAACGTCGTGCGCCTGCCGCTCGCGATCGCGACGAAGCACCAGCCCGGCGGCGTCGCGCTCGCGTCGAAAGCCGGCGAGTCGATGGACCTCCTCGGAGTGCGCCCCTATCGGCCCGGGGATCCGGTCCGCGACCTGCACGCGAGGACATGGGCCCGCACGGGCAAGCCGGCGGTCCGTGAGTACCAGCAGGAGTACTTCACGCGCGTGGGCGTGGTGCTCGACACGAGCACGCGCGATCACGACCTCCTCGAAGCCGCGATCGAGCTCGCCGCGGGCGTCGTCGCGCATCTCTCGCGGGGCGAGGCACTCATCGACGTCCTCGTCGTCGGCGAGACCGTGCACGAGCTGACTCTCGGACGCAGCCTCGGGTGGCTCGATCAGGCGCTCGAGCTCCTCTCCGGTGTGGACCGAGGCCCCGAGCTCGACGCGAGCCGGCTCGTCGCGCGCCTCGAGCCTCACCTAGCTCAGCTCTCGATGGTGATCGCGATCATCCCGCGATCGGACTCCCAAGAGCAGCAGGCCCTGTTGCAGAAGCTGAGCGACCGCGGGCTCGTCTGCACGCCGCTCGTGGTCGACGAGGAGCTCGCCCAGGCGATCCGCTCAGGCGAGGCGCTCTCGTGGTGAACCTCGCGATGCGCTTCCTTCCGCCGCTGAGCGCATCGGCGGTGGTCGGTCTCGTCGCTGCCACGCGACCGCTCGGGTCCGTCGCTCGCGCGGCCGCGCTCATGTGCTTGGTCGCTGCTTGGGGAGCAGCCGCCGCAGTCGGGCGGCGTGAGGTCCGTGCCCACGCGAGCGTCGCCCTGGCGATCGGAGCGGTGACCGCGGCCGGACAGGTCGACGCGGGCATCCCGTACGGCATCGCGTGTGTGCTTTTCCTCCTGGCGTGTCTCGCGTCGATGCGCGCCGCGCGCACGGTCCCGGCGGCGAGCGGCCAGCCGCGCGCGCGCGCGCCGGCTCGAGCGACGATCGTCCTCGCCGTCACCGCGACGTGCGTCACCGCGGGCCTCATCGTGGGCCTTCCTCGGCTCGCCGATCGCATCGAGCGACGCCTCCAGGCGATGTTCGGCGGTGGTGGCGAGGAGACGACGGCGTTCTCGACGACGATGGTGCTCGGCTCGACGCGCGGGATGCTCCAGAGCGACGCGATCGTGATGCGGATCGAGGGCGAACGCCCCGAGTACCTCCGCGGCGCGGTCTACGATCGGTACTCGCCTCCCTACTGGGTGACGTCCGACACAGGACGAGCGCGCCGGAGCGTGCCGGCACACGTGCCGGCCGGAGCGGATACGACGCGCGTGACGCTCGTTCGTGGAGCGCCCCAGGGAGAGGACATGCGCTGGTTCCTGCCCGGCGCCGCGTGCGATCTGGGCGTGGCCTCGGAGCAGATCGAGATCGATGCGTTCGGCATCGCCCGCCGCGCTCGCGGTGACGTCCCGCTCTCACTGACGTTCCGTACGCGTGGCTGCGTCGCCACACCGACTCCGGTCGCGCCGCCGACGGAGAACGACCTCGACGTGCCATCGAAGCTGAAGGGGGCGCTCGCGCCGATCGCCGCCGGCTGGACCGTCTCGGCGAAGACGGATCGCGAGAAGCTCGAGGCGCTGAGCCGCGAGCTCGCACGCTTCGAGTACTCGCTCGCGGTGCCGCGGACGGCAGGGATCGATCCGATCGTCGACTTCGTCACCGTGCACCGCGCCGGGCACTGCGAGATGTTCGCATCGGCGATGGTGCTGATGGCGTGCCTCGAAGGGATCCCGGCACGCGTCGTTGGCGGCTACCACGTGACCGAGGTCAACCCGCTCACGGGACGGGCGGTCGTTCGCGACCGCAACGCCCACGCGTGGGTCGAGGCGTGGATCGACGGGGCCTGGCGTGGATTCGATCCGACGCCGGCGAGCGAGTCCGCCGGACCGAGCGCAGGCGTCTTCGATCACGTCGGCGACCTCCTATCGACCGCGCTCGAACACGTCGTGAGCGCGATCGCGGCGCTCGGGCTCCTGAACACGGCCGCGGTGCTCGCAGCGGTAATCGCGTTCCTCCTCGGCATCCGCTGGCTCGGTGACCGACTCCGCGAGCGCCGCGGCCGACGGCGACACGACACGCGCGCGAGCGCGCTTCCCCTGCCCTGCTTCGTCCTCCTCACGGACGCGCTCGCGAGCGCAGGCCACGCACGCGCCGAGTCGGAGCCGATCGAGGCGTTCGCGCGAAGGATCGGCGCGCTCGACGCGCCGTGGGCGCTGGCTGCCTCGCAGGCCCTGCTCGACTACGCGAGCCTCCGCTACGGGGACGTCGGCGACGAGGCGCTCGTTGCACGCGCCATCGATCGGGTCGCGCGCAGCGTGCGGCCTCCTGGCGGATGACGCGAAGTCCGGCGCGCGAGAGTGCACGCGCGCCGGACGACGACGAAGGCGCTACTTCTGCGAGCAGGTGATCGCGGCGCCGCCCTCTCCCGGATCGAGGACCTTGTTCCCGTTCGCGTCGCTCCAGCTCGTGTTGCCGTCGCAGACGGTGTTCCTCGCGTCCGAGAGCGTGATGCCCTTGCCGACCTCGTTCGCGACGAGAACGCTGTTGTTGCCGTCGATGTCGATCTTGCCGAGCACGGTGCAGTCGGCGATGACGGTGTTGTTGCCGCGGATGATGACGTCACCCTCGACGACGCACAGGACGAGCGCCGCGTTGTTTCCCGTCAGCTCGACGTTTCCCTTCACCGTGACGCCGCGCATCGCGAAGTTGTTTCCCTCGGCGGCCACCTTGCCACCGATCGTCGACACGCCCGGCCCCTGCCCGTAGACGGTGACGTTGTTGCCCTTCGCCGTGACGTCGCCGGCGACGTCGCCGATCGAGACGACGGCCTTGTTCTCCTTGCCGAGCTCGACGTTGCCATCGGCATCGACCGGCGCCGGCTGCGGCGAGGCCGGATAGCAGACGATCTCGACGACCTTGCCGCGCGAGTCGATGACGACGTCCGCTCGCTCGCCGTTCTTGCACTTGTCCTGCGGCCGCACGCATTCGCCGGATGGAAGCTGAATGCACTGGTCTCCGTCCGGGGTCTTCGTCACGGTGCCAGCGCCCGCACCCGCACCGACGACGACCGTGGTGCCCGACTCGCTCCCGTACGGATCGCCGGGGGGTGGGGCCTCACTGCTGCTTCCCCCGCACGCGATCGAAACGAAACCGACGACGACTCCGAACAAGACCTTACGCATGAAGCTCCTCCGAGGTCGACACTACGAGCCCCAACGACGTCGCGCTCGATCGAACCGCGTGGTGCGCGAAGATATGGAGGACACGTCCCCACGGTCACTCGAGCGACCATGAAGCCACGGCACGAAGCTCGCTTTCTCCACGCGCGTCAGCGGCGCCGCTCGAGCAACGATAGGAGCGCCGCACGGCGTTCGGGCGAAGCCCAATACGGGATCGTGTCCTCGCGGAACTTCCTCCGGTCGTCCTCGGAGACCTCGAGTCTCGGACGAAGGACGAGCTTGGTCGCGGCGTAGATGTCACGCGGGTGCGAAGCGAGCGTGGAGAACGTCGCGCGCGCGAGCGACTCGTCACCGACGACGTCCACGAGGCCGAGCGTGCGCGCGTCCTCCGCCTCGTAGAGCGCCGCCTCGAGAAGCACGCGTTCGAGCGCAGGCGCCGTGAGACGCGCGCGGACCATCGCGAACGTGAGCGGAGGGAACCGAAGACCGAGCGCGACTTCGTTGAGGCCGATGCGCGCGCCTCGACGCGCGATGCGGACGTCGGCGGTGAGAGCGAGCACGCAGCCACCGGCGATCGCGTGACCGTTCACCCAGGCGACCACCGGCGCGGGGTGCTCGTAGAGCGCCTTGACGAGCTCCTCGAGCGTCCCGAGGAACGTCGTCATGCCCGCGACGTCGAGCGTCGACAGCTCCTTCAGATTGAGGCCCGCGGAGAATGCGTCACCGTCCCCCGTCAGGAAGATCGGCTCGTCCTTCGCGTCACGGACCTCCGCGAGGGTCCGCTGCATCAGCGAGGTCGAGAGCGCGTTCTTGCCGGCGCCGGAGAGCGTGATCGTCTTCATCGACGTCGACGAATACCGCACGCAAACGGACCACAGAGCGCAATACTTGCGCGTATTCCCGCCGCCACGCACGTCTGAGTGTCGGGATCGGGGCTCACGCCCCAGGAAAACTCGCCGCAGAGCTCCCGTAGAGCTTTGAAGAGAGATGCGCTGCTCTGAAAGCTGCGGTAAAGACGGCAGCATGAGTGCTGCATTGGATTCGTCGGGCAAGCTCCTCACGAAGAACGATCACCTCCTCAAGTGGGTCGCCGAGATGGCAGCCCTCACGAAGCCTGAGCGCATCGTCTGGTGCGACGGCAGCGAGGCGGAGAAGACTCGTCTCACAGACGAGGCCGTGGCTCAGAAGATCCTCGAGCCGCTGAACCAGGAGAAGCTGCCCGGTTGCTACCTCCACCGCTCGAACCCGAACGACGTCGCTCGTGTCGAGCAGCTCACGTTCATCTGCACGCCGACGAAGGACGAGGCAGGGCCGACGAACAACTGGATGGCCCCCAGCGAGGCATACGCCAAGCTCGGCAAGCACTTCGACGGCTCGATGAAGGGCCGCACGATGTACGTCGTACCGTACATCATGGGGCCGGCCGGCTCGAAGATGTCGAAGGTCGGCGTCGAGCTCACCGACAGCATCTACGTCGTCCTCAACATGCGCACGATGACGCGCATGGGTCGGATCGCGCTCGACATGCTCGGCGACTCGGACGACTTCAACCGCGGCCTGCACTCGACGCTCGATTGCAACCCCGAGCGCCGCTTCATCTGCCACTTCCCGCAGGACAACACGATCTGGTCCGTCGGCTCCGGCTACGGCGGCAACGTCCTCCTCGGCAAGAAGTGTCTGGCGCTCCGCATCGGCAGCTACCTCGGTAAGAAGGAAGGCTGGCTCGCCGAGCACATGCTGATCCTCGGCGTCGAGAGCCCCGAGGGCGAGATGACGTACGTCGCGGCGGCGTTCCCGAGTGCCTGTGGCAAGACGAACTTCGCGATGATGATCCCGCCCAAGCGCTTCAAGGGCTGGAAGATCTGGACCGTCGGCGACGACATCGCGTGGATGCGCGTCGGCGAGGACGGCCGCCTCTACGCGGTCAACCCGGAGTTCGGCTACTTCGGCGTCGCGCCGGGTACGAGCTACGACTCGAACCCGAACGCGATGACGACGGTCATGCGCGACACGATCTTCACGAACGTCGCGCGTACGCCCGACGGCGACGTGTGGTGGGAGGGTAAGGACGGTCCGGTGCCGCCCGAGCTCATCGACTGGAAGGGCAACCCCTGGAGCCCGAAGTCGACGGAGAAGGCCGCGCACCCGAACGCGCGCTTCACCTCTCCGGCGACGAACAACCCGTGCCTCTCGCGCTTCTATGACGATCCGCAGGGCGTGCCGATCAGCACGATCATCTTCGGCGGGCGCCGCGCGACGACGATCCCGCTCGTGATGCAGGCATTCTCGTGGATGCACGGCGTGTTCTTCGGCGCCACGCTCGGCTCGGAGACGACGGCCGCGGCGACGGGCAAGGTCGGCGTCGTCCGCCGCGACCCGTTCGCGATGCTCCCCTTCTGCGGCTACAACATGGGCGAGTACTTCCAGCACTGGCTGCACATGCAGTCGGCGCTGACGCAGCCGCCGAAGTTCTTCCTCGTGAACTGGTTCCGGAAGGGCAAGGACGGCAAGTTCCTGTGGCCCGGCTTCGGCGAGAACATGCGCGTCCTCAAGTGGATCGTCGACCGCGCGCGCCTGCGCGTCGGCGGCCAGGAGACGCTCTTCGGCTGGGTGCCGAAGGCGGGTGACCTCGATCTCTCGGGTCTCGACATCCCCCACGAGAAGGTCGACGAGGCGACGCACATCGACCTCGACGAGTGGGAGAAGGAAGTCCAGTCGTACGGCGAGTTCTTCGACAACATCGGCCCGGCGATGCCGCGCGCGCTCAAGCTCCACAAGGAGCTGCTCCTCTCGCGCATCGAGGCGGTCAAGGGCGGCCACGGCTGACGACCCCCGACGAACGAACGCCGCACGCGGTGCCCGTCACCGCGTGCGGCGTTTCAATTTAACCCGGGACGTAGGCCCACCACTGCGGGTGGTTGGGGCAGGGCGCGCGCCCCAATCGGATCGTGAGCCGGCGGGTCAGGGCAGCGCTTCGTCGAAGTGCACGCACCAGTTGTAGAGTGAATAGCCGTGACGCGACGGCGTCGCGTCCGAGTCCCGCAGGTTCCCGCGGGCGCCGGTGGTCGGGCCTGCGGAGGCCTGCGCGGGAGCGGTGAATGCGTAGCGGAGGCGACGCTGCGATCCCGTCGGCTCCGCGGCGAGCGTGATGGTGACGGTGTCAGGAGCCGTGACGGCGACGCTCGCGATCGCCGGCGGAGGCGCTCCCACCTGCGCGATCTCGAAGCCGAAGCGGCCCGGATTGCTCACGAGCACCTCGTCGAGGACGAGCGGCGGCGCGGGGACGACGAACTTCACCGTGATCACCGCGCCCGCGCGCGCGATCGAGAGCGGACGCACCGGATCCCAACGTCGGCCTTCGAGGACGATCCGTCGATACGCCTTCGCGTAGTCCTCGCCCATGTGACGGTACCCCTCGTTCGTGAGGTGCACACCGTCGGGCGAATACGGCAGGTGGTACTTCGGCCCGACGAGGACGACCTTGCCACCGCTGTTGACGTGCGCCGCGAGCTGCGCGTCGGGGATCGCACTCGTCGTCGAGTTGTACCTCGTCCAGCTGCTCATCTGCGTCTGGAGCAGCGGGATCGCGTCGGCTTGCCCCGTCAGCGCCTTCACGTCCTTCTCGTAGGCGGCTTGCCACTCGAGAAGGTTGCTCTCGTAGGCCGGGTTGTTCTGGACGTGATCCGTCTCGCCGTGGACCGTCGTCACCGCACGGACGACGTACGACTTGCCGAGCGCCTTTGCGAGCTCGAAGCCCGCCTTCGCCTGCGCCATGCCCGCGGCGAACGCGCTCGTCCCCTTCTTCAGGCCCGAATATGCGGTCCCGCCGATCCCGTGGACGCTCACGAGGAGATCGTGGCTCGTCTTGTCCGCGGGCTGACCGACGAGGAGCTCGTCACGCGCCATCTTCGTCACGAGATTCGCGAGCCCAGCCGACATGGTCTCGACGTCCGGGTTGTTGCCGTTGGGCACGCGGCCCTCGATCAACGGAGCGAAGGCCGTGAGGTTGGTCGGGCCCGGGATGACGCCGTTCGTGAACATCAGGTTCCCGAAGGGCTGCGACGTCGAGAGCGGCGGCGTCCCCGTGGCGCCGACAGAGAGGCTCTGCCCGGTCGAGAGGACATGATTGACGTCGCGATGGACGAAGCTCGACGAGAGTTTCGTGTTGGGCCGACCACCTTCCGGTCCGCCGTCGGCCGGCGAAGTCGAGGCATCCTGCCCCGCGCTCGCGTCATTGCTCGGCTCGTCACCCGCGTCGTTGCCGGAGAGCACTGCCGGGGCCTCTTCCTCGTCACCGCAGGCGACCGCCATCCCGACGACGATACCGACGAGCGCCAACGGCGCTAGGAGGCGGCCTCGCGTCGAGCTGAGAGGACTCATCGCTGCGAGGATAGCCGCCCAATTCGGAGTCGCGTCGTGTTCCGCGCCGCGATCGCACTCCACGAGCTCGAGCCGGACGCGCCGCCGCGCTCGGCGAGACCGGCGGCATCGTCGATTTCCGCCCACTCCGAACGGCGCGACGCTGTGCGTCGATCCGGTGTTCGAGCGAGCAGAGGCTCATCCGTCCCCTCCTCTCCGAAGCCGCGGCATTGCGCTGGAGGGTCCGCCCGACGCAACCTCGAGACTGGAGAGGGGACGGGACGCGCAAACGGCAGCGCTGCTTGAGGGTTCCGTAGACAGAAGGTATGCCCATCAAGGAGAATCGACCGCGGGCCGAACGCCCACACCTGCGGAGGGGTCGGGGCGGCCCCCGCGTTGGTCGGGGCCGAGCCCAAGTTCGTCCGAACGCGCCGGAGGCCCATGAGCGACAGCATCGAATCGCGCCTGAAGGAAGATCGCCGTTTCCAGCCTTCCGAGCAGTTCTCCAAGCGTGCGCGCATCACATCGCACGCGGAGTACACGGCGATGTACCGCCGGTCGCTCGACGAGCCGGACGAGTTCTGGCGCGAGGAGACGTACGACCTCGTCTTCCGGACTCCGTGGACGACCTTCTGCGAGTGGACGCTGCCGAAGGCGAAGTTCTTCGTCGGCGCGACGCTCAACCTGACCGAGAGCTGCCTCGACCGTCACCTCGCGACCGAGAACCGCACGAAGGCGGCGATCATCTGGGAGGGCGAGCCCGGCGACGTCCGGACGCTCACCTACTGGGAGCTCCATCGCGAGGTCGTTCGCCTCGCGGCGACGCTCACCGACCTCGGCGTGAAGGCCGGCGACCGCGTCGCGATCTACATGGGCATGGTGCCCGAGACGGCCATCGCGATGCTCGCCTGCGCGCGGCTCGGCGCGACCCACTCGGTGATCTTCGGAGGCTTCAGCGCTGACGCCCTCCGCGACCGCATCAACGATTGCGGCGCGAAAGTGCTGCTCACGCAAGACGGCGCCTGGCGTCGCGGCAACATCGTCCCGCTCAAGCGAATGGCCGACGAGGCGCTCGAGAAGACGCCGTCGATCGAGAAGGTCCTCGTTCTCCGACGCATCGGCGGCGAGCAGTGCCACCCGCCGATGAAGGAAGGCCGCGACGTCTGGTGGGACGACGCGCTCGCCCGCGAGCCGAGCGAGGCCGCCTGCGCGATCGCGAAGAGCCCGCCCGCATTCGACGCGGAGCACCCGCTCTTCATCCTCTACACGTCGGGCTCGACCGGGAAGCCGAAGGGCGTGATGCACACGACGGCGGGCTTCCTCGCCGGCGCGCACGTCACGACGAAGTACGTCTTCGATATTCGCCCCGGCGACCTGTACTGGTGCACCGCCGACGTGGGCTGGGTCACCGGGCACAGCTACCTCGTGTACGGTCCGCTCTCCTGCGGCGCGAGCGTGATGATGTACGAGGGCGCGCCGAACGCGCCGGACTGGTCACGCTTCTGGCGCATCATCGAGAGGCACGGCGTATCGATCCTGTACACGGCCCCGACCGCGATCCGCGCGTTCATCCGCGCCGGAGACCAGTGGCCGGAGAAGCACGATCTCTCCTCGCTCCGGCTCCTCGGATCCGTCGGTGAGCCGATCAACCCCGAGGCCTGGATGTGGTACCACCGGGTGATCGGCGGGGGCCACTGCCCGATCGTCGACACGTGGTGGCAGACCGAGACGGGCTCGATCATGCTCACGACGCTGCCCGGCGCCTGTTACTCGAAGCCGGGCTCCACCGGCCTCCCGTCCTTCGGCGTCGACATCGCGGTGGTGAAGGACCGCGGTGACGAGTGCACGGCGAACGAAGGCGGCAAGCTCGTCATCCGGAGGCCGTGGCCGTCGATGGCCCGCACGCTCTGGGGCGACGACGAGCGCTACCTGAAGACGTACTGGGACGTGATGCCGGACGTCTACTTCACCGGCGACGGCGCCCGCCGCGACGAGGACGGCTACTTCTGGGTGGTCGGGCGCATCGACGACGTCTTGAACGTCGCGGGGCATCGCATCGGCACCGCCGAGATCGAGAGCGCGCTCGTGAGTCACCCGGCGGTCGCAGAGGCCGCAGCCGTCGGCAGGCCCGACGAGCTCAAGGGCCAGGCGCTCGTCGTGTTCGTCACCCTCAAGAACGGCTACGACAGCAAGGACCTGAAAGCGAAGCTCACCGAGCACATCGACAAGGAGATCGGTAAGTTCGCCCGGCCCGACACGATCCGCTTCACCGACTCTCTCCCGAAGACGCGCTCGGGCAAGATCATGCGCCGCCTCCTCAAGGAGATCGCCTCCGGCAACCTCGAGACGAAGGGCGACACCTCGACCCTCGAGGACTTCAGCGTCCTCGCGAAGCTGAAGGCCGACGAGGAGTGAACGACTACCCGCACTCTCGTCCTCGTCGCGGGATCGCGCGCGACGAAGAGTGAGCGCGGGCACGGCGAGTCATGCGAGCGAGGACGGCGCCCCGGACCGCAGCGGTCGGGAGGCGCCGGCGCTCGCGATTTCAACGCGGGCCGGAGGCCCACCGCTGCGGGTGGTTGGGGCGCGAGCCCCAACTTACCTACACCCGCACACGCACGCGGTCCGGCGCTCACCCCTGCGGGTGGTTGGGGCGCGAGCCCCAAGTGCAGCGACTAGGGTCACTCATCGAGGGGTGAGCGCCTCCGTTTCGTCGTATGAAGGGGGGATCGGGCACGCCCCCAATCCAGGCTATGCTGGAGCCTCGCTCGGCCTGGGGCGCGCGACGACGAATCGATTCTCCAGTCCAGGCTCCGGAAGCAGCGAGAAGAGGAAGTAAGGGTGGCGGCGACGTACAGCTCGTTGGTCGGCCTGGCGGTCGGCGGAAAATACGAGATCCGTCGTGTGCTCGGCGCAGGCGGCATGGGCGTCGTGTGCGAGGCCATTCACCTCGACCTCGGCAAGCGCGTCGCGATCAAGCTGATCGACAAGTCGATGAAGGAGAGCGAGCTCATCGTCGCTCGCTTCCGCCGCGAGGCGCGCGCCGCCGGACAGATCAACTCCGAGCACATCGTCGACGTCTTCGACGTGGGCGCGGACGGCCGCGTCGGCCTCTACATGGTCATGGAGCACCTCGCCGGCGAGGACCTCCAGGCACGCCTCGAGCGCGAGAATCGACTCGACGTGAAGACCGGCGTCATGATCGCGCACCAGATCGCGCGCGGGCTGGTGAAGGCCCACGAGGCCGGCGTCATCCACCGCGATCTCAAGCCGGCGAACGTCTACCTCACGAAGCGCGATAGTGGGCAGCTGCTCGTGAAGCTGCTCGATTTCGGCGTGTCGAAGCTGCTCGCCGAAGCCCCCGGCAACGCTCGCATCACGGGCAGCGGTACGCCGATCGGAACGCCGCTCTACATGTCGCCCGAGCAGGCCGAGGGCAAGGACGACGTCGACGGCCGCGCGGACGTCTGGTCCCTCGGCGCCGTCTTGTACGAGACCCTCGCCGGCACGGCGCCGTTCGCCGATCGCGGTAGCTATCACGGCACCATCGTCGGCATCCTGACGTCCCGACCGAAGCCGCTCCACGACGCGGCGCCATGGGTCCCCGCGGAGCTCGCACGTGTCGTCGATGCGATGCTCGTCCACGATCGCGATGCGCGGATCCCGGACGCGGAGACCGTGACCCAGCGCCTGCTCGACGCGTTCCCCACGGTGCTCCCCGACGGCACCGGTAAGCACACCGCCGTCATCGTCGCGCAAGCGGCCGCGGCGGTCGACACGACGGGGGACACCGAGGTCTTCACGGCAGCGGCGTTTGCTGCAGCTCGCGGGAGCAAACCGAGCGGGCAAGGAGAGCGTCGCGAGAGCCACCTGAGCGACTCGCGGCAGAGCGAGTCGGACCACGCGGAGACGATCCGCGACTCGGACGACGCCATGCGCACCGGCGTGGAAGCCGCGTTCGCCATCGCAGCGAGCAGGTCGCGCAGCGACTCCGAGATCACCGGCGGCTCCGGTCCGAAGACCCTGCCGCTGCCTCCGACAGGGCACTCCGCATCCTCGCCGGGACCGCCGAACCCTTACCCCTCTTCGTCATCCGGCGGCGTCGCGTTGCCCGGAACTCCACCGGAGATCGCGCCGCTCCCGGCCATCGAGCCCGCGCCGAACACGGAGCGCGACGAGCGGATCGCGCTCCGGGCCGAGCGACGTCGACGCATGACACTCGCGTCGATCGTCCTCGCGGTCGTCGGCATCGCGATCGGCGCATTCCTCGCCGGCCAGCGCACGCAACCGAACGCGCCCGCGCCATCGAACGCGACCCACGCGATCGCGGAGCCGCCGCCGGCGGAGACGAGCGCAGCGACGCCGACGCAGGCGGCGGAGACGAGCGCAGCGACGACGACGCAGGCGGCGGAAGCGAGCGCAGCGACGACGGAAGCGAGCGCAGCGACGACGGAAGCGAGCGCAGCGACGACGGCCACGGAGGGCACCGTTGCCGCCCCGGTGACGTTGAGCCCGAACGACCTGCCTTCGCCGAGCGCAGCGCCTTCGGCGCGACGCAAGCTCCGTCCGAAGGCGCCCGTCGTGAAGCCCGATGTCCCGACGCCGGAGGACGAGTCGCCGGCGCCGAGCCCCGCGCCGGCCCCCGAGCCTCCGGCGAGCGAGTAGATCAGCGGAAGAGCCGCTCGAGCTCGGGCGGAAGCTCGCGCGCGTCCATGAGCAGCGGCTCGAGCGGCGCCGTCGACAGCGTGTGCCAGTAGAGGATCCTGCCGACCTGCCGAGCGCGTGCGAGCGACAGAGCGCACGCGAATGCCTTTGCTGTGTACGTCGGGTCGAGGACGACTCCAGCACGTGCTGCGTCGTCGATCGCGGCTTGGCCTTCCGGTAGAGGCCAACCGTAGCCGCGCCCGACCCAGCGTCGGTCGACCTCGATGCGCTTCACCGCGCGCGCAGCCTGAGCGCCGGAGAGGCCAGCGCGCTCGGCGGTCTTCTTCGCCACGCGGCGAGCCATCGCTGCGAGCACCGGAACGGGCTGCGAGATGGCGACGCCGACGACGCGCGTCCGCATCCCCGCCGCCTCGAAGCCCACGGCTAGACCAGCCGCTGTTCCGCCCGAGCCCATCGCGACGACGACCACGTCGGGCTCCGGCATCGCGCCCGACGAGACCTGCCCAGCGAGCTCGTTCGCGGCGTCTACGAACCCTAGTGAGCCGAGAGCGTTGGAGCCACCGAGTGGGACGAAATACGTGTCCCCGCGGACGAGCGCGCGCGCGAGCGCCGGTGCCGCGGGCCATGAAGTCGCGACAACGGGCTCGAGCCCCTGCGCCAGCGCAACACGCAGGTTTCGCCGGCCATGCTCGGAGGGCGGCTGCGAGACGAGGACCGCCTCCACGTCGAAGCCCTCGCGCCGTCCGTAGAGCGCGGTCGCGACGACCTGATGACTTCCGGCCGCGCCGATCGTGAGGATGCGCGACTTCCCCGAGGCGCGTGCGGCCCCGAGGAGCCGCTCGAGCTTGCGGACCTTGTTGCCACCGTAGAGCGCTCCGACCTGATCGTCTCGCTTCACCCAGAGACCGAGGTCTTCGAGGTGCTCGAGCGGCGTCGGGTATGTCCCGAGGGCGAGCCCGGCGCCCGTCATGCGCCGCCCCGCGCGACGGCAAGGACGCTCGCGGACCGAGGTACGTCGGTGCTCGTCGCGACGGCGCAGCGACGAGCCGTCCTGCGTCGGCTCGGGATGCCGCCGCGCGTCAGCGCGTCTTTTTTCGAGTCGCTACTGCACCGAAACATTTCCGAAACCGATGACGATCAAAAGAGAGATTGAAAGCGCTTGGCAGTCCCCTACGCCGGGTGTCTGATGGCGCCGCGCAGTCAAGCTGTGCCACAAAGAAGCCTGCCATGAAGAAGATCGAGGCCATCATCAAGCCGTTCAAGCTCGACGAGGTGAAAGACGCCCTCAGCGAGGTTGGCGTGCAGGGCATGACCGTCACCGAGGTGAAAGGCTTCGGTCGGACGGGCGGCAAAAAGGAAGTCTATCGAGGGTCGGCGTACGTCGTCGACTTCGTCCCGAAGGTGAAGATCGAGATCGTCGTTCCGGACGAGCTCGTCCACGACGTCCTCGACGCGATCGAGAAGAGCGCCAAGACCGGCCGCATCGGTGACGGGAAGATCTTCGTCAGCCCGATCGAAGAAGCGGTGCGCATTCGCACCGGCGAACGCGGCAAGGACGCCATCTAGCCATCGTTTGGACCAGCCCGGCCTTTACGCCACGCGAAGGTTCCGGGGGGAAAGCAAGGAAGCCATGAATCCGAAGGAAGTCATCGAGCTCGCGCACAAGAACGACGTCAAGTTCATCGACCTCAAGTTCATCGACTATCCGGGCGTGTGGCAGCACACGACCCTGCCGGTGGCGAGGCTCGACGAGGCCCTCTTCGAGGACGGCATCCAGTTCGACGGGTCGTCGGTGCGCGGATGGCAGCCCATCAACGCGTCCGACATGACGATGATCCCGGATCCCGCGACGGCGCAGCTCGATCCGTTCTTCGCGCACCCGACGCTCTCGCTCGTGTGCAGCGTCTTCGATCCGATCACGAAGCAGCCGTACTCGCGCGATCCGCGCCACATCGCGAAGAAGGCGGAAGCGTATCTCCGTCAGACCGGGATCGCCGACACGTCCTTCATGGGTCCCGAGGCGGAGTTCTTCCTCTTCGACGACGTCCGCTTCGATCACACGAAGCCGAACGAGGGCTACTACTTCCTCGACAGCGTCGAGGGTGCCTGGAACTCGGGCCGCGAGGAGTATCCGAACCTCGGCTACAAGACGCGCCACAAGGAAGGCTACTTCCCGGTCCCGCCGACGGACACGCTCGCGAACGTCCGCATGGAGATGATGCTCGCGCTCCAGGCCTCGGGAATCGAGGTCGAGGTCGGCCACCACGAGGTCGCCACGGGCGGGCAGTGCGAGATCGGCATCAAGTTCAATCGGCTGCTCCCCTGCGCCGATCAGCTGATGTGGTTCAAGTACATCGTCAAGAACGTCGCCCGTAAGCACGGCAAGGCGGCGACGTTCATGCCGAAGCCGCTCTTCGGCGACAACGGCTCGGGCATGCACGTGCACCAGTCGCTCTGGAAGGAGGGCAAGCCCCTCTTCCACGGTGACGGCTATGCGGGCCTCTCGCAGACGGCGCTCTATTACATCGGCGGCATCATCAAGCACGCGAAGTCGCTCGCCGCGTTCACGAACCCGACGACGAACAGCTTCCGCCGTCTCGTCCCGGGCTTCGAGGCGCCGGTCAACCTCGCCTACTCGAGCCGCAACCGCTCGGCGTCCGTCCGCATCCCGATCACCGGCCCCTCGCCGAAGACGCGCCGTGTCGAGATCCGCTTCCCGGATCCGAGCTGCAACCCGTACCTCGCGTTCAGCGCGATGCTTCTCGCGGGTCTCGACGGCATCCAGAACAAGATCGATCCGGGCGATCCGCTCGACAAGGACATCTACGCCCTCAGCCCCGAGGAGCTGAAGAACGTCCCCCACATGCCGGGCAGCCTCGAGGAGGCCCTCGACGCGCTCGAGCACGATCACGAGTACCTCCTCCGCGGCGACGTCTTCACGAAGGACGCCGTGGCCGAGTGGCTCGACTACAAGCGGACCAAGGAGCTCACCCCGATCCGCATGCGTCCGACCCCGCACGAGTTCTACCTGTACTTCGACATCTGATCGATCGGACGAGAGCGTCCGATCGGATGTCGCCGAGACATCTGATCGGACGACGCGACGTCCGCACGATGACGACAACGAGGCCGGCCACGCGTCGTTCGTGGCCGGCCGAAGCTCTTTGTGACGCGCGTGCAGGGGCGTGGCGGGTCGGTCACTTCGCGTTGGTCGTGAGCCGAACCGCCGCGGCCGGCTCGATCACGCGAAACGTGAAGGACTCGGTGAGGTAGAGCTCGACCTCGTCCTTCGTGTGGTACGCGTAGCCGATCGAGAGGTCCTGACCGACGTAGAGCTCGTAGTCGCCTCCACGGAGCGAGAGGAGCGCGGCGCCGCGTACGGCCTCGGCGCGGACGATCGGGCGGTCGACGAGCTGCTGCTCGATGCGCTTGGCGAGCGGATGCCCTTCCTCGGTCGCGGAGTAGACCTGATCATGGAGCTCGGCGCCGAGGACGAGGACGTACGGGCCGGCGACGCCCGCGCGACGGAGCGTCTCCTTCGCGTCGATGAGCACCCTCGGTAGCTCGAGCACGTCGGCGGGAAGCGGCAACGACGGGTGCGGGGTCGACTCGAGGATGCCCTGGATCCCCGCCGCGACGAGCCCGTTGAAGACGGCGTTGTCCTCGACGAGGGCGACCTTCTCGGCAGCCTGGACCACCGATTCGAGGTTGGGCCCCTCGGCGCCGCGCGCCACTGTGTCGAGATCCATGGTCGAGAGCTTGATCGGGACTCTCACCTCGACGAGCGGCTGCACCTCGCGAATCCCCATCCCGACATCGGGGGCCGGCCCTTGCGAGAAGAGCTTCAGCCTACCCGTGTTGACCGCGGCGAACTTCCAGCCGAACGGCCCCTCGAAGTCGACGATCTTGCGCCCGGCGAGGAGGAGGCGGAGGACACGCGCCGCCTCGGCATCGATGAGCGTCCAAGCTTCGGGAAGGATGGGTGCGAGGTTGCGCTTGAGCAGGTCCACGGTCATGCCCTCGTTTGCAGTTGCGTCGTCGGTTGGGTTCACATGAGCTTGAGACTTCCGATGCCGAGCGAGCCCTCGACGCCGGACGGCTCCGCGGGGCCTCCGCTCGCCGTCGGCTCACCCTCGCCGTCCCGCCCCGCCCGGCCGCCCCCTGCGTCGCCCTTCGTCTTCTCCTCGACCTCGGTGATCGGGCCCTCGGTGAAGAGAAACGTCCGCGCCGCCTCGTCGAACGTGGGGTTGTTCCGCCGGATCCACTCGAGGTTCATCATCGCGTGCTCGATCTCCTCGTCGCGGTTGTGTGCGAGCACAGCCTTGAGGGCCTCGTCCTTCGTGCCGTCGACACGCTGCTGGTACCAGTCGATCGCCTCGAGCTCCTCCATGAGTGACACGATGGCGCGATGCATCTCGCGGGCGTACGGGGTCAGGTCTTCGAACCGCTCGTGGAAGTTCTCGCTGCTCACATAGCTCGAGCCATGCACGACAGCGGCCAGCGGGGCGAGGCACGGCGTCGCGTCGGATGAGCATCGAGCACAGGGCGTCGGCTCGGGCTCGGCCGGGGCATCCGCCCTTGTCGATGCGGGCGCGCCTTGCGATGCTGGGCGTCCCATGAAGACACGCGCCGCTATCGCCTACGAGGCCCGCTCACCGCTCATCATCGAAGAGGTCGACCTCGAAGGTCCCAAGGCGGGCGAGGTGCTCGTCGAGATCAAGGCCTCCGGGATCTGTCACACCGACGAATTCACGCTCTCCGGGGCCGATCCCGAGGGCATCTTCCCGGTGATCTTCGGTCACGAGGGAGCCGGGGTGGTCGTCGATGTCGGCCCGGGCGTCACCACGCTCCAGAAGGGCGATCACGTCATTCCGCTCTACACGCCGGAGTGCCGCAACTGCAAATCGTGCCTCAGCCGGAAGACGAACCTCTGCACCGCCATCCGCGCGACGCAGGGCAAGGGCGTGATGCCGGACGGAACGAGCCGCTTCTCGATCGGCGGCAAGAAGGTCCATCACTACATGGGCTGCTCGACGTTCGCGAATCACACGGTGTTGCCGGAGATCGCCCTCGCGAAGATCCGCAAGGACGCGCCGTTCGAGAAGGTTTGCTACATCGGCTGCGGCGTCACGACCGGCATCGGCGCCGTGATCAACACCGCGAAGGTCGAGGCTGGCGCGAACGTCGTCGTCTTCGGGCTCGGCGGCATCGGCCTCAACGTCATCCAGGGCGCACGGATGGTGGGCGCCGACATGATCGTTGGTGTCGACATCAACCCCGCACGCGAGGCGCTCGGCCGGAAGTTCGGGATGACCCATTTCGTGAACCCGAAGGAGGTGTCCGGCGATCTCGTCGCTCACCTCGTCGAGCTCACGAAGGGCGGCGCCGACTACAGCTTCGAGTGCGTCGGCAACACGCAGCTCATGCGGCAGGCGCTCGAGTGCTGCCATCGTGGATGGGGCGTCAGCGTCGTCATCGGAGTGGCCGGCGCGGGACAGGAGATCTCGACGCGTCCGTTCCAGCTCGTCACGGGCCGAGAGTGGAAGGGATCAGCGTTCGGCGGCGCGCGCGGGCGCACCGACGTCCCGAAGATCGTCGACTGGTACATGGAGAAGAAGATCGACATCGATTCCCTCGTCACCCACGTGATGCCGATCGATCGCATCAACGAGGGCTTCGAGTTGATGCGCAAGGGCGAGTCGATCCGCGGCGTCGTCACGTTCTGAGACGGCTCGGCCGGACGCACTCCCTCCCCAAAGGCCGGGTCCGCGTGAAACGCGCGACCCGGCCCTCGAGAACCGTCGCCTCGTCGCAGCAGCTCTTCTCCCGCCGCGCGTCGAAGCGGGGCATCTCGCGACCGCACGTGTCGAAAGGCCGCGCATGCGTCGCGATGCGCCGGCATGCGGCTCCTCCACGGAACCCGCGCGTGGATCGGCGAATTTAGGGCTCGCGCCCCAACGACCCGCAGTGGATGCCCCAACCCCCCCGCAGCACTGCCGGCAATCCCTACGTGTGGCCACCTCCTTGCTTTGCCCGCGCGACGGAGGAGACAATCAATGCCGGAGAAGAAGACGATCGCGCGCGCACGGAAGGCGAAGCGCGAGGGCAAAGCACCGACGACGCAAGCCGGTGAGTTCGTGCGAGAGGAGATCGAACACATCCGTGAGGGGAAGCATGGCGCGAAGAACGCCAAGCAAGCGATCGCGATCGGGCTCTCGAAGGCGCGCCGCGCCGGCGTGAAGCTCCCGGCTCCGAAGAAGGGCACGACCTCGGAGCGCACGCGCAAGCAGGCCAAGCGCACGACCGCGAAGGCCAAGGCGTCCCCGACCACACGCCGAAAGTCGGCAAAGCGCTCGCGCGCCACGACCGAGGCGCTGAAGCGCGCCCCCCGCTCGGCGGCATCGACTCGCGCGCTCTCGCGCCAGGCGCGTCAGGCGGCCCCGCGTCGCCGCAAGCGCACGGCACGTTCGCGGACGAAGCGCGCCGCAGCCTCGGAGTAGGTAGGCGCCGAGCGAACGCCGATCTCGAGCGCGCCCTCGCGCCCTGTCGCGAGCGCTTCGGAAGGGGGAGAAGCGATCTCTCGCAGGGCCTCCGTCACGCGCCGGCGAGGGCGCTCCCACGAAGGCTTTCCACACCCGACGTAGGCCCGGATGGCGGGACGATGACGCACGAATTTGGCGTTTTCTATCCCGTCCAGAACAGATGGACGTCGACTCTTCGTGATGGATCACGAGCACATGCGCGGCTGTCCAGAACTTGGACGCCCGAAGGAAGCGCGCCGCGCCCGAAGATCGCAGCTTGCCCTCCTCAGGTTTTCCACAGGGCGGGCGCGAGCGCCTATTTCACTTCCGACGGCGGGAAGACCTTGCAGGCCGCGTCGAAGGTGTCGAGCGCCTTCTCGAGCGCGTTGCTCAGATCGCCGTCGCAGATCGAGCTGAATGTTCCGTTCTTGCCCGCCAGCGAGACGAACTCCTGCAGCCGCGCCGCCTCGCTGGCATCACCGAACGACGACTTGCATGCGGTCGGGCCCGCGATGACCGCGGTCGCCCACCGGCCCGCCCCCTTCGCGACGGCGTCGAGCATCTGCTTGTAGTCGGCGACCGGCTTCACGCCATCCATCGTCTTGCAGACGTCGTTCTGGATAGTGAAGTTGTTGTCGGTGCGTGAGCAGTCGTCCTCGTCCGAGAGGACGACGACCGCGAGCAACGCATCGTCGCGAAGGAAGCCGGCGTTCGTGCCGTCGCTCATCCGATCGTCGAGCGCGAGCTTGACCGATTCGAGCGGCATCTCGATGCTCGGCCCGGAGGTGCCCACCTGAGCGAGGCACTGGAAGTCCTTCGCCGCGGTCGCGTCCGCCTTCTCGATCCAGCGCTTCGACGTCCCGCACTTCCCGCCCATACGGAACTCGCCATTGTCGCCCTTCTCGGACTGAGGGACGGCGGGGACTGAAGGGAACCCGGGAATTGCGGGCGGCGTGATGGTGTAGGCGATGTCGCGCCCCGTCGTGGTCACGGCGATCCGCCAGTCGAGCTTCGAGCCGCCCTTCGTCTTGAACGAGTCGATCTTGGCGATGAACTTCGGGAAGTTTGCGGCGAGATTCGCTTGCTCTTCCTTCATCGATCCGGAGTCGTCGACGACGAAGACGATATCCATCTTCTCGCATTCCTCCGGCTGAGGCGGCTCCGCCGGAGGCGGGTTGTCGCCGAGCGAGTCGCCGGAGCTGCTGCTACCGGTGCCGGAGGAGCCGTTGCCGTTCCCGGCACCGTCCGAGAAGGCATCCCTCGTCGACGAGCTTCCGCACGCGAACACGAGCGACGACGCGATCAGGAACGCCCCGAGACCGAACGACTTGCGAATCACTGCGAACCTCCCATGCCTCGAGCTCGAGCGAGCTCGCGAGGGGAGTACACACCGCGAGCCTCACGAAAGCTCTTCCTGGATCGCGATGTCATTCAGTTGAGACATTCTGTAAGTGGCGAGAAAGGAGCCACTGTCAGACAGTCTGTCCGAGCTGGCCCGAACGCGTCCCCCCGAGCACGCCACGCGCACGCCACGAAAAAGGGCGCGCCCCGGATGGGAGCGCGCCCTTCTCAGCCTCGATGACGAGGAGCTGGCTCGAGGGTCACACTTCGGCGAAGCGTGCGCCGCCCTTCTTGCCCTTCTTGCTGGCCTTCTTCTCGCCCTTCTTCTCGCCCTTGCCCGCGTCCTTCGCGGCATGGCCGTTGAGCGCGCCGTTCGTGCCGTTGCCGTTCGCGTGCGCCTTCTTCGTGTCGACCTTCTTGCCGCTCGGCTTGCCGCCGAGGAGATCCGCCGCGAGCTGCGCCGCGCGGTGGGTCTTCTCCCACGAGAACTGGCTGCGGCCGAAGTGGCCGTAACCGGCGGTCGCGAGGTACTGCGGCGCGAGGAGGCCGAGCTCGTCGATGAGCGCCTTCGGGCGCATGTCGAAGTTCTCGAGGATGTACTTCTCGAGCTTCTCGTCCGAGATCTTGCCGGTGCCGAACGTGTTCACGTGCACACCAACGGGCTTCGCGACGCCGATCGCGTACGCGATCTGCACCTCGCAGCGCTTGGCGAGGCCGGCCGCGACGACGTTCTTCGCGATGTAGCGCGCGTAGTAGCAAGCCGAGCGGTCGACCTTCGTCGGGTCCTTGCCGCTGAACGCGCCGCCGCCGTGACGGCCCATGCCACCGTAGGTGTCGACGATGATCTTGCGGCCGGTGAGGCCACAGTCGCCCTGCGGTCCGCCGATGACGAAGCGCCCGGTCGGGTTGACGTGAAACTTCGTGTTCTTGTCGAGGAGCTTCTTCGGGATGACCTTGTCGATCACGAGATCGAGCACGGCCTCGCGAAGCGTCTTCTGCTTCACCTCCTCGTTGTGCTGCGTGGAGACGACGATCGCGTCGATGCGGACCGGCACGTCGTTCTCGTACTCGAGCGTGACCTGCGTCTTGCCGTCGGGACGGAGGAAGTCGACCTTCTTCGACTTGCGGATCGCCGCGAGCTGGCGCGCGAGCTGGTGCGCATAGTCGATCGGCGCCGGCATGAGGTTCGGCGTCTCGTCGCACGCGTAGCCGAACATGAGGCCCTGGTCGCCGGCCCCCTGCTCCTTGTGCATGCCCTGGCCTTCGGTCACGCCCTGGGCGATGTCCGGGCTCTGCTGCTCGATCGCCGTGATCACCGCGCAGGTGCCGGCGTCGAAGCCCATCTCGGAGCTCGTGTATCCGATGTCACGCACCGTCTTGCGGATGATCTTCGGGTAGTCGATCGTCGCGGTGGTCGTGATCTCACCGGCAACGACGACCATGCCGGTCTTCGCGAGCGTCTCGCAGGCGACGCGCGCATGCTTGTCCTGGGCGAGGATCGCGTCGAGGATCGCATCCGAGACGTGGTCGCAAAGCTTGTCCGGGTGGCCCTCGGTGACCGACTCCGACGTGAACTGGTAACGTGCCATGCGCGAGCTCCTGAAGGTTAACGAGCGTCCTGACATAGCGCGGCAGAGCCGAGACGCAAAGCCCTATTGGCCCTCGACGCAGCGACGGTCCATGCTCGGGTCACGCCTCAACGCGGCATCGTTTTGGTCGCGTCTTTCGCTACTGCGTCGGCGTCAGCGTGCACGCCCTTCCCCAGGGCCGTCGCATTCGACGGGCGCACCGGACGGTGCGCCTGCGTATACGACGAGAGCGGCTCAGTCAGTCCTTGTACGGATCGGGCGGCGGGCGAGACGGACGCTTCGGCGGACCGTTCACCAGCGGCGGAGCCTTCGCGCTCGGGCGCGACATCAGCTCGACCTCCGCGCCGGGGAGAGCGGCGATCGCGAGCGTCACGGCAGGCTCGAAGCTCAAGGGAGCGGTCGGCCCACCGACGCGATCGTAGAAGCGCGCGGTCACGAGGCCCATCCGCTCGGGGCCGAGCTCCTCCCAGACCCGGCGCCACGTCCGTCCCTCGCGGATCGCGTTCGTGAACGCCTCCGCGCTCGGGAACGCCACCGTGTGACGGAGCACGGTGTGGCGGACGAGCGAGAGCCCGCCGTCCTCGAACATCTTCGCCATCGACTCGCGGTCGGACGCCACGCGCGCGGGCGTCGCCTCCGCGTTCGGCTCGAGGTCGCGAAGCGCCTGCCCGAGCAGCTCGAATGGATCGTTCTCGTCGGGCGGGCCGAAGGTGAGCACGCCGACCTTACCGTGAGCGGAGAGCGCGCGCGCCCAGCTCCGGAGGACCGCGGAGCGATCGGCGATCGGCCACAGCCCGAAGCAGCAGACGATGGCGTTCCAGTCACCGGGCCCGACGTCGCCGATGTCGGCCTGCTCGACCTTCACCGCGCCGAAGCCGGCCTTCTTCACCTGCGCTTCGCAGATGCCGACGAGGTCCGCGCTCGCGTCCGTCGCACGCACGAGACCGCGATCGCCGACGACACGTGCGACGGCAAGCACCTCGGCGCCGGGCCCCGCGCTCGCAACGAGCACGCGCTGCCCCTGTGTGAGCGCGAGCTCCTGAACGAGATCGAGGTGATAGGGGACGAAACGCGGAACCCATTCCTCGAGATATTGAGTAGCCGGCTGATCCCAGGGCGTTCCCATGACCTGCCGAGCATAACCCGAATGGAGCGCGCCGGCACTGGCGAGGGTGGATTGGCGCACCGCGGGCGCCGGTCTCGTGAAAGCCCACGCCGCATGCATCGCTTCGACTGTACGCTCGAGCTCGACGTCCCCGTGCTCGCCGCCTTCGGGCTCGCGATCGAGCCGCTCGACGACGTCTCCTTCGCTTCGCGCGGCCCTTGACGCGCGTGCACTTGGTCGCCGCGCAACGGCGTGACGCACGACACCGAATCACTCCACTTTCGGACCTGCGGCGGCTCGTCTAGTGTGCCCCGCGATATGACCGAGGCAGCCCCCCGCAAGACCTCTCTTTTTGACCGTCACGTCGCCGCCAAGGGCCGAATGGTCCCCTTCGCCGGCTTCGAGTTGCCCATCCAGTACACGGGCATCGTCGACGAGCACCAGGCGGTGCGCACCGCCGCCGGGCTCTTCGACGTCTCGCACATGGGCGAGCTCGAGCTCAAAGGCGAGCACGCGGCCGCAGTCATCGACTACCTGGTCACGAACGACGCTTCGAAGCTCGTCGACGGCCAGGCGATGTACACCGCGTGCTGCAACGAGAAGGGCACGATCCTCGACGACCTGATCGTCTATCGCGCCGCGCAGGACCGCTGGCTGATCGTCTGCAACGCGTCGAATCACGCGAAGATGGCGGCGGTCTTCGAGAAGGCCGCAAAGGACCACTGCGAGTTCGCCGACCGCACCGACGAGACGGCGTTGATCGCGCTCCAGGGCCCCAAGGCCTTCGACATCCTCGACCAGGCCGGCGCCGACGCCGCGAAGCTCCGCGACCTGAAGAGCTTCCACTTCCGCGACGCCGTCATCGGCAACGTTCGCTGCACCGCTGCGCGCACCGGCTACACGGGCGAGGACGGCGTCGAGATCTTCTGCGCCTGGAACGATGCTCCTGCGCTCTGGGATCAGCTGCTCCTGCTCGGCGCGCCGTTCGGCATCAAGCCTGCCGGGCTCGGCGCACGTGACACGCTCCGCCTCGAGGCGCGCCTCTCGCTCTACGGCAACGACATCGACGAGACCACCAACCCGATCGAGGCTGGCCTCGGCTGGGTCGTGAAGCTCGACAAGGCGATGTTCGTCGGCAAGGACGCGCTCGCAGCGGTCAAAGCCGCTCCCCTTCCCCGCAAGCTCGTCGGCTTCGAGGTCGAAGGGCGCGGGATCGCGCGCCACGGCTATCCGCTCCGCGACGTCGACGGCAACGAGGTCGGCATCTGCACGAGCGGAAGCCCGGGCCCGACGGTGGGCAAGAGCATCGGCCTCGGCTATCTGCCGACGGCGATGGCGCAGGTCGGGACGAAGTTCCTCGTCGACTGCCGCGGCAAGAACATCGAGGCGGTCGTCGTGAAGACCCCGTTCTACAAGCGCGCATCGTCCTGACGGACGGCCGACGAGCTCGAGAACGGACGAGGACGGGTTCTGGGGCCCGGTGCCCCGAGTGGTGTAGAAAACAGACGAGCGAGCACGCTCGCGAGCGCAGAAGGAAAAGGCGAAATGGAATTCCCCGCGGAGCTCAAGTACACGAAGGACCACGAGTGGACGAAGGTCGAGGGCAACCGAATCACCGTCGGCATCACCGCGTTTGCGGTCGAGCAGCTCGGTGACATCACGCTCGTGAGCCTCGATGTGAAGGTCGGTGACGAGCTCACGTCGGGCAAGACCTTCGGGACGATCGAGAGCGTCAAGACGCTGAGCGATCTGTACGCCCCCCTCAACGGCAAGGTCGTCGCGGTGAACCAGGACCTCGACGCCAAGCCGGAGCTCGTCAACGAGGATCCGTACGGCAAGGGCTGGATGGTGGTCATCGAGACCTCCGACAGCGCCGGGATCGCCCAGCTGATGGACGAGAAGAGCTACGGCGATCACGTCAAGGCGTCCTGACGCGGACGCCTCGGGGCAGCATCGCGGGGGGGCAGTAGACGATGCGGGAGCTGAGCGTCCCCGGATATGACGTCTGGGGCCTCCTTGGCGAAGGAGGAATGAGCGAGGTCTGGCTCGCGAAGCACGAGGTGCTCGCGACGCCGGTCGTGATCAAGACCCTGCGCCGCACGCTCCGCGCGAGCGACACGCAGGGCGCAGCCGCGCGGATCCTCCAGGAGGCGCGGCTGATGGCGCGTGTGTCGAGCCCGCGTATCGTACTCGGGCTCGGCGCCGGCCAGATCCCCGGCGATGACGGCGAAGGGGCCGCCCCGACGCCGTTCCTCGTTCAGGAGTACGTCGACGGCCTCGACTTCGCCGAGCTGGATCGACGCCGGCGCGCCGCGCTCGGCGTCGGCCTCCCCCTCTGGCTCGTCTGCCACGTGATGCGCGAGATCTGCAAAGGTCTGCGCGCGGCCCATCAAGCCGGGGTCATCCATCGCGATCTCAAGCCGTCGAACGTGTTCGGGGAAGCCCAGTCGGGCATCCGCCTCGGTGACTTCGGGATCGCCGTGGCGCGCAGCGACGGTGCGCCGACCGAGACCGCCGGCACGCTGCCCTTCATGGCGCCGGAGCAGCTCCGGCACGGTGAGCTCGGTCGCTTCACCGACGTCTGGGGAGCAGGCGCGACCGCGTGCGATCTCCGGTACGGAAGCAATCCGTTCAAGAGCGTCGGGGAGATCCTCGACCCGAATACCGCGCCTCGCATGCCACCGCCGACGTCGCCGGCCGAGGCGTACTTCCAGGACGTGGTCCGGCGGATGCTCGCGAAGGACGTGCGCGATCGCCCGGCCGACGTCCTCGCCCCGCTCTCGCACTTCGCGACGTTGACGAAGGCGCTCGAGCCGCCCGAGCCCGCCGTGAACCGTGTCGGCTCCTGCACCTTGCATTTCGGCCAGCTCGAAGTGACCTTCGCCACCGGCGACATCGCGAGGGCATCCGCCGACGCGATCGTCTCGAGCGCGAACTTCGAGCTCCGCATGCGCAGCGGCGTCGGCGAGGCGCTTCGCCTCCGCGGCGGTGACGAGATCGAACGCGACGCCATGGCGGGCGGCGAGCAGCCGCTCGGGACCTGCATCCGCACCGACCCCGGCGCGCTCGAGACGAAGCACGTCTTCCACGCGGTCAGCGCATGGAACGAGGTGTCGTGCGTCGGTCGCGCGTTCGCGCGCGCGCTCATCCTCGCCGAGGAGCGCGGCTGCACGTCGATCGCCGCTCCCGCTCTCGGCACCGGCGCAGCGCGAGTCGGCGTCGAGATGTGCGCCAATGCGATGATGACGACGCTCCGATGGCACGCGATGCTCGGCGGCACTCGCATCCGCAAGGTCACGGTGTGGCTCGACTCGGAGGCGAAGCGCCGGATCTATCAGGACATCGCCGAAGAGGTGCTCGGCCTCCGCGACGTGCGCCACTTCGGACAGACCGACGTGGGCCTTCCCGACGACGAGGCGATGATCAGCCCCGAGGGCGCGACGTTCCTCGATCCGCACACGCCGGGTCGCTGACGCTTCCACCTACAGCGCAACTCAGGTGCGCTGATTGTGAAAAGTAGGAAGCGAGTGCTCAGCTCGGTCCATGCAAGCGAGCACCGCTGTAGCGAGCTCGGCCGAGCCGGGGTCACTCCATCTCGACGCGATTACGACCGCCGCGTTTCGCTCGATAGAGCGCCTTGTCGGCGCGATCGACGATGTTGTCGACGTCGTAGTTGTTTCGCTCGTCGGCGGCTGCGACTCCGCCGCTCAAGGTCACGTGGCGCATCTCTTCTTTCGCGCCGAGCGTGATGCCCTTGGCGGCCACCTCCGAGCGGAGGCGGTTCGCGACCACACGAGCGGCAGGGCCCGGCGTGGCGCGGAGGAGAATGATGAACTCCTCGCCGCCGAAGCGACACGCGATGTCGTCTTCACGAAGCGATCCACCGAGGAGCTCCGCGACGTGACAGAGGACCCGGTCACCGTCCTCGTGCCCGTAAGTGTCGTTCACGAGCTTGAAGTGATCGATGTCGACGAGGATGAGCGAGAACGGCCGCTTGTGCCGCTTCGCATGCGCAGCCTCTTCTCTCAGGCGTCGCTCGAAGTAGCGCCGGTTGAAGAGCCCCGTGAGCGCATCGTGTGCGGAGTACTCGAGCGCCAGGCGCAGCTTGTTCTTCAGCTCGCGCTGCATCCGTGAGCGCTCCGCGACGGCCTTGACCTTCGCGCAGACCAGCGTCGCGTTGAGCGGCTTGACGAGGTGATCCATCACGCCCGCCTCGATCAGCTTGAGCGAGTCGGCCTCGCTCGGCGGCCGGCCGAGGATGACCATGACCGGGATCATCGCCGTCTCGGGCTCCTGCCGGAATTGCCGGAGGAGGCTCCACGCGTCGAGGCCAGCGAGCCCGACGTCGACGATGACGCAGTCGAGAATGCTCGCCTTCTCCGACACGATCGAGGCGGCACGCTCGGCGCTCTCGGCGTGCGATGCCTGCATCGCGAGCATGCTGATGTGGTGCGCGACGAGCTTCCGCGTCGCCTCGTCGGCGACGACGAGGAGCTCACCGGCGGCGATCGGCGCGACCGAGGACAGGAGCGATTCGCGGACACTCAAGGCGGCCGATTCTACTCGATCTCTGCACGTTGTTGCCGCCCTGCGGTGATGACCGCGACTGCACCGATCAGGATGAGTATCCCACCCAGGATCTGCGCTTCTCCGAGCCCCTGGCCCAAGAAAAGCGCTGCCATGACCACCGCCACGAACGGCTCGAGGAGCGTGAGGACGGAGGCATGGGTCGCGGCGATCCGACGCAGGCCCCAGACGAAGGTAAGCCCGCCGAGGGCGCCCGGGCCGAGCGCTCCGGCCACGACGACGGCGATCGACGACGCGGACACCGCGGCAAACGCGCCGGCCGGGACCATCGCCCAGAGGAGCGGTATCGCGACCAAGCCATGGAAGAACATGAGCTCGCTCGCGGAGAAGACGTGCGCGAGGCGCTTGTTCACGAGCACGTTCGACGCATAGAAGACCGCGCTCCCCGCGCCGAGGGCAGCGCCGACGAGATCGCTCGACGAGAGCGCCGCGTTCCATGGCTGGAGCAGCAGCACGAGCCCGAAGAACGACGTCGCGACGGCGCCGAAGGTGCGGGCATGCGAGCGCTCGCCGAGGACGACAGGCGCTGCGAGCGCGACGAAGACCGGGGTGAGGTAGTGCGTGAGCACCGCGATGGCGACGGACGTCCGCTGGTAGGCAGCAAAGAAGAGGAAGACGTTGAGGGCGTCGGCCACTCCGAGCCACGCAATGCCGAGCCAATGCGACGGGCGCGCTCGAGCCGGCACGCGGTCCTTCAGCATCACGGGCAAGCTGAAGACGGTCTGGACCACCATCATGATCGCGGCCGACAGCGCGGCCGGCATCACGGCGTGTTTCAGGATGAGCGGCCAGGTCCCCCAGCCTGTCGCGGCTGTGGCAACGAGGACATAACCGAGGTTTCGCGACCCGCGGTGCGGGGCGGCGACCTCGGACTGCCGACTCGCGGCCGTCACGATCCGGCGCCCGCGAGCCCCTTCAGCTTCGCGAGAGTCGTGAGCGCCTCGATCGGCGTGATCCGCTCGACGTCGAGCGCGCGGAGCATGTCGAGCGCGGGGCTCGTGGGCTCCGCGACCGCGGGCGAGGATGCACGACTCGCGGCGTCGTGCGAGCTCGCAGCGAAGAGGCCGAGCTGCCCGTCGTTCTTCCGCCCGCGCGGTGACCGCGATCCGCCACCGGTGGGCAGTGACGCGCTCCGCTCGAGGTCCTCGAGGATCGCCTTCGCGCGCGCGAGGACGGGCTCGGGCAGCCCCGCAAGGCGTGCGCATGCGACGCCGTAGCTCCGCGAGGCCGCCCCACGCTGCACCTTGTGGAAGAAGACGATGCTCCCGGCGTGCTCGCGAGCGCTCACGCTGTAGTTGTCGGCGCGCGCGGCGCTCGCCGCGAGCTCGGTGAGCTCGTGGTAGTGCGTCGCGAAGAGCGCTCGGCAGCCCGAGACGTCATGGAGGTGCTCTGCGACCGCCCACGCGATCGAGAGGCCATCGTAGGTGCTCGTGCCACGGCCGATCTCGTCGAGCACGACGAGCGAGCGTCGCGTGGCGCGCCGGACGATGTTCGCCGTCTCCTTCATCTCGACCATGAAGGTGCTCTCGCCGCGCGCGAGGTTGTCGCTCGCACCGACGCGCGTGAGGACGCGGTCGACGATGCCGACACGTGCGCGCTTCGCAGGGACGAACGACCCCATGTGCGCGAGGATGACCGCGAGCGCGACCTGACGCATGAAGGTCGACTTGCCGGCCATGTTCGGGCCCGTGACGATCCAGAGGCGCGATCGGTCGGACGGAGCATCGGGGGACGCGTCGAGCTGGACGTCGTTCGGAACGAAGCGCCCCGCCGCGGCGAGCCGCTCGACGACGGGATGACGCGCTTCCTCGAGATGGAGCTCGAGAGAGTCGTCGACCTCCGGCCGCACGTAGTCGTCACGATGCGCGATCTCCGCGAGCGCGCTGGCGACGTCGAGCACGGCAAGGCGGGCGGACACGGCCCGGAGCCGCTCCACGTGAGCCGAGAGATCGCGAACGAGCGCGGTCCACAGCTCGGTTTCGCGCGAGGCGAGACGGTCTTCGGCGTGTGCGAGCTTGTCTGCGAGCGTATCGAGCTCGTCGCAGGTGAAGCGCTCGCCGGTCGCGATCGTCTGCTTGCGTCGCCACGTCTTCGGAGCCTTGCCGAGATGGCTCTTCGTGACCTCGACGTACCAACCGAAGACGCGCGTGTAGCGCAGCTTCAGCGACGGGATCTGGGCCTGCTCCCGAAGACGCGCCTCCAGCTCGACGATGAGTCGCTGCCCGTCCCTCGCGAGCGTGCGCGACTCGTCGAGCTCCGCGTCGAAGCCGTCGAGGAAGACGCCGCCCTCGCTCGCCCGCGCGGGCGGATCTTCGACGAGCGCACTCGCGAGGGTCGTGTGGAGGTCCTCGCAGCGATCGATGAACGGCGCGGGTACGGAGGCTCGCTTCTGCGCCGAGCGCCGAGCGCCCCCCGACGGAGATGAAACACTCGGGACCTCGAGCGCGTCCCGCGTCGTCGGATCGGGGCATGCCGCCAGCGCGTCGTCGATCGCGGGGAGCTCGGCGAGGGAGGCGCGGAGGAGCGACAGCTCGCGCGGGCCGACCCGGTCGACGGCGAGCTTCGTTGCGAGACGCTCGACGTCCGCCACCTTCGCAAGCCGTGCGCGGACCTCTCCGCGCAGGCCGGGCTGCGTGACGAAGATCTCGACGCCGTCCAGGCGCCGGCGGATCTCCGCAACGTTCGTCCGCGGCGCGAGCAGCCGGCGCCGGAGGAGTCGCGCGCCGGGCGCGGTCTTGGTTGCGTCGATCTGGTCGAGGAGCGAGCCCTTGGTCTCGCCGTCCATCGTGCGTACGAGCTCGAGATGGCGCTGCGTGGCATCATCGAGCACGAGGGTGTCGCCGAGCGGGTACTCCGCGAGCCGCGAGATCGGCAGCTTCCTTCCGGGCTCGCAAGCCTTGGCGAGGGCGATGCAGCGCGCGGCGGCACGCAGCGCGAGATCGCTCGCGCACGCGTTTCGCGCCTGCCCTGCGCCGAGCACGGAGTCGAGGACGGCGATCGCGTCGTCGAGCTCGAGGGTCGACGTCTCCTCGCGGACGGCAGCGCGCGGCAGTGCGTTTCGAATCGTCGCGCCGAGCGGCCCCGTCCCCGCACCGAGCAGCACCTCGCGCGGATCGAGGCGCACGATCTCCGAGAGAGCCGCCTCGCCGTGGTCTGCCTCGCACGCCAGGAGCTCACCGGTCGAGAAGTCGAGGACGGCGATCCCGACCCGGTCGAGATCTCCGTGGACCTCGACCCCCATGAGGAAGAGGTTCTTCTTCGAGTCGAGGCCCGCGTCGTCGTACGCCAGCGCCGGCGTCGCCACGCGCACGACCTCGCGGGGGACGATGCCCTTCACCGTCGCCGGGTCGGCCATCTGCTCGCAGATCGCGACCTTGTGGCCGGCTTCGAGCAGCTTCTGGATGTAGCCGCTCGCCGCGTGATACGGCGCACCGCACATCGGGATCGGCTCATCCGCCGACTTGTTGCGACTCGTCAGCGTGAGGTCGCAAATCTTCGCCGCAACGACCGCGTCGTCGAAGAAGAGCTCGTAGAAGTCACCGAGCCGGAAGAAGATGATCGCGTCCGGATACGCGGCCTTCGCGGCGAGGAACTGCCGCATGACCGGCGTGTCTGCGCCGTGGCCCTTCTTCGCTGAACCGCCAGAGGCTCTCGGAAGGCTTGGGGAACCGGCTCCCCCGAGCGAGGACGACATCGCCGAGAGGTCTGTCAGAAGTAAGGCGCGCGCGCAATGGTGACGCCCGCGAGATCGATGAGCACGAGGCCCTGGGACGCGCCGTCGACGACGGCGATCTGGCCGAGCGACTCGATGAAGCGCATCGACTGCGGGTTCACGCCCGTGGTCGTCGCCGCAAGGTTGACGACGAGCGGCTGGAACTGGCCTCGCGTCTGGAACCGGAAGGCCATGTCGCGCGTCGGTCTCATCGCCTTCGCATCCTGGTGGCCCTCCTGGATGAAGAACGAGAAGGCGGGGTTCCTCATCGCCAGGGGGCTGTCGCGGAACGGAGCGAAGTCGGTGGTCGATTCACCGTACGGGAGGGACGGGGCCCGTGCGTTGAGGAGAGCCTCCCGCGGATCGCACGAGGGCACGCAGCGCCCGCCCTCGCCTCGCGTGACGTGGTTCAAGAAGCCCACCGTCGAGCCCACCGCAACCCACTGCCCGCTCGCCCGTACCTCGAACCGCGCCTGATGATGGAAGCAGCAGCGCATCATCTTCAGTTGCTTGGCGTTCGACGGGTCGGCGTAGACGACCTCACGCGAGAGATCCTTACCGAACGACGCGAAGCGACCGACGACGAGGTGGTCGTCGTAGGCCTCGAGGATCGGGAAGTCGCGGTTCGTGTTCTGTTCGCTCACGGAGGAGCCGAAGAACTTGGAGCACTGGTCGAACCGATCGCGTGCCGCGATCTCGACCTGCCGCGGATCGGAGGGATTTGCAGGGTTGAGCCGCTCGTCCCAGCAGCTGTTCGGCTCCGCGATGTCGGGCTGCCGCCAGAACGCGTCTCCCGCCGGGAGCAAGTCGTCCGAGATCTGTACGTAGTCGACCATACGGCGGCCGAGGGGCTCGGCGGCGGGGTACGGAGGCCGGCCCGCGATGGCGAGCGCGTTCGTGACCGCGTTCGCGCGCGCACCACCGACGCTCCAGTCCTCCACGCCCTTGGAGCAAAACCGCGCCTGGGGCTGCGAGAGGATCAGCGACGAGTACCCGTCGGTCGTCGAGATCGTGGCCGGGAGTCCTTCGAACCCGAGGAGCTTGCCCTCGTAGGTGACCTCCCAGTCCTGATCGAAATGCACCTCGGGAGTGTCGAGCGAGAACCGGACGCCGACTTCCTCGGTCCCGGCCGCCAGTCCGCCGGGGCGAGTCGCGGTGGGACGCATCTTCGGCGTCGCTTCGCTTCCCGGCCCCTGGAGCGGCGGCGTTACGGCGCCCGTCGATGTGATCGTCGGAGTGGACTGGAGGTAGGGGGTGTGCCTTCCGCTCACCGCGTCCTCGCGAAGGACGTAGTTGGAGCGCGCCCGGTGCGGAGCCGAGACCGGGAAGAAGGCCTCCTGCGAGACGCTGTCGGGCGCCGCCTGAGGAGCGTGGTACGGATTGTAGTCATCGTCCCCGGAAGGGGCCGGCTGCGCGACCGCGAGGGCGGACGCGGTCGTGGCCACCCCCTCGCTCGTCCCCTCCCCGCCGATGAGCTCCTGAGGCCTCCGACAAGGCGCATCCCAGTCGTCGACGTCGATCGCAACCACCTTGCCGTTCGAGAGCGTCGCGAACGCGAAGATGCCGCGGAGGCGGATCGGTCCGAGCCCGACGTCGACGTTGCTCGAGCCCGAGCCCGAGCGGTAGAAGACGCCGAAGTCGGGGGCGGCCTCGCCACTCGCCGGATTGAGGTTGGGATTCGGGTTGCAGAGCAAGCCGGTCTTCGCGTTCGCCTGCGCAACGCCGTTGATCCGCGTCAGCGGAAAGTCGTGGCGCGCAAACGCGACCGCGACGACCGGCGCCTCGAACACGATCCGATCGGGCGGCTGGAACGGGTTGAGCTCGGGATGCGGCCGGAGCATCGGGCTGCGCTCGCCGTTCACCGGATCGGTCACGTCGAAGACCGCGATCGAACCGTGCTGCTTGCGATCGATGGCGTAGAGGAATCGCTTGTACTCGCGCGTCGGCGGACTGATCGCGATGTCCCCGATGGATGCGGCGCGCGATGGATCGATGCTGCTCGAGACCACGAGCGGCGGGAGCTCGCGCGGGGCGCCGGGCACCGAGAGATCGACGACGTGGATGAGCGGAATGCCCTGGTCCGCGATGTAGAGCATCTGACCGTCGCGCGCGATCGCCATCGGCTGCGGCGGGTCGAGCGGACCGAGCTCGAACGCGCGCTCCACGACCTCCGTGCTTCCGGCATCGGGGTCGCACGCGGGAACGACTCCACCACCAGCGTCGATCGGGCTGCCGGCATCGAGGCCCGTCGTCGGATCCTTGCACTTGCAGGAGCGGAGCCCGCAGCTCGCCGGCTGCTCGGGCGTATCGCACGTGAGGTCGACGCCGCCGTCGACCCACTTCACGCCGTCCTCCCACTTCTTGCCCTCGCGGAACGTCTCCGGGACCGCCGACTCGCCGACGAGCTCCATCGCGGCCGTGATCGGGCACGCGTCGAGCTCTCCGGGCGCGAGTGTGGGGCCTTCACCGAAGTCCTCGAGCGGCTGGCCGTCCGCGCCGAGGCGCGGCGAGGCCCGGAGGAACGGGCGCGGATCGATCGTGATGACCTTCGCCGAAGTCGTCCGATCGCCCGGGAGCACCGCGACGAGCTCGTACGGGAGCTCGGTCGGCGTCGCCGCCTGCGCGCCCGCGTCCTCGGCGCCGCCGTCGGCGGTGACGGGCGAAAGCGATCGTCGAGGCACGACCGTGAGCGAGCCGGGACGTTGCGGAAGCGCGCAGACCGGCCACGAGGAGAGCGTCACTGCGCCCTCCGGATCGCGCCGCCCCGCCGCGTCGCCGAGGATGCGATGCCCGGGGATGCCGTAGATGGCGAACTTGTTGGGCTCCGCGGAGGCGATGAACGCCATCCGCCCGTCGGGCGTGGCCGCGATGTCCGTCGGGTTCGCTCCGACCGGAAGGAAGTTCAGGCCGGGGACGGCATGGCTCTGATCGATGATGGCGCCGGCCGAGAGGTCGACGACGGCAACCTCTCCGCGGCTCGTCTGGGTGACGAGCGCGAAGAGCTGATTGTCGAGGTTGCCGCCGTTCACGTTCGGCGGCACCGGCGCGCACTCCTCCTGCTTCAGCGGCTCTGGAGCATTCTCGCCGAACACGCGAAGGCAGATCACGTCCACCTTCTGAGCGCGCTCGAAGGTGCGGATCGGGACGCTCGTGGGCGTCTGCGAGCAGGCGAAGAGGACCGCGGAGGCGGCGACGGCAGCGACGGCCGCAGTGGAGAGGACGAAAGCGCGGGCTCTGGACATCACGTGCCCTTGGGGTTGGTCGGACGGCCGAGGGTGTAGACGACCTTCCCGTACGTCGCCGGATTGGGCAGCGCCTTCTCGAGGTCGAGAATCTGAACGAACGACTGCATGAAGCTCGCGACGTACGCGAAGCGGTAGCGGCGCAGCTGGAGCGCGCGATCGCGCTCGTTGTACGGGACCTGGGCGTGCGTCGCGACGTCCTCGAGCGAGAACGGGTCGAAGGCCATCGCGAACGGCCCCGGCGCGACGCGAATGTTTGTCTCCATGACGCCGGCGTCCGGGTCGTAGACCCAGATCGTCGCCGAATCGAAGCAGACGACGAAGACACGGAGCGCGTACGCTCCATCACTGTCGACGATCGGAGCCAGGTAGACGCGCGACGGGCCTGGCGAGAGCGGCTCCGACGAGTGGATCGTGAGGCGGTCGGGGTCGTAGGCGCCGTCGATCCCCTGTGCCCCGCCGACCTCACCGATGAGGAGCGCTGCGGGCGAGCGGTTCGCGATGAAGACTCGCGCCGGCTTGCGCGCACACGCCAGCATCTGGCGATCGCGCTCTTCGGCGGTCTGGTTGGGCCCGACTGCAGCAACGCGCGCCTTGCACGCGAGGCGCGGCGTCGGATCGATCACGATGCCGCGCGAATCGGCGCCGCCGGCGCTCACCGTGATCGGAAACACCGCCTCGAAGTCGAGGAAGGGACGCGGCGTCGACGGCCCGACGCCGCCCTCTTCGTCCGAGTAGCGGCGGATGAGGCTGACCTCCGGGATCGAGCGACTCGTCTGGAGGAACGCGGGCCGCGGAAGGTCACGCGCGCCGAGGAACGCATCGGGATCGTGCGGCACGCCGGCGATGTCGATGCCGCCGACCGGAAGCTTGTCGGCGACGAACTGGATCGCGGGCAGCGGCCGATCGTTCTCGCCGTCGTTGCGCGTGCGCGACAGACCGGTCGAGAAGAGCGTCGTCTTCGTGTCGTTCTGGTGGGTGATCACGAGCGACGTGCCGTCCTCGCTGATCGTCGCTCCGAACGGCTCACCCGGCATCGTGAGGTGGCGCGAGTTGCCTTCCTCGTTCGGGTCCTCGCCGATCTGATGGACCGCATCGCATCGCTTCGACGGCCCCTGACCGCAATCGAGCCGGAACGGCGCGTACGGCGCCTTAGGGTCGGCCGGCGGAACGCTCTCGACGCTGTCGCGCACGACCGTGGCCCAGGTCAACGTCGCGTTGCCGCGGACCGGGACGAAGAGGCGGTCGAAGCTCGCGTTCCCCGCCGGGACCGGCGGGTCGTCGGCGTGGACCTTCGTGCTCTGCCGGCACGGCGGGCTCGTGCAAGCGCCGTCCGCGACGAGGAACTCTCCCTGTAGCTCCGCCGGAGGGCGGGACAAGAGGAGGTCGGTCGCGAACGCGCCGATGATCGCCGAGTCGCGGAAGTAGTGCTTCGAATCGACGGGCGGGGCACAGGTCTCGCCGAGCTCCCGGCGCGGCTCGCCCTCCTTGAGAGCGTCGGCGCACGTCGTGTCCGAATCCTTGATGAGCGGGAGGTTCTTCGTCGGGTCCTTGATCGCCTTGACCGTGTCGTGGCGGATCTGGTGCAGGTCGTACGACTGGATCGTCCCGCCGTTGAACTGGAGGTCGAAGTTCGAATTGACGGCGTAGAGGACCGTGCCGCCGTGCGAGACCTTCAGCCCGACCGGGAAGTAGAAGTGCTCGAGCGGCGGGGCACTCCCGTCACCGGTGTCGTAGCAGCCGCTGTCCGCCACCAGCCCGATCAGGAGGAGGGGCAGGACGGCGACCGACCGCTGCCATCCGCGAAGGAAGCCCATGTCGGCCGGCACCCTAGTACAGCGGTGGCCAGGTTCGTACAGCCTTTAGAACCCCTCCGCCGGCAGCTCCCGCCAGCCCCACCCGGCCGGGGGTAGCCGCGCCCGGGCCTACGAGAGCAGGCTTTACGAGAGCCTACGATTACGAGAGCCTACGAGACGAGAACGGGCGGCCGAGCGGCGGCGCCCGTCGGGTCAGAGCTCGACGACGATGACGCCGCGCTGTCCGCTCTCGTCGCTCTCGTCGCGGCGTTTGGCCGGCCCGGGAGGTGCGAGCGGGAGGTCCAGCTGCGGCTGCTCGTACCGCTTCCGATCCTCTTCTTCGCGCTTGCGGATCTGCTCGATGATGAACGGAGGGAGCATCCTGGTCCTCCTCCAAAAGGAACGGCGGTACAAGCTCCGGACTACTCACATGGAAGCTAGCAATCCGGTCCTAGCGGTCAAGTAGGCGGCCGATATGGAACGCAGGCAACGTTGTCGATAGTGTCGACATGAGCGATGACTAGCGCGCTCACCTCTCCCGCTTCGAGGTCGGCAACGAGCCCCAAAAGCTCGTCCGTTCGCGTTCATCCGGCCAGGGCTCGTCGAGCTCCGTGGCGCATCGCGTTGCTGCTCGTCTTCTTGGTCCTGTTCGTGCCTGCCTCTGTGGGAGCGACGCCGTTCGACCTCGCCGGCAGCGACTGGGAGGGCGGCACGGAGCTCGTGCGTCTCGCGCGAGCAGAGCTGGGCACCGCCCGCGTGGTCGCCACCACCCAGGTCGATTTCGCGGAGCTGACGCCCGACGACGGGCTCCTCTTGCTCTACCCGGAACGCGCGCTCGACGTCGGCGAGCTCACGAAGTTCATGCACGCGGGCGGGCGCGTGATCATGCTCGACGATTTCGGCCGCGGAGAGTCCCTGCTCACGACCTTCGGGATGAAGCGCGTGCCGAGCCCGAGGCATCCGGCGGAGTCCCTGCGAAACAACCCGCAGCTCGCACTCGCAGAGCCCGCGAGCGCCCATCCCGTCGTCGCCGACGTGAACCGTGTCGTCACCAACCACCCGACCGGCCTCTCGCATCCGGACCTCTCGCCGGTGCTGAAGATCCACGCAGCCTCGGGGGAAGCGGACGTGACGGTCGCGGTCGCGGGCGCCGTTGGCCAGGGCCGCCTGCTCGCGGTCGGTGACCCGTCGGTCGTGATGAACTCGATGCTCCGGTACTCGGGCAACAAGGCGTTCGCCCGCGGGCTCGCGCGCTACGCCGTCGACAGCGACGCCTGGGGAAAGCGCGGCGGGAGGCTCTTCATCGCCTCGGGCAACTTCGAACAGAAGGGCTCGTACGGCGGTGATCAGAACGCGCTGACCGAGTTGTTCCGGGACCTCAAGGACCTGCTCGACCAGATCCGCAAGGAAGGCCTCCCTTCGATCCTCGCATGGAGCGCCTCGATCGCCCTCGGGCTCGCGCTCGTCGTGTGGGTCGGGTCACGCGCCGGGCGGCTCCACAAGCCCATCGTGCCGAGGTTCGTCCGGCGCGTCCCTGCGGTGGCGCAGGGCGGCGTCGCCGGCCACGCCGCCGTGTTCGGCGCGCCGCAGACGACACGCGTGCTCGCTGTGCTCGAGTTGAAGAGCGCTCTGGAAGAGCAGCTCACCACCCTGCTCGGACTCTCCAAGGTCCCGGGCCACCAGGACCTGCTCGATCAAATCAGCGCCCGGGGCCTGCTCGACGCCGAAGGGCTGCACACCCTTCGCCGCCTTCTGCTACGAATGTCGAACGTCGAAACCATGGTCGTTTTCCAGCGCAGCGGGGGAATGGTGCAGTCGGTTCGCGACAACGAGGTCGTGTCGATCGCACGCACCGTGAAGCAGCTCCTCGATGCCGCCCAGGCCGGAGCGCCGCACGCGCGCCACGACGACGTGCGACGCGACGGCCGTGAGGCGGAGCCTCGATGACGACGCAGCCGATGCAGCAGGGAGCGAAGGAGATCGCGGCGGCGAAGGAGCGCGTCGAGGAGCTCCGGCGTGAGGTCCAGCGGGTCTACATCGGCTCGGCTCGCGCGCTCGACATGATGATGGTGGCGCTGCTCGCGCGCGGCCACGTGCTGCTCGAAGGCGTCCCGGGCGTCGCGAAGACCACGCTCGTGAAAGCGTTCGCGACCGCGCTCGGCTGCTCGGCGCGACGCATCCAGTTCACGCCCGACCTCCTGCCGGCGGACATCACCGGCACGTACGTGCTCTCGCCGCGCGACGGGACCTTCAGCCTTCGTGCCGGTCCGATCTTCGCGAATGTCGTGCTCGCGGACGAGATCAACCGCGCCCCCGCCAAGACGCAGTCGGCGCTCCTCGAGGCGATGCAGGAGAGGCAGGTCACGATCGAGGGCGATCGCTTCGAGCTGCCCCTGCCCTTCCTCGTCCTCGCGACGCAGAACCCGATCGATCTCGAGGGCACCTATCCCCTCCCCGAGGCGCAGATCGATCGCTTCCTCGTGCGCGTCCCGATGGGCTACCCGTCGGCACGGGAAGAGTCGCAGATGCTCCGCACCCACGGCGTCGAGGCGCCGGCGGTGCGCGCCGTGCTCAATCCGCAGGACGTGATCGACCTCCAGGGGATCTGTTCGCGGATCCACGTGGACGACGATCTCCACGACTACGCGGTGTCGATCACGGGGTACACGCGCTCGCATCCCAAGGTCGCGCTCGGCGCGAGCCCGCGCGCGACGCTCGGGCTGGTCCAGGCCGCGAAAGCGCACGCGCTCCTCGCCGCGCGAACGTACGTCGTGCCCGAGGACGTCCGCGCCGTGGCGCCTGCCGTACTCGGCCACCGCCTCGTGCTCGTCGCCGACGTCGAGGCCGACCCCCGCGTCCGCGACCAGATCGTCGAGGAGGCGCTGCAGAAGGTGGGCTACCGCCGCGGGTTCCGCGCGGTCTGATCGGGAGAACCGCGCGTGCAGCTTCACCCGACGCGCGCCACGTTCCAGGTCGCCCTCGCGGGCGCTGCCATGGTCGCGGTGGGTGTCGCCGCGAAGGTCAGCGCCGCCGTCGCGTTCGGAGGGGCGATGCTCCTCGCGATCACCCTCGGTCGCGCGCTCGCGCTCTCCACGGTCACACGCATCCGGGCCTCGGGCTTCGAGATGGTGTGGACCATGACGAGACGGGTGACGCGCCTCGAGCGTGACGAAGAGGTCGTGCTCCACGCAGAGCTTCGCAACCGCGGCGTCGACGACGCGCGCGGCGTGAACCTCCGCCCCGTCGCCTCGAGCCTGCTCGACGTCACGATCCATCCGCCGGTCCTCGACCTGCCCGCGGCGTCCAAGGTCCGCTTCGACGTGCACGTGCGCGCGAAGCGCGTCGGGCGCTGGGGCGTTCACGGGATCGCGCTGGAGGTGCGCGGGACACCGCTCGGCGGTGAGGGCCTCTACGAGGTGCCCCTGATGTTCGCGAATCCTCACGGCATCGAGGTCGTGCCGAAGCCGCTCTTCGCGATGCTCCAGAGCGCTCGCGGTGGACGGGCTCGGGCCCTCGCGCCGGCCGGGCGAGCGGCGCCGCTGCCGGGCGAGGGCGAGACGCTGAAGGAGCTACGCGAGCACGTGCCCGGCGATCCGTTCAAGCGGATCGCGTGGAAGGCGAGCGCGCGTCGCGGCCAGCTCCTCGTCCGCGAGATGGAGCGCGAGGAGCGCGACATCGTCTGGCTCGTGATCGACGCGTCAGTCGAGCTCTGGGCGGGAGATGCCGGACGCGCACCGCTCGACATCGCGGTCGACGAGCTCGGCGGGATCGCGGCGCGTCACCTCGCGCGCGGTGACAAGGTCGGCCTGGTGGTGTTCGCGTCGCGGATACGCACATGGCTCGTGCCGGAGTCAGGACCGCTCCAGGCCTCGCGAATCGCCGCGGCGCTCGCGAGCACCGCGAGCGCCGTCGACGCCGACCGGTGCGAGCTCGACGAGGTGGAGCTCGCGGCGCGCGTCGCCGAGCACCTCCGCCCGCTCGATCCGCGCGGCCTCGCCGACGTTCCGCGTGGGAACTTCGACGCGCTCGCGACGCGCGCCGAAGCGATGCGCGCCCGTGCGCCGTTCGCGCCGCGCCTGCCGCAAGCGACGACGACGCGCGACCAGCGCCTGCGCCACTACCTCGCTGCGTTCGGCATCGAGGTGCCGCCGCGAGTGGACGGCGAGCGCGAGAAGGCAGAGGTGCAGCTCGCCAACCTGCTCGAGAAGATCCTCCTCGAGAAGCGCAAGAAGCCGAGCATCGTCCACGTCTGGGCGCCGCCTCCCGGACCGGGCACCGAGACCGGAGACAGGGCCGTAAGTGTCGAACGAGCCGTACGGAAGCTCCGAGCACGCCACGTCGACGTGCGCTGGACCATGCCGGCGTTCGAGCCCGCGCTCGAGGTGCAGACGTCCGAACCGTTGACGGTCGAGGACGTCGTCCGGAACGCCGTGCGCATGCGCGTGCGCGCCTCGCAGTCGCGTGCCGAGCGAGTGATGCGCGGTATGGGCGTCCGCGCGCGCCCGATCGAAGTTCGCCGGCGCGCGGTGAGCGGACCGCTCGCCGGCCACGCTGACGAGGATCACCGGCCCGCCCCAGCGGCGGCCGAAACAGCAGAGGAGGACCGACGGTGAGCACGGATGCCCGCGCCGTATTGAGGCGCGTCGGGCTCGCGCCGAAGAAGAGCTTCGGCCAGAACTTTCTCGTCTCGCCGCACGTCGTCGAAGCGATCGCGCGCGCGTGCGTCCCGGACGACGAGATCGGCCGAGCGCGTGTCCTGGAGCTCGGCGCCGGGCTCGGCGTGCTCACGAGCGCGCTCGCAGCGCGCGCTCGCTCCGTCGTCGCCGTCGAGCGAGACCGCGATCTCGTCCCGGTGCTCGGGCAGGAGCTCGCGACGCACATCGAGGACAGCCGCGTGCGCATCGTGGAAGGTGACGCCCAGACCGCCGATCCCCGCGAGCTCCTCGGCGATGTCGATCCGTCGTCCCCACGCGTCCTCGCGGGCAACCTGCCCTACCAGATCACCGGACGCCTCCTCGAGCGAGCGGTCGCGCACGCCGAGGACCTCGATCGCGTCGTCTTCATGGTGCAGCTCGAGGTGGCCGAGCGACTGACGGCCAATCCCGGCACCAAGACGTACGGTGCGCTCACCGTCTTCGTCCGTGCGGCATACCGCGTGACGAAGCTCTTCGACGTCTCGCGTGGATCGTTCCATCCCGCACCGGACGTGACGAGCGCGGTCGTCCTGCTCGAGCCGCATCGACCTCGCCTCGCCGAAGAGACGGAGACCTTCCGCTCGCTCGTGAAGGGCGCGTTCGGTGCTCGCCGGAAGACACTCCGCAACGCATGGTCACGCGTGGCCGACGCGACGAAGATCGCGGACGCCGCCGCCCAGGCGGGCATCTCACTCGACGCGCGCGGGGAGACGCTCGACGTGGAAGTGTTCGCGCGAATGGCCTCACTCCTCGCGAACGACTGACGCCGCGGAGCGACGGCGGACGAGCGGCGGAGCGATCGCGCCGCTCGTCTTCGTTCCCCCGCCGCAGCCACGGATTCAGAACCGGGGACAGGGAACTGGCTGGACTCGCCGTTCCCCGTTCAACTTCCCTGTTCCCTGTTCCCGCACCAGCGCTAGCCGGCGAGGGTCCTGGGGATCAGCGGCCCTCCCACGGGCAGCCGAGGTCGCTCTGCGCCTTGATGGCGTCACGGCGATCCGGAGAGGTCGTGGGAGCGAGCTCCATGAAGAGCTGGAAGTGCTCGCACGCTTCCTTCTTCTGGCCGGTCTTCTGAAGCGCCTCACCCGCCTCGAACGCCGCCGGACCGAGCCACCCTGGGCGCGGCTGCGCCGTCCTGCCGTTCGCGACCGCATAGACGAGGTGCTTGGCCGCCTCGGCGTTCGAGCTTCGCTCCGCGAGGATCTTGCCGTACTTCCAGCGCCAGTACGGCGGCTTGTCGTCGCCGGCGATGGCGCGCTGCCACTCGCTGGTCGCCGCGGCGACCTCGTTCTTGTCCTCGTACGCTTCGGCGAGCGCCGCGTGGGCCTCGTGACGCGAGGGCTTCAGCTCGAGCGCGCGCTTCAAGTCCTTGATCGCGTCGTTGACCTGCCCCTCCTTGCGAAGGAGGACACCTCGCTGCCAGTACCCATCCGCGAGGAGCTTGTCGAGCTGCAGGGCCTTGTCGACGTGCGTCCGCGCGAGCCCCAGCTGCGCCGGGGTCGCCTCGTTCGCAGCCCACGCCACGTAAAGGTGATACTCGGCCTTGTTGGGGTCGAGCGCGACGGCGCGCTGGAGGTAGCGCATCGCCGCCGCCGCCTCGAGCCCGCCCTGCCTCAGGTAGGCGCGCCCCACGAAGTGGTTCGCCTCGGCGCTGTTCGGGCGCAGATCCTTCACCTGGATCAACATCGGGAGGGCCTTCTCGACCTCGCCGATCGCGACGTACGCGGCACCGACGCGGAGCTTCAGGTCCACGTCGTTCGGGGCCTTCTGCGAAGCGCTCTCGAACTGCTCGAGCGCCTTCTGGACGTCCCCCGACTCCTCGAAGAGGAGACCACGCTCCAGCGCGATGCTGGGGTACTCCTTGTCGATCGCAGCGACCTCGTCGAGCGCCTTGGCCGCGAGGTCGAGCTTGTGCATTCGCCGGTAGGTCCTGCCGAGCAGGAAGCGGGTGCCGAGGTCGCTCGGGTTCTTCTCGAGCGCCACCTGGAAGTGCTCGAGCGCCTCCTGGAACCGGCCCTGTTCGGCCGCGACCTCGCCGAGAGCGCGCTGGAGCGCGGGAGAGTCGGGGAGCTTCGCACGCGCCTCCTCGAGCTTTGCGGCCGCGTCGGCGGTCTTGCCTTGCGACGCGAGGAACTTCGCGAATGCCGCGTACGCGTGGATCGCGTCCGGGTTCTGCGGATCGACGAGGTCGACCGCGGTCGAGAAGAGGTCCTCGGCCACCTTCTTGTTGCCGAGCGCCTCCTCGGTGCGCGCCAGCCAGAGGGCGACGCTCATGTCCTTCGGCGCCTTCTGCCGCGCCACCGTGAGCTGCGCCTTCGCGTCCGCGAGCCGCTCGAGCGCGATCTTCGTCTTCGCAGAGCCGATCACCGCCGGCAGGCTGGACGGATCCTTGGTCACGGCCTCGTCGAAGCGCGTGAGCGCCTCGGTATGCCGGCTGTCGGAGTAGAGCACCTCGCCCTGCCCGACCAGCGCGCTCACGTTACGCTGGTCGACCTTCACGGCCTCGTCGAACGCGGCGCGCGCCTCGCTCGCACGGTCACGCGCGAACATGATCCAGCCCTTCGCCGAGAGCGCATACGAGAGCTCCGCGGCGCCGAGGGTCTTCCGATTCTTCTCGTCGAGGACGGCGTCGAGGTCCTTCATCGCCAGGACGTCGTCGCGCTGCATCTCCCAGATCAGCTGCGCACGGAGCGTCAATGCGCTCGCGTGGGTGGGCGAAGCCTTGAGCACGTTGTCCACCGCCTCGCGCGCCTTCGGGAACGCCTTCGCCAGGAAGTGCGCGCGCGCGATGCCGAAGAACGTGCGCGCCGAACCGCCGCTCGCATGCGCGGCGTTGAAGGCGGCGAGCGCCGCTGCGTGGTCCTTCTCGGCGAGCGCGATCTCGCCCTTGAGGATCGACAGCTCGTGCTGGATGCCGTCCTTCGGCTCCTGGGCGACGGCGGTGGCGACCGCGCTCTTCGCCTTTGCCCAGTCCCCTGCCTGCGCCGCTTGCGCGGCCTGCGCCGCTGCGAGATACGGGACCACCTGGTCCGGCGGGATGTCGGCGAGGAACGTGCTCACTCGCGCTGCGCGCGCGGGATCGACGCCGAAGCGGACCTGGTTCATGTACTCGACGAACGCCGCGTAGGCGCCGAGCGGGCGCGAGCGCGGGGCACGTTTTCGGGCCTCGAGAAGATCATCCGCAGCCAGCTGAGCGGCGGGGAACGTATCGCCCGCGAGCTTCGCGCGCGCGAAGTCCGCCTTCGCCGTCGCGTCGGTGATGTTCTCGCCGGAGTGAAGCTTGTCGCCAATCCACACGTAGCCGAATGCACCGAGCGGTGTGAGCTGGAGGGCCGCGCCGCCGACCACCACGAAGACGAGGGCGGCGCCGATGATCTTCGGCAGCTTCGACGGGCGATCGACCGGCGCGTGGTGGAGCCTTCCCGGTAGGCCGATGGCGGGGCCGGGGCTGGCGCCGGAGCTCGCCGACTCGAGCGAGGCTTCCTGGAAGGCGAACGTACCGGCGCTCGTCGCCGGCGGAGGACCGAGAGGCGCGACGCTGTCGGAGCCGCCGCCACCGAGATCGACCTCTCCGAACGCCATGCCGCCCGCGCTCGGCGGCGCGCTCGCGATCGGCAGTGCTCCCGGCGGCCCGGGATCGGAAGGAAGATCGACCTCACCGAAGCCACCGCCGAGGCCCCCCGCGGAAGGCGGAGGTGCTCCGAGCGGATCGCCACTGCCACCAACGAGCGGCAAATCGAGCTCGCCGAATGCGATCGGCGCCGGCCCTGGCTTGTTCGGGAGCAGGCGATCGTCGGAGACCGGCAGCGGCATGTGCGCGTTCGGGCTCATCGCCGACGGAAGATGCGCGCCCGGTCCCATCGACGACGGAAGGTGCGCGTTCGGGCTCATCGCCGACGGAAGGTGCGCGCCCGCACCCATCGGCGACGGAAGGTGCGCGCCCGCACCCATCGGCGACGGAAGGTGCGCGCCCGCACCCATCGGCGACGGAAGGTGCGCGCCCGCACCCATCATCGGCGACGGAAGGTGCGCAGCGCCTCCGCTGTGAAGCGGGAGGTCGTTCTGCAACGACGGCAGATCGATCTCGCCGAAGCCACCGCCGCCCTTCGGCGCAGGCAGATCGCCGAACCCGCCGCCCTTCGGCGCAGGCAGATCACCGAACCCGCCGCCCTTCGGCGCAGGTAGATCGCCGAACCCGCCGCCCTTCGGCGCAGGCAGATCGCCGAAGCCCCCGAACCCGTCGTCTCCCTTCAGCGCGGGGAGGTCAGGCGCGCCAGCGTGCCTGGGCGCCGGAAGGTCGATCGATCCGAAGCCCCCACCGCCCGACGGCGCTGCGGGCGGCGGCTGAATGGCGGGGAGGTCGACGTCGAAGCTGAACTGGCTCTGAGGGGGCGCCGGCGCGGGCGCCGGCTTCGGAGCGGCCTTCGGAGCGACCCTCGGAGCCGCCTTCGCAGCCGGCCGATTGACCGCGGCTGGCAGGCCGACGTCACCTGCGAGCGCGGGCAGATCGAGATCGTCGAGCCCCGGAAACGGCGGGGGCACCGCGGCCATCGCGGGCGCCGTCGGCTTCATCGCGAAGCCCGGTGTCGGCCGCGAAGCCGCAGGCTTCACGGCGGGAAGGGCGGCATCGAAATCGAGCGCCGGCATCGGCGGAGCGGGCGCCGGCGGAGCGGCCTTCGAGCTTGCGCTCGTCGGAGGCTTCGGCGCGAGGCCGACCATCGTCGCCTTTTTCGGCGGCGGCGGCTTGGGAGCGGCACCTCCGTCTGCAGCAGGCACGGCCCCCTTCGACGGATCGGTAACGAGAAACGTGTGCCCGCACTTCGGGCAACGCATCTTCAGCCCGGTCGGCGGTACGCGCCGTTCGTCGACCTGGTAGGGCGCCTTGCACGACTCGCACTCGACCTTGAGCATGACGCGTCTAGGCTAACACAGGGCTCAAACTCATCGCGAAAGCCTGACTATCGTGGCGCCCGCGCGAGGCGTTTCGTAGGGCCTCCGCCACCGCCAGCTCGTCCCTCGCATCCCAGGAACGGCGCTCGGTCGCTGTCCCTCTTTCTTTCTCGCCCCCACCCTTTCTTCCCTCCCCCCACTCAGCTCACTCCCGAGGACACTACTTCCTTGCCATCCCCCTCGAGCTCTACCGCGACCTCCGCCGATCCCGTTCCAGATCTCGAACGGCCATGGCCTGGCCGCCCTCCTCCCGAGAGGCGGCTCGGCCCATCCGAGAGCCGCGCCTCCGTTGCCGCGCTCGCCCTGATGGCACTCGGTGCGACCCTGTTCGCACTGATGAACCTGCTCGCGCGGGTCGCGACGTCATCGGCGTCCTGGGCCAGCGTCGCGGCCGTGCGTGCGCTCGTCGGCGCGCTCGTCGCGTTCGCCGTTGCCCGGATGCGCGGCCAATCGCTCGCCGTGAAGGACGGGCGCGCCGTCTTCTGGCGGAGCCTCGTCGGTACGGTCTCGATGGTGGCGACGTTCTACGCGCTGTCGTCCCGGACGATGTCGCTCGGCAACACGGTGACGCTCCTCAACCTGGCTCCGGTCTTCCTCGCCGTCCTCGCTCCTATCTTCCTGCGCGAGCGCACGACCGCTGCGGTCGCTCTCGCGATCGGGCTTTCGCTCGCTGGTGTCGTGCTGGTCGTGCGGCCGGCGTTCCTCTTCGGCGGCGCCGGCCTCGACGACGCCGGCGCCGGCGCTGCTTCGTCGGGGCCGAGCGCAGGGATGACCGCGCTGGTCGCCGTGCTCGCCGCGCTCTCGACGTCGATTGCGATGATGCTCCTCCGGCGCGCCGGCAGGACGGAGACGACCGAGGCGATCGCGTTCCATTTCTCTCTCTTCGCCGCCGCGACCATGGGCGTCCTCTCGCTCTTCGATCTCCGCCTCCCTTCGCTGCGCGACGCCGCGTGCATGGTGGGGGCCGGGCTCTCCGCCGGCTTTGCTCAGCTCGCGATGACGCGCGCCTACGCGCTCGAGCGCGCGGCCCGCGTCGGTGGGATGAGCTACCTCGCCGTCGTCGCGAGCGCACTCCTCGGTGCAGCGGCGTTCGGCGAGCGGCCCGGGCCGACGGCGATCGCGGGAATGGTGCTCGTGATCGCGGGCGGGCTCGTCTCGGTCATGAAGCGCGACCGCTCCCCCACCTCGCTCCCGACACGTCATGCGTCGTGACCGCTCTCCGCGGCGAGCTGCTCTCGGGTAACCTCTCCGGCGTGATCGATCCCTCCATCGGGTACGGTGAGCAGCTCCGGAGCCGCGCCGACGCGCTCGCGACCCTCTGCGTGCATGCCGGCGAGCCGCCGGGCGAAGACGGCTCGCTGGATCCGCCGATCGTGATGTCGAGCGCTTTCGCCTTCGAGAGCGCCGAGCATGCCGCGCGGGCATTCCGTGGAGAAGAGGAGGCCTGGATCTATGGCCGATGGGGCAACCCGACGGTGGCCGCGCTCGAGACGAAGCTGGCCGCGCTCGAGCAGGCCGAGGCCGCCTGCGCGACGGCGAGCGGGATGGCAGCGATCAGCGGCGCGGTCCTCACCGCATGCGAAGCCGGTGACCACGTCGTGGCGCCGCGATCGATGTACGCCGAGAGCGCCCGTCTCTTCCGCGAGCGCCTCCCGAGGTTCGGGATCCAGACGACGTTCGTCGACGGCGACGTGAACGCCTACGCCGCGGCGATGACGCCCCGGACTCGCATCCTCTACGTCGAGACGCCGTCGAACCCGATGCTCGGAGTCGTCGACGTCGCCGCGATCGCCGCCCTCGCCCGTACCGGCGCGAATCGCCCTCTCGTCATCGTCGACGGGACCTTCGCAACGCCCTTTGCGCAGACGCCCCTCGCCGTGGGCGCAGACCTCGTCTTGCATTCGATGACGAAGGGCATCAGCGGTCACGGCGACGTCATCGGCGGCGTCGTCGCAGGCTCGGCCGAGCTCGTCTCTCGCGTCCGAGACACGGTCATCAAGGGATTCGGCGGCGTCCTCTCCCCGCTCTCGGCGTGGCTCGTCGCGCGCGGCCTCCGGACCTTCGCGATCCGTCAGGAGCGAGCGTGTGTCAGCGCGGCCGCGCTCGCAGCTCACCTCGCCGCGCATCCACGCGTCGTGAGAGTGCATCATCCGTCACTGAGCAACCATCCCGGCCACGCGCTCGCGCGCCGGCAGATGTTCGCCTACGGCGCGCTGCTCTCGTTCGAGATCGCCGGCGAGAACGCCGTCGTCCGCGGGCGCACCGTGCTCGAGTCGCTCCGGCTGGCGACCCACGCGGTGAGCCTCGGTGACGTGCGCACGCTCGTCGTCCATCCCGCGTCCACGACACACTCGACCATGCCGGCCGAGACCCGCCGCCTTGCAGGGATCCAGGACGGCCTCCTCCGCGTGAGCTGCGGTCTCGAAGGGGCCGCCGACCTCATCGCCGACTTCGATCGAGCTCTCGGCTGAGCCCACCGGCGACCCTACCTACGACCGCGAAGCGTGGTCCGGCGGGACGTCAGGGGCGCTGAACCGCGTCTTCGAGAGCCGCGAACAGGAGCTCGAGCTCGACCGGCTTGCCCAGCCCGGCCACGGCGCCGACCTCCTCGGCCCGCGTCCTCGGATCCTCCGCGGCGGTGAGCACCACGATCGGCGCGGGGTGCTCGAATGCCGCGCGGTACCTGCTCGCAAACTCCCAGCCGTCCATCACGGGCATCTTCATGTCGAGAAGGATCACGTCGGGTTTGCTCTGCCCCAGCACCTCGAGCCCCTCCCGGCCATCCGATGCAGTCAGGACGGTGTACCCCCGGTCCTCGAGCACCAGGGCCATGAGGGCACGCAGGTCGGGCTCGTCTTCGATCACGAGTACGGAGCTGACATCCGCGTGCGTCTTCATCCCGGCTGGATCGGGAGACGGAAGCAAAAGGTGCTCCCCTCTCCTTCCGTGCTCTCGAACCACATCGCCCCGCCGTGACGCGCCACGATTTCGCGCGATATGTAGAGGCCTACCCCCATGCCGCCGTAGTCGTACGGAGTATCGGTGTGCGGCCGGTAGAAGCGCTGGAAGAGGCGCGTTTGCTTCTCCGTCGGAATCCCGATGCCGTGATCGCGCACCGACACGACCGCCACGCCGTCGCGTACGACGAGACGCACTTCGACGTCTCCGCCGCGCGGCGAGTAGCGGACGGCATTGTCGAGCAGCTTGCCGAGCACCTGCTCGATCCGAACCCGATCCGCCTGGACGACCACAGGCTCGGACTCGACGACGCGGATACGATGCCGGTGCGTCGTCAGCGCCATGCGGGCGGTGACGATCGCGACGAGGGCGGAGAGATCGACCCTCTCACGACGGAGCTCCATCTGCCCCAGGTGGAGCAGCGAGAGGTCGAGCAGCTCCTTCACGATGTCGTCGATCCTCACGGCGCCCCTCGCGATGGCCTCGAGCGCGTCGCGACTCGCAGCGGGGAGCTGCTCCCTTCCACGAAGGAGCAGGTCGGCGTAGCCCTTCATGATGGCTACCGGCGTCTTGAGCTCGTGCGCGGCGACGCGGATGAACTGGTCCTTCATCCGGTCGAATTCGACGAGATCGGAGACGTCCCGGCTCACGGCTACCGCTCCGACGATCGCTCCCGTCTCATTCCGGATCGGCGTCGCGTTCGCACGCACGCACACGGTGCGTCCCGCGCGCGAGTAGCGGAAGAGTGCGTCTTTCACGATCTCGCCCGACAGCGCGCGCAGGAGCGGGAGTCCACGTTCGTGCAGCGGTCCACCGTCGAGCTCGCGAAGCCCCGTCGTACGGGCGTACTCGCCCACCGTCCGCCCGACGACGGACAAGTTGGGAAAGCCGGTCATCCGAGTATGCGCCTCGTTGACGTGCGTGATGCGGCTGTCCGCATCGCAGACGAGGAGCCCGTCGAGCATGTTGGCGTGGATGCTCTCGAGCTCGGCCGTCTGGCGCCGGGACACCGCCGCTAGCTCCTCGATCCGTAGGCGGGCTCTCACCCGGTCCGTGGAGTCGACGTAGAGCGCGACGACCGCCGCCCCCTTCGGACTGGGGACTCGCACGTAGGCGATCGTGAAGTAGGCGTCCTCGAACGGACCTTCCAGGGTCCGACGCACCCGCAAGGGCTCGTCCACCGCGCGATAGGGCACCCCGGTCGCCAACACGCGCTCGAGGATCGAGCGTCGCTCCGGCGCGGTACCAGGAGCCACGGCCGCGAACGGCCTGCCGAGACGGGGCTCGTCGCCGAACATGGCCATTAACGCCGGGTTGATCAGCTCGTAGACGAGGTCGGGTCCGCGGTGGAGGGTGATGCCTACCGGCACGTGGTCGAAGACCGTCTTCAGCAGCTCGCGCTCGCGGCTCACCTCCGCGAGCAGCCGCTCACGCTCCGCCTCCGCGCGCCGTCGTGCCGTGACGTCGCGAAAGCTCCAGACCCGGCCGACGGCTTCTCCAGCGATCTGCTGCGGGCGCGAACAGCGCTCGTAGATCCGCCCGTCGGCAAGCTCGAGGAGCCGTTCACTCTCGCGCTCCGGCGACGCGTAGACCTCTCGCGTCGACGCGACGACCACGTCTGGGGCCTTCAGCTGGTCGAGCACGTACTTGGTCACGCGTCCCTCGTCGCGACCTTCGACGAGCGCGCGGGGAATGCGCCACATCTCGACGAACCGGTCGTTGAACGCGGTGATCCGCCGCTTGCGATCGACGACGAGGATGCCGTCCGCCGTCGCTTCGAGCGCCGCAGTGAGAGTGGAGCGCGACCGCTCGAGCTCCCGTCGCGTTCGATTGCGCTCCGTCACGTCGACGGAGATCGCCACGACGGTCGGCACGCGTTCGACGGCAATCGGCAACGCCGTCGTCTCCACCTCCACGGGCTCACCGTTCCGCCGCACGAGCCGCTGCGCCTGAGGCGGAACGAAGCGTCCCTCCTCGATGGTCGCCCGCATGCGCTCGCGCACGATCGGGCGATCGTCCGGGTGGATGAAGTCGAGGAGCGGGCGTCCGACGATCTCGTGGGGAGCGTAACCGAGCATCTCGAGGATGGCTGGATTCGCGTAGAAGATGTGCCGATCGCGTTGCAGCGTAATGCCCTCTCGAGCCTGTTCGAGGAACATTCGGAAGCTCGACTCCGCGCGCTGCAGCTGCTCCGCTGCGCGCGTGCGCTCCGTCACGTCGACGAGCGAGACGACGGCCCCCTCGACGGCTCCGTTCGCGTCCCGCAGGGGCGCCGCGCGGTGTGCGACGACAGCCCAGGCCCCGTCGGGACGTCGCAAGGCATGCTCGACCTCCCCAGCTGACTCGCCGGTGCGCAGGACCTCGAGCACCGGAAGCGCATCGACAGCGAGCTCGGAGCCGTCGACCGCGGCGACCTCCCAGCTACGACACGACCGGCCGACGACGTCCGGAGCCGAGAGCCCGAGCATCGTCGCTGCAGCAGGGTTCGCATACCGGAACAGACCTCCGCGATCGACGACGAGCAGACCGTCCGGTGCTGCGGTCAGGACCGCCGCGGCTTCGAGCTCCATCGAGTCCGAGTCCTCCGCTCGACTGCCGGGTACCTTACCGCTCGGCCACTACGCCTGCGAATCGGCCCATCCGCACCACGATGGATGCGGTTCGCCCGAACACGGACGAAGCCCAAGCCGAACGTGCGCATGCGTTCGTCGTCGCCGTCGCGCTCGAGCAGGGAACGAGAGACACGCGGCGGGCGCCCAGGCCGATCCGCCCCACGACACGTCGGTTTCCACTCCAGCGGCGAGCCGCAGGCTGCACCGAGGATGATAGGCTGCCATCCAAGGAGGCGCCCGCCTAGACCGATGTTGCTCGAGTGGGTGGCCCCTCCGGAATGTCCGAACGAGCACGAGGTCGTGTCGCACGTGACGAGCCTCGCAGGCGAGACGGCGACCGCGCAGCCGCTCCGGGTATGGGCCCGCATCGTCCGGGTGCCGGGAGACGAGCCGGCTCGCTGGCGTCTCGAGTTGCGCATCGGGAGCGAGAGCGAGGCGCCGCGCACCCTCGAGAGCAACGAGTGCCACAAGCTCGCCGAAGCGACCGCATTCATCGTCGCGCTCGGGCTCCAGTCCCGCGCCGAGCCCGAACGCACGGAAGCGCCGGCGCCCGCGCCGCCGGTCGCGCCCACCGACGGCACGATAGCTCGGACGCACACGGAGCCTCCGGCGCGGTCCGCCGCCGTGTCGCCACCGCGGCGCACCTCGACGAGCTCACTCCACGGCGCGCTCGGGAGCGACCTCACCGCGGACCACGGGTCGTTCCCGTCGCTCGCGTGGGGAGGAGGCATCTTCGGCTACGTCGGATACGGTGCGTTCCGGGGGGAGCTCGGTGCCGCGCTCTGGCCTCGAAGCCCGGCCACCGTCACCTCACCACGGGGCGCCGGCGCTTCGATCACCCTTCGCACGGTCGGCGTTCGCGGGTGTTGGAGCCCTGCCCGCGTCCCGTGGCTCGATGCCTGTCTCCGCGCGGAGGTGGGCGTCCTCAACGCGGCGGGCTTCGGCATCATCCGCCCGATGACATCGGATGGCCTGTGGTTCACCGGGCTGGCAGGCCTCACGGCGCGGCCTGTCAGTGCGGGCCCCCTACGTCCGCGTGCCACGGTAGAGCTCGGATCGCCCCTCCGCTACTCCGCGGTCACGATCGACGGCATCGGGCAGGTCTACTCGCCGGCGCCGATCGTCTTCCGGGTCGCGATCGGCCTCGAGAGCAAGCTCTTCTGAGCAACGAAGCTCGACCTTACGTCAGCCGAAACAAAGTTTGATGATTCGTCACGGCCCGTGCACTCAAGTGGCATGAAGGCGGCTGCTGCTTGCCCCGCTCTCGTGCCTCCCATCGATGCATGGGGGAGCACGCGCGAGGACGATCCGACGGCCGCCGCGCCCGTTCACCACGCCGAGGGTGATGCCCCGCCCGACGACGCAACGGCGGTGCCTTCGTTCGACGAGATCTACGACCGGTACCTGGTCTTCGTCTGGCGCGCCCTCCGCGCGCTCGGCATCGCACCGCCGGCTCTCGATGACGCGGTCCAGGACGTCTTCGTGGTCGTCCATCGACGCCTCTGGACGTTCGAGGGACGCTCGAAGCTGACCACCTGGCTGTTCGGCATCGCGCTGCGCGTCGCGCGCAACTACCGCCGCAGGCAGGCGCCGAGCACCGATCTCTCCGAAGTCGGAGAGCGACTGCTCGACGATCGCCCCTCCCCCTTCGAAGAGGTCGCCCGCTCCGAGGCCTTCCAGCTCATCGAGCAGATCCTCGACGCGCTCGACGAGAAGAAGCGCATCGTCTTCGTCTTGATGGAGATCGAGCAGATGACGGCCGAAGAAGTCGCCGGCCTCCTGGGCGTCAACGTCAACACCGTCTACTCGCGTCGCCGGTTCGCGCGGATCGAGTTCGACCGACTCGTCGCGCTCCGCGGCGGGAACGCGAGGTAGCCGTGGAGCCATCGATGGATTCGCTTCGAACGATCCCTACCGTCCCCGGGGCAGCGGTGAGCGGAGTCTCGTCATGAGCAAGCTGTCCCACGAATCCGTCTCGCTCATCGAAGCCGCGCGCGTCGAGTTCGGCCCGACGTCGAGCGATCGACACCGACTGCGCGAGCAGATCCTCGCGCGCGTCGCGGCCCCTGCCCCCGCTACCGAAACAGCGGGCGGTGCGCCCGCCGCGCCGGAGGTGGCCCCCGCCTCGGAACGACCGACGGAGCCGCCCGTATCGGGCATCTTCCGGAGTCACGCACTGAAGCTCATCGGCGCGAGCGCTCTCGTCGTCGCCGCCATCGTGACCACGCAGCACGCGTCCACCTCTTCCGTTGCGACGACGAACGGCGACACGGCTCGAGCCGCGTCCATGAACGAACCGCAGCGTGCGGACGAGACGACGCCGGCCCCCGAGGTGGTGCACGCGCCGGCCCCTGCGCTCTCACCGAACCACTTGCCCGATGCGCCGGTCGCAACCGACGAAGTGCGCCCGCGCGCGAACCTCATCGCCACGACTCGCACTCCCTCCGCACCGCCCCCGGTCGATCGCGGCGCGCGCCCGACGGCGCTGCCCGAGCCCGTCTCCGAGGTGCAGACCGACGCGCTCGGAGTCGAGATGCGCATCCTTCGCGAGGCGCACGCGGCGCTGAAGAGCGGTGAGCTCGCGCGAGCACGCGCGTCCCTCGACCAGCACGCGCGGTCGTACCCGCGCGGGATCCTTCGCGAGGAGCGGCTCGCGCTCAGCGCCATCGTGTTCTGTGCCGAAGGTCGCCGCGACGAGGCGCGACGCTCGGCCGAAGACCTCGCGCGCGAGACCCCACGCTCGTCTCACCTCGAGCGACTCCGTGGCTCGTGCGCCGCCGATGCCTTGCTCGCTCCGGCACGCACGACGAACTGACGACGCGCAGGCGGTTCACCGCGGCGACGTTTTTCGTCACGACACATTCACAATTTCCAATCGTCCACGCACTCACGAGCGATGCAGAAACAGACCGTCGAGCTCCGACCCCTGCGAGCAGCACCGCTGCTCGTCGCGCTGATCATGGCGGGCCCCTTTGCTTGCGCGGAGACGATGAGCGCCGGGGTCGCGGTCGAATCCGACGCGGGAGCGCGCGGCCCCTTCGGCCCCTCGGTCGAAGAGGACACGTCCACCGACGCGAGCCAGCCTCCTTCCGACGTCCGGATGTGCCCGGTGACGACGTGCTCGGCGCCGTGGGCGACGTGCCCCACATCCGAGTTTCCATGCGACGCCAACCTGTTGATCGACGACGACAACTGCGGTGGTTGCGGCATTCGTTGTGGCGGCCCTCGCGCGAACTTCAGCGTTTGGTCGTGCGTCGACGGACAGTGCGCGTTCGGTTGCGTCGGGGACTTCCGCAGTTGTGACAAGGACCCCACCAACGGCTGCGAGATCGACACGTCCTCCGATGTGGACAACTGCGGAGACTGCGGGCTCGCGTGCAAGTCCGGGGAGAGGTGCGAAAAGGGCACTTGCATCGGCCCGTGCAACGACCCCAGCGCCCAGGACTATTGCAACGGCGCATGCACGAACCTGCAGAACGATGATCGGAACTGCGGAGTCTGCGGCAACACCTGCGACCCCACCGGCCCGGGGAAGCCGGCGCTCCACTCCTCCATGTACTACGGGTGCGGAGGCGGGAAATGCGGGGTCCCGAAATGTAGAGATCAACACCAACGCAATTGCAACAATGACCTGAGCGACGGCTGCGAGGCCAATGTCCTCACGACCGAGCGTTGCGGCTCGTGCGACTCCGGATGCGGCGCGGGCAAGCTCTGCGCGTCGATGAACAACGCCTATTACTGCCTCTGCGCCGACGGATACGAGCTTTGCACGTCTCCGAACTTCGGCCGAACGTGCGAGCGACTGACCGACGATCCGGAGAACTGTGGCGGCTGTGGTCACATCTGCCCGGGGAAGCAGTGGCCGCACTTCGTCCCCACGTGCAACTTCGGAGTCTGCGGAGGCACGTGCCAAGCTGGCTATGCCGACTGCGACCAGCTCAGCGACAACGGGTGCGAGGTCAACACGCGCGTCGACAATCGCAACTGCGGCGCCTGTGGGAACGCGTGCTCGCCGGGTCAGGTCTGCTCCGAAGGGCAATGCCTCGTCGCCCCGTGCAAGCCGGAAGAACTGCCCAAATGATGTCACGCCCTCTCTCCACGGGTCGCCTTCGCTCTCGTCGAGCCGTCACCGTCACGGCCTGGCTGGCGCTCCTCTCGCTACCGCTCCTCTCGATCCAGGCCTGCGCCGAGACCGAGAGCACGTCGGTGCCCCGGACCGACAACGGCGTCATCATCCCCACGAACGACGCTGGTGCCGAAGCCTCGCCCTCCGACGACGCCGCGGCGGAGGCCGCTGCGCCCGTGCCCTGCGCCGTCGGAAACCTCTGCACCGTACCGACCCCGCTCACCATCGGGTCCATCGCCGCGTTGAGCGGGCGCTCGAAGGACGATGTCTGGGCGAGCGGCTCGTCCGGCCTTCTCCTCCGTTGGGATGGGAAGCAATGGGCATCGCTCGAAGCCGATAGCCGCGAAACGCTGACGAGCATCTTCCTGACGCCCGACGAGATGTGGGGTGTCTCGGGCAGCCTGGTCGTTCGACGGGGCGTCGACGCGAGCACCATCCGCACTACGCGATGGAACTACTACGGTCTCTATCGATACCTGACCGGGATTGCCGTGCTCGCGAACGGCGACCCCTACCTTCTCGTCGCGGCACCGTGGGACCCGGGCACCGCACCGGACTCGCTCGTGAAGCTCGTGGACTTCGACGCCGGTCAGACCGAGTCGATGGAGCCTCCGGTGATCTCCGGCACGGAGCTGACTCAAGATCTGAGCCCGCGAGCCCTGTTCTTGGTGCCGAATCGCGCGCTGTGGATTGTGGGCGATCGCGGACAAGTAGCCCGCTACCCGGTTGCGACGCCGGAAGCCGGCGTCGTGCTCCCGGTCGACTCGCAAGCCAATCTGCTCGCCGCCTGGGGCTACGACGACCATCTCTGGGCGGCGGGTAGCAACGGCGCGATCCTTCATTACGACGGAGCCACGTGGCATACGGAGAGCTCCGGCACGAACGTGACGCTCAGAGCGATCTTCGGATTCTCGTCGAACGACATCTGGGCGGCCGGCGACGAGGGCACCGTCTTGCATTTCGACGGAAAGAGCTGGTCGCGGATCTCCGTCGGCACCTATGACGGCGCCCTGCGAGCGATCTGGGGCTCGGCGCCCGACGACGTGTGGATTGGTGGCGCCCAGGCAATGTTCCACTGGGGAGCACTTCGATGAAGCACAGGATGCTCATGGCCGCGGGGCTGATCGCATTGGCCGCCTGCGCGGCGGACGGCGCCGTCGACCCTCCGCGCGAGACGCCTTCGCCCGACGGCGGTGACGGCGGGACCATCGTCGTCGAGCCCGAGCCGACCGACGCCTCGGCCCCGCCCGACGGCGACGCCGACGCGGGCGTCGAGCTCCCGCTCGTATGCGGAGATGCGGGATTCTGCGAAACGAGGATCCCGACTTCGAAGCTCGGACTGCCGCTCTCGCTCCAGAGCGTATGGATGGTGGCTCCGAACGACGTCTGGAGCGCGAGCGCCGAGGGCTACGTTCTGCACTACGACGGAACGAGCTGGGCGACCGCACATCAAGAGAACCGTGGCCTCTTTGCCGTCTGGGCGACGGCGAGCAGCGTGTGGGCGGGCGGCGAAGGCGGAAGCCTCTTCCGCAGGAGCTCGGACGGCACCTGGGCACGCTTCGAAACGGGCCGGCTCGGAACCGTCCGCGCGATCTACGGCACGAACGACGACGATGTCTGGTTCGCCTTCAGTGACGAGACCGTCAGCCACTTCGACGGAACCACACTGACGAATCACCCGGTCGACATCCCGGGCCTTCGCATCACGACCGTCTTCGGTCGCCCGGGCGTCGGAGTCTATGCAGCGGGGTACGTCGAATCGCGGACCCTCTCGGAGGAGAGCGGCCTCTACGACCACGAGCCGCATCTCTTCGAGCTCTCACCGACGGAGGTCGTCGAGTTCAACCCGATACTCCCGATGCTGCGAGGGTTCGCCCCGCTCTCCGGAGTCGTCACGGACACGCCGAACGAGGACCAGCGGATATCTCTCGTCATGCTCACGGGCAACGACAGCTTCGGAATGGGATTTCACTTCGCGCTCGGAAGCGAGAACCTCGGGACGGTCCAGGCCCTCGGGAACGACGCGCTCTTCTTCGACGTCTCGGGCTCTCCGCTGCGGCCCCCTCACGCGCTCTTCCTCCCGGTCTGGGCGCGCAACTGGGACGACATCTACATCCCGGCTCAGGTCGGCGCGATCCTGCGCTGGAACGAGACCGAGCTCACGTCGACATCGCTGAAGATGGGACAGGACTTCGTACCGCGCTCCGTCTTCGGCATTCACGGGAACGCGACGGAGGCCTGGCTCGTCGGCGACGGCTTCGCGCTCAAGGGAGCGACGCTATGACGACGCGATACGCTTGGCTGGCGCTGGCGTCCGTTCCTTTCGCGGCGCTCCTCACGGCGGCATGCTCGTCGGACGAGACCTCGCCGCCGCTCGACACGAACGTGGATGGCGGCAGCGACGCCGTCGATGGCGAGGCAACGCCCCCCGACGCCGCGACGGACGCAGGACGCGAGGCGGGGCCCTTGGTGCCACCGCCGCCGTACGACTTCACCGTCAAGTGCACGAGCGACCCGTGCGTCACTCGACTCGCGGCACGCGGCGGCGGGCACGCATGCGTGCTCCTGCAAGGCGGCTCCGTCCGGTGCTGGGGCTCGAACGACTCCGGTCAGCTCGGCACCGGCAATGGCGACGGCGGTTCGCTCGCGAAGTACGAGAGCGTCCCGCGACAGGTGCTCGGGATCGCGAACGCGACGGGTATCACGGCAGCGGGCAGCGGCATCACCGGTACGACCTGCGTCGTCTACGGCGCAGGTGAGGTCGCGTGCTTCGGCGATGACGCGTGGGGGCAGCTCGGGCGTGGGGACGAGACGTCGAACCGCACGAATCCCGACCCCGTCGCGATTGCAGGCCTCCGGGCGAAGTCGGTCACCCTCACCGGCACGTTCGCACTCGCCGTGGGAACGGACGATCGCCTCTGGTCGTGGGGGGCGAACGACGCGACGCAGCTCGCTCGAGCGACGCCCGGCCCGGATGCAGGGACCACGAACGCACCGGCTCACGCGGACCGCGTCGCGGGCGCGGTCCTCTCCACTGGAGGCACCTCGAAGAACGGCTTCGTCGTCACGGAGAGCGGCGACGTCCTCTCGTGGGGAGGCACGGCCGACCAGCTCGGTCGCGCGAGCTCGGTGACGCCCGATCCGACACCGAAGGCGCTCGCCGTCTCCGAGGCATCGAGCGTGAGCGCCAGCGCCACGCACGCGTGCGCCCTCAGCCGCGGCGAGATCCTCTGCTGGGGACAGAACGATTACGGTCAGCTCGGCACCACTCGCCGCGCGGACGAGTCGTTTCCGGCGCGTGTCGTTCTGCCGGACCGCGCCTATGCGGTCGCGGTGGCCGCAGGCGGCAACAACACGTGCGCCATCATGGCGGACGGCAAGCTCCTTTGCTGGGGTGCAAACGGGAGTGGACAGATCGGAGCAGCCGCGGACCGAGATCGTCCGACGCCGACCATCGTGGACGGGCTCGCCGAGGAGCCGGTCGCGGTCGCCGTCATGGACGCGTCCATCTGCGCGCTGTTGCGAAGCGGCACCGTCCGGTGCTGGGGGGACAACCTCCTGGGGCAGCTCGGGCGCGGCACTCGCGACTCGAAGAGCCATCCAGAATCGGCCCCCGTCGTCTTCAAGTAATCGCGCTCGAGCGAGGAACCTCCCATGCGTAGGCCCCAACTCTTTTTCTCTCTCGTCATTGCGGCCGTCTCGATCGGTTGGGCGGGTTGCTCCTCCGATCGCATCGGATGGACGCCTCCGCCAGAGAATGACTTCGGCGGGAACGACGCCGGCGACGTCGTCGATGCCGGATGCGGCACGGTCTCCTGCTCTCGCGACCTTCGCTCGATCCTCGATTGCGACGGCAAGGTCGTGCGAACGTGCTCGGAGGATACGGCGTGCGCCAAGGGCGAGTGCGTCGATCCCTGCGCTTCGGCTGCGGCGAACGAAGGCTCGGTCGGATGCTCCTTCGCGATTCCGGACAGCAACCGCTACGGCGGCGACGGTCGCGGGAGCTGCAACGCGTTCTTCGTGGCGAACAACTGGACTTCACCTGCCACGCTTCGCGTCGAGTTCGACGGCAAGGAGATGCCGCTCGACGGCGCGGTGTGGGTCCCCTCCGTCGAAGACGGCGTCGTGAAGCACACGAAGCTCGACGGCCCGATTCCTCCCGGAGGCGGCGCGGTCATCTTCGTGTCGAACGAGGAGACGGGGGCGCAGCGCTGGGTCTCTTGTCCCCCGGGCGTCAAGCCGATCTTCGAAAAGGAGAGAGCCCTCAACGGCAAGTCGGGCATCGGCAGGGTGACCTTTGCGAGCTCGGACGTCCCTGTCGCGATGTACTCCGTGTATCCCTACGGAGGAGCCAAGAGCGCGATCTCGAGCGCGATGCTCTTGTTCCCGACGACGTCGTTCAAGAAGAACTACGTCGCGGTGAGCGCATGGGGCGGCAGGAGCGACGGCTTCGGTCTCGGACTCCTGCCCGGCAGCGACAACGTCTCCGCCACGGGCCCCTTCTCCACGCTCCAGGTCGTGGCGATCGAGGACGACACGTCGATCAGTCTCCTTCCGAAGACCGACGTCGTCGGTGGGAACGGCATTCCTCCGACGCCGCGAGGCAAGGTCGCGAGCTACAAGCTGCGACGCGGAGAGCTCTTGCAGCTCACGCAGGACCAGGACCTCACGGGATCGGTCGTCGAGTCCGACAAGCCCGTCGGCCTCTTCGGCGGACATGGCTGCATGGCCGTACCGGGCGACGTGAGCGCTTGCGACATCGACAACAGTCAGGTCCCTCCCGTCTCCGCATGGGGGCACGAGTACGCGGTGTTGCCGGCTCCGAATCGACCGGCGCTCGCGTCCCAGGGCGACTCGAAGCAGCGGGATCCGAGCGTGGCGCGCATCGTCGGTGCCGTCGCCGGCACCAAGCTCGTCTACGAGCCGAGCCGTCCGGAAGGTGCACCCGACACGCTCGAGCCGGGAAAGCTCGCTGCGTTCTTCGTCCACCAACCGTTCGTCGTGCGTAGCCAGGACAGCGAGCACCCCTTCTATCTGTCCATCGTCATGACCGGTGCGTCCGCGTCCGGGGCGGGCAGTCTCGGCGATCCCGAAGTGGCCATGGCGGTCCCGACCGATCAGTGGCTCGACTCCTACGTGTTCTTCTCCGACTACATGTACCAGCTCAGCTCGGTCTTCGTGACGCGCCGCAAGGTCGACGGAGCGTTCCAAGACGTCACCCTCGATTGCACCGGCGCGCTCACGGGGTGGAAGCGGATCTCGGACGACTACGAGTGGACGTTCGTCGAGCTCAGTCGCTACGGCAGGGCGCAGACGTATCCGGGCGGCACGTGTACCGACGGCCCCCATCGCATCAAGAGCGATGGTCCGTTCACCATGACCGTCTGGGGCCTCGACTACTACGTGAGCTATGGCTATCCGGGCGGTGCGGGCCTCCGCCCGATCAGCGAAGCGCAGGTCACCGTCAACTGAAGCGCCAGGCGTCAGCCGCGCGCCGTGACCTCGAGCGGCAGCGCGATCGTGCGCGTGCTAGACGGGGGGCCGTGAGCATCTCGGAAGAGCAATCGATCACGTGCCCCGGCTGCAGCGCGACATCGCGGGTGCGCATCCATCGCAGCGTGAACGTCACGACGGAGCCGTCGCTCAAGGAACAGCTCGTCACCGGACGACTCTTCACCTTCGCGTGTCCGTCGTGCGGACGCACCTCCCGGGTGGTGCATCCGGAGCTCGTCTATCACGACATGCGACGGGGCTTTCTGCTCCAGATGGATGCGCTCGGGAAGTTCGACGCCGCCTCTCTGCAGAGCCTCGAGAGCTCGCTGCCCGCCGTCACGCGCGTCGTTCACGACAGCAATGCTCTCCTCGAGAAGGTGAAGATCTTCGACGCGGAGCTCGACGACCGCGTGATCGAGGTGCTCAAGCTCGTCGTGGCTTCGCAGAAGGCCGGCGACACGGCCATGCGTTACCTCTTCGAAGGGACCGGAACGCCGAGCAATCCCGAAGGGCGCGACCTTCGCTTCACCCTCCTCTCGTCGAAGGGAGTCACCGGCCTCGCGGTTCCGCGGGCGGCCTACGACGACCTCCGCACCAAGCTCGAGGCCGCGGGCAAGCTCATTCCGCTGTCCGCATGGGCCGTCGTCGACGCCGACTACGCGCGCCTCATGCTGGAGACGTGAGCGGGCTCTACCGCCGAGATCGCCGTCGGGAGTCAAGCCTCTATCCCGATCGATTCTAACCGCCCCGTCCTGGGTTCTCACAGCACACCTCATTGTCCCGTGCTAACAAGGCTGTTCCCCATGGACCGCCTGGTGGTCACAGGAGCGCGGCAACACAACCTCCGCGACGTGAGCGTCTCGCTCCCGCGCGGGAAGCTCGTCGTCTTCACAGGCCCGAGCGGCTCAGGGAAGTCGTCGCTCGCGTTCGACACAATCTACGCCGAGGGTCAGCGGCGCTACGTCGAGTCCCTCTCCGCTTACGCGCGCCAGTTCCTCGAGCAGCTCGCGAAGCCCAACGTCGACCGCATCGAAGGGCTCTCGCCCGCGATCGCGATCGAGCAGCGCCCACTGTCGAAGTCGCCTCGCTCGACCGTCGGCACGGTCACCGAGATCGCCGACTACCTGCGCCTGCTCTTCGCTCGCGTCGGCATCCCGCACTGCCCGAGCTGCGGGAAGCGGATCGAGGCCCAGACGGTCCAGCAGATCGTCGACCGCGTCCTCGCTCTGCCGGAGGGCTCGCGCTTCAGCGTCCTCGCGCCGATCGCGCGAGCGCGGAAGGGGGAGCTGAAGCTCGAGCTCGAGCGCCTCCGCCGCGAAGGCTTCGTGCGCGCGCGCGTCGACGGCGCCGTCGTCGATCTCGGCGATCCGATCGAGCTCGACCGAAGCAAGGCCCACGACCTCGATGTGGTCGTCGATCGCATCGTCCTCAAGGAGGGCGTGAAGGGTCGTCTCACCGACAGCGTCGAGCTCGCGCTGAAGACCGGCGAAGGCCGCCTCCTCATCGCAGTCGAGGGCAAGGAGCCCTTCTGGCTCTCCGAGCGCTTCGCGTGCGTCGACTGCGGGATCTCGCTGCCGCGGATCGAGCCGCGGATGTTCTCCTTCAACGGTCCGCACGGCGCCTGTCCTTCGTGCGACGGGCTCGGAGCGCGCACGGTCGTCGATCCCGAGCGCGCCATCGGCGATCCGCAGCGCACGCTCCGTGAGGGCGTCATCCTCGCGTGGGGCCGGCGCGGCTCCGTCGCGCTCGCGACCGAGCTCGCTCGAGCCGTCGAGGCCCTCGGCGTCGATCCCGACAAGTCGTGGAACAAGCAGCCGGAGGACGCGAAGAAGGCGCTGCTCTTCGGCGGCGGCGGCGATGCCGACGGGAAGGGCAAGGCGCGCGGGCGCGGCGCGGCGAAGAAGAACTACGTCGGCATCGTGAAGCGCCTCGAGGCCCGGCTCGAGGAAGGTGGCGGATCGCCTTCCGGGCGCGATGACGTCGACGACCTCGACGAGGACGAGGGCGCGATCGGCGACGACGAGATCGGCCGCTTCCTCGTCACGCGCACCTGCTCCGCGTGCAAGGGCCGCCGCCTCCGCCCCGAAGCGCTCGCGGTGAAGCTCGGCGAAAAGGACGTCGCCGAGCTCGGCCGGATGCCTCTCGAGAAGCTTCGCGCATTCCTCTCGACGCTCGGGAAGGACGGCGGCCCGCAGCAGCTCTCCGCGCGCGAGAGCGCCGTCGCCGAGCCGCTGCTCCGCGCGGTCACGGCCAGGCTCGGCTTCCTCATCGATGTCGGCCTCGACTACCTCTCGCTCGATCGCAGCGCGCAGACGCTCTCGAGCGGCGAGGGCCAGCGCATCCGTCTCGCAACGCAGATCGGCGCGGCGCTCGTCGGCGTCCTCTACGTGCTCGACGAGCCATCGGTCGGACTGCACGCGCGGGACAACGCGCGCCTCCTCCAGGCACAGGTTCGCCTCCGCGATCTCGGCAACACGGTCTTCGTCGTCGAGCACGATCGCGAAGCGATCCTCGCCGCCGACTACGTCGTCGACATGGGCCCCGGCGCAGGCGTCCACGGCGGGCAGATCATCGCGCAAGGACCGCCGAAGAAGCTGATGGAGGACCCGGCGTCGATCACCGGCCCCTGGCTCAGCGGCAAGAAGCAGCTCCCGATCCCGCGGACGCGCAAGAGCCGCGGCAAGGGCGCGGTGCGCATCGTCGGCGCGCGAGCGCACAACCTGAAGGACGTCACCGTCGAGGTGCCGACCGGCCTCTTCACCTGCTTCACCGGTGTGTCCGGCAGCGGCAAGTCGAGCCTCGTGGTCGACACGCTGCTCCCGGCCGCGCGCGCGAAGCTCTACTCGGCCACGGCCCCGATCGGGGAGTGTGATGCCGTCGAGGGCCTCGAGAACGTCGACAAGGTCATCTCGATCGACCAGGCCCCGATCGGTCGCACGCCGCGCTCGAACCCGGCGACGTACACGGGCGTCTTCTCCCTCCTCCGCGAGCTCTATGCCGGTCTCCCGGAGGCCCGCGCGCGCGGCTACAAAGCCGGGCGCTTCTCCTTCAACGTGAAGGGCGGACGCTGCGAGGCGTGTCAGGGCGACGGGGTGCTCCGCGTCGAGATGCACTTCCTCCCGGACATCTTCGTCACCTGCGACACCTGCGGCGGCAAGCGTTACAACCGCGAGACGCTCGAGGTGAAGTACCGCGGTCTCTCGATCGCCGACGCGCTCGAGGTGACGGTCGAGCAGGCACTCCCGCTCTTCGAGACCATCCCGCGCGTGCGCGATCGCCTCGATGCGCTCCGTCGCGTCGGCCTCGGGTACCTCACCCTCGGCCAGCCGGCGACCACCCTCTCCGGCGGCGAGGCGCAGCGCGTGAAGCTCGCACGCGAGCTCGCGCGCAAAGCGACGGGGCGGACGCTCTACGTCCTCGACGAGCCGACGACCGGCCTCCATTTCACCGACATCGAGGTCCTCCTCGCAGCGCTCCTAGAGCTCCGCGATCAAGGCAACACGGTCGTCGTCATCGAGCACAACCTCGATGTCGTCGCATGCGCCGACTGGGTGATCGATCTCGGGCCCGAGGGCGGCGACAAGGGCGGGACGATCGTGGCGTCGGGGACTCCCGAAACCGTCGTGACGAGCAAACAGTCGCACACCGCGCGCTACCTCGCCGAGGTGCTCACCCGCGCGGCCACGAAGCCGTCGAAGAAGAAGGGCGCCGCGGCCGAGGCGACCTGACGCGAGCGCCCGTCGCGGGCTTGGGGCTCGCGCCCCGACCACGCGCAGTGGTGGGCCTGAAGCGCTCGTCGCGACCGAACAGGAAGGCAAAAGGACGGAAGGACCGATCAAAGGATCCTTCCCGCCTTCCTGTTCTCTCGCTCTGCTCTTCTCTTCTCGGACGTGACCCGACGCTGCGCGATCGCGATCCGAAATGAGACGAAGGGCGCCCGCTGCGCGATCGGCAGCGGCGCCCTCTTGCGTGTCTAGCCTACGACCGAAGCCGAGCGCTCCCGATCATCGGGAGCTCTTGCTCAGGTGTAGTCCTTCTCGTGACGCTCCTGATCCTCCTTGCAACGGATGCAGAGGTTGGTCTCGGGACGTGCCTCGAGTCGCTTGACGGAGATCTCTTCGCCGCACTCTTCGCAGATGCCGAAGCTGCCGTCCTCGATCTTGCGAAGGGCCTTCTCGATCTTGTCGAGGAAGACCTTCTCGCGACCGCGGAGCCGGAAGGTGAACGACTGGAGGTACTCGCTCGAGGCGAGGTCCATCTCATCCGGCAGATCGTTCGAGTCGAGGGTCATGTCCTCCTCGAGCGTCTGCTTGGCCTTCTTGACGATCTCGTCGCGCTTCTCCGTGAGCAGCGTCTTGAACTTCTTGAGCTGGACCTTGTTCATCCGCCTGCCTCCGGCGCGCGGGATCAATTCCCCCGCGCTGAGCTGAGCCGTGTGAAGCTCGTGAGAGTAACCGCCCCCCAAAGGGCCCGACACCTTAAACATCGGGATCGATAAGGTCAACGCGTGTGTCGTGAATCGTCGCCGGCTGGCCTCGATGCCTCGGCCGGCGCTGCTCTCTGAGATAAGCACCTCTCTCGTCAGACGTTGGCGTCAGATGTTGGCGCCAGGTGTTGGCGGCCATATGGGCCGAGCTTGCTTGATTCGGCCGCGCGGCCGCGGCTTCCAACAGCTTTCCCCAGCGTTACGAAGAACCTGGGGACGCACCTTTGTCTACCATCGGTCTTGGTGCGATGCTCTTCAACGAGGAGATGTCGGCACTTGTTCCTGAAGAGTCGCCACGCTAGCGCCGGTGTCGTGCCGCGCTCGCCCAACCTCCCGCCATGGTCCGGCTCACACTACGTCGGTATCGACGAGAACGGAATGGGCCCACGCCTCGGGCCCCTGATCGTCACGTCCGTCCTTGCTCGCGCTCGTCCCGACAGCGACGGGGCGAAGCTCGCGACGTCGAAGCCGCGCGGCGTTCTCGCCAAGCGCATCGGTGACTCGAAGAAGCTCGTCGCGTTCGACGACAGCAC